>Ga0187892_10002148_pt1 | contig 41194 bp, 46 predicted proteins | sample MA1701073metaG_FD_139345 | JGI IMG/M metagenome (GOLD analysis project Ga0187892, IMG submission 139345) | Bio-ooze microbial communities from a basaltic lava cave in the Kipuka Kanohina Cave System on the Island of Hawaii, USA - MA170107-3 metaG ... | reverse complement strand
TCGGATGGCATGGCTGACAGACTACACCTGGCCGCGCTCGGCGTGGCCGGCCATTGCCGCCTCGCAGGGTGGGGGGTCAGGCAAAAATCTCCAGGCCTGTCCACGTCAGGACACACTTGAATGGCCCATGGACCTACGGTACTTATTCACCATTGACCTCGGCCGAGTATCAAGGTCTCATCGAATTCCTCGGGCGCCAGTTCACCGAGATCGACCGCCGGTTCACCGAGATCGACCGCCGGTTCACCGAGATCGACGGTCGGTTCAGCGCGATCGACCGTCGGTTCGACACGATGGACGGCCAACTCGCCGAGCTCCGACGCGAGATGCTCGGGCACTTCGACGAAATCTACCGGCGCTTCGAGCGACTCGAGCAGGAGTATCACGCGATCACGCAGGGGCCGCGCTCCAAACCCGCATAGAGGACATCGAGCAGCGCCTCGGTCGCTGAAGCGCGCCTGGCCACCCTGGGCCGGATGCAGCACCTCCCCACCGTCGGGCCTGTTGGACTGCAAGACCTGCTCCCAGACGGAGCGTTCCGCTTCGCGTATTCCGCCGTTCCGAGCAAGACGCTCAGAGCTCGCGAGCGGTGTGCCGGAGTCGCCGCGCCTTCATCCATCGCACCGCCAGCAGATCGCGGGACGATCTGAACATCCGATTCCACAAGCCGTACTTCGAACGGCCCCGGCGGCGCGGGCGATGATTCACCGGCATCTCCGTCACGCGGAATCCCTCCATCTTCATCAAGGTCGGCAAGAAGCGGTGGAGACCGTTGAACAGCTTCAGCGACTCCAGGCACTCGCGCCGGAAGACCCTGAGCCCGGACGCGGAGTCGGCGATGCTGTCTCCGGTCAGCCGGTTGCGGACCGCGTTGGCGATTCGACTGGAAAGCCGGCGCACGATCGTATCCTGCCGCTGCACGCGCCAGCCATTGACCGCGTCGAACTCCCCGAGTCGCTTCATCATCCGCGGGATGTCCGCCGGGTCCTCCTGCAAATCGGCGGCGATGGTGGCGATGATTTGGCCCCCCGCCGCCTTGAACCCGGCGTCCAGCGCCGCGGTCTGCCCGTGGGCGGCGTCGAGGGCCAGGACTCGGAGGCGCGGATCGCCAGCCTTCAGCTCCTTGAGGAGGTCGAGGCTGCCGTCGGTGCTCCCATCGTCGACCACCACGATCTCGTACTCGCCAATGCCGGTGAGCGCGGCAGTCGTCTCGGCCAGGAAGTCTCGGAGGTTCTCGACTTCGTTACGACACGGGACGACCACGGACAGGAGAGGCTGGCTCATCCCGGCGAGAGTCTCAGGTCGCGGCCTCGGCCGAGGCCTTGACGCCTGCCGCGACCGTAACGTAGTCTCGCGGCACCACACGCAGGAAGTTCATGGCCACCGTCAAGAGGAAGATCACCCGGCCGCGAATCCAGCGGAAGCGGCTGCCGCCGGCCCCGGCGGACGCGTACCGCCTGCGCTGGCCGGGTGTTCCCTCGGCGCGGGCCGGACTGCTGGTCATCCTGCTCGCGGGCTCCCTCGGGCTCAATCTCTGGAACAACGACTTCCCGCTCGGCTATCACGACGACGAGCCCAAGAAGGTGTGGTTCATTCGCGTCCACGCGCAGGACTTTCACCACCCGCTTCTGATGCTCCAGGCCGCTCGCGTGATCAACGCCTTCCTCGGCCTGGACGCCGGGCAGCAGGTCGCGGTCCTCGGCCGGAGCCTCAGCGCCGTGTACGCAACGCTTTCGGTGCTCGTCCTGTACGCGCTCCTGCGCGACTTGCTGTCGTGGCCGTACCGTGTCCTGGCGACTCTGGCCTTCGCGACCTCCCCGATCCTCGTCGTGCACGCCCATTACCTCAAGGAGGATGCCCTCCTCACCTGCCTCTGTCTGCTGTCGCTTCTTTGCCTGTTGCGCTTCCTGGAGGAGCCGGATCGGCGCCGCGTCGTCCTGCTCGGGCTGTCAACGGGACTCGCCCTGTCCTCGCACTACAAGGCGCTTCTGCTCTTCCTCCTGTACGCGGTCACGATTCCCGTGATCGGCGCCCGTCCGCTCGGCCGGCTCTACACGCGTCTCGGCCAGGTCGGGCTGCTGGCACTCTGTGTCTTCCTCGTCATCAACTACCCACTGCTGTTCGACCCTGACCGGTTCATGCGAGGCATCCAGTGGGACCTCGCCCGCATCGAAACCGGCCATGGCATCCGCTTCGATCCGAGCTCTCACTTCTTCTCGTTTCACCTCGTCCACAGTCTGGTCCCTGGCCTGACGGTGGCCATGGCCCTCGCGGCGTTGGGCGGCCTCGTGTACGTCTGCGTGGGTCGCCACCGCATCTCGGCGCCCGACCGCATCTTCCTGATGTATCTCGCCCTGTTCCACGTTTCGATCGAGCTTTCCGCCTCGAAGCCGGGCCCCGGCTTCATGCGGTATGTCCTGCCCGAAGTGCCCATCCTGATCTACTTCGCCCTCAGGGTCTGCAGGCCCTGGAGGCGAGCCGCCCCTTCCGGCGCGCGCCGCTGGTGGCTCACGCCTTGGCCCTGATCGTCCTCGTGATCCCGCTCCAGAGCGCGGTGCGACTGGCGTACCACCTCGATCGGGATACGCGGGCCCAGGCCTCGGTTTACGTGAACACCCGGTCGCAGCCGGCGATCTTCGAGCGTTTCGCGGCCGCCCGAGGCGACATCCTGACTGCGTCGGCGCTCGATCTCGACCGGGTCCGCCAGGGAGGCGTGAGACTGATCGTCACCAGCAGCTTCGACTACGACCCCTACTTCGCCGGAGCCTCGCTGCCGCGCCAGCGGCCCGGCGTGTATGCCGGCGCTGAAGCGTACAAGCAGCTGTTCAAGTATCCCTACGTCGAGATCAAGCCCGCCTACATGTCGTTCGCGTTCAGCAATCCGACGATCCGGATCGTCGATATTCAGCGGCCGTTGCGGGCGACCGACTAGGCTCACGAAGGTCACGCCCCCGCGGTCTACTGTGGCTTGCGGATGTCGATGATGCGGATGGTGGGATTGCTGAAGCCGAACGATTTGTACTCCGGCCGGACCTCGACGTAGGGATACCGGAAGAGCCGCTGATAGGCCGCCACCCAGTCCCGCACCCATGCGGCGTGCTGCCTCAAGGTCACCGCATGGAAGAACCGGTCGTATTCGAAGCTGCTGGCGACCAGGTACGCGACGCCCCGGCCGCGTAGCTCGTCGATATCCAGCATCGCCAGTGATTCGATGCCGAAGGTCGGCGCCCCGTACCGTTCGAAGATGGTCGGCCGCGGTTCGGCGGCGATCATCGCGAACGCCCGGGCCCGCGTGTCCGGCTGCATGTGGTAATCGAGCCGGAGGGACGTCTGCAGCGGAATGACGATCACGAGGACGGCGAGCCCGCCGGCGAGCCACGGCGCGGGCGAGAGGCGCCGCTGGCCCTCGAGCGCCTGCAGTCCCTTGAACGCGAAGTAGATCAGAACGGGCACCTCGGGCAGCACATACCTCATGAAATCCGGCGGCGGCTTGAACTTGCTGCTCTCGATCGCAACGTGAAGCACGAGCAGCAAGAGCAGGAGCACTCGGTCCGAATCGGGTAGCGTACGCCAGCGGGTCAGGAAATACAGGACCGCGGCGACCGCCACCACGGTCATGATGCCGGTGAGGCCCGGGACGAGGCTGAACCAGAGATGAAACGTGAAGAAGTACTCGAGCGGCTCGATGGGAATCCGCTGGCCCTCGACGACGCTCGTGACACTGTGACCGAGGCCTTGCCGGAAGATCGCGCCTTGCGTGACGAGCGGATAGTTGACGACGAGAAACACCACCAGGGCCAGGAGCAGCGTCAGCCCCAGCCGCGTGTACCGCAGCGGGGAGCCCCTGAACCGGCTGACCGCGATCGCCCCGAAGGCGAAAGGCAGCAGGAGCAAGGCTTTGTAGTGCGTCGACAGCGCGAGTCCCGTGGTCACCCCGAGCAGGAGGATATTGCGCCGATTTGGCTCTTGCAGGAAGCGGAACAGGCAAAGCAGCGACAGAAGGACCATGCACGTCAGTAACAGGTCCTCCTTCAGATAGTGGGCATGCACCACCACGATCGGGGAGGTCCCGAAGGCGAGCGTGGCCAGAATGCGGTACCGCCATGCGAGCAGGTCCCGGAGGAGCAGGTACAGGATGCCCGTCGCGACCGTGGCGTAGATGGCGCTGAGCGTTCGGGCCATGACCACGATCTGCGACGGGTCCGTCAGCTGAAACACGACATTGACAAGTCGCCCGAGCTGCAGGAGGAGCAGCGGGTGCTGGAAGTCCTGGATGTAGTCGCGAATGTACACGGTCTTCTTGATCTCGTCCGGGTGGTAGCCGAGGGCGAAGTTGTTGTTCCAGGTACAGAGAAAGAAGGTCACGATCAGAACCGCGACCAGGACCGCCGTCTGGACCGGTGGTCGAGGATCGGACAGGAAGACCCGGCGGGCGCGAGCCAGGCGGTCGAGCTTGAGTCCGGGTTTGGCCCGTCTTTTCTTGACCTTGGTGGCCATCACGCTGGGCCGGAGAGTAGGCGGAGGGTCCCAGCATCGTCAAGCCCGCTGTGTCGGCCCGAAGTGGCGGCGGCAGCGAGGGGCCCTCCGCGTTCATCGGTCGGGCGCGCCCACTCTTCAGCTACGAATCGGGCGGGAGCGAGCGCAATGAAGCTGGATCGCACCCCAACCCCCCCCTGGCCGGGCCGCCGTGGAGCCCGACCTCCAGGCCGTCGATGGCTCCGAGATCCGCCTGCTCGCCGCCGGCGCCCAGGCCGCGACGCGCGGGCTGAAGCGCCGCGGCCGGCGGACGAGCGCGACGGCATCGGCGCGCGCTGATCGCGCCGCTCGAGCCGCGGCCAATCGACAGGCAGTCAGCGTGCGCCGGCCCGTGCGCCGTAGCGGCGGTAGCAGCGCACGGCATTGTCCCACAAGAGCTTGCGCTTGACCGTCTCGGAGAGCGCGGTCCAGCCGAGGACGACCTCGACGGACTTGGGGAACCAGCTCTCGGAGTGCGGGTAGTCGGTCGCGAACATCAGGGTGTCCTCGCCCAGGGCCTCGATGGCGTGCAGCAAGGACTGCTCACCCTCGTAGAGCTGGACGCTCTGGAAGTACTGTGGCCCGCAAACATACTCGCTGGGCTTGTGCTTGAGCGGCGGGAGCACGTGCCGGCACATCTCGGCCAGCTCGTCGAGCCGTGCGGCCCAGGACGCCAGCCAGCCATGCCCGCACTCGAGAGGGGCCAGGCGTAGCTGTTGGTAGCGATCCAGCACGCCGCTTCCGATCAGCGCGGCCATGTTGCGCTGGGCGTTCCACACATGGCCGGCGGAGCGCAGCAGGAACACATTGTCCCACGTGTCCCACACGCCGGGAGGATACGGGGCCGTCATCGTGAAGGAGTGAATGATCGCCGTCAGGTCGTACTCCTGCGCCACCGCCCAGAGGGGCTCCCAGTCGGGGTCGTCCAGCGACATGTCGGGGGGGCAGATCGGGAAGACGCCGACCGGCCACGCCTCCTTGCCGCAGCGGCGCACCTCGGCCACCGAGGCGGTGACGTCGCGGCCCGAGACCAGGATGACGCTGGTCAACCGGTCGGGATAAGGCGCGCAGTAGTCCTTGAGGAACCGGTGATAGGCCTCGTACATGGCCAGCTCGAGGGCCACGTCGTCCAGCGCACAGAACGGCGTCACGCCCCCCGACGGCAGGACCATGTCCACGTCGATGCCCTCGACGTCCATGTCACGCACCCGCGCGTGGGGATCGAAGCTGACGCGCTCGCTTGGAAACGGCGGGCCCTGCCAGCGCACGCCCCAGGGGGTGCCGCCATCTCTGACACCACGGCTGACGGCAGATGGAGGCTCCACCCGTTCGCGCGAGCCCAGGCGGCGGTTGAGGGCGGGGGGCGTCCCGACTTGGTACACCGACATCCCGCCCTTGCCCGGCGCCCGCCTCACGGCCGGCCCGAGCGCCGCCAATCGGGCGCGATCGGCGGCGGAGAGATACGCCTCGATGGCCTCGACAGGCTCGATGATGTGGGTGTCCGCGTCGAAGATGCGATACCCGGCGCGCGCCATGGGCGTGCTCCCCCCTTGTCCGTTCAGGTAGAATACACGACGCAATCGCCCGTTGACGCGTCTGTCCCACCCTGATAGCATCCGCTCCGTCGAGCGTGGAACGCCCGGGGCTCCTTCGGCCATCCGTCGGGGCCCGGGCCCACATCCTCGCAGTCGGCCTTCCCGAAGGCCCGCGGGCGAAGTCGAAGGCCCCGGGGGGAGTGTGCTTGGTCCCAATCCCAAGTCCTCTCGGCAACTCAAGCGGGTTCAACATTCCCCTACTGTCCACCCCCCCCTGTCCACCGGAATGTGACCCGGGCCCGGCAATCCCCGGCAACCCTTCAGGCACGAGGAGGAGGGTCATGAAGCGACGGCTCTGGATCGCCACGCTGGTCGTAGCGGCACTGCTCTGGGCGCTGGTCGTGGCGCCGGCGGACGCGGCCCGGCCGGAGGGAACGCTGACGGTAGCGGTGGCCACCTTCGGCAACGAGCGGTGGTTGCCCCATCTCTACGTCGGGGCTGAGGACGTCGTGCTCAAGCCCCTGTGGGAGAACCTGTTGAGTCGGGATGCCAAGGGCAACCTGATCCCCATGCTGGCCGAACGATGGGAGGTCTCGGACGCGGGACGGACCTGGAAGTTCCACCTGCGCAAAGGCGTCCGCTTCCACAACGGGACGGAAGTCACCGCGGAGGACGTGAAGTTCACCTTTACCTCCATCGCCAGGGAAGGCTCCGCCAATTCCATGGCGCCGGAGTTCCGGACGATCAAGAGCATCGAGGTCGAGGGCCCCTACACGATCAGCCTGCGCTTCGACAAGCCGTTCGTGACGTTGGGCAACCGGGTCACGCATGGATTGTTCGCCTCCGTCGCCTACATCCAGTCCAAGAAGCACATCGAGACCGCGGGGGAACAAGGGGCGGAGCGGCAGCCGGTCGGCACCGGGCCCTGGAAATTCGTCGAGCACGTCCGCGGCGATCGCATCGTCTACGAGGCGGTGGAGAATCACTGGCGAGCGGCGCCCCACTGGAAGCGGCTGGTGTTCGTGAAGGTGCCCGAGCCGGCCACCCGCATGGCCATGCTGCGGGCCGGGAGCGCCGACGTCATCGAGATCGGCGGCGAGTACGTGGATGAGCTGAAGAAGGTCGGGATGCGGATGCTCACCATGCCCAACGTCGCCGCCGTGTGGGTGATCCTCGGCGGGCAATGGCCCACCAAGCCGACCTACGACCCCAAGGTGCCCTGGGCGCAGCCCGACGCCGAGCGTGCGAAGAAGGTGCGCCTGGCCCTCAACCTCGCGGTGGACAAGAAGGCCATCATCGAGCGGGTGCTCGGCGGGGTGGGGACCCCGGTCGGCACGGTGAACTACTACCCCACGGACCCGTGGATCTCGGACGCCTTGCTGAAGCCGCTTCCCTACGACCCCGCGAAGGCGAAGGCGCTGCTCGCGGAGGCGGGCTATCCCAATGGCTTCGAGGTCACGATGAACCTGACGGCCTGGCCGGGGAGAGGATACCTCCCCGATGTGGGCGAGGCCGTGGCGACCTACTGGGAGAAGGTGGGCCTCAAGGTCAAGCGTCGGCCCGTGGACCGGGCCGTGTTCTCGGCCGATTTCCGGGCGCGGTCGTATGCGGGGGTGGCGCTGGCCTATGCCGGGCCGATCATCGCCCCGGAGCCCTGGGAGCTGTTCGCGCGGATCGCCCAGACGAAGTCGGCGGTGCATCTGCTCGTGGAGCATCCCAAGCTTGATGCGTTCATCGAGCGTCTGGGCGTAGAGCCGAGCGCCGCCGAGCGAACGCGGATCATGCGCGAGGAGCTGGGGCCGTGGCTCTACGAGTACATGCCGGCCGTGAGCATCGGAGCGACGCATTCGATTGCCGGCGTGGGGCCGAAGGTGGGGGACTGGCCCTTGATCCCCGGCCACATGGGGATCCACAACTGGGAGTACGTGACGCGGAAGTAGCGCGGGAGCGCCCGGTAGTCCATAGGTCCCCTCTCCCCGCCGAGGGGGAGAGGGCTGGGGTGAGGGGGCGGATACGACGATGTGGCGGTACCTGATCGGCCGTGTGTTCCAGACGCTGCTGAGCATGCTCGTCGTGACCAGCATCGTGTTCGTCTTGACCCGGCTCTCGGGCAACCCCGTCCACTTGTTGCTGGACGTCAACGCCACCGAGCGCGATCAAGAGATCCTGATGCGCCATCTGGGCCTGGATCAGCCGCTGCCGGTCCAGTACGCGCTCTACGTGAAGAACATCTTCCTCGGCGACTTCGGGAACTCCGTGCTCACGCGGAGGCCGGTCACCGAGCATATCTGGGAGCGGTTGCCGGCCACGGTCGAGCTGGGATTCGTGGCCATGCTCATCAGCGTCCTCATCGGCATCCCCCTCGGCATCTACTCCGCGGTGCGCCGGGGAGGGGTCCTGGACAGCGGGGCGCGGGTGTTTGCCGTGCTCGGACAGTCCATGCCGACGTTCTGGCTGGGGCTCATGTTGATCCTGTTCTTCGCCGTCGTCCTGGGCGTGGTGCCCGCGGGCGGGCGGGGCGGCCTCTCGCACCTGATCCTCCCCGCCTTCACGCTGGGCTACTTCACCTCTGCCGCCATCCTGCGCTTGACGCGCTCCAGCATGCTGGAGGTGCTCGGCTCGGACTACATCAAGTTCGCCCGGCTGAAGGGATTGCACGAGCAGGTGGTGCTCTGGAGGCACGGCCTGAAGAATGCCCTGCTGCCGGTCGTGACCTTCGCCGTCATGCTCTTCGTGCAGTTCCTGGGCGGTGCGGTGGTCACCGAGACCGTGTTCGCGTGGCCGGGCCTGGGGCGGCTGATCCTGGAATCGATCACCACGCGCGACTATCCGATCGTGCAGGCCGGGGTGCTGGTGCTGAGCGCCCTCTATCTCACCGGGAATCTCCTCGTGGACGTGCTGTACAGCTACCTGAATCCAAAGATCCGCCATGCTCGCGCGTAGCCGCGACCTCCCCTGGTTCCCCGGCGCGATCCTGGCCGCGCTGGTCGTCACGGCCGTGTTCGCGGCGTACCTGGCGCCCCAGAGCCCCACCGCCGGCGACATCACCGCGAAACTGATCCCACCTGTGTGGATGGAACGGGGCGACTGGGAGCATCCGCTGGGGACCGATCGCTTCGGCCGCGACGTGCTGAGCCGGATCATCTACGGCAGCCGGATCTCGCTCCTCGTCTCCCTCATCGCCATCGGCGTGGCGGGGACGTTCGGCACCGTGCTGGGCTTGATCTCCGGGTATCGCGGCGGCCTCACCGACGTGTTTCTCATGCGGCTGACCGACATCGCGCTGTCGTTGCCCATTATCCTCATCGCGGTGGTCATGGTCGCCGTCTCCGAGCCGAGCTTCCGCAACGTCATCCTGGTGATCGCGCTGCTGCTCTGGCCGCGCTTCGCGCGGCAGATCCGCGGCGAGACGCTGGCGGTCAAGGAGCAGGACTTCGTGGCCCTGGCGGTGGTCGCGGGGCGCTCGAGCGCCTGGATCATCTCGCGTCACATCTTCCCGAACGTCGTGCCCACGCTGCTCGTGATCACCACCCTGCAGGTGGGCTACGTGGTCCTCCTGGAGGGCACGCTGAGCTTCCTGGGCGTCGGGGTGCCGCCGCCCAGCCCCGCCTGGGGGCTGATGATCGCCGATGGCCGCGGGTTCCTGGCGAGCGCCTGGTGGATCTCGCTCTTCCCGGGCCTCGCGATGCTCTCGACCGTGCTGGCGGTGAATCTGATGGGGGACTGGCTGCGCGACCACCTCGACCCGAAGCTGCGACAGCTCGGCGGCCGAGCCGTGGTGCTGGAATCAGCGGATGCGGTTCCCGTTGGACACGCGATCCAGGAAGCTCCGGCCCGAGGCGCGGCCGCTGGCGACGGAGGATAGCCAGCGCCCTCATCACGACGGTCATCGGTCACGCTGGGATAAGATCGGGCCATGACCTGCCCGCCGCTGTCGCCAGAGTGGAGCGCCCTGGGCGAGCGGGTCGTCTCCGAGTATCGGGCCGCTATTGGTGACGACCTCGTGGCGATCGCGCTGTTCGGCTCGGTGGCACGCGGACAGGCCCAGCCGGACAGTGACCTCGACCTGTACGTGGTGACGCGGAGGCCGAGCCTCGGGGATGCTCGCCTGCACGGGATGTGGGGCCGCATCGACGCGAGCCCGGAGTACCAGGCGCTCGTCAGGGCCGGATACCGGCCCACACCGTCACCGATCCCGCACACGGTCGACGATCTGGCCCGGCATCCGTGGATCCTACTCGACATCACTCACCACGGCGTGATCCTCTATGATCCCGAGTCCGTCCTGGAGCGGGAGCTGGACGCCGTGCGGCGCCGCATGGCCGAGCTGGGCTCCAAGCGCATCGAGCTGCCGGACGGGAGCTGGTACTGGGACCTCAAGCCCGACTGGCGTCCGGGCGAGGTCGTCGACCTGTGACGAACGGCGAGCGGGCCGATCGTCTTGTCCGCGAGGCCCGCCAGATCGCCGGTGAGATGAACAGAGCCCTCGACGACGAGGCCTGGAACCTGGCCACTCGTCGTGCTCAGGAAGTATTGGAGCTCGCGATCAAGGCGCTGCTCAACGAGATGAGCGTGGACTACCCAAAGACCCACGACCCCGCTCCCGTCTTCGCCGAGGCGGTCCGGAGGCGCGGCATCGGTGTCGACGTCGGTGTTCTGAGCTCCCTGACCATGCTCTCGCAGGAGCTCGCCAAGGTCCGGAGCCCGGCCTTCTACCAGGAGACCGTCGTCAGCGAGGCCCAGGCGCGCAACTGGGTCCAACGCGTCGAACGCGCTCTCCAGTTCGGCGAGGACCTGCTCAGGCGGTTGCGGAAGGCGCTGTAGCGCCGGCGGCGATGACGACGTACCGCGGCATGGACATACGGTCTGGCGGGAGAAGGCCGAGGAAGTGAGCTCATGAGCGACTCCTCCCCGTTGCTGGTGGTGGAAGACCTCAAGACGTACTTCTTCACCCGGCGAGGGATCACCAAGGCGGTCGATGGCGTGAGCTTCACGCTCCATGCCGGGGAGACGCTGGCGCTCGTCGGGGAATCCGGCTCGGGCAAGTCCGTGACCTGCCTGTCGCTGGTGCGGCTGGTCCCCGAGCCGGCCGGACGGATCGTCGGCGGCAAGGTGCTGCTCGAGGGCGAGGATCTGCTGCAGAAGAGCCGGGCGGAGATGCGGCGCGTGCGAGGGAAGCAGATCGCCACGGTGCTGCAAGACCCCATGACGTCCCTGAATCCAGCGCTGACCATTGGAACACAGGTCGGAGAGGTCGTGAGGCTCCATCAGGGGCTCCGCGGCACCCCGCTGCGCGAACGGGTGCTGGAGGCGCTGCGCCGCCTGCGCATCTCCGCCGCCGACACGAGGCTCCGGCAATACCCGCACCAGTTCAGCGGAGGGATGCGGCAGCGCGTGTCGAGCGCCATCGCGCTCTCGTGCGCGCCGCGTCTGCTCATCGCGGACGAGCCCACCACCTCGCTGGACGTGACGATCCAGGCCCAGTACCTCGAGCTGCTCAAGGAAGTCCAAGCCTCCGCCGGGGTGGCGGTCATTCTGGTCACGCACGACTTCGGCATCGTGGCGGCCAACGCCGACCGCGTGGCGGTGATGTACGCGGGGAAGATCGTGGAGATGGGCAGCACGCTTCAACTGTTCGACAACCCGAGTCATCCCTATACCCGGGCGCTCATGCGCTGCCTGCCGGAGGTGGGGCTGAAGCGAGGACAGCTCGCCGAGATCGGGGGACAGCCGCCGGACCCGGCGCAGCTCCCCCCTGGGTGCCCCTTCGCGCCGCGGTGTCCCGAGCGGCAACCCGTCTGCGATGAGGTGTTCCCGCCCTCGGTGACCGTGGAGAACGGTCACGTCGCCTCGTGCTGGGTGGCGTCCGCCGCGCGCGCATGAAGTTCCGATGATGCTGCAAGCGATCGGCGTCACGAAATATTTCCCTGTGGCCCGCGGCTTCGCCGTCGGCCGGGCGCACGCCTGGGTCAAGGCGGTGGACGGTGTGAGCGTGCAGGTGGGCGAGGGAGAGACCCTCGGCATCGTGGGAGAGTCGGGATCCGGCAAGACCACCCTGGCCAAGCTCTTCCTGCTCCTGGAACGCCCCACGGCCGGGTCGCTGCTCTTCGACGGCCAGGCGGTCCGGACCTTCGGTCGGGAGGACTTCGCGCGCTATCGCCGCGCGGTGCAGGCCGTGTTCCAGGATCCCTACAGCTCGTTGAACCCACGGATGCGCGTGGAGCACATCGTCTCCGAGCCGCTCATGCCGGGGAACGGCGTGAGCCGCGCCGAGGTCCGGGAGCGCGTCGCGGACGTCTTGCAGCTCGTGGGGCTCAGACGAGACAGCACCGCGCTCTACCCGCACGAGTTCAGCGGGGGCCAGCGGCAACGGATCGCCATCGCCCGCGCGCTCGTGACGTATCCGAAGTTCATCATCCTGGACGAGCCAGTCTCGGCGCTCGATGTCTCCATCCGGGCGCAGATCCTCAATCTCCTGAAGGATCTTCAAGAGAGGCTGGGTCTGGCGTACATCATGATCTCCCACGACTTGGCGGCCGCGCGCTACCTGGCGACCCGCCTGGCCGTGATGTATTGCGGAAAGCTCGTGGAAACGGGCGACTGCGAGGCCGTGTACTCGGAACCGCTGCATCCCTACACGGAGGCGCTCCTGTCGGCGGCGCTCCCGCTCCATCCGTCGGCGCGACGGCAACGCATCGTCCTGACCGGCGAAGTACCCAATCCGACGAATCCGCCCGCCGGGTGTCGGTTTCATCCCCGCTGTCCGCGCGCCATGCCGCAGTGCCGGAGCCAGGAGCCGGAATGGAAAGAGGTCAAGCCCGGTCGTTTCACCACCTGTCATCTCTATTGATCGCATCACGGGAGGCAGACATGGCCAAGCAAGGATTCCGCGTGATGGACAGCGACCTGCACGTCGTGGAACCCCGGAACCTGTGGGAGGACTATCTCGATCCCAGGTTCCGGGGCCGGATCACGACGGTCCCGGACGGCACGGGACAGATGCGAGCGGAGGTGGATGGCAAGGTCATGCCGCCCTACGTCGACCGGCCGGAGCGACAGCGCGCCTGGTCGTTGCGCATGCGCCGGCCCGAGTGGGAGCGCGTGCGCCGGGGCACGCCGCCCAAGGACGTGCTGGAGGCCATGGACATCGAGGGCATCGACGTCGGTATCCTGTTCCGGACGTGGGCGACCCAGGCCATCAACATCGATGGCCTCGAGCCCGCGTTCGCGGCGGCGATGAGCCGCGCCTGGAACCGCTGGATCGCCGACTTCTGCCAGGAGAGCCCGGAGCGACTCAAGCCCTCGGCGCTGGTGCCGCTCCAGGACATCGACCTGGCGGTGGCCGAGGCCCGCTTCGCCGTCGAGGACCTCGGCGCCATCACGCTGGTGCTGGCCTCTCATCTCGTCAACGGGCGTCCCCTCTACGACCGGTACTACGACCCGCTCTGGGCCGCCGCGCAAGACATGGATGTCGCGGTGTCCTTGCATGGCAACCACGCCGCCTACGCCGACCACCTCGCGAAGCGCTACCTCGACAACCTCGTCCTCAGTCATGCCTGCGGGCAACCGGTCGAGATGATGCTGACACTCGGCGCGGTGGTGACCGGCGGCGTCCTCTCGCGCTTCCCAAGGCTACGCATGGCCTTCCTGGAGGGGAACTGCAGCTGGTTGCCCTGGTGGCTGTGGGCGCTCGACGAGCGCTGGGAGGCCTGGGGCGACCGGGAGCTGTTCCAACAGGACGCCAAGCCCTCGGAGCTGTTCCGGCGCCAGTGCTTCGTCTCCGCCGAGCCGGAAGAGGAACTGTGCAAGTACGTCGTGGCGGAGCTGGGGGCCGAGAACCTCGTGCTGTCCACCGACTGGCCCCATGACGACTCGCGGTTCCCGCACGCCATCGACTCGTTCCTGGCGATGGACCATCTGTCGGACGAAAGCAAACGGAAAGTGTTGTGGGATAACTGCGCGCGTCTCTACAAGCTGTAAGGGAGATCTCATGTCTTACGACCTGGTGATCAAGAACAGCATGGTTGTCGACGGATCCGGGTTTTCCCGTTACCGCGCGGACGTCGCGGTCAAGGACGGTACGATCGTGGAGATCGGTCGCATCGGGGGGGCGGCCGCGACGACGATCGATGCCGACGGGCTCTGGGTGGCGCCGGGCATCATCGATCTCCACACCCATTACGACGCCCAGCCCTTCTGGGACAGGTTGTGCACGTCCTCCGTGTGGCACGGGGTGACGACGGTGCTGACGGGCAACTGCGGACTGACGCTGGCGCCGCTCAGGCCAGAGCACCGCGAGGCGATGCTCGCCACCTTTTGCTGCGTCGAAGACTTGCCCGTGAAGTCCCTGGCGGCCGTGCTCCGCTGGAGCTGGGAGACGTTCGGGGAGTACATGGACGCCATCGACCAGGGGCTCGGCGTGAACATGATGCCGCTGGTCGGGCACAATCCGCTGCGCCTGGGCGCCATGGGGATGGCCGCCTGGGAGCGGGCCGCCAATGCGGACGAGATCGCGACCATGCAGGACCTCCTGCGCGCGGCCCTGGAGGCCGGTGCCTGGGGTTGGAGCACCACCGCGTCGCCGACTCACGCGGGCCCGTCTGGCGAACCGGTGCCGACGCGGCTGGCCGCGAATGACGAACGCCTGGCTCTGGCCCGCACCCTCGGCGAGTTCAATCGCGGGGTGATCGAGATCCTGCCGCCATCAGTTGCGAAGCCCGACGAGGCCGATCGACAGCACCTGCGCGAGGTGGCGGTGACCAGCGGCCGGCCGGTGTTCTTCCTGGTCTTCGACGCCGAGACGCGGGGCTACGTGGAAGGGGCGGCCCGGGAAGGGGCGCAACTCTACGCGCTGCTGCGGGCCATTCCCTTCAATCCGCGGTTCACGCTGAAGAAGACGACGTTCTTCGGCAATCTCGACGGGTGGGACTCCATCATGGAGCTGCCCGTCGAGGAGCGGCTGGCCGTCCTGGCCGATCCCGGGAAGCGCGCTGAGCTGCGCGAGGCGGCGATGAAGCGCCAGCGGCGCCGGCCGGGGGTGCCGGGGCGGTTCATCCCGTGGCCGGCGATCGTCGTGAACAAGGTGGCCCTGGACAAGCACCAACCCCTGAAGGGTCGTCGGCTCGTCGAACTCGCAGATGAGCAACGCAAGCACGTGGCCGACGTGATGCTGGACCTGGCCGTCGAGGAGAGATTGGAGACCGGGTTTCAGCTCCTGACGCGGTCACCCGAGGAGGATGTCGCCCTCGCCGAGTTCGTGAAGACCGGCCATGCGCTGCCCTCCCAGTCAGACGCCGGGGCGCACCTCAACACGAACTTCTGTACCGCAGGCGAGTCCAGCTACGTGCTCGGGGAGTGGGTGAGGGAACGGCAGCTCCTGAGCCTCGAAGACGCCATCCGCCGGTTGACCTTCCAGCCGGCCCGCATCATGGGTCTCTATGACCGAGGCCTGGTGCGGGAGGGACTGGCGGCGGACCTCATGGTCTTCGACCTCTCGCGCATCGGAGTGAAAGAGGACGAGAGCTCCGACGACGGCCCGGCCGGTGCGCCCCGGCGGGTGCAGGGCGCGGAAGGCGTGCACTACGTCATCGTCGGCGGCCAAGTGGTGCTGGACCACGGCCAGCCTACCGGAGCGCTTCCGGGTCGAGTCCTCCGCGCCGGGCGCCGGCAGTGAGCCGACGCTTCCGCAGTCCTTCTCGGCCAGAAAACAGGGCACACAACACATCGGGGACCTGATTGGTTGACACGGCCGGCCGCTTCATTGAAGGAAGGACAACGGCCGTTCCGAGGATCTGGTCCCCCGGCCATGCCCCTGGCCGCCCCGGTGGCGATTGCGATCCGATCGGCCAGCTTCATTGGAGGTCACGACAGTCTCACCGGAGAGAGGCGCCTCTTCGAGCCCCTGAGCCTCGGGCGGGTGCTCCTGTCTGCTGCGGCCCGACCGCCCTTGGACTCGGGCTTGACGCAGAGCGCTAGAAGAGGGTTGACTACTGTCGCGCCCGCTGTTTCTATGTTTCGAAACTCACGCGGTTATCAGTTCGACAACTCTGAAAAATAGACAGCTCTGAAAAACGGGGAGGCGGCGTGGACAAGCAGATTGAGCTGGAGCTCTACCGGAGGCAGGCCGAGATCGCCAAGGTGCTCGCGAACCCCTTGCGCCTGCGCATTCTCAACCTCATCGGGGAGAAGGAGGTCGCGTACGCCGAGCTGGTCGACGAGCTGGGTGTCTCCAGAGCGAACCTTTCGCAGCACCTCGGCGTCCTTCGCACTGCCGGCATCGCTACCGTCCGTCGCGAGGGCGCGCACGTCTTCTATCGGCTCACGTTTCCCGAGATCAAGAATCTTTGTGCGGCGATGCGGGACATCTTGGCCCAGCACCTCAACGAGAGCGCTCGCCAAGGACGATGGCTGATGCGCCAGGTTCGGTGACCGAAGACGGCATGACCGCGCTACAGGTCGCCTCCAGGCTCGATTGCCGCGGGCTCGTGTGTCCGATGCCCGTCATCAAGCTGTCCAAGGCGATCAAGGCGCTGGCGGTCGGCGCCGTCGTCGAGATGCTCGCCACCGATCCAGGAGCGGTGCCGGACATGGAGGCGTTCGAGCGACAGACCGGCCACCGAGTCATCGAGCAGTCGGAGGCGAACGGCGTGTTCCGCTTCCTGGTGCAGCGAGCGAAGTGACGAGCTGAGGGAGGAACTGGTGGACAACGGCGTCAAGCGGATCCTCTACGTTCAGACGTCCGGCACCGAGGCCCCCGAGCGGAGCGCGACCGTGTTCTTCCTGGCCACCTCGGGCGCCGCGCTGGACCTCGAGGTCGGCATCTACTTCACGCAGTTCGGCCCCACGCTGCTCCAGCGCGGAGTGCCGGAGACGCTCCAGATCAAGCGAGGCGGCGCGCCGCTCAGCCACTTCATGGACCAGGCGCGCGACCTCGGCGTCCGCTTCTACGTGTGCCAGCCCAGCCTCGACCTGACCAACCTCAAGCTCGAGGACCTCATCGAGGGCGTCGAGATGATCGGCGGCGCCGCGTTCAACGACATGGCGCTCGAAGCCGACCGCGTGATCTGCTTCTGACGGCCTGACGGGGCATGGCGGCCGCGACGCGGGAGCGCAGGGTCGACGTCCCCTTCGAGGAGAAGGCGAGCCTCTTCGCCGAAGTGCAGGCGGACCCGCGGTTCGCCGACTACCTCTACGGCTGCTACGAGTGCGGGATCTGCGTTGCCGTCTGCCCCTCCGCGCGCTTCTACGACTTCAGCCCCCGGCGGATCGCCCAGGCCTGCGCCCGGGAGGACGTGGAGCTGGTCTGGGAGCAGATGAACGGTGAGGTCTGGGAGTGCTCGCAGTGCTTCTCGTGCCTCCGGTGCCCGCGAAAGAACAACCCCGGCGGTCTCGTCACGATCATGCGCGAGGTCGCGGTGAGGAACGGCCTGCACAGTGCCAAGGCAGCGCTCGAGGGATACACCAGGATCATCTACAAGATCATGTCGACCGGGACCCAGGTGTCGCCGGACATGATCCGGGCCGACGCCTTCCCGGACTGGGGGCCGAACGCGAAGGAAACGGCGGACAACCTCGCGCTGTGGCGGCGGGCGATGCCGCCCGAGACGATGCACACGACCTCCGCCTCCTGGGAGGTCGACGACAAGACGCTCACCGAGCTCTACTTCATCTGGTACTCGACGGGTGTGATGGACATGATCCGCACCCTCGACGAGAGCCTCCACATGATCCTCGTCGACGTGATGGAGGAGAAGCTCGAAGAGGCCGGTTACCCGGTGTCGTAGCGGAGGGTTCCGATGGCGATTCCCATCAACATCCCTGTACGGGGCCCCGACGCCACCAAGCCCAAGCGCGGCGCGTTTCGACCGACGCCCGACGACGCTTCGGAGGACGTGCGCGACAAGGTGCTCGAGCTCGAGGCCGCGGGCGAGTGGATCGTGCAGCGAGTGCCCGCGCCGTACGCGGAGGTCACCACCAAGTACGGCCGGCTCAAGAAGATCCCGATCCAGGGCAGCTGGCACCACAAGAGCTGCGGGCAGTGCGGCCACATCCCCGGCTACTCGACCTCGATCTTCTGGCTCCACCGCAAGCTCGGGCTCGAGTACAACGACCCGCGGGACCAGACCTCGTGCACGGCGTGGAACTACTACGCGTCGGCGACCTCGAACTCGGCGGCGCAGGCGGGAGTCGCCATGCGCAACTTCGCCGCCGCCTACGAGACCGGCTACTTCCCCCAGATCCATTGCGCGACCAGCTACGGCCATTACAAAGAGGTCCGCTCCGAGCTGGTCCACCACAAGGCGTTGCGCGACCAGGTGCGGGACCTCCTCCGGCGCATGGGGCGGCCCTTCGTCATCCCCGAGGAGATCGTGCACTACAGCGAGTGGATCTACGCGGTCCGCCACGAGATCGCCAAGCGCACGGTGCTCGACCTCTCGGCGATCACCACGACCGTCCACCCCGCCTGCCACTACTACAAGCTCGTGCAGGAGGACGCGATCTACGACCCCGACGTCTACGGCGGCCAGCGTACGGCCATCGTGACCGCGGTGGTGGAGGCGCTCGGGGCGAAGGTCGGTGACTACTCCACCTGGTTCGACTGCTGCGGGTTCGGCTTTCGCCACATCCTCGTGCAGCGGGACTTCACGCGCTCCTTCGCCGTCCAGCGAAAGATCGAGGTGATGCGGGAGGAGGTGAACCCCGACGTCACGCTCACCCACGACACGGGGTGCGTCACCACCCTCGACAAGAGCCAGTTCGCCGCCCAGGCCCACCGCGGGAGCGTGGCGGCGATCCCCGTGATGTCGGAGGCTCAGTTCGCGGCGCTCGCCATGGGGGCGCACCCGTACCGGGTGTGCCAGCTCCACTGGCACGCCGCCGACTACCGGCCGCTGCTGGAAAAGATGGGCATCGACTGGCGGGAGCGCTGGCGCGAGTTCGAGGACGACCTCGAGCGCCTCAAGAGCGAGCCCGGGAAGGTGATGACCTGGGACGACGCTGACGCCGCGCCGGTGGATCCCATGCTCGGGCCCCACCCGGCGCACACCGCCCACGGGGGCCGCTGATGCTCGGCGGCACGGTTCTGATCATCGGGGGAGGACCGGCCGGCCTCGAGGCCGCCCGGGGGGTCGCCGATCTCGGGTACAAGGCCCTGCTCGTCGAGATGCGTGAGCGGCTCGGGGGGACGCCGATCTCGGCGAACTATGCGGCCCTCACTCACGGCATGCGCGACGCCGAGGAGGTGCTGGGCGAGATGGTCGCGGCCGTGACCGGTCATGCCCTCGTCGACGTGCGCCTCGGCACCAAGGTCACCGGCTGCGCCGGTGCCGTCGGCGAGTTCGCCGTCACGCTGGAGCACGGGGGCCGGCCGGAGACCGTCCAGGTCGGGGCGATCATCGTCGCCACCGGCTTCGATCACTTCGACCCGGGCCGGGCCAGCCAGCAATACGGGTACTACCAGTACGACGACGTGATCACGCTCCAGGAAGCCGAGGCGATGCTCAAGACGAAGCAGTTCGTCGTCCCGTCCAAGGGCCTGCCCCCCGCGCGCGTCTGCTTCATCCAGTGCGTGGGCTCCCGCGACCGGCACATCGGCAACGAGTACTGCTCGAAGGTGTGTTGCGGCATCGCCTCCAAGCAGGCCATCGAGATCCGCCAGCTGCTGCCCGACTGCAAGGTCTTCATCTTCTACATCGACATGCGCATGTACGGCTACTGGGAGAACGAGATCTACTGGCCGGCCCAGGAGAAGTACAAGGTCAACTACATCAAGGGCGTGATCTCCGAGATCACGACGAAAGGCGACCGTCTCATGATCCGGGGCGAGGACACCACGATGAACCGCCCGATGGAAGTCCCCATGGACGTCGTGATCCTCTCCAACGGCATGGAGCCGAGCCGGGGGACGAAGGAGATCGCGAGGACGCTCGGGCTCACGCAGAACAGGTACGGGTTCATCGAGACGCCGCACGATTCCCTGGACACGGTGGCCACCTCGGTGCCGGGCATCTTCGCGGCGGGGGCGGCCACCGGGCCGAAGGACCTGGACGACACCATGGGCATGGCGGGGTCCGCGGCGATGAAAGCCGTGGCGGCGGTGCGCCGCGCGACGAAGGCGGCGCTCGCCTAGCGGCGGCCGGACCATGACGCAGGGCCAGATCGTCGACACCGAGAGCGCCCACGAGTTCATGCGGGAGACGCTCGCGAAGATCACCGAGGCGGAGCTGGAGGCGATCGCCGGCGAGCTGAGGGTCAAGCACGAACGCGTCCGCGCACTCCTGGCCGGGTCCGGCCGCCGGCGGCTCGGAGAGGCGGAGCTGAGACCGCTGCTCCGGTCGATCTTCGCCACGCGCCGCCGAGTGACCGAGTTCTTCGGCCGGGTGGGCGCCGAGCGCCTGGCCGGCTGGATCGACGGTCTGCTCCTGAGCAGTACGCCCGTCGAGGCGCGGCTCCAGAGCTTCTACGATCGGCTGGAGGGCTTCCCGCCGAGCGTCCGCTACGACCTGGGCAGCGAGCTGCTGCACTACACGGATCCCGAGCGGTACTGGCTGTGGACGCGGTGGGTGTGGGATCCACAGACGCGCACCGGTGCGCTGCCGCTGGTCACGATGGAGGAGTACGACCTCGAGGGGGCCACGGTGGGCGACACGTACCTGCGCGTCGGCCGGGCCATCGCGTTCGTGCACGAGACGGGCCGGGCGGCCGGGTTCACGCGGATCGGCGAGGGCCCCTTCGGCGTCGACGTCTACCTCGCCTGCGTCTACTGCGTCTACGTCTACACCACGGTCCGCATGCGAATGACCCAGGAGTTCAACCGGGTGATCCCGCCCCTGCCGGAGCTGTGCCGCCGGTTCCTCGGCCTCTACCGGATGGAGCTCTAGCGATGACCTCCAAGCAGTCGTACGGACGGCAGGGTCCGATCGTGACCGAAACGGATCACGCCGTGGTCGAGGGCATCGAGCTGCCGGGCCACTGGAACCGCATGTTCGGCCCGCGCGTGATCGAGGACTACGATACCTCCACGCTCGACGCGATCACGTCGCTTCCCGGCGGGGAGTCGCTCGGCTGGTGCTATCAGTGCGCCAAGTGCGTGGGCGTGTGCCCCGTCGACATCGTCGGCGACTACGGACCCCGGAAGATTCACCGCGACGTGGTGCGGGGCATCTCGCTCCTCGACGATCCCAACCTCTGGCTCTGCACGACCTGTCAGAACTGCCTGCGCGTGTGCCCGAAAGAAGTCGACATGATCCAGATCATGCCGGCCGCTCGCGAGGCCGCCATCAATGCCGGCAAGGTCATCCCGGCGGAGCTGCAGCGGGTGTTCGAGGCCACGGACCGTTACAGCAACCCGCTCGGCGAGAACCCGCGCAAGCGCGCGGACTGGGTGAAGGGCGCGGGTGTGCCGGTGCCGGTCCTCGGGCGGCTCCAGCGTCCCGTGGACGTCCTCTGGTACGTGGGGAGCTATCCGTCCTACCACCCGCGTGGCATCGACGCCGCCCGCGCGCTCGCGCGCATCTTCCACGCCCTCGGCGTGGACTTCGCGATCCTGGGCGTCGAGGAGAAGGAGGACGGCGACTCGATCCGGCTGGCCGGGGAGCGGGGCCTCTTCGAGAAGCTCGCCGAGGCGAACATCAAGACGTTGGCCAAGTACGAGTTCGACCGCCTGGTCGTCTTCGGACCGCACGAATACAACGCCTTCAAGAACGAGTACCCGAAGCACGGCGGGACGTATCACCTGTCGCACTACACCCAGTTCCTCGTGGAGCACCTCGACCGGCTGCGCGCGCTCATGGTGACGCCCCTCGACCGCACCGTGACCTACCACGACCCCTGCTATCTCTCGCGTCACAACGGCGAGTACGAGGCGCCGCGGCAACTCTTGCGCGCGGTGCCGGGCCTCACGCTCGTGGAGATGCCTCGCAACCGGGAGAACGGCTACTGCTGCGGCGGTGGTGGGGGCGGGATGTGGCTCGACAGCTTCAGCCGCGACTACACGCGGATGCGGCTCTCCGACCGGCGGGTGATCGAGGCCGTCGAGACGGGCGCCCAGGCGCTCGCGATCTGCTGCCCGTACGAGGTCTCGCGCTTCGAGGACGCCGTCAAGGCGACCGGCAACGACGGGCGCCTCGATGTCCGCGACATCGCCGAGCTGATCGACGCGGCGATGAGGACGGCCTGATGGGCAACCCGTTCGGCGGGCAGTACGAGGCCCTGTTCGGCCGGCCCTGGGCCGTCTCGGGGGCCGCGATCCTGGTCGCCGCCGTGAACGTGTTCCTGTTCGCCTTCGACCGGCCGTGGACGGCCTCCGACGGCATGCGCAACTGGGGCGACTGGGCGCTGACGGGACTCGGGGCCCTCGACCGTCCCGATCTCATCGCGCCGTGGCTCTACTCGGGGTCGCTCCTCAACCTCGGCGTGCTGGCGGGTGGTTTCGCCGCCGCGCTCCTCGCCCGAGAGTTCGCGATCCGGGTGCCGCCGCGCGGCGAGCTCGTGAAGGGCGCGCTCGGGGGCCTGCTGCTCGGCGTGGGGGCGATGCTCGCGCTCGGCTGCAACATCGGCGGGTTCTTCTCGGCCACGAGCGCGCTGTCGCTCTCGGGGCTCGGCATGATGCTCGGCCTCCTGGCCGGCGCGGTGCTCGGCCTCCGCTATCTCCTCTGGGAGATGGAGCATCGGCCGGGCTGGTCGAGCGGAACGGCCGTCACCTTCGCGGGGCCGCGCCCGGACGGCCGAAGCCGGCAGCCCCTCGTCGGGGCCGCGATCCTGCTGGGAGTCTTGGTGCTGCCGTTCCTCTACGCGCGCCTGGGCTACGTGCCCCAGGGCGTCTTCCTCCTCTTCGGCGTCGTGTTCGGCGTCATCTTCCAGCGCTCGCGCTTCTGTCTCGTGCGGGCGTTCCGAGAACCGTTCATGACGGGCGACGGCGAGCACACGCGGGCGGCGGCGCTGGCGGTCGGCGTCAGCATGCTCGGCTTCGCGATCCTCAAGTTCACCGACCTGAAGGACAAGGGGGAATGGGTTTTTCCGAGCGCCGGGGCGGGGGCGCTCGCCGGCGGGCTGGTCTTCGGCGTCGGCATGACGCTCGCGGGCGGCTGCGGCGCCGGCTCGATCTGGCGCGCCGGGGAGGGGCAGGTCAAGCTCTGGGCCACCATCGTCTGCTTCGCGCTGGGCGCCTCGCTCGCGCGCCTCGCGCTCACCCAGACCGGCGTTCAGCAGAAGCTGGGCGCGGCGATCTTCCTCCCTGCCTATGTCGGCTGGGCCGGCGCCATCGTTCTGATCCTCCTGGTCATGGTCGCGTGGGCGGCCTTCGCCACCTGGAACGAAGCGAGCGGGAAGTTCGCCGCCCTCTCCTGACGAGGTTCCCTGATGGAGATCATCGTCCCCGTGAAAGTGGTTCCCGACCTGGTCGAGGAGCTGGAGGTCGACCCCGAGGGTCGGGCGCTCGATCGCTCGTTCCTCAAACTCCGGCTGAACGAGTTCGACGAGCACGCCGTGGAGGAAGCGCTCCTGCTCAAGGACAAACACGGTGGGCGAGTGAGCGTGGTCGCGCTCGACACCGAGGAGATCGACGAGGCCCTCTACACCTGCCTCGCGAAGGGCGCCGACCGGGCGATCAAGGTCTCGGGCGACTTCGCCGCCGGCGTCCCGAGCCACGCCGCCGCCGTGGCGCTGGCGAGCGTCATTCGCGGGCTCCCCCACGACCTGATCCTCACGGGCGTGCAGGCGGCCGATGACCGTGACGGGCAGGTGGGCATCCTGCTCGCCGAGGCGCTCGGCCTTCCCCACGTGAGCGTCGTGAGCGGCGTCGAGCCGGCGGGCCAGAGAGCGGTGACGGCGCGCCAGGAGTACGCCGGGGGTGTGATGGCGGAGTTCGAGGTGGATCTTCCGTGCGTGCTCGGCATCCAGGCCGCCCGCGAGGCGCCCCGGTACGCGCCCGTGAGCAAGGTGCGCCAGGTGATGAAGACCGTGAAGCTCGAGGAAGTTCCGGCCACGGGTGAGCTGCCCGGCCCGGGCTCGACGGTTGTCCGCCTCGCCAAGCCCGAGAGCAGCGGGACGGCGCTCGTGCTCGAGGGCTCGCCCGAGGAGGTGGCCGACCGCCTCTTCTCGATCCTGCAGGACAAGGGGTTCGTCAGAGCATGAGTCAGGACATCGTCGTCGTCGTCGAGCACCTCGACAACGGCCCGGCCGACGTGACCTTCGAGATGTTGGGTCGCGCGCGCGAGCTGGCGAAGGCGACCGGCGGCCGGGTCGTCGCCGTCGCCGTGGGCAACGACCTCGAGGGCGTCGCCGGCGCGCTCGGCGCGGCCGACACGGTCGTGCTCTGCCAGCACCCGAGCCTCGCGAGCTACACGCCCGAGGCGCACCAGCGCGCGCTCGCCGCGGTCCTCCGCGCCCGCACGCCTCGCGTGACCCTCGTCGCCAACACCGCGATGGGCATGGACCTCGCCGCCGGGCTCTCGGGCCAGCTGGGCTGGCCCCTCGTCGCCTACTGCCGTGACGCGCGCCTCGAGGACGGCCGACTCCGGGCGACGAGCCAGATCTACGGCGGCAAGATTCTCGCGGAGGCGGAGGTCGAGGCCGCGCACGCGCTCCTGTCGATCCTCGCCGGCTCGTTCCCGGCCGAGGCCGGCCGCGGAACGGGGAGCCCCGCCATCGAGGAGGTCTCGCCGCCGGTGGCGGGGCCGGCTCGCGTGAGGTTCAAGCGGCTGATCCGACCCGAGGGCGGCGACGTCGACATCGCTCGCGAGGCGGTGCTCGTCAGCGTCGGGCGCGGGATCCAGTCGAAGGACAACCTTCCTCTCGTCGAGGATCTCGCGGCGGCGCTCGGCGGCGCGCTTGCCGCGTCCCGGCCGATCGTCGACCAGGGATGGCTGCCGAAGACCCGCCAGGTCGGCAAGTCGGGCATGACGGTCAAGCCGAAGCTCTACGTCGCGGTGGGAATCAGCGGGGCGCCCGAGCACCTCGAGGGCATGCGCGGCGCCGAGCTGATCGTGGCGGTGAACACCGACCGTAACGCCCCGATCTTCAACGTGGCCCACTTCGGCGTGATGAGCGACCTCTTCGACGTGCTGCCCCTCTTGACCGAGAAGTTGAAGGCGGCGAAGTGACCGAAGGCCTCGTGCCCGCGCGCGACGTGTTCCGGAACCTGTCGGGGCCGGCGATCGCGCTCTTCTACGCCCTCGCGGTGGCGACGATCGCGGTGTTCTCGTACGGCCTCTGGCGCCGCATCCAGAAGTACCGGCGGGGACGGCCGGCGTACCGGCTCCCCCATCTCCGGGCGCGTCTCGCCGGGCGCGCGAGGGCCGTCGCATTGCATTCCACGCTGAGCAAGCGACACGTCTGGGTCGGCCTAGCCCACTTCGGGATCTTCTGGGGCTTCGTCGCGCTGTTCATCGGCACCGTCATCATCATGATCGACTACGACATGATCCGCCTCGTGAATCCCGCCTGGCGATTCTGGCGCGGCAGCTTCTATCTCTGGTACTCGGTCACCCTCGACGTGATGGGCGTGCTCTTCCTCATCGGGCTTGGTGTCATGATGGCGCGGCGGTGGCGCCTGCGACCTGTCGAGCTCGACTACACACGTCCCGACCGGCCTGCCGGGAGCTACGACCGGTCGGGCTACCGTCGCGACGACGCGCTGTTCGTGTGGCTCCTCGTCGTGATCGGGGTGACCGGATTCCTCGTCGAGGGTCTCCGGATCGCTGCCGATCGCCCCCCGTGGGAACGCTGGTCCGTGGTCGGCTGGCAGTTGGCCAACGTTTTCGAAACGCTCGGAGTCACCCCCAGTGGGGCCAACCGGGCCCACCTCTGGAGCTGGTGGCTCCATGCGCTGCTCGCGTTCGCCTTCATCGCCTACATCCCGTACTCGAAGGCGGTCCACATCCTGGTGGACGTCGCCAACCTCCTGCTGAAGGACGAGCTGGCGGGGAAACGGCTGCCCGCCGTTCCCGAGACGGCTGAGGCGCCCGGCTATGGGACCCTCGAGGACTTCACCTGGAAGGAGCTGCTCGACCTGGACGCCTGCACCAAGTGCGGCCGGTGTCACGTCGCCTGCCCGGCCCAGGCCTCCGGCGCCCCGCTCTCGCCGCGCGACTTGATCCTCGAGCTGCGCGAGCACGCCGAGACGGCGCTGGGCGGCCTGAGCTGGCTGCGGGAGCGCCCGGATCAGCCTTCGGACGGCGCGGTCACCGGGACCGTGATCAGGGCGGAAACGCTCTGGGCCTGCACGAGCTGTCTCGCCTGTGTCGAGGCCTGTCCGGTCGGCATCGAGCACGTGCCGTTGATCGTCCAGATGCGGCGGCGCCTCGTGGCGGAGAGCGGGCTCGACCCGACCCTGCAGGCGACGCTCGAGAAGCTCGCACGGTACGGCAACTCCTTCGGCCAGTCAGAGCGAAACCGCGCGCGGTGGACCCAGGGGCTGCCCTTCACGGTGAAGGACGCCCGGAAGGAGCCTGTCGAGTACCTCTGGTTCGTCGGCGATTACGCCGCCTACGACCCCGCGCTCCAGGGACTCACCCGCGGGGTGGCGCGCCTGTTCCACGCCGCCGGCCTCGACTTCGGGATCCTGTACGAGGCCGAGCGAAACGCCGGCAACGACGTGCGGCGCGTGGGGGAGGAAGGGCTCTTCCAGGTGCTCGTCGAGAAGAACCTGGCCGCGCTGGGCCGGGCGCAATTCCGGCAGATCGTCACGACGGACCCGCACTCGTACAACACTCTCCGGTTCGAGTACCCGGAGTTCGGCGGGGCCTTCAGCGTCCGCCACCACACCGAGGTGATCCTGGAGCTGATCCGGAGCGGCCGGCTGCCCGTGCACGGGCTCGACGGCGTCGTCACCTATCACGATCCCTGCTACCTCTCGCGCTACGCCGAGGTGACGGAGGCGCCCCGCGCGATCCTGGGCGCGCTCGGGCTCGAGCTCCGGGAGATGCGCCGGAACCGTGCGAACAGCTTCTGCTGCGGGGCGGGCGGTGGGCGGATCTGGATGAGCGACACGCGCACGCCGGGTGTGTCGACGTCGGCCGAGCAGCGCATCGCCGAGGCGCTGGAGATCCCCGGGGTTCGCTACTTCGTGGTGGCGTGCCCCAAGGACGTGACGATGTACCGCGACGCGGTGAAGACCTCGGGCCGCGAGGGGCGGATCGAGGTCAAGGAGATCGTGGAGCTGATCGAAGAAGCGCTGCGGCCGGACGACGCGGTCAAGACCGAGGCGGTGCTCGTGTGAGCGTCGCGGGTTCGTCGCCGGGGCTCGAGGTGGAGGCGGTGGCGAACGGGCTGTGGTGTCGGCTGCGGGACGTGGTGCTGGCCGAGCGGCGCCTGGAGCGCTTCGCGTTCGCTCCCGAGCGCCCGAACGAGCCTACGGGGCCCGGCGAGCGGCTCGCCGCCCTCGCCGGCGACGAGGCGGCGCTCGCCGAGCTGGCGCGCGACGTCACGTTGCGGGCGCTGGCGGCGGCGGCTGACGGCGTGAACTTTCGGCTCCTGGCGGCGCTCGGGGGCGAGCCGATCGGCATCGACGACGCGTCCCGCGCGCTCGCGCTGCCGCCGCTCGCGGTCAGCGAGCGGGTGAACGCGCTCGCGCAACTCGGCCTCGCCGCGCGTGATCTGGAGCGCGACGGGGTGACCAGCACCGCGGCCGGGCGCGCGGTGGTAGGCCTGGTCGGAGCGATCAGCGCCGGGCTTGCGGTGCGGTGTCGCGGGGGGCTACCGGAGGTCCTGTGACGTGCCCGTTTTGCGAAGTCGCCGCGCCCCGTCGTCAGTTGCACCGGCACCTCGTCGATGCGCACGGCGACCGGCTGGGGACGCAGGTCGACGAGGACGAGGGCCAGATGTTCTACGTGATCACGTGCCCGGGCTGCGGCGGCGAGATCCGGCACCAGGTCAAGCCGCGCTGGCGCGACCCGGGATTCCTCCAGGAGTTCGGCCAGGAGATCCGGCTGGTGGCGTTTGACCTGCTCCTCTTTCACGTGGAGGACGCCCACGGTGGCGACGGTCAATAACTGTGACCTCCCCGAGGACCTGTACTACCTGATGGACAAGCACGTCTGGGTGCGGCCCTCAGCTGACGGGCCCGCGACCGTGGGCATCAACGACGTGGCCCGGCACCTCGCCGGCACCATCGTGGCCGTCACGGCGAAGAAGGCGGGACGCACGGTCCCCAAGGGCCAGAGCGTGGCGACGCTCGAGTCGTCCAAGTGGGTCGGGCCCGTGCCGGCCCCGGTGAGCGGGGAGATCGTCGAGGTCAACGAGGCGGTGCGTGCGAACCCTCATCTCCTGAATGCGGACCCGTACGGCGCGGGATGGCTGGTAAAGCTGCGCCCGTCGGCCTGGGAGGCCGAGTCCTCCCAGCTCCTGACGGGAAGGGCGGGACTGGAGGTCTACCGGGCCTTTCTCGAGCGCGAGGGCATCCGATGCGGACCATGATCCAACGTTGCATGCTGTGCGCGCCTGAACCGGATGATCACATCGGTGAGTCCTGATGGCGAGCGTGGACGGCTACGACTTCCCCGCCGACCGCTGGTACGACCCCCGTGAGCACCTCTGGGTGCTGCCGGAGCACCCGGCGGCGGACGACGACGCCATCATCAACGTTCGGATTGGGATCGATGCGCTCGGCCAGCACCTGCTGGGCGAGGTGGTATACCTCGAGCTGCTCGAGCCCGGGCCGGAAGTCCTCCGCGGGCAGCCGATCGGGTCGCTGGAGGCCGAGAAGATGGTCCGGCCGCTGGTGGCGCCGGTCTCGGGCCTCGTCTTCGCGGTCAATCCGGCCGTGCGCGCCACGCCCCGCCTGCTCAACAGCGCCCCCTACGACGCGGGCTGGCTCCTGCGGATTCGCGCGACCCGGTGGGCCGACGAGCGCCGGGACTTGCTGTTCGGGGAGGCGGTGACCGCGTGGGCGCGATCCGAGATCGAGGCGAATGCGACGTGAGCGCCGGCACCATCCACTTCTATGCGCCAGGGCTCAAGCGCTACCGTACCGCGGAGTACGCGGGCCAGGAGCCGGAGCGGTTCGTGGCGATCAGCGTGACGGGCGCCGACTGCGCGCTGGCCTGCGAGCACTGCAACGCCAAGGTCCTGGAAGGGATGCGTCCGCTGCGGTCGGCCTCGCTCTACGAGATGTGCGTGGAACTGCGGGCCCGTGGCTCGCGCGGGGTCCTCGTCTCCGGCGGCTGTGATCGCCGGGGACGGGTCCCGCTCTTGCGCCATATCCCGGATCTCATGCGCGTCCGCCGGGAGCTGGAGATGACGATCCGCGTCCATCCCGGGCTGGTGGACGAGGCGACGGCGGCGGCGCTCGGCGAGATCGGCGTCGACGGCGCGATGCTCGACGTCATCGGGGCCGAGGAGACGATCCGGGAGGTCTACCACCTCGACGTGCCGGTCGCGGAGTACGGCCGGGCTCTGGAGCGGCTCGAGCGCCACGGCGTGCCGCTCGTGCCCCACATCGTCGTCGGGCTGCACTGGGGGCGCCTGCTCGGGGAGTGGCGAGCGCTCGAGATGATCGCCGCGCGGAAGGTCAAGCTGCTCGTGCTCGTGATCCTCATGCCGCTCTACGGGACGGCGATGGCGAAGGCGTCGCCGCCCAGCGTCGAGGAGATCGGGAAGTTCTTCCAGGATGCGCGCCGGGCGCTGCCCGAGACGCCGATCTCGCTGGGCTGCGCGCGCCCGATCGGCCCCGTGAAGCGCGACATCGATCGGCTCGCGGTGGATGCCGGCTTCTCCGGTATCGCGTACCCCGCCGAGGGCATCGTCGCCTACGCCGAGTCGCGCGGATTCCGCCCCGAATTCCACGACGCCTGCTGCGGCGTGAACTGGTAGCCATGGCCGGACTCAAGCGACTTCCGGCCGAGATCGAGGAGGACTTCAGGTCGAGCCCCGACCACGTGCGCGTGTCCGTGGCCGCGGCCGTGACGCTCGGGCTCAAGCCCGGCCGCATGTTCAGGAACGCGACGTGCGACTGCGTGAACCTCCTGGAGAACTACCCGGCGGGCTGCTACGCTAACTGCACCTACTGCGGCCTGGCCCGCGAGCGGCCGGGCCTGGCCCAGGACAACACCTTCATCCGGGTCGGGTGGCCGGTGTTCCCGACCGATCTGGTCGCCGAGGCGGTGGCGGCCCACGAGGACAGGGTCGGGCGGGTCTGCGTCGCCATGGTCCAGGACCGGCGTGCGTATCCGGACCTCGTCGAGATCACCCGGCGCGTCCGAGCGCGGAGCGACGTGCCGATCTCGGCGCTGGTGACGGCCACGCTGCTCGACGAGCAGAAGCTCTACCACATCCGCGATGCCGGGGCCGACATCGTGGGCATCGGCCTCGATGCGGCCAGCGAGGAGCTGTTCTTCAGGACGCGCGGGCGCGGGGCGCGGGGGCCGCACTCCTGGACGCAGCACTGGGAGGTCGCGCGCGCGGCCCGGATGATCTTCGGTCCCATGAAGGTGAACTGCCACGTCATGGTCGGGCTCGGCGAGACCGATCACGATCTCGTCGACCTCTTCTACCGGCTCAAGGCGGACGAGATCGCCGCCTACCTCTTCTCGTTCAACCCCGAGCCGGGGACGGCGATGGCGGCGGTGCCGCGGGCGCCCCTCACCCGCTGGCGGCGCATCCAGCTCACCAAGTACCTCGTCGAGCGCCACGACCTGCCGCCGGAGGCGATCGAGTTCGACGCGACGGGGGCGCTCGTGCGCGTTCACGCCCCCCGCGCGCTGATCGACGCCTGCCTGAGCGAAGGCCTCGCGTTCATGACGAACGGCTGCCCCGACCGGAACGGCCGGCTGGCGTGCAATCGCCCCTTCGGCAGCTACCGCCCGGGCGAGGAGTTCCGCGACTACCCGTTCGTCCCTCGGGACGAGGACCGGCCCGCGATCCGCGCCCAGACGCGGTACGAGGACATTCTCGGATGATCCGGCGGCTCGATCTCGGCGTGGTCTCGCCGCTCGCCTCCCAGGCGATCTACCACGGGCTCGCCGACGCCATGCAGGCGACGACCCCGGACACCATCGTGTTCTGTTCGCCGGCGGCGCCGTACTTCTGCGTCGGCTACCACCAGAACGCGGCCGAGGTGCTCGACCTGGACCTTTGCCGGCGCCACGACTGGCCAGTCTTCCGGAGGAAGATCGGGGGCGGCGCCGTCTATCTCGACCAGGCGCAGCTCTTCTATCACGTCATCGTGCACCGCTCGCGCGCGCCCTTCGCCGTCGATCGGATCTACGCCCGGTACCTGGCGGCGCCGGTGCTGGCCCTGCGTCGCCTGGGGCTGGAGGCCCGCCTGGCCCCGCCCAACGAGATCGAGGTGGGGGGCCGGCGCATCGCGGGCACGGGGGGTGGACAGATCGGCGAGGCCGTGGTCGTCGTCGGCAACGTGCTCTTCGACTTCCCCGACGCGCGCATGGCGCGAGCCTGGCGCGCCCCCTCGACGCCGTTCCGGCGGCTGGCGCGCGAGGGGCTGCGCCGGTACCTGACCACGCTCCGGCGCGAGCTGCCTGTCTGCCCGGCGCCGGCGGCGGTGAGGGCGGCGCTGGCGGCGGCCTATGCGGACACGCTCGGAGCCCCGCTCGTCGGCGGCGCCCTGACCGCGCGCGAGCGCGCCGCCGTTCGTGCCGCGGAGCGCGAGCTGGCCCGCGCCTCGTTCGTGCTCGCCGGGGGCGGGCGCCGAGACGCGGGGCTCAAGATCGCGCGCGGCGTGTACGTGTTCGAAGGACGGGCGCCGGGGACGGACCTCCGCGTCTCGCTGCGGGTGCGCCACGGAATGGTCGACGCGCTCGCCGTGCGCGGGCGGCCCGCGCCCGACGCGCAGGCGCTGATCGGCCAACCGCTCGCCGCCCTCGCGCCGCCCGCGGCGGAGAAGAACCCCGCGGATGCGGTGGGCGAGCTGCTCGCGGCGGGCGCCAGGGTGACGGGATGAGCGTGACGCCAGGCTGGCGGTACATCGCGGACGACGGCGTCAGCGCCGCCTTCGGGCTGGCGGCCGACGAGACGCTGGCGCGGCGCCAAGGGGCGGGCACGTCGCCGCCGACGCTGAGGCTCTACACCTACGCGTCCCACTGCGCCCTGGTGGGCCGCTTCCAGCGGGTCGCGGCCGAGCTGCGGCTCGACGACTGCCGTCTCCATCGGATCGCCGTCAACCGCCGGCCGACCGGCGGCGGGGCGATCCTCATGGGTGCCGACCAGCTCGGCGTCGCCATCACGATGCCGGCGGGGGACCAGCCGCGCAGCTACGACCGCATCCGGGACCTCTTCCAGCGCTTCGGCGCCGGGATCATCGCCGCGCTGGGCCAGCTCGGGATCGGCGCCGAGTATCGGCGGAAGAACGACATCGAGGTCGACGGCCGGAAGATCGCCGGCCTCGGGATCTATTTCGATCGCGGTGGCGGGCTCCTGTTCCACGCGAGCCTCCTCGTCGACCTCGACCTTCCGCTGATGCTGGCGGTGCTCCGGACGCCGTTCGAGAAGATCTCCGACAAGGCCGTGGCCACGGTCGCCGAGCGGGTCTCGACGGTGCGCCGCGAGTGCCGCGCGCCGGTGCCGGTCGACGAGGTGCGCCGGCTCCTCCACGACGCTTACGCCCGCACGCTCGGCGTCGGGCTTCGCGACGACGACTTCAGCGCCGACGAGCGCGCGGAGATCGCCACGCTCGAGCGGGAGCGCTACCAGTCCGACGCCTGGATCCATCGGGAGCCCGCGGTGCCGGACGCGACCGGCTCGGCGACAGTCAAGACGGCCGGGGGACTGATCTCGGCGCATCTGGCCCTGGCCGGGGACGTGATCAAGGCCGCGTACTTCACCGGCGACTTCTTCTGCGACGACCGCGTCGTGATGGGACTCGAACGGGCGCTCCGCTGGCATGCCGTGGATCCCCGAGGCGTCACCGACACGCTGCGCCGCCTCGGGGCCGAGGGGGTCACGTTGCCGCAGGTGGCGCCGGAAGAGATCGCGCGCCTGGTCGGCGCCGCCGTGGCCGCGGGGCGTCGCCACGAGCAGGGGGCGATGGCCAAGGGATGCTTCGTCGATCCGTGATCCGTCGCGATCCGCGCGCGTGGCTCCGCCACCTGACCCTGGTGGCGGCGCTCGCGATCGTGCTGCCCGGCGCCGCGGCCGGGTCGGCGATCCGGGTGCAGTCCGTCGAGTACCAGAGCGGGGAGCTCGAGATCCCGGCCATGCTGGCCGCCCCCACGACGCCGGGGCCGCATCCGGCGGTGCTGTTCATCCATGGCCGGTCCGGGCTCCACGACCGGGTGAAGGCCGAAGCGCGGCGGCTGGCCGAGCGGGGCTTCATCGTGCTCGCGCCGGACTACCACACGGCCCGATTCATCCCGGAGATGCCGATCGAGCACGATTCCGCGACCGAGCGCGACGTCGAGCGGGGGCTCGATCACCTGAAGCGGGTCCCCGGGGTCCGGCCCGGCCGGATCGGCGTCGTCGGCATCTCGCGGGGGGGCTACCACGCGGCGCTGCTGGGCGTCCGGCGGCCCGAGGTCGGCGCGGTCGTCGGGTACTACCCCCACCTCGTCAACCCGAACGCGGCCGAGCCCGTCCAAGTCTACCGCTACATGCCCGAGGTGGAGCAGTGGCGCGTGCCGGCGCTCCTGATGGTGGGCGAGCTGGATCACCAGCTGCGCCGCGACCTCGTGCGGCGCGTCGCCGAGCGGCTGCGCCAGCGGGGCATCGAGGTCGAGCTGGTGGTCTACCCGGGCGCGCAGCGCGGCTTCGATTTCCGGCGGAACGTGCGCACGGTGGGGGACGACCTGGCGCGCGAGGATGCGCTGACCCGCACGGCGCGGTTTCTCCACCGCGTGCTTTTGGGACAATGAGGCGGTCGGTGAACGGCGGCGAGCGCCGGCGCCGGGTGGACCGCGACCGATCAGGCGCCTGACGGCGCCCAGGAGGAGGACGACGGGATGAGGCACGGTCAGGGTATGAGTCGTCGCACGATGCTGGCCACGCTCGGGGCGCTGGGCGTGGCGGTCGCCACGGACGGCCTGGCGGGCCCCGCGCGCGCCGCCGAGACCGCCCTTGGCGTCCAGGAGAAGGTGGACGAGGCGCTCAAGCGTCTGTTCGGGACCCGGGCGATGAAGGACGGGAGCGGCGTGATCAAGCTCGACATGCCGCTGATCGCCGAGAACGGCGCGGTGGTCCCGGTCGCGGTCGAGGTCGCCTCGCCCATGACCCCCGCCAACTACGTGAAGCACATCTATCTGGTGGCGGACAAGAACCGCATCCCCATCGTCACCCGCGTCGCGCTCTCGCCGGAGTCCGGGCAGGCCTACGTGGGCGCGAACATCCGGCTCGGCGAGACCGGCGAGGTGCGGGCGATCGCCGAGCTGTCGGACGGTTCGCTGGTCCAGGTCAAGCGCGAGGTGAAGGTCACCGTCGGCGGCTGCGGCGGTTAACCTCGGAGGGGGCCTCGACGGCCCCCTCCGAAGCCTCCCCCAGGAAGAGGATTGCGCCGGCGGAGCCGGCGCTCGAGGCGGAACACCAGCCCGTGCCGCTCACGTGGCGGGCGCGGCGGAGTAGCTGGACAGACTCGAGGAGGAGAACATGGCTGAGATCGGGAGGGTCCGCATCCGGGTTCCGTCGAGCATCAAGCCGGGCGACGTCGTGCGCGTGCGGTCGCTCGTGATCCATCCCATGGAGCGCATCGAGCGCGACAAGCAGGGCAAGGTGATCGAGCGGAACTACAACTACATCAACAAGGTCGTGGTCACGTACCTGGGCAAGACGGTCGCGTCATTCGACACGACGCAGAACCTGAGCGAGAACCCGTTCTTCGCCTTCTCGTTCAGGGCGACGGATCCCGGCCAGCTCAGGGTCACCTTCATGGATACCACGGGTGGGAAGTACGAGGGAATGGCCGACATCAAGTTCTCCTGACGTGGTCATCTTTCGGGGGGCGACATGAAACTTAGACGGCAGCCTCAGGCGCTGAGGTGGGTGGCGCTGCTCGCGCTGACGGCGGGCTGCGCTGGAACGGGAGGCGAGGCGCGCGGGGCAGCCACCCCCGGCGTCTCGCCCGCAGGGGCCGAGAACCGCCCCGACTACGCCGACGTTCCGAAGTGGACGTCACGGGCGGCCCCGGAGGCGAAGGGCGAGTTCAAGGTGGGCCCCGACGGCCGGCGCACGCAGGTCCGCTACCAGGGCTGGACCACGAAGGACTTCAGCAAGTTCCGCACGTACGCCTACGACGACACGCGGCCGGAGCCGCCGGTGCAGAAGGCGGCGATGCCGGGCGAGCTCAAGGGTGACCCGAAGGAGGGGCGGAAGCTCTTCCTCTCGCGCCAGCTGGGTCCGTGTACGGGTTGCCATCTGATCCCGGGAGACGACGTGTGGCCGGCGGGCGGCGTGGGCCCTGACGTGTCGACGATCGGCGACCGGAAGCTGCCGGACGCGTACCTCTACCAGCAGATCTACGATATCCGGACCATCTTCCCCCAGTCCTCGATGCCGCCCTGGGGCACGATGGGCCTGCTCACGCCCGAGCAGATCGTTCACCTTGTCGCCTACCTTCAGACACTGAAGGGTCCACTTCCCTCCGAGAAGGATCCCGATCGCAATCCGTTCACCCGGAAGAAGCCCGTCGGGTTCGGCGACAACCTCGACCCGACCAACAACCCGGCAGTGCTCCTGGCCGAGGGTGCCGAGGTCCTGTGGTCCGCGAAGGGGCCAGCTGGCAAGGCGTGCGCCGACTGCCATCAGGGTGGTGTCGCGAAGGCCATGAAGAGCGTGGCCACGCGATACCCGAAGCACGTCAAGGCGTACAAGCGGGTGATGAGCATCGAGGACTTCCTCGCGGTCCACTCGCCCGAGACGACCGGGCGCGACATGCTGGCGCAGAGCTCCGACAACCTGAACATGACGATGCTCGTGAAGATGCAGTCGAACGGCATGCCGGTGAGCGTGGACACGGCGAGCCCTGAGGCGCGCGCCGCGTTGGCGCGGGGCCAGGCGAGTTTCCATCGGCGGGTGGGCGAACGGAACCACGGCTGCGCCGACTGCCACACGCCCGAGCGAGGCGCCAACAAGTTCCTCGGAGGCCGCCTCCTCGGCGATGTCACCGACGGTCTCACCAAGCACTTTCCGACGTGGCGGACGAGCCAGACCCAGCCGTGGGACATGCGCAAGCGCATGCAGTGGTGCATGACGCCGCTCGGCATGAACATGCTGCCGGCGGATGCGATCGAGTATGCCGAGCTCGAGCTCTTCCTGACCTCGTTCGATCGGGGCAAGCCGATGAGCGTCCCGGGCATCCGCCACTGAGACATGGCTGTGAGCCATGGGAGCCGTGAGCCATGCAAGTCGGCCGACGTGACCTGCTGAAGCTCTTGGCCGTCGCGGCGGGGGCGGGCCTCGCGCCGCGAAGGCTCGAGGCGGAGGACGCTCCGGCCCGGCTGCTCGAGTTCGAGGGGTTGGGGAACGTCACGCTCTTGCATCTGACCGACTCGCACGCGACGCTGCGGCCGGTGTTCTTCCGCGAGCCCGACACGCTGATCGGCGTCGGCGACGAGGGCGGCCGGCCGCCCTATCTGACCGGCTCGGCGTTCCTGCGCGCCTACCATCTCGCGCCGGGGACGGTGGAAGCCCACGCCTACACGCACGTGGATTTCCCGGCGCTGGCGGCCCGCTTCGGACGGATGGGTGGCTATGCTCATCTGGCCACGCTCGTCAAGCGCATCCGCGCCGAACGAGGCGGCCGCACGCTCCTCCTGGACGGCGGCGACACGCTGCAAGGCTCGGCCACGGCGCTCTGGAGTCGGGGCGAGGACATGCTGCGCGTCACGAACGAGCTCGGCGTCGAGGTGTTCACGGCGCACTGGGAGTTCATCTACGGCATCGAGCGCGTCAAGGAGCTGTTCGGCGACCGCGAGCGCCAGGGACGCTTTCAGGGCGACTTCGTCGCCCACAACGTCGCGGAGGCCGGTTGGGGGGACCCGGTGTTCCGCCCCTATGCGATCCGCGAGGTCGGCGGCGTTCGCGTCGGCGTCATCGGCCAGGCCTTTCCCTATACCCCGGTCGCCCATCCCCGGCGCTTCGTGCCGGACCTGACGTTCGGGATCAAAGAAGATCAGCTCCAGGGGTTCGCCAACGAGCTCCGCGACAAGCACCGCGTGGAGCTGGTCGTGCTGCTCTCGCACAACGGGGTTGCCGTGGACCTGAAGCTGGCCGGACGGGTCACGGGGCTCGACGTGATCCTGGGCGGCCACACGCACGACGGCCTGCCGGCGCCGATCGAGGTCGGCCGCACCCTCGTCGTCAACTCCGGCTCGCACGGGAAGTTCGTGAGCCGTCTCGACCTCGACATCCGCGGCGGCCGCATCGCGGGCTACCGGTACCGCTTGGTCCCCGTCCTCTCGAGTTCCATTCCCGAAGATCCGGACATGATGCGGCTGATCCGGGAGGTGCGGGCGCCGCACGAGACACGACTGGGCGAGCGCCTCGCCGTCTCCGAGTCGCTGCTCTACCGGCGGGGGAACTTCAACGGGACCTTCGACGAGCTGATCCTCGACGCGCTCCTCAAGCGCTTCGACGCCCAGGTGGCGTTCTCCCCCGGCTTCCGGTGGGGCATCACCATCGTGCCCGGCCAGGACATCACGCTGGAGGACGTCTACACGCACACCGCGCTCACCTACGGCAACACGTGGACGCGCGAGCTGACGGGAGCCGAGATCCACCACATCATGGAGGACGTCGCGGACAACCTCTTCCACCGCGATCCCTACTACCGCCAGGGGGGGGACATGGTGCGCATGGGCGGCCTCACCTACGCGATCGCCCCCGCCCAGCCCATGGGCAAGCGCATCCGTGACGTCAGGATCGCCGGACGGCCGCTCGACACCGGCCGGCGCTACAAGGCGGCGGGCTGGGCGAGCGTCGGCGAGGCGGACGGCCCCCCGGTGTGGGACGTGGTGGCGGATCACCTCCGGAGCCTCAAGCGGGTCAAGATCGATCCGCGCCCCCGAGTTCGGGTGCTGTGATGCGTGCCGCCCGTTCCCCCGCGCTCCTGCTGTCGGTCGCGCTCGCCTCGCTGCTCGGATCGGCGCCGGTGGCGCCCGCGCAGGCGCCCGGGCGCGTGGAGCAGACGCCGTACGTGTTCATCGTGCGGAGTCCGGCGGGCTTCGACGATGTCCTCACGTCGCTGCAGGAGGCGATCAAGCGCCGCAACTACGTCATCACGGGCATCAATCACCTCGACGACACCCTGCGCCAGCGCGCCGCCGACGTCGGCGGGCCGCCGTTCGGCTACGAGCAGTACAAGGTGGTGGGGTTCTGCAACCTCACGCTCGCCGACGAGGCGGTTCGCAAGAACCCTCACGTGGGCGCGTTCTTGCCCTGCCGGGCGGTCGTGTACCGGGCCCGAGGCGCGCGCGAGACGACCGTGGTCGCATTCCGGCCGTCGTCCCTGGCCCAGGCGCTCGGCCAGCACGTGGAGGGCGTGATGCGGCAGGCGGAGGCGGACATCCTCGCGATCCTGGCCGAGGTGGCCGCGGACTGAGGAGCGTCGACCTGCTGGGCACTGAGCGGATGCCGGAGACCCGGCACGGAAAGGAAGGGACAGAATGAGGCGGACACGAAGCGCAGTCTCGGTCGCGGCGGTCCTGGTCGGTCTCGCGGCGCTGGCCGGCGCCGGCGAGGCCTCGCACCTGAAGGACTACCCGAAGAAGCACAAGATCGTCTACCACTTCAACGGCTCCGACGACGGCAACCACGTCAAGAAGGCCAACGCCCTGCTCGGGAACCTCCTGAACCATGTCAAGGGCGTGGGAGGCTGGGACAACATCGAGGCCCTGGTGCTGGTGATCCACGGCGACGGGGTCGTGCCGTTCATCGACAAGACCATGGATCCCGAGGTGCGCAAGCGCTACGACCTGCTCACCGTGAGCGGGATGAAGCTGGGAGTCTGAGAGAACACGCTGCGGGGCCGTGGGCTCCAGCACGCTCAGTTCCCCTCGGACTCGATGCTTCTCAACCAGGGTGGCGTCACCGCGGTGATGGAGTACCAGGAGCGGGGCTACACGTACGTCAAGCCGTGAATCCGACGCGGTCGCGTCCGGCGACCGCTGAACAGGAGGCGGTTCATGTATGAGGCGATCTTCGTCGCGCGCTGGCCCTGGTGGGTGGCAGGTCCCGCGATCGGGCTCGTGGTGATCCTGCTTGCCTGGGTGGCGGGCAAGCCACTGGGTGTGTCGACCGGATACGGGTCGCTGTGCGCGATCCCGTCGCGGCTGTCCTTCTTCCGCGGGAAGGAGTTCGGCGAACGCTGGCGACTCTGGTTCATCGCGGGGCTCCCGCTGGGCGGGGTGGTGGCGGCCGTGCTCGCCGGCGTCCCGGCCCCGACGCTCGCGTACGGGCAGCTCGACGTCCTCACGCATGGCTCGCTCGTGGCCAAGGCCGGGCTGCTCTTCGGCGGGGGGGTGCTCGTCGGCGCCGGCGCGCGCTGGGCCGGCGGCTGTCCGAGCGGCCACAGCATCGTCGGCATCGCCCAGGGCGCGGTCTCGAGCGTCGTGGCCACCTGCGGCTTCATGCTGGGCGGCATCGTGGTCTTCAACCTCCTCTACGCTGTGTTCGGAGGCTAGAGCCATGAGCGGCCCGGTCTTCACGCTGTTCGGCGCGTTGTTCGGGTTCGTGCTGTCTCGGGCCCAGGTGACCGACTACGACACGATCGGCGGCATGTTCCGCTTCACCGACCTGCACCTGGTGGGCGTCATCGGGTCGGCGATCGCGACGGCCGCTGCGGGACTGTGGGTGCTCCGGCGCTCGGGCGGCCAGACCGTCACGGGACACCCGATCGAGATGCGGCGCAAGTCGTGGCACGCGGGCGCCGTCTGGGGCGGGCTCGTCCTGGGTGCGGGATGGGGGCTCACGGGTGCCTGTCCCGGGACCTCGCTCGTCCAGGCCGGCGAGGGCAAGCTCGTGGCCCTGTTCACAGTGACCGGTATCCTGTTCGGGACGTATCTCTACGGCGTGGCGCGCTCGGCGGCCTCCCTCACCCGGGCGCGAGGGGAGCCGCTATAGTCGTGATCTTCCAGCAGTCTTCCGGCAGTTCGTCCTCGCGGAGCTGATGCCGGCCGGGCAGCTCGGGGCTCCGCGACCAGCGTGTCGCGGTGGAAGATGTCAGTTTGGTCCTGTGTGCTCCGCTGCCTCAATCCTGCGCTTGAGCGCTTCCAGGTCTGGATCAGAAAAAGAGGGGGTCAACTCGTTGTGCTCGCCCCTGTAATACCGGTATTCTCCGGCGCTTTGCCCGATGGTGCCGATAAGCACCTGGCCCTTCCGAACTTCGATGTACGAGGGGCGGCCCAGGATATGTCGTTCCTTGAAGTCGAGAGACATCATCCTGATCCTCCTCTCGTTGGGCCGGTCCCGCGATTCTTCCCGCGACCGCACATGGTCCGCCTTCGTCGTCTTGCGCTCCGCTGCGGCAGGAGTAGTGGCTTCCGGCGTGTCGAGTGTACCAGCAAAATAATACACATTGACAGAATTGAGCTAGTGTACTATGTCGGCAGTACAGATGGCACCCATGAACCTACATGAGGAGTGCGAGCAGCTCGGGTGGAAGGCACGCCGCGTCGGCCGGGGTCACCCGGGTGCATCCTCCGAGAATCGCGATCAGCAGTTCGACAGCGATCCACCACGTTCGGACTGGAAAGCCGACCGCTTGGGATCGCGGCCCGTTGCGCGTCGCGCGCCGGCCTCAGCCTGGCGATCGATCGCGAAGGGAGGATCACGCATGACAAGGTTCGTTCAACCATGTGCATCGAAGAACGATCTCTTCGCGCTTGATGACGAGGGCGATGTCTACCAGTACCACTTCAACGTCAAGACGTGGGTGAAGCTGATCGCCACTCGGGAATTGGAGGAGAGAAGGCCGGGGGGCGCGGCGCAAAAGGATGGGAGCGCCGGCTGGCGAGAGGGCCGGCCAGGAGGAGAGCGGTGAATTCCTGGAGTCACCCCCTGGCCAGGATGAGGAGATTGATGGTCGGGGAGGCGGCCAAGGTGACCGTGTTCACGAGTGCCCCCAACATCTTACAAGCGAAAGGTTGATGACCATGAAGATTCGTCCGTTGCATGACCGGATCCTCGTCAAGCGCGAGGAGGAGAAGGACGCCAAGAAGGGCCGCATCATCATCCCCGACAGCGCGAAGGAGAAGCCCCAGGAGGGCAAG
>Ga0187892_10002147_pt1 | contig 41195 bp, 32 predicted proteins | sample MA1701073metaG_FD_139345 | JGI IMG/M metagenome (GOLD analysis project Ga0187892, IMG submission 139345) | Bio-ooze microbial communities from a basaltic lava cave in the Kipuka Kanohina Cave System on the Island of Hawaii, USA - MA170107-3 metaG ... | reverse complement strand
CTGGCCCGACTATCCCTTCGCGTCGCACAGGCACGTGCACGCGAACGGGATCTCGCAGCACTACCTCGACGAAGGCGCGGGCGAGGTCGTGCTGATGCTGCACGGCAATCCGACCTGGTCGTACTACTGGCGCCACCTCGTGCTCGCGCTGCGCGGCACGCACCGCTGCGTCGTGCCCGACCACGTCGGCATGGGGCTGTCGGACAAGCCCGACGACGCGCGCTACGCGTACACGCTCGAGCAGCGCGTCGCGGACCTCGATGCACTGGTCGGCGCGGTGATCGGACCGCGGACCAAGGTCACGCTGGTCGTGCACGACTGGGGCGGCATGATCGGTTTCGCCTGGGCGTGCCGTCACCCCGAGCGCGTCGCGCGGCTCGTCGTCACGAACACCGCGGCGTTCCCGATGCCGTCCGACAAGCGCCTGCCGCTGGCACTCAAGCTCGGGCGCGAGACCCGCCTCGGCGCATTCCTGATCGAGCGCTTCAACGCGTTCGCGGCGGGTGCGACGACGCTCGCGGTGACGAAGCCGCTGCCGCGCGCCGTGCGCCGCGCGTACGTGACCCCGTACGACACCAAAGCGAACCGGATCGCGACGCTGCGGTTCGTGCAGGACATTCCGCTCTCGCCGTCGGATCGCGGCTATGCGCTGGTCGCCGCAACCGGTGCCGCGCTGCCGCAGTTCGCGGACCGCCCCGTCTTGATCTGCTGGGGGCTGCGCGACTTCGTGTTCGACGCGACGTTCCTGCGCGAGTTTCGCCGTGCGTTGCCGCAGGCCGAGGTCCACGCCTGGGAGGACGCCGGCCACTACGTGCTCGAGGACGCGCGGGAGCGCGTCGTCGAGCAGGTGCGCGCGTTCCTGGCACGCAGCGCGGAAGCGGCGCTCGACGCCGGTCCACGCGATCGCGCCGCCGCCGGCGCGCCGTGAGCGATTCGCTCAACATCGCCGACGCGCTGTTCGCGCGCGCAGCCGAAGCGCCGTCGCGCGTCGCGTTGATCGAGCGGGGTCGTCGCGGCGAGCGCACCACGACGTATCGCGAGCTCGCCGGCGAAGTCTCGACGGTGGCCGCGAACCTCGCCGACATCGGCATCGTACCGGGGCTGCGCGTCGCGCTGATGGTGAAGCCCGGTCGCGCGTTCTTCGTGCTGATGTTCGCGCTGTTTCGCGCCGGCGCGGTGCCGGTGCTGATCGATCCCGGCATCGACCGGCGCATGCTCAAGCAGTGCCTCGACGAGGCTGCGCCCGAGGCGTTCGTCGGTATTCCGCTCGCGCACGCCGCGCGCATCGCGCTCGGCTGGGCGCGTGCGAGCGTGCGGATCCTCGTGACGGTCGGGCCGCGTTGGTTCTGGGGCGGGCATCGGTATCGCGATCTGGCTGCGGGCGCGCGGTCGGCGCTGAGGCCCCTCCGACACCAAGATGGCGCGCCGCCCGCCGCTACCGTAGGAGGGGCCTCAGCCCCGACCCGCGACGCGACGCTGGCCGCGATCCTCTTCACCTCGGGCTCGACCGGCGTGCCGAAAGGTGTCGAGTACACGCACGCGAACTTCGCCGCGCAGGTCGCGATGATCCGCGATGCGTTCGACATCCGCCCGGGCGAGGTCGACTTGCCGACGTTCGCGCCGTTCGCGCTGTTCGACCCGGCGCTCGGCATGACGACGGTGCTGCCGCGGATGGATTTCGCGCGACCCGGCAACGCCGATCCGCGCGAGCTCGTCGAGGCAATCGTGCGGCACCGCGTCACGACGATGTTCGGCTCGCCCGCGGTACTCGAGCTGCTCGCGCGACACGGCGCGCGATTGCCGGGCGTGCGGCGCGTGATCTCGGCCGGTGCACCGGTGCGCCCGGAGATCGTCGCGGCGGTGCGCGCGCTGCTCGACCCGGGCGCCGCGATCTACACGCCGTACGGCGCGACCGAGTGCCTGCCGGTCGCGATCGTCGAGGCCCAAGAGATCGAGACGATCGGCGCCGCCGGCACGGCGCGCGGCGAGGGCATCCTCGTCGGTCGACCGGTCGCGCCGAACGACGTACGCATCATCGCGATCGACGACGCACCGATCGCGGCATTCGGCGACGCGCGCGTCGTAGCGGCCGGCACGATCGGCGAAATCACGGTCGCGGGCCCGACCGCGACGGCGCGGTATTTCCGGCGCGACGCGGCGACCGCGGCCGCGAAGCTACGCGAGCGCGTCGCCGGCGCCGGCGAGCGGATCGTGCATCGCATGGGCGATCTCGGCGCGTTCGATGCGCAAGGCCGGCTCTGGTACGCGGGCCGCAAATCACACCGCGTCGAGACCATCGCGGGCCCGCGCTACACCGAGACCGTCGAAGGCGTCTTCAACACGCATCGCGCGGTGCGCCGCACCGCGCTGGTCGGCGTCGGCGCGCGTGGCGCGCAGCGGCCGGTCGTCTGCGTCGAGCTCGCGGCGGGCGAAGGCGCGGACGCCTGGCCGCGCATCGAGCGCGAGCTTCGCGCGATCGGCGAGGAGAACCGCGTCACCCGCGGGATCGCGACGTTCCTGCTGCACGCGCGCTTCCCGGTCGACATCCGTCACAACGCGAAGATCGCGCGCGAGAGGCTCGCGCTCTGGGCGGCGCAACGGCTCGCCCGCGACTCGGGGACGGAACGCCGATGAACGTGCTCGTGACGGGTGGAACGGGTTTTCTCGGGCAGGCGATCTGTCGCGCGCTCGTCGCGCGTGGCGACCATGTCGCGAGCCTCGCGCGCACGCGCGCGCCGGAGCTCGACGCGCTCGGCGTCGAGCAGCACGAAGGCGACCTCGCCGACCTCGAGCCGGTGCTGCGCGCGGCGAAGGGCCGCGACGCCGTGATCCACACCGCCGCGAAGGCCGGCGCCTGGGGCCGGCTCGACGCGTACTACGTCGCGAACGTGCGCGGCACCGATCACGTGCTCGCGGCCTGCGACATGAACGGTGTGCGCAAGCTCGTCTACACCTCGACGCCGAGCGTGGTGCATGCGGGCGCCGATCTCGAGGGCGTCGACGAGCGCATGCCGTATGCGCCGCACTACCGCGCGCACTACCCTGCGACGAAGAAGCTCGCCGAGCAGCGCGTGCTCGCGGCGAACGCACCGGGGCTCGCAACCGTCGCGCTGAGACCGCACCTGATCTGGGGTCCGGGCGATCGACACCTGCTGCCGCGAATCGCGCAGCGCGCGCGCGCCGGCCGGCTGCGCTTCATCGGCGAGCCCGGCAAGCGCATCGACGTCACCTACATCGACAACGCGGTCGACGCGCACCTCGCGGCGCTCGAACGCGTGGCGCCGGGCGCAGCCTGCGCCGGGCACGCGTACTTCATCAGCGACGGCGAGCCGGTCTCGACCGAGGGCATCGTGAACTCGCTGCTGCGCGCGGTCGGCATCGCACCGGAAGAGCGGCGCCTGCCGCTGCCGGTCGCGCGCGTGCTCGGCGCGTTGTTCGAGACGATCTACCGCGCGTTCGGGATCGAGGCCGAGCCGCCGCTCACGCGCTTCGTAGTCGAACAGCTCTCGACCTCGCACTGGTTCGACATCTCCGCCGCGCGCCGCGATCTCGGCTATGCCCCGCGCGTCACGGTCAACGAGGGCCTCGCGCGGCTCGCCGAGCACCACCTCCGCCGGCGCCGCGCGGTCTCGGGCTGATCGCCCCGTACAATGCCGCGATGGAACCGAATCCGCTGCTCGATCTCGCGGGCCGCGCGCTTGCCGCGGCGCTGAACCGCGCGCTCGCGCTCGATCCCGGCGCGGCCGCGCGGCTCGCGGCGCTCGAGGGCCGCGCGATCGAGCTGACCTGGGCCGGGCCCGAGCTCGGCGCGCGGATCGAAGTGCGCGACGGCCGGATCGAGCTCGGGCCGCGCGCGCGCGCCGATGCCGCGCCCGCCGACCTCGGTGTCCGCGCGACGCTTGCCGGTGCGCTCGACATGCTGCTGCGCGAGCGTGGCGCGCGCGGGCTCGCCGGCATCGACCGCAAGCGCACCAAGGTCGAGATCGCGGGCGATGCCGAGCTCGCGCGCGCGCTGTCGCATCTGAGCGAACGCTACACGCCCGACCTCGAGCGCGCGTTCGGCGCGGTGCTCGGCGACGTCGCCGGCGCGGAGCTCGCGCGCGGGCTCGCGGGCGCGTTCGCCTATGTGCGCGAGAGCGCTTCGACGCTCGCCGAAGACGCCGGCGCGTTCGTCCGCGACGAATCGCGCGACGCGGTCGCGCGCACCGAGCTCGACGGTTTTCTCGCCGACGTCGACCGGCTGCGCGACGACGCCGAGCGCCTTGCGGCGCGCGTCGCTGCGCTCGCGCGTCGCGCCGGCGCGCCGCACGAGGCCGGCGCCGTGCCGCACGGCGGGGCGAAACGCTGATGCGGAGCTTCTTCCGTCTGCTGCGCATCGCGCAGGTGCTGTTGCGCTACCGCCTCGACGAGCTGGTCGAAGCCGCGCACCTGTTCCGGCCGCTGCGCCTCGTACGCGGCGTCGTGGCGCCTTCGCCGCCCGAGATCGCGACGATGCCGCGCGGCGTGCGGGTGATGCGCGCGCTCGAAGCGCTCGGGCCGATCTTCGTGAAGGTCGGCCAGCTCCTCTCGACGCGGCGCGACCTCATTCCAGCCGACGTCGCCGACCAGCTCGCGCTGCTGCGCGACCGCGTCGCGCCGTTCGACGGCGGTACCGCGCGGTCTTTCGTCGAGCAAGCGCTCGGTGAGCCGGTCGAAACGCTGTACGCGAGCTTCGAGCGCGAGCCGCTCGCCTCCGCGTCGATCGCGCAGGTGCACGCGGCGACGCTGCCGGACGGGCGCGAGGTCGTGGTCAAGGTGCTGCGGCCCGGTATCGCCGAGCGCATCGAAGCCGACGTCGCGCTGCTCTATGCGATCGGTCGGCTCGCGCAACGGCACTTGCCGGACGCAGCGAGGATCCAGCCGCTCGAGGTGGTCGCCGAGATCGACAACACGCTCAAGAACGAGCTCGACCTGCAGCGCGAGGGCGCGAACGCGAGCCTGCTCCGCCGCAACTTCGAAGGCTCGCCCGATCTCTACGTGCCCGAGATCGTCTGGTCGCACTCGAAAGAGTCGGTGCTGACGATGGAGCGCGTGCGCGGCATTCCGTCCGACGACGTCGCGGCGCTCGACGCGGCCGGGATCGACCGCGCGAAGCTCGCCGCGAAGGGCGTGCGCGTTTTCTACACGCAGGTGTTCCGCGACAACTTCTTCCATGCCGACGCGCACGCCGGCAACATCTGGGTCGATGCAGGACGGCGCGAGGAGCCGCGCTTCATCGCGCTCGACTTCGGCATCATGGGCGCGCTGCCGCCGCGCGACCAGTACTTCCTCGCCGAGAACTTCGCCGCGATGTTCGCGCGCGACTACCGCCGCATCGCCGAGCTCCACATCGAGGCGCAGTGGATGCCCGCGACGATCCGCGTCGACGAGCTCGAGGCTGCGGTGCGTTCGATCTGCGAGCCGTACTTCACCCGGCCGCTGTCCGAGATCATGCTCGGCGAGGTCTTGGTGAAGCTGTTCAAGGTTGCGCACCGCTACCAGCTCACGATCCAGCCGCAGCTCCTGCTGCTGCAGAAGACGCTGCTCAACATCGAGGGCGTCGGGCGGCTGCTCGACCCGAAGCTCGACATCTTCGCCGTCGCGAAGCCCGTGCTCGACGAGATCCTGCGCGAGCGCTACTCGGTGCAGACACTGACCGCGGAGCTGCGCAAGCGGCTGCCCGAGCTGATCGCGCAGGCGCCGGAGTTCCCGCGCCTCGTGCACGACTATTTCGCGCAGGCCGTGCGCGGCGAACAGACGCTGTCGATGCGCTCGCGCGACCTCGAGCGTCTCGCCGAACTCACCCAGCGCGGCCAGCGCCGCCTCGTGTTCGCGGTGATCGGCGCCGGCGCGCTGGTCTGCGCGGCACTGCTCGCGGCGCTCGGCGGCCCGGGACGGGATTGGCTCGAGGTGCCGGCCAGCGCCTGGGCGGCGCTCGGGCTCGCGGCTGCGGGATTCGCGGTCGCGCTGAAGCGCTAGCACCCGCGGCGGGCTTTCGATCCGGCGTGGCCGCGGAGCGGCTCGGCGCGCTTGCCCGCCGGCGTCGCGCTCGTGCTGCGAGACTCGGGCCACGCTGCCCGGAGGCTCGCCCGATGATCGCGCCGTCTATCGCTGCCTTCTTGCTCGCCGCGAACGCGGCGCCCGTGCCGACCGTCGAAGCCGCACCCGCCGGGCCGATCCTGCTCGATGGCCGCTGCGACGACGACGACTGGAAGCGCGCGACGCGCACCACACTCGGCCACGGCTACACCCTGCTCGCGCAGGCGAGCCCGATCTCGGTGTGCCTCTGCATCGTCGGCCCGGCGTCGAGCTACAACACGCTGGACATCTACCTCGTCGACGCCGAGGAGCGCGTCGTGGATCTGCACGTGTCGGCGCAGGTCGGACAGCGATACCGGGGCGCGGACGGCAGCTGGCCCGAGTACGTCTGGGGCAACCACGTCGGCTGGTACGGCGTGGCGGTGCCGTTCACGGGATTCGAAGGCGAGGGCGCCGCGCGTCGCGCTGCGTTCAAGCGCGGGACTGCGCGCGAGATCGAGATCCGGCACGACGCGTTCCGCGACCTGCCGTGGCGTTTCCGCGTCGAATCGCGCGGCCACGAGGAAGCCGACGGTGTTCCGGCGAGTGTCGTCTACCCCGCAGGCGTCGATCCCGACGCGCGGGTGACCTGGGCGACACTCGCGCTTGCCGCGCGCGAAGCTGCGCACGATTGAGCGCGAACGAACGGCGTGGATCCCGGCCTTCGCCGGGATGACGTTCCGGAGAGTGCCCGCTGCGCGGGCACCAGTTTCCAAAAAAAACGGCCCCGTTGCCGGGGCCGTGGAAGTGACGCTGGAGCGAGAACTCAGAACTTCTGCGTATACGAGACGTACCAGAAGGTGCCCGGCACGTCGTACTGCGGATCGAACGAGTTCGCGAACGTGTTGTAAACGATCGGCGGATCCTCGTCGAACAGGTTGCGGGCGCCGCCGGCGATGCGGCCGTTCCACGGCGTGTCCCACGTGACCTGCGCGTCGAAGTACCACGTGTCTTCGATCGTGTGCTCGGCGAGCGGGAACTGGTGCGAGCCCGGGATCTGCGTGCAGAGGCTCTGCAGCTGCGGCGAGCCCGAGTTGATCGCGGCGGTGCGAACGATGTTGCAGTTCTCGTCGAGGTCGGACAGGTAGCGCGCGGTGAGCGTCGCGCCCCAGTCGCCGAGCTGCCAGTTCGTCGAGATGTTCGACTTCAGGCGCCAGTTCGGATTGCGGTCGAAATAAACGCCGGCCTGGTTGCCGAACCGGATCTCGCCGATACAGGTCTGGCCGGGCTGCAGCACGCCGCTCGACGGCGTGGGTCCCGCGATCAGGGTGCAGAAGTTGAAGTCCGGCTGGCCGAGATCGCCGAGGTAGGTGACGTAGGCCGAGTCCCAGTTGATGTTGAACTTGCCGAACTCGGTGTCGAAGCGGTAGTTGACCGTGAGGTCGTAGCCCTCGACTTCGGTGCCGCCGATGAAGTTCTGCGTGGTGGCGCGGATATCCTGCACGACGCCGCCCGAGCCGCGCACGACGAGCGCGCACGACGAGAGATTGCCGGTCACGTAGCAGTCGTTGATGATGAAGTTGCCGCTGCGGATGCCGATCGCGTTCTCAAGCTCGATGTTGTACCAGTCGAGGTAGACGTCGAGGCCGTCGAGCCAGCTCGGGCTGTAAACGAGACCTAGGGTCTTGGTCTCCGCGAGCTCCGGCTGCAGGAGCGTATTGCCGCCCTGCGTGATGCGGATCTGCGCGTTCGCCTGCTGGTAGCCGGCCGGCACCGGTGCGACGCCGCCAAAGCCGTTGCGGCAGCGGGTCAGCGTGTCACCCTGCGGGTTCTGCGACGCCGAGCACGGGTCGTTCACCGTCGGGAACGAGTCCGAGTTGCCGGTGAAGAGCTCCGAGATCGTCGGCGCACGGAAGCCTTCCGACCAGTTGCCGCGGACGAGCAGGTCATCGATCGGCTTCCAGCGGAACCCGATCTTCGGGTTCGTGGTGTCGCCGAAGTTCGAGTAATCCGAGTAACGTGCCGCGACCGCGATCTCGAAGATCTGGGCCAGCGTCATGTCCTTGAGGATCGGGATGTTGAACTCGGCGTAGAACTCGTCGAGCGAGAAGCCGCCGCGGGTTGCGAGGCGGATGTTGCCGGTCGACGCACCCGACTGCGTCAACGCGTCGGGCAGGTCGAAGCCGAACTCGCGGCGATACTCGTAGCCGGCGGCGAACGACAGTGGGCCGGCCGGCAGGTCGAACAGGTCGCCGGTGACGTTCGCGGTGTAGTTGTAGGTCTTCTTGTAGAAGAACGACTGCTCGGTGAAGCTCGAGTAGTCCGCCATCGCCTGCGTGAAGCCGTCCGGGCCGCCGAAGATGTTGATCGGCACGCAGCCCGCGATCGGCGCGGTCGGCGTACCGCAGACCGCGTTGCCGGCGGCGTCACGGAACGACGGGCCGAGGCCGGCGCGCAGCCGGTTCAGGTCAAACTGGCCGAAGATCGTGTCGTGGCGCTCGTTGTCGGTGTAGATGTAGTTGACGTCCCACGAGAACGCGCGGTCCATCAGATCGAACGAGCCGTCGAAGCCGCCCGCGAAGTAGAACGTGTCGACGTCCTGGTTGAACGAGCGCAGCTGCTTGGTGTTGCGGTACTGCGCGCGCGTGATTTCCTGCCCGAACGGGTTGAAGACGTTCGAGGCCGGGATGTTGAAGCGGCCGAGGCCCGCACCGACCACGCCGAACGTGAACGGAACGGCCGCGAGCAGGAGCTCCGACTTGCGCTCGTTGTAGAGCACCGTCGACGAGAACGAGACCGCGTCGGTGATGTTGTAGCGCGCCTGCGCGTAGATCGAGGTGCGCTCCTGCGGCGTCTGCAGGTAGTTGTCGGGCGCGAAGTTGAAGCCGTGCTGCGTACCGTCGAACGTGCGGAAGTCGCCCGTTACCGAGCCGGGACGCCCCGGCGTCAGCGTGACGAGGCCCGGCGCGCCGTTCGGCAGCCGGTTGCCCGCGGCGCCGAAGCCGAACAGGCCGAACGGCGTCGAGGACGAGGCGCCGGTGAGCGTGTTGTTGCCGCCGAAGCCGAACAGCGGCACTGCCGAGATCTCGCGATCGCCCGCGAAGATCGGCTCCTGCTTCGTGTACGAAGCGTTCAGCAGCACGCTGGCGCGATCGGTCGAGGAGCCGATCGTGAAGTCGTACTGCTCGACGCGGCCGTCGCCTTCCTGGTTCTCGCCGTAGAACGCCGTCGATTCCGCGCCATCGTAGGTGTCGCGCATCGTGATGTTGATCACGCCCGAGATCGCGTCGGAGCCGTAGATCGCCGAGGCGCCGTCCTTCAGGACTTCGACGCGCTCGATCGCGGAGGTCGGGATCGTGTTCAAGTCGACCGCGCCGCCGAGCGACGAGACCCAGCGCCGGCCGTTGACGAGCACCAGCGTGCGGTTCGGGCCGAGGTTGCGGAGGTCGACCTGGGTCGAGCCGTTGCCGCCGTTGTTGAACGTGGTGTTGAGCGTCGGGCCGACGTTCGACAGATCCTGGAGGATGTCGCCGATCGAGGTCAGGCCGGTGCGCTGCAGGTCCTCGCGCTCGAGCACGAACACGGGCTGCGAGGTTTCGATGTCGGTGCGCTTGATGCGCGAGCCGACGACCGTGATGGTCTCGAGCTCTTCCGCATCGTCCTGCGCGACGGCGGCCGGCGCGACGGCGAGCGCAGTCGTTCCGTAGAGCGCAGAGAGAATGGCGTGACGGAGCAGTGTCGCTGTCATTGGTTACCCCTAGCGTGAAATAAGGCGCTGCGGCACATCCCGCGCCGCAGCGAGTTGATGTCACAACCGCGTGTGTCGTCCCGGATCTTCGAGCGGCCTTGGGAACCGCGATTCCGGGGTCGACCCGTCTCCCTTTGCACCCCCCGGCGCGTTGCGAATCTTGCAGGGAATCGGGCGTCCGTCAAATGCTTTTTTAACGCCATCGCGGGCCGCGCGAAGCGCCCACGTAAGCACCTGAATCGTCTGGGGATGTTGCCGAAGCTGCGGATATCCTCGCGGGCCGTAGCGGCAAGTTTCGCAACACCACCGGCCGGTTCAGAACGACTGCGCGTAGCCGACGTACCAGAACCGCCCCGGCAGGTCGTAGCCCGGCAGGATCGCGCCGTCGCTCGCGTCGGGCGCGAGCGGGGGCGATTCGTCGAGCGCGTTGCGCACGCCGAGCGTCACACGCGCGCGCCACGGGGCGTCCCAGCGCGCCTGCAGGTCGACGTAGGTGACGGCGTCGAGGCTGGTTTCGCCGTTCGGAAACTGCGGGTTGCCGGCGGGGTTGGTGCACAGTTCGGGGCGCCCGAAGATGCGCGGTACCGCGCACGACGTGTCGACGGCATCGCGATGGCGCACCGTGATGCTCGCGCCGCGGTCGCCGAGCTGCGCGTCGAGCGTGAGATTCGCCCTGACGCGCGGGTATTCCAGACCGCGATCGAGCGCCGTGCCCGCGCGATTCGCGCCCTGTCGCGCGCTTGCCCACGGTACGTGGAACGTCATAGCGTCCCGGTGAAAGTCGGCGAGATAGCTCGCGTCGAACTGCAGCGACACCCGGCTTTCGAACACGTCGGAGGCATAGCGTGCGCCGATGTCCCAGACCTCGGCGTTCTCGCTGCTGGGCAGGTTGATGTTGCCCGCGAAGCTGTCGTCCGGGTCCCCGCCGGGCGTTCGGACGATCGGGCGGCACGACCTCAGGTTCGCACCGACGTAGCAGTCGTGCAGCAGCTGCGTCATCGTGGCGCGGCCGACGACGTCGTCGATCTCGAGACCCGTCCAGTCGAGCCAGACTTCGAGCGTCGGCGCGGCTGAGGGTGCATAGCGCAGCCCGAGCGTGCGAGCGCTGCCGCGCTCCGGTCCCAGGTCGGGGTTGCCGCCGACAATGAACCGGTACTGGCGGGCGACTTGCTCGTAGCCGGGCGGCACCGGTGCGATGCCGCCGAAGCCGGCGCGGCAGCGCGAGAGCACGTCACCCGTGGGTCGCTGCGATCCCGCGCACGGGTCGATGTGGCTCAGGAACACGATCGACTCGCGCTCGAACAGTTCCGCGATCGAGGGCGCGCGGAAACTCTCGCCGTACGCGCCCCGCAGGACAACGTCGGCGAACGGCCGCCAGTGGAAGGTGAAATGGGCGTTCGTCGTCTCGCCGAAGCTCGAGTAATCCGAGCGCCGCGCGCCGAGCCCGAGATCGAACGCGTCGGCGAGCGGCGCGTCGGCAAGGATCGGCACGTTGAATGCGATCCAGGTGTCGTCGGCGCTGAATCCGCCGCGCGTCGGCTGGCGCGTCGCAATCCCTGCCACGCCGCTCGCGACGAGCGCGTCCGGCGAGTCGAAGCCCGCTTCGCGCCGGTATTCGTAGCCGAGCGCGACGTCGACGGTTCCGGCCGGCAGCGCGAACAGCGCGCCCGTGAGCGTCGCGTCGTATTGGTGCTGCTCGCGGTAGTACGTGTCCTGCGGCACGACGCTCGCGTAGTCGAGCATCTCGCGCGTGAAACCGTGGGGGCCGTGGAAGATGTCGAGCGGCACGCACCCGGCGATCGGCGCGATCGGTGTGCCGCAGCGGGCGACGCCGGTTGCGTCGCGGAACGAGGGGCCGAGCCCGTCGCGCAGCCGGTTCGCATCGAGCAGACCGAGCGCGAGGTCGCGCCGCTCGGCGTCGGCGTAGACATAGCCGATGGACCAGGTCCACGGTCGCTCCCACGCGTCGAACCGCCCATCGACGCTCGTGGTGAAGCGGAACGAGTCGACGTCCTGGCGAAAGCGCCGCGGCTCCAGCGCGCGGAACTGCGCGCGAGTGACTGCGGCACCGAACGGGTTGTGGAGCGCCGACGCCGGAATCCCGGGACGCAGCGGGCCCACGGCCACCACGCCCGCGAGGATCGGAAGACCCGCGAACCGCTGATCCGAGCGACGCTCGCTCGCGAGCACGCTCGTCGAGAAATCCACTGCATCGGCGAGCGCGTAGCGAGCGCGCGCGAACAGCGCGGTGCGCTCGTATGGCGTCGAGAGGTACTGCTCTGGCGCGAAGTTGTAGCCGTCGACCCTCGCGTCGAAGGGGCGGAAATCGCCGGCCGTTCCGCCGGGTCGTCCGGGGATCAGCGTCAGGTTTCCCGGCGTTCCGTTCGGGAGTCGGTTGCCTGCCGCACCGAAGCCGAAGCGCCCGAACGGCGTCGTCGACGACGCGCCGACGAGCGTGTCGTTGCCGGGGAATCCGAACAACGGCACCGCGGTCTCGGCGCGGTCGCCCGCGAACACCGGCTCCTGCTTCGCGTAGGACGCGTTGAGCAGCACTTCGGCGCGGTCGCCGCCGCTGCCGATCGTGAAGTCGTACGCTGCGACGCGACCGTCGCCTTCGGCGTACTCGCCCAGCTGTCCGCGCATCGTCGCGCCGTCATGGCGTTGCCGCAGCACGACGTTGACGACGCCCGCGACCGCATCCGCGCCGCGTCGGATCGAACCGGCGCCGGTCGAGATCTCGATCCGCTCGACCGCCGCGAGCGGAATCGTCGAGAGATCCGCCGCGCCGCCGAGCGTGGTGATATCGCGGCGGCCGTCGATCAGCACGAGCGTGCGCGACGCCTCGAGGCCGCGCAGGTCGACCAGCGCCGAGCCGTTGCCCCCGCCGTTGTAGCGCGTCCCGACGGTGGGGCTCGTGATCGTGAGCTGCTCGAGCAGCTCGGCGAGCGAAACGAGACCGCTGCGATCGATCTCGCCGCGCTCGATCATGCGCATCGCGCCGGTGTGCACCGGCGCCGGTCCGGGCTCCGCGCCGGGTGCGCGCTCGGACGCGAGCGCGCAGCCGTACAGTGCAACGAGCACGGCAAGCCTTACCCTGTCGACATGCATCGAGCGAGCTCCCTGATTCCGGTGTGGCCCCCGCGTTCCTTCGCCCGCCCCCTCGAGCGTTGCGTATCTTGCGCAGACCATGACGCGCGAAAAGCCCGGCCCGTCGCAGCACGCCGATGACCTCGCAGCTCGAGGTGCTGTACGCCGACGACGCGATCGTCGCGGTCGACAAACCCGCGGGTCTCGCATCGCACCGCTCGAAGCTCGTCGGCAGTGACGACTGCTATCTCGTCGATCTCGTGCGCGAGGCGACGGGCCGCACGCTCTACCTCGCGCACCGCCTCGATCGCGCGACCAGCGGCGTCGTACTGCTCGCCGCGACGAAACCGCTGGTCGCGTCGCTCGGCGCGCAGTTCATGGCGCGCACCGTCGGCAAGCGCTACCTCGCGGTCGTGCGCGGTCACCTCGACGATGTAGGCGTCGTCGACCATCCGCTCGATGCGCCGGGCAAGCCCGACCCGAAGCCCGCGACGACCCGCTTTCGCACGCTTGCGCGGATCGAGCTGCCGATCCCGCTGTCGCGCTACACCTCGGTGCGCTACTCGCTCGTCGAGTGCGAACCCGAGACCGGGCGCTACCAGCAGATCCGCCGGCACTTCCGTCACGTCTCGCACCACCTCGTCGGCGACACGACGCACGGGCGCGGCGAGCACAACCGCCTCTTCCGCGAGCGCTTCGGCGTGCACCGTCTGCTGTTGCACGCACGCGCGCTGAGCTTCGATCATCCGCTCGGCGGTGCACGCACGACGATCGAGGCGCCGCTCGACGAGCCGTTCCGGCGCGCGCTGGCGCTGTTCGGCGAGGTGGCGGGCGTCTGAGCGCGCGCCGGTAGAATTGCGCGATGCTGCACGTCACGCCGTCGATCCGCATTCCCGAATCCGAGCTCGTCGAGCGCTTCGTGCGCGCGTCGGGGCCGGGCGGGCAGAACGTCAACAAGGTCGCTTCCGCGGTCGAGCTGCGCTTCGACGTCGCGCGCTCGAAGGTGCTGCCCGAGGCGGTGCGCGAACGCCTGCTCGCGCGTCGCGACCGGCGCCTCTCCGACGAAGGGGTGCTGGTCATCTCCGCGCAGCGCTTCCGCACCCAGGAACGCAACCGCGACGACGCGCGCGCGCGCCTCGCCGAGATCGTGCGTGCCGCGACCGCGGCGCCGAAACCGCGCATCGCGACGAAACCGACGAAAGCGAGCGTCCGCCGGCGCACCGCGGCGAAGCGCCGCCACGCCGCGCTCAAGCGCGGGCGCGGCCCGCGCGACTGGGAGCGCGACTGATGCCGCGCGTGCCCGGTCTGCCACCGAACGCGCCGCGCACCGGCACCGCCTTCGGCCGCTGGTTCGGCCGCGTCGTGCTCGCCGCGGGTGGCTGGCGCATGCGCGGCGAATTTCCCGACTTGCCGAAGATGGTGATCATCGCGGCGCCGCACTCGTCCGGCTGGGACGCGGTCTGGGGGCTCGCCGCGAAGCTCGCACTCGGGCTGCGCGTCTCGTTCATGGCGAAGCGTGAGCTGTTCTGGTGGCCACTCGGCCCGTTGCTGCGGCTGCTCGGTGGCGTGCCGACCGACCGCTCGGGTCCGCGCGGCGTCGTCGGTGGCATCGTGCAGCGTTTCACGAGCGAAGCGAAGTTCTGGCTCGCGATCGCGCCGGAGGGGACGCGGCGCCGCGTCGAGAAATGGAAGTCCGGGTTCTGGCACGTCGCGGAAGGTGCGGGCGTGCCGGTCTTGTGTGTGTACTTCCACTATCCCGAGAAGGTGATCGGAATCGGCCCGGCGTTCGACACGACCAGCGACCTCGGCGCGGACATGGGACGGATCCGCGAGTTCTATCGGCCGTGGCAGGGGAAGTTTCGCGGGACGGTGTGAGCGGCGGCGAGCCCGTGCCGGACTTCGCCCTCGGCTCACTCCGGCCTGCGGGTGCGGCGAGGGGAAGGCCGACGTCGACGCGCCCATGACACCGTAGGCCGGGGTGTACCCGCGCAGCGGGTGAAGTCCGGCACCGCGCGCGCAGTCTTCAGCGCGCGTCCGGCGCGATCACGACGTCGACGCGCAACCCGATCGGGAGCTCCGCGCCCTCGTCGAGCGCGATCAGAGCCTCGAGGATCGTCGCGTCGCGTTTTTCCGTCGGGTCCTCGCTCGGCGCGTTGCGCCGGCCCATGCGGCGGCTGACGGACTCGACGCGGCCGGCGAAGCGGCGGCCGGGAAACGCATCCGAGGTCGCGTGCGCGCGCTGGCCGACCGCGACGCGCGCGAGATCGAGCTCGTCGATGTCGGCGCGCACGTAGAGGCGCGAGAGGTCGCCGATCCTGGCGAGCGGGATCGGCGAAAGCGCGACGACCGTTTCGCCCTCGTTGAGGTCGCGCTTCAGCACGACGCCGTCGATCGGCGAGCGGATGCGCGTCTTTTCGAGCAGCGCCTCGGCGCGGGCGACATCGGCGAGCGCGGCCTCGAGCTGCGCCTGCGCGATCGCCAGATCCTCTTCGCGCGCGCCGGCCTCGACCAGCGCGTGTGCTGCAGCGGCGCGTGCGCGCCGTGCCTTCGTGGCGTCGTGGTTCGCCTGGGCCTGGTCGACCGTCTCGCGCGAGACCTGCGACTTCTCGAGCATCGCGCGGCGGCGCTCGAGCTCGGACGCGGCGAGCGTCTCCGCGGCGACCGCTTCGTCGAGCTCGGCGCGCACGGCATCGCGTTCCTCGCGCCGCGCGCCGCGCACGAGGCGCTCGAGCTCCGCGCGGCGCTGCGCGAGCTGCGCGCGCGCCGCGAGCGCGGCCGCCTCGTGCTCGGCGTTGTCGATCTCGGCGACGAGCTGGCCGGCCTTGACGCTGTCGCCTTCGGCGATCAGCACGCGCTTCAGGCGTCCGCCGAGCTCGGGGATCAGCACGCGTTCCTCGCCGCGCGGCTCGACCACGCCGCCGGCCGCGATCGTGTCGCCGCGTGCCGCGTTCGCGGTCGGCGTCGCGGCGTCGCCGTCGCAGCCGGCGAGCGCCGCAACGAGCGCGAGCGCGGTCGCGCACCGCACGAAGCGCAGCGAAAACGCGAAGGTCGGCGCGGGTTTCCGATTCATGCGTGGGTCTCGCCGGCGGGATCGTAGCCCGTCGCCGGGCGCGGCGTATCGCCGGTCACGACGCCGTCCTCGAGCGTCACGACGCGATCGGCGAACGGCAGCATGCGCGGGTCGTGCGAGACCACGACGACGGCGCAGCCGTCCGTATGCGCGAGCTGCTGCAGCACCTTCGCCACGCCGGTGCCGGTGCGGCCGTCGAGCGCCGCGGTCGGCTCGTCGGCGAGGATCACGTCGGGCGCGCCCGCGATCGCGCGCGCGATCGCGACGCGCTGCTTCTGGCCGCCCGACATCTCGGACGGAAATGCCTCCGTGCGCTCGACCAGGCCGAGCCTCGCGAGCAGCGCCGCGGCGCGCGGCCGGAGCTCGTCGCGCGGATAGCCCTTGAGGTCGAGCGCGATCGCGACGTTCTCCCACGCGCGCAGCGTCGGGAACAGGTTGTAGTGCTGGAACACGAAGCCGAAGTGCCGGAGCCGGAGCTGCGTCAGCGCCTCGAGCGAGCGACCCGCGAGCGACGTGCCGTCGAAGCGCGCCTCGCCGGTCGTCGCGCGCAGCAGGCACCCCATGACCTGCAGCAGCGTGGTCTTGCCCGAACCCGACGGCCCGAGCAGCAGCGTCATCTCGCGCGGCGCGATCGCGAGGCTGATCCCGCGCAGCGCGGTGAATGCCGTCGCGCCGCTGCCGTAGGTCAGCGTGACGCGGTCGAGCACCACGATCGGAGCCGTCACGCGAACACGCTGGTCGGGTCGATCCGCATGACACGCCGGATCGAGACGATCGCGCCGAGCGCGCACATCGCCGCGGTCAGCGCACCGAGCAACGCGATCAGCCAGAACGGCGTCGCGAGCGCGATGTTGCTGCGGGTCGAGCCGAGCCCCAGCACCAGCACCGCGAGCGCACCGAGCGTGAAGCCGAGCACCGCCGCGATCGCGGCCTGTTTCAGGATCACGGTGTAGAGGTACGTGTTCGGCGCACCCATCGCACGCAGCGTCGCGTATTCGGGCAGGCGATCGACCGTGGTCGCGTACAGGGTCTGGCCGACGATCACGATCCCGACCACGAGCCCCAGGCTCGCCGCGAGCAGCAGCGCGCCGCCGGCGCCGGTCGTGACGAGCCAGTACGTCTGGGTCTGCCGCGCGAAGTCGCGCGCGTGCCAGACCTCGACGTCGTCGAGCCGCGCCGCGAGCGCGGCGCGGACCGTCTCGGAATCGTGCCCGTCGGCGACGTCGACGAGGACGTAGGTCGTGCGGTCGGCGTCGACCAGCGTGAAGTGCTGGGCGTTGGTGTGGGTCGCGAACACGTAGGGGCTCTGGGTGAAGGTGCGGATCCCGTCGGTGAAGCCGACCACGCGCGCGCGCCGGTTGTTGATCTCGACCGTATCGCCCGACGCACGGACCCCGAGCTTGTCGGCGTAGAGCCGGTCGATGATCACCGCGTCGTCGACCTTGAGCGCGTCGGGCGAAACCCCGTCGAGCCGCCACGGACCGCCGCGTCCGCTGACGAGCTCGTAGCCGACCATGATCACGCTCTCGGTGCCGCCACCGGGCTTGCGCCAGAAAGCGAACTGGACCATGTACGGATCGGCGCGCGCGACACCCGGCACCGCGAGCGCCTGGTGGCGTCGCCGCTCAGCGAGGCTGGCCGCGATGTCGACGTTGGTCGTGCCGACCGGCGTGATCCAGAGGTCGGCGCCGGCGGCGTCGACGAGCCCGCTCGCGGTCTGCGCGAAGCCGACCAGCAGCCCCATCTGCGCGCCCATCAGCACGACCGAGAACAGCACGCCGACCAGCGTCACGGCGAACCGCGCACGGTCGTGCGCGAGGTTTCGCCATGCCAGCAAAGTCGTACCCGGGAGCGGCGGTTCGAGGCGGAACGACACCGGCCGAGTCTATCGGCCGGGACCGAACCGGGACCTAGTTGAGACCGGACGGCCGCGGCGGTAATTTCCGCAACGGGCCGGAGCGCCCTTGCCAGGATGGCAAAGCCTGACGCCGCAAGGCGTCGATTCTGTCGTCGGACCCGGGCCCAGCAGGGCCGGGTGGGAGGGTTGTGATGAAAACGTTCGTCATCGCGGGCGCGCTGATCGCGTTCGCTGGCGTCGCCGTGGCCGGCGACGATCCGTTTCCGAAGCGCTTCAAGCCGAACCAGTTCACGCAGGTCGTCGAGCTGATCGAAACCAACATGCAGCCGGGCGGCGAGTACGAGGCGACGGCCGACGAGCAGACGCGGGTCCGCGCGCTGCTCGGGGAGATCGGCGGCCTGCTCGAAGGCAACGAGCGCCTCGCGGATCTCGATCAGAACGAGAAGGACGCGATCGAGAAGCGTCGCAGCGAGATCAACGCGATCCTCGCGGCGAATGCGAAGCAGGAAGTCGCCGAGCAGTCGAGCCCACAGCGGCGCAAGAAGTCGATCGACATGATCGACTCGCGGCCCGCGTCCGCGAACGACTTCTGATCGAAGCCTGAGGCCGGCGTCGCGTCGTGCGCGTGCCGCCAGCTCGTTTCGCGTTACGACTCGCCGCGGCGCTGATTGCGCTCGCGGCGCTCGTGCTCGGCGCGGCGCTCGCGCTGGTCGAGCCCGAGCCGACCGCGCTGGCGGCCGCGCAAGCCGCGGCCGAAGGCGAATACGCCGAGCTTCCCGACGGTCGCGCGCGCTACCGCTACGCGGCGGCGCCGGGGCGGCCGCTCGTCGTGCTCGTGCACGGGGGCGCGCTCAACTCACTGTCGATCTGGGACCCGTTGCTCGCGGCGCTCGACACGTCGCGCGTCGGCGTGCTGCGCTTCGACTCGTACGGGCAGGGCTACTCGGCGCGGCCGGACGTCCGCCACGACGCGACCCTCTACGTGCGCGAGATCGACGGGCTGCTCGAGCTCGCCGGCGCCGCGGCGCCGGTGCACCTCGTCGGCTATTCGATGGGCGGGCTCATTGCGACCGAGTACGCAGCGCATCGTCCCGAGCGCGTCGCGTCGCTGACCCTCATCGCGCCGGCGGGGCTCGGTACGCAGCTACGCTGGCCGGTACGCGTCGGCACCTGGCCCGTCGTCGGCGAGGCGATCTACCGCCTGCGCGGGCACGAGATCCTCGTCGAGGGCTACGAGCTCATGACGCAGGCGGAGCGCTACGTCGCACACGTGAAGTCGGTCGAGACGCGCTGGCTGCCGATCGAAGGCACCGGCCGCTCGCTGCTGTCGCAGCTGCGCAGCCTGCCGATCGCGACGCGTGCCGGCGCGTACGCGTTCGTTGCAGCGTCCGATGTGCCCGTGCTCGCGGTGTTCGGCGAGCACGACCAGACCGTGCCGGCCTCGAGCGCCGCGGCGTTGCGTGACGTCGTGCCGGCCGCGCGCATCGAGGTACTGGACGGTGCGTCGCACGCGCTCGTCTACGACGACGCGGCGCGGATCGCGCCGCTCCTCGCAACATTCGTCGCGGAACGCGCGCCGCCGTTGTAGGAGGGGCCTCTCAGCGCTCGGAGTGGCCGGAGTCGTCGTAGTCACGCCGCGCGAACAGCCCGGGCTTGATGAGGTCGACGAATGCGCGCGCTTCGGTCGAGAGCGCCTTGCCGCGCCGGATCACGACGCCGTAGCTGCGCTGCGGAAACCACTGGCGTACGTTGCGCACGGCGAGCCGGTCGCCACGCTCGATGCACATCGCCGAGACGATCGAGACGCCCAGGCCCATCGCGACGTACTGCTTGATGACCTCCCAGCCGCCGACCTCGATCGCGACCTGGTACGGCACCTTGCGCTGCTGGAACACGAGATCGACGAGGCGATAGGTCGAGACGCGGTTCGGCGGCAGGATCAGCCCGTAGTGCGCGATGTCCTCGAGCGCGATCGGGTCCTTCGCGGCGAGGGGATGGTCGAGCGGCGCGATCAGCACCGGATCGAAGTGGTGCACGGCTTCGTACGCGAGATCGCCCGGCACGTCGACCATCGAGCCGAACGCGAAGTCGACCTCGTCCGAGCGCAGCAGCGCGAGCCCGTCGCGGTTCGAGACGTTGTGGAGCTGCAGCTTGGTCTCGGGAAAGCGCTGGCGGTACTCCTGCACCAGCGGCGGCAGCAGGTACTGGATCGTGGAGGAGCCCGCGGCGATGTTCAGCTCGCGCACGGCCCCGCCCGCGAGCTTCGCGCGGAACTCGCGCTCGAGCGCGTCTAGGCCTTCGAGCACCGGGCGAGCGAGCTCGTAGAGCATGAGGCCTTCGCGCGTGAGCTGGACGCGGCGCCCGACACGCTCGACCAGCGGCGTGCCGAGCTCCTTCTGCAGCGCCGCGAGCTGCAGGCTCACGGACGGCTGCGAGAGGAACAGCGATTCGGCCCCGCGCGCGATCGAGCCGAGCTTGGCGACCGCGCAGAACGCCCGCAGCTGCTTGAGGCGGTTGCCCTTGTAGTAGAACCGCGGTGCCTCGGCCGCCTGCTTCGCGCGCTCGGCGCGCTGCCGTGCCCGCGTAGGCTTCGCACCGCTGTTCAGCTTCAAACGCGTCCGTTGTGACCGCTTCGCCATCAACAACCTGCAATGAGTTTGACAATGTCAATACATTCCATTGAAACATTCAGTTTGTCAAAGAGCGCGATCCGACCCACGATGCAGCGCAACATGGTGACGCCTCGGCGTCCGGAGCAGGAAGACGTGGCGGCAGCGATCGAAGCGATGGCGGTAACGCGGGGCACGATCGAGCTCCGCGGCGAGCGCGACGCCGATGACGGGCAGATCCTGCAACCGGCCGCGCTCGATTTCCTCGCCGAGCTGCACCGCCGCTTCGAGCCGCGCCGCCGGCAACTCCTCGACGCGCGGCGCGAGCGCCAGGCGCGCTTCGACGCGGGCGAGCTCCCCGACTTCTTCGCCGAGACACGCGAGTTGCGCGAATCCGACTGGCGCGTCGCGCCGATTCCCGCAGCGCTCGCCGACCGTCGCGTCGAGATCACCGGTCCGGTCGACCGCAAGATGATCATCAACGCGCTGAACTCGGGCGCGCGCGTGTTCATGGCGGATTTCGAGGACTCGACCAGCCCGACGTTCGCGAACCTGATCGACGGACAACGCAATCTGCGCGACGCGGTTGCCGGAACGATCGAGTTCACCTCGCCCGAAGGCAGGCACTACGCGCTCAAGCGCGAGACCGCGACGCTGATGGTTCGCCCGCGCGGTTGGCACCTGCCGGAAAGGCATCTGCGCATCGACGGCGAGACGATTTCGGGTTCGCTGTTCGACTTCGGTCTGTTCGCGTTCCACAACGCGAAGGCGCTCGCCGCGCGCGGCGCGGGCCCGTTCTTCTATCTGCCGAAGATGCAGTCGCACCGCGAGGCGGCGCTCTGGAACGACGTGCTCGCGTACGCCGAGCAGCGGCTCGCGCTCAAGCCGGACACGATGAAGGCGACGGTGCTGATCGAGACGCTGCCGGCCGCGTTCGAGATGCACGAGATCCTGCACGCGCTGCGCGGCCGCATCACGGGCCTCAACTGCGGGCGCTGGGACTACATCTTCTCGTACCTCAAGACCTTCCGCGCGCACCGCAACCGCGTGCTGCCGGACCGCTCGCAGGTGCAGATGACGGTGCCGTTCCTCAAGAGCTATGCCGAGCTCCTGATCGAGACCTGTCATCGCCGCGGCGCACACGCGATGGGCGGCATGGCCGCGCAGATCCCGATCCCGGGCGATCCGATCGCGAACGGCGAGGCGCTCGCGCGCGTGCGCGCCGACAAGCAGCGCGAGGCGCGCGCGGGCCACGACGGTACCTGGGTCGCGCATCCGGGACTCATACCGATCGCGCGCGAAGTGTTCGACGAGCACATGCCGGGCCCGAGCCAGATCGAGGTGCGGAAACCGGAGCTTCGCGTCACGCGCGACGATCTCGTCACGCCGCCGTCCGGCACGATCACGCGCCGCGGCTTCGAGGGCAACGTCGAGGTCTGCGTGCGCTATCTCGCCGCATGGCTCGACGGCCTGGGCTGCGTGCCGATCCACCATCTGATGGAAGACGCAGCGACCGCCGAGATCGCGCGCGCGCAGCTCTGGCAATGGCTCCACGCCGGCAACGCGACGCTCGACGACGGCAGCCCGATCGACTTCAACCTGTTCGACGCGACCGTCGCGGCGCTGCCCGGCCGGCTCACGCAGCTCGACCTGCCCGGCGCCGTGCGCATCGAGCAGGCGAGCTGGATGCTCGCCGAGCTGACGCATGCGCGCGAGCTCGCTGATTTCCTGACCCTTCCTGCCTACGAGCTGCTGCCGTGAACCGACGCGCCGCGCCCGCAGGTGAACGACAACCCGTGTGTGTGCGCCCCGATAGATCACTGCGAGGAAACCGAAATGCGTAACGCGCCCCTCACCGCCGAGCAAATCCAGCTCGACTGGACCAACAACCCGCGCTGGGCCCAGGTGTCCCGTCCGTACCGCGCCGACGACGTCGTGCGCTTGCGGGGCACCGTCGCGGTCGAGCACACGCTCGCGCGTCGCGGCGCGGACAAGCTCTGGCACAACCTCTCGACCGAGCCGTACGTCAACGCGCTCGGCGCGATGACCGGCAACCAGGCGATGCAGCAGGTCAAGGCCGGGCTCAAGGCGATCTATCTCTCCGGCTGGCAGGTCGCGGCCGACGCGAACACCGCCGGCACGATGTATCCCGACCAGTCGCTGTATCCGGTCGACTCGGTGCCGAACGTCGTGCGCCGCATCAACAACACGCTGCTGCGCGCCGACCAGATCCACCACGCCGAGGGCAAGGACGACATCGACTGGCTGCAACCGATCGTCGCCGACGCGGAAGCCGGCTTCGGCGGCGTGCTGAACGCCTACGAGCTCATGCATCACATGATCGAGGCCGGCGCCGCCGGCGTGCACTTCGAGGACCAGCTCGCGTCGGCGAAGAAGTGCGGCCACATGGGCGGCAAGGTGCTCGTGCCGACGCAGGAAGCGGTGCAGAAGCTCGTCGCAGCAAGGCTCGCGGCCGACGTCGCCGGCGTGCCGACGCTGATCGTCGCGCGCACCGATGCGATGGGCGCGGGGCTCGTGACCTCCGACGTCGACCCGGTCGACCGTCCGTTCCTCACCGGCAAGCGCACGGTCGAAGGCTTCCACGAGACGCGCGCCGGCATCGACCAGGCGATCGCGCGCGGCCTCGCGTACGCACCGTTCGCGGACCTCGTCTGGTGCGAGACCTCGACTCCCGATCTCGCCGAAGCGCGCCGCTTCGCGCAGGCGATCCACGCGAAGTACCCGGGCAAGCTGCTCGCGTACAACTGCTCGCCGTCGTTCAACTGGAAGAAGAACCTCGACGACACCACGATCGCGAAGTTCCAGAAGGAAATCGCGGCGATGGGCTACAAGTTCCAGTTCATCACGCTCGCGGGCTTCCACGCGCTCAACTACTCGATGTGGAACCTGGCGACCGGCTACAAGGACCGCCAGATGGCCGCATACGTCGAGCTGCAGGAAGCGGAGTTCGCGGCCGAGTCGCGCGGCTACACCGGCGCCAAGCACCAGCGCGAGGTCGGCACGGGCTACTTCGACCGCGTCAACGAGGTGATCGCGGGCGGCGTCTCGTCGCTCTCCGCGCTCTCGGGCTCGACCGAGCAGGAGCAGTTCCACGCCGCCGAAGCCGCGAACACGAACGGCGCGCCGAGGCAGGCAGCTGCGTGATGCGCATGCGGCCGCTACCCGAAACGAAACGGTAGCGGTCGCGTAGGCCGGACATCCGAAGGATGGCCGGCAGCCGCGACGTCGCGAGCCGGCCATCCTTCGGATGTCCGGCTGCGCAATCCTGCTCCGCATCCGTCGGCACGTCCCTATGCCGACCCGCGCGCCAGTGGCGCGCGACCTACTCCGCGCGGCCGATCGCGGCGAGCACCTTGCCGATCAGCTGCGACTGCCGGTGGCAGTCGAGCCGCCGCATCGCGCTCTTCAACTGCGCGCGAACGGTCTCGAGGCTGACGTTGAAACGGTCCGCGATGATGCGCGGGCCGTGCCCGCTGACGAGCGCCGCGACGACCCGCGCCTCGGCCTGGGTCAGCGCGAGCACGCGCTTGACGTCCTTCGCGGCGATGCCGCCGGGCGCTTCGGGGATGTGTCCCAGGATGAACGCGCCGCGCGCGCCGTGGCCGAGCCAGCCGAGCATCCGCACCGGCGCCGGCGCGATCGAGAGCCTGAGCGACGCGCGCAGGCGCGGACGCCTGATCGTGAGCTCGGACTGCGTGTCGCTCGGCGCGAGCGGCAGCTTCAGCACCGCGCCGAGCGCGCCGTCGAACCCGGGCTGTTCCGAGGCGAGCGTCGCGACGAGCCGGCCCTGTTTGATCGAGAGCCCGTCGGCGATGCGCAGGAGCTCCTCGCCGCGCGGGTTCGCGAACACGACGCGGCGCTCGTCGTCGACGAGCCACGCCGCGAGCGACTGCGAGACCGGCGTCGCGCGCTGCACCGCGTCGGTGAAGCCGGCGCGCGCGAGCTGGCGCGAAAGCCGCAGCGAACGGTAGATGTGCGGCGAGATCCGCTCGAGCAGCGCGAGCGCGGAGGCGCGGTAAGGACCGCGCTTGCGCTCGCGCGGCAGCCCGATGTTGCCGATCACGTGGTCGTCCACCGGCGCGACGCCGCCGATCGTGTGGATCATGTCGCCGTGGCTGCGCCAGAAGTCGTGGTAGTACGCGCCGCGCGCGCCGTTCGTGCTGCGCGCGCTCGCTTCGGCGCGCGCGCAGTGCTCGGCGTACTCGCGCGCGAGATCGCCGCCCAGCCCGGCCGCGAACGAGAGCTCGACCTTGTGCAGTTGCCGGTCGTGGCTCGCGAGCACGGCGCAGTCCGACTCGAACAGCGGTACCAGGAGCTCGCCGACCCGCGGCCACCAGCGCGCGTCGAACGGGGCCTGATACACCGCGTCGAGCAGGTCGAGCACGGCCTCGCTCTTGCGCGTTTCCTCGTCCATTCGAAAGGCGCCCGCCCGCGCCGCGTGTCGGTGCCCGCCGGCCGATCCGGGGGCACGCGCCTTCAACTATGCCCCATTTGGGTAATGCGCGAGCACCGGTGGCGGCGCAGTATCGGCCCAGGGGTCAGGGCAGCGGTTCGGAGGGCGTCGACAGGATGTCGGGCGCACCGGACCGATCGGGGCGCTGGACGCGCCCGCCCGCGTGCAGGTCGCGTCCGGCCGGCCGCGGGAGCCCCCCAGGGAAGGGCCGCAACCGCCACGTGCAGGGGCAGGGACGATGCGACGGTGTACACGGTGACCGACTACCGCGGCGAAACGGCGAGCGAGCCCGTGCAAGCTCGCGGGGCGCCCGTGCGGATCGAGCTTGCACCGCACGAGATCGACGATCTCGACGTGCTGCCGCGCCAGATCGCGCGGCTCGTCGATCCGCATTCCGGCAGCGAATGGGTGGTCGACGCGCGCCGCTGCGGCACGCACCTGCAGGTGCGTGCGGTCGAGTACGCGAGCGACGGACTCTGGATGCCGCACGTCTGGCGCGAAGTGCCGGACGGCGCGCAGGTCTATTTCATCGAGGGACGGGGAATCGAGGTACGCACGGCGACGACGGGGCGGCTCGACTGAAAGGCTGAAGCGCAAGCTTCATTCACCCACCGGTCGCCACGGATGGCGCCGGTTTTTTTTGCCGCTACCAGCGGAACTCGACGCCGACGCCGACCTGGCGCGGCGGGCCGATCACGAACTCGCGCGCGTTGGGGACGAGGCTGCCGACGCGGATGTCCTCGACGTAGCGCTCGTCGAGCGCGTTCGTGACGTAACCGTAGACGTGCCAGCGGCCGAAGCGGCGACCGAGCTTCGCGTCGACGACTTCGTACGAGGAGCGCAGTCCGGCGGGTGAGTTGCGCGCGTCGCTGAAAGCCGAGGCGCTGTGCCACGCGTTGAGCGAGGCGTGCCAGCCGTACGGGCCCTGCCACGCGACGCCGGCGTTCGCGGTCCGCTCGGGCGCGTTCGCGAACACGTTGCCCGCGAGCTCGACCGTGCTGCCGCCGGTCGTGAACGGAAAGCGCAGGTACTCGGTGCGCAGCACGCCGACGCCGAGCCACGCGAGCCACGCCGGCGACGGTCGCCAGCGCAGCTCGAGCTCGCCGCCGCGCGCGCGCGCCTTCGCCGCGTTGACGACGATCGAGCCCGCGCCGGCGGGCTGGTCGAACGGGACCTGGCGGTCCTGCCAGCGGTTCACGAACACGCTCGCGCGCCCTTCCAGGCGGCCGTCGAAGAAACGCGCGTCCCAGGCGAGGTCGAGCGATTCGCTGCGCTCGGCCTGAAAGCCGATCAGGTCGCCGGTCAGCACGTTGAGGCGCGCGCCGCCGCCGAGGTAGCCCTCGCGGTACGAGAGCGATACCGCGTGCGCGTCGTTCGGTCGCCAGCGCACCAGCGCGCGCGGCACCACGACCGATTCGGTCGCGGGCGCGAACGAGCCGCGCGACGACGGCGGGAACTCGTCGCGGCAGTCGATCACCGTGTCGCCGATCGTGATCGTGCAGCCGGGCTCGGTCAGCCGCTCGTCGACGCGGCGGCGCTTGCCGCGCGACTCGTCGAGCTGCCGCGCGCCGATCGCGAAATCCCAGCGGCGGCCGCGCCGTTCGAGCTCGAGCAGCAAGCTGTCGGTCGTGACGTCGGTATCGACGATGCTCGCGAGCACGCGCTGCGACGCCGGCGCGACCACGACCGGCACCGGGAACAGCGACGCGATGTCGGTGTGCGTCGCGACGTCGAGCCCGACGGTGCGGCGGGCGTGTGCGAGACCGGCGTGCGCGGTGATGCCGGCGCCGAACGCGTGCGTGTAGCGCAGCTCGAGCTCGCGCCGCTGTTCGTCGTCGTGCCGCACGACGAAGTTGTCGGAATCGAGGTCGAGCCCGCTGCGCGTGCGCTCGCCGCTGTCGGCGAAGCTCGCGCCGAAGTCGAGGCGCCCGACCGCGCCGAAGCGCCAGGCCGCGTCGAAGCGCGCGCCATCCAGCGCGACGCGCGACTCGTACTCGTTCGGGTCGAACGTTACGCGTCCGAACGGATCGAACGGACGCGAGCTGCCGGAGGTGCGGATGCGCTGCTGGCCGGGATCGCCCCGCGCGTGCAGCAGCGTCAGTTTCATCGTGAGCGGCTCGAGCGCATCGGGCTCGTACTGCAGCTTCGCGATCGCCGAGCGCTCGAACGTGCGGTCGACGCGCGACTCGTCGCGCAGCGCATTGTCGATGAAGCCGGGCTCCGCCCGGCCCTCGACCGAGACGCGGCCCGACAGGCCTTCGACCCCGAGTGGACCGTCGACCTCGGCGCGGCCGCGCTGCGCGCCGGCGTCGTCGACCTCGACCTCGCCCACCAGCGCGAGCACGGGCGAAGGATCGGGTGTCTCGAGCGCGATCGTGCCGGCGAGCGCCCCGACGCCCTCCCACAACGAACGCGGCCCGCGCTGGTACTCGACGCGTTCGAGCGGACCGAGGCCGAACACGCCGAGATCGAGCACGCGGCCGCCGAGCGGTATGCCGTCGAGGAACACACTCGCGGTGGTCGCGTCGTCGTCGCCACGCTCGATACCGCGCACCGAGAACGTGCTGCCGCGGCCCGACACGTTCGGCGCGCGCCGCAGCAGCGAGTCGAAGCGCTGGATCACCTGCGCCTCGAGCAGGTCGCCCTCGAGCGTGGTCGTGCGGGGCGCGCGCTCGTCGATGCCGAAGCGCGGCGCGTCGCCGCGCGCGCGGCCTTCGGCGTCGAGCCGCGAATCCTCGATCGTGAGCGGTTCGAGCGCGACGCGCGGCGTCGCGGCGGATCGTTCGATCAGCACCGTGCCGTGGCGGTCGAGCCGCCACGCGTAGCCGCTGCCGGCGAGGGCGCGGTCGAGCGCCTGGCCCGCGGTCAGCTCGCCCTCGATCGGTTGCGCGATCGCGCGCGACTCGAGCTCGCGCGTCGCAGGTGGGAACATGATCCGGAGTCCGGCGGTCTCGCCGATCGCCGCGAGCGCTTCGAGCAGGCTGCCGCTTTCGATCGCGTAGCGCCGCGACGCGCTTGTCGCGGGCGGGTCCGGTTCGGCTGCGAGCAACGGGCCTGCGAGCGCGAGCAGCGCGGCGAGCAGTGCCGCGCGCGGCACTGCTCAGTACACCACGTAACCGAGACCCGGCACCTGCCGGAGAGCGAGACCGTGCTCGCGCGCGATCGCTTCGAGGCCGCCCGCGGCGTCGCTCGCGGGAATCGCCGCGGTCACGCGCGCGTCCGCGCGCGGGCGGCCGAGCATGACGACGCGGCCGGGGAGATGGCGGTCGAGACGGGCGAGCGCTTCGGCGAGCGGGGTCGCGGAGAACACGAGACGCTGGCGCGTCCACGCGAGCGCGGCATCGGCACCGCGCGCGACCTCGCCGGGCGCGGCGCCGTCGACGACGACGACGCCTTCGCCCGCGACGAGGCGCCGCACGACGCCGGGCGCGGCGTCGCTCGAGACCTCGACGATGCCTTCCTCGACGTGCACCGCGACGCGGCCAGCGATCCGCTCGACCGCATAGCGCGTGCCGACCGCGACCGCGCGCGCGCCGTCGGCCTGCACGACGAACGGACGCGTCGCGTCGGGCTCGACCTCGAAGAACGCCGCGCCGCGTGCGAGCTCGATGCGGCGCTCGCCGTCCACGTAGGCGATGTCGATCGCGCTGTCGCCGTCGAGCACCACGCGGCTGCCGTCGGGCAGCTCGAGCGTGCGCTGCTCGCCCGAGCGGGTCCACGCATCGTTCGTCAGGTTCTGCCACGGCGCGGGACCGAACCACGCGCCCAGCGCGACCAGGAACGCGAGCGCCGAGCCCGCGAACGCGCCGAGCCAGACGCCACGCCTGCGCTCGGTGCGCGCGCGCGGCGTCGCCGTGAGCGTCGGCGTCAGGGCCGGTGCGGCCGATTCGAGCGCGTACGCCGCCGCGCAGACGTCGGCGTAGGCGAGCCGGTGGCGCGTGTCGGCCGCGAGCCAAGCCGCGAACCCGGCATGGTCGGCGGTGCCCGCGTCATCCGCGCGCAGCCGCGCGTGCCATTCGGCGGCGCGTTCCAGCAACGCTTCGTGCTCGTGGCTTCGACCCGTCATTGCAGCCAAGACGTTCATGGACCCGCTTGCCCTCAGTGTCTGGTCATACACGGCCCATCCTGGGCCGGTATGACGTCGCTCGACCCCGGCAAAGCCGGGGTCGGCTCCCGCGCCGAATCCTTCGGATTCGTCGCGTGCGGGCCATCCATGGCCCGCATAAGCTTCGATCGGCGTTGGCTTTTCCAGCCCTCAGCCCTAGTTTCTCGTTTCCTTGTCGCGGCCCAGCAGCGCAGTCAGGCGGGCCAGGGCGCGGCCGAGGTGGTTCTCGACCGTCTTGGGGGCGATCCCGAGGCGGGTGCCGATCTCGGCGTGGCTCATGCCCTCGACGCGGGCGAGGAGCAGGACCTCGCGGGCACGCTCCGGGAGCTGCGCGAGCGCGGCGCTGACTTCCTCGATCTCCTGGCGCGCGGCGGCGACGGCGTCGGCGGCGGGCTCGATGCGCTCCATCGCGGCGAGCTCGGGCAGGGCGGCGTCGCGCGTGACGCGGCGTCTCAAAAGGTCGCGCGCGAGGTTCGTCGCGACGTGGAACAGGAACGCGCGCGGGTTCGACAGCACTTCGCGCTCGCCGGCCTCGACCAGGCGGATCCCGGCCTCCTGGGCGATGTCCTCGGCGCTGGCGCGCTCGCCTGCGACGCGCTCGAGGTACGCGACGAGCTCGCCGTAGCAATCGCGATAGAGCGCCGCGAGCGTCGCGGCGCGTGGATCCCGGACCGGCGCGTTCATCCGCGCGTCGCGTCGGCGTTGAGCCGGTACTCGACCGGCAGCGTCAGCTCGACTGCGTCGATCGCGACGCGCGCCGGCAGCGCGGGATACGGTGCCGCGCGCTCGAGCAGCTCGAGCGCGGCGCGGTCGAGCACGGCGTGCCCGGACGACGCCACGAGCTCCCGCTCGCGCAGCACGCCGCGCCGGTCGATCACGAAACGAACGCGCGCGGTGCCTTCGAGGCCCGCGCGGCGCGCGGCGCGCGGATAGCGCTGGTGTCGCTTGAGCCAGTCGTAGACCGCGAGCTCGAGCACCGCGTCGGCCGCGTGCGCGGACGCGTTCGGTGCGTCGGGGAGCTGCGGCGTGACCATACGCGTCGGCCGCGCATCGGTGAGACTCGCGAGCACCGGATTGCCGGGCTTCGCGACGCGCGAGACGCCGTGCTCGAGCTCGGGCCGTGGTAGCTCGACGCCGTCGGGCGCGAGCGGCGCGCTCGCGCTTGCTTCGCTCGATTCCGGTGTCTGTGGCGCATCCGCGATTTCGACGGCTGGGCTCGCCAGACCGAACACGAGCTCGATCGGCACGACGATGGGGCGTTGCTCGCCGCGCAGCGACCAGGCGATCAGGCCGAAGAACAGCGCGTGGATGCCGAGCGACAGGCCGAACGCGGCGAACGCACGGCCGTTTTTCGGCGGAGCGGGCGGGCGCGCAGGGATCGTATCGGCGGTTGCGGACATGGGCGGGTTCGGGCGCAGCCTAACCGCAGGCGGGGAGCGCGGCAATTGCGGCTGGGGGGTATTGTTACGGGCCGCGTCTCAAGGCGGAACCGGTCACGCAGGGGCGTCCGGTCAGATCGGGAAGACCTATGCACCAGAACGTCATACGCAGTATCGCGGCTAGCGCCGCCCTGATGCTCGCGCCGGCCGCTTTCGCCGACGCCGGGCTCGCGACCGGCAATCTCGCGCCGCAGGAAACGGGCACGGGCGGCGTCGCGACGATCGAGGTCGATGGCGTCGTGCGCGCCGACCGCCTCGCTTACAAGAACTTCGGCAACGCGTTCCGCGTCCGCGCCGGTGCCGTGGTCGCCCGCGCACGCGACGGCGCGGGGCGCGAGCTCGTCACCCGCACGCTGACGCTCGAGGACGGCAGGGACTACGTGCTGCTCTTGACCGGCAACGGCCAGGCCGCACCGTACCGGTTGCAGCTCTCGATCGACCACAACTATCCGATCCACCACGACGAGTTCACCGATCAGGACATCCACGCCGCGCCGATCACGTCGTCGACCGGGCTGCGCCGCTTCAATACGCGTGCGTCGTGCGGCGGCGGACGCGTCGACGTCGGCTCGTTCGAGTACGGCGACGGCACGCTCGACAACGGCCGCAGCTACGTGCAGCTGCGCCGCGGCCTCGCCGGCAATGGCGAAGACCAGCAGTGCCTGTTCCGGCTGAGCGACCCCGCGACGAACGCCCCGGTCGCCGAAACGATGTTCCAGCCCGAGACCGGCGTCCGCTACCGCTTCTTCGCGATCGGCGACGGTGTGCGCCAGCCGCTCGAGGCGTTCGTGTGGCTGCAGAAGCGCGAGCCGACCGTCGCGACGGTCGAGGCGAGCCCGGGTGTCGAAGGGCTCTGGCTCGATCCGTTCAACCCGGGTACGGGCGTGGCAATCGCGTACGACCCCGATGCGCCGCTGCAGAACCGCGTCAACGCGATCCTCTACGGTTTCGACGAGAGCGGCCGCGCGACCTGGAACCTCGTCGCGTCGGAGACCGGATTGACGCGTGGCGTCGCGCTGTTCGAATACGCGGGCGGCAGCCCGCAGGGCACGCGCGGCACGGTGCGCTACCGGCTTTCGAGCGGAGCCACGCTCGAGTTCCATTCCTGCAGCGAGGCGACGCTGAAGCTGCGCCAGCAGAGCGAGCCGCTGTTCCCATCGGGCACCGCCTTCGGCCAGCTCGAACCGCCGCGCGACGCGATCCGGCTGGTCCGGATCCTGCCGCCGGGCACGGTCTGCACGAGCGCGAGCTGAGAGGACGATGAAAATGATCACGAAGAACCTCGTCCTCGCGGCGCTGCTCGGCGCCTCGCTTCCCGCCGCGGCGATCGACGTCGCGATCGGCAACCTCTCGCCCGCGACGCTCGAGCGCGAACCGATCGCCGTGTTCGTCGACGGCGAGCGCGTCGAGCGCAACCTCATGTACCGCCGCTTCATGCGCGTCGATCTCGCCGAGGGCCGCCACACGGTGTCATTCATCGCACCGGCCAACATCCTGACGAACCCGCCGCTCGTCACGCGCGAGGTCACCGTGACCGCGCGCAACGCGACCACCCCGGTCGTCGTGCTCGCGGGCAACGGCGCGACGCAGCCGTTCTCGATCGAGTACTACGACGGCCTGACGCAGCCCGGAACGGCGAATCAGCGTCCGACCGCGACGCTGCACCATCTCGCGCCGTTCGAGCGCGCCGAGACGGCCGAACGCGGGCTGGTCGCGGGCTTCTCGTGCCGCAACAACGCGCGCGACGGCAACACCGAGTCGCGCGACATCGTCTATCGCGGCGAGGTGGTGTTCGATCCCGGCGCGTTCGCGCGGCTGGTCTGCTCCGCGAGCTTCGTCGCGGCGGGTGTCGGCGGTATCGAGCTCGGCACCCTCGTGCTGCCGTCGAACGGCACGCTGCGCGCGTTCCTGATCGGCGACGCGGTCAACGCGCCGTTCGAGATCGTCGCGCTGACCGTCACCGAAGTGCAGGCGCTCAGCGGCGGCGGCGCGTTGAACCCGAGCGCGATCATCCGCTCGCCGACGTTCTGGTTCGACCCCGATCGGCCGACCGAGGGCGTCAACCTGTTCGAGGCGACGACGAGCAACGAGACGTTCGGCACCTGGTACACGTTCGCCGCCGACGGCCACCCGCTCTGGTACGCACTGACGGGCGGCGTCGGCACGAGCTTCGGGCGCCGCGAGTTCACGGTGTTCGAGCCGCGCCGCGGCAGCGCGATCATGCCGCTCTCGCTCGCGGGTTCGGCGGTGCTGCAGTACAGCGACTGCAACACGGCGGAGCTGCGTGTCGTGATCGGCGGCTCGGATTTGCGCACGTTGCGGCTCAAGCGCTCGCGCCCGGTGGAGGTCTGCATCGCACTCGATCGTGGCGACTGAGGGATACGACGCGCTCGCGCGTCTTGTCTTCCGGACCACGACCGAAACGGACTGCCGATCGCGGTGTTTCCCCCAAACACTGCACCGCGATCGGTCTTGGGGCGGCAGGGAAGCCGCATGTAGGCGTCGTGCCGAGAAGCCGGGCACGACGGACGGAACTCGCGCCGGACAAGGGTCCGGCGCGTTTTTTCCTACCCCTTCCCCATCTCCGCCGCCGTCCGCCGCGGCAGCCGGTCCCCGAGCACCACCCACTCGACGTGCGTGTCCCAGAACACGTGCATCTGCGGCGCCTTGTCGATCGGCGTCGTGAGGCTCGCGACGGTGAAATGCGTCTCGCCCGGCCAGCGCGTCGAGCGGAAGAACAGCGGCGTCCCGCATTGATTGCAGAAGCCGCGCTGCGCCTCCGGCGAGGAGCGGTGCCAGGTCAGGAACTCCGCGCCGCGTGCGATGCGGAAATTCCAGTCCGACACGGCGGCCCAGGTCACGAACGCCGCGCCATGTGCGCGCCGGCACCTCGAGCAATGGCAGTGCGCCACCCACTTGCTCGGCAGCGTGACCTCGTACTGCAGCTGATTGCAGAGGCAGGCGCCCTGCGCGACGTTCGCGGCGGCCATCGGATCTCTCCCCGGAAGGGCGCGAGGATAGCCAAACTGGTGATGAGTCGCGCGCTGCGCCGCGCGTGAGGGGAACACCCGATAGGACGCAGTGCGTGCAAGCAGCACAGTGGGCGCGCTCACGAGGCATGAAGCCTCCACGCCGCAGCACACGTGCGCTGGTGCCGCGTCGGCGAGCCGCGCCGCCCTACCCCCGTGGGGCGGCGTTTTTCTTGCGCGCCTTCAGTCCATCAGGCCGTGGCGGACCGCGTAGCGGATCAGCTCCGCGGTATTGCGTGCGTCGAGCTTCTCCAGCACGCGCGCGCGATGGTTCTCGGCGGTCTTGCTCGAGATGTCGAGCCGCTTCGCGATTTCCTTGGTCGTCAGGCCTTCGACGATCAGGTGGAACACCTCGCGCTCGCGCGGCGTGAGGCCGCGGTACGGATCGTCGAGCTGCGCCTTCGGCTGCTGCACCTGCTGCGCGAGCACCTTCGACGCGTGCGGGCCGAAGTAGCCGCGGCCGGATGCGAGCGCGCGCACCGCCGCGAGCAGCTCCTGCGCGGCCGAGTCCTTGAGCAGGAAGCCCGCCGCGCCCGCGCGCACGACGTGCAGCACGTACTCTTCCTCCGCGTGCATCGTCAACACGAGCGTGCGCGTCTGCGGCAGATCCTGCGCGAGACGGCGCACGACTTCCATGCCGTTCAACTTCGGCATCGAGATGTCGATCACCGCGACGTCGGGGCGCGTGCGCGTGGCCTCGTGCACCGCGGCCATCCCGTCGGAGGCTTCCGCGACGATCTCGCACGCGTTGTCCTTGATCAGCAGCGCGACGAGCCCCTCACGCAGCAGCGTATGGTCGTCCGCCACCAGAACCCGGATCGGTCGCATCGCTCGTCCCGCCCCCGTGCGTCAGGCCGTCCCGGCCGGCGCTTCGCCCAACGGTAACACTACGCGTAGCTGCGTACCTTCGCCCGGCTCGGAGACGAACGACAGGCGTCCGCCGAACAGCGCGACGCGCTCGCGCATGCCGCCGAGCCCCGAGCTCTCGCCGCGCGCGCCGCGCGCGAGCGCCGTGGTCGCGTCGCAACCCTGGCCGTCGTCGGCGACGAGCACGTGCAGCTCGCGCTCGCGCGTGGCGAGCTTCACCAGCACATGGCCGGCGCGCGCGTGCTTGCCGGCGTTGCTGAGCGCCTCCTGCACGACTCTGAACACGAGCGTTGCGAGATCACCGTCGATCGGCTCGGCCAGCCCGCCCGATTCGACCTCGATCGCGATCGCCGCGCTCTCGCCGACGCTGCGCGCGAGCCACGCCAACGCCGCCTGGATGCCGAGATCGTCGAGGATCTGCGGCCGCAGCATCCGCGACAGCGCGCGCGTGTCCTCGAGCGTGTCGGCACAGAGCGCACCCGCGGCCGCGACGCGCGCCTTGAGCGCGGACGGCGCGCTCGGATCGGCGGCGAGCGCATCCAGCTGGTTCTTCAGCAGCGTCAGGTTCTGGCCGAGCCCGTCGTGCAGCTCGCGCGCGAGTCGCCGGCGTTCGTCCTCCTGCACGCGCCACACCGAGCGGGCGAGCTGCTTGAAGTGCTGCTGTCCGTGCGCGAGCTGCGCGAACAGTCGCTCCTGCTGCGCCTTCAGCGCCGCGAGCTGGTCGCGGATCGGATTGTCGGAGGCACCGGCGGCGCCGGGCTGCGGAGTCGGGCGGTTCATGGCGGATCCTTGCTCGAAGCGGGTATTGCGTCGGGCATCGTCGTGTCGATGAGCTCGCGCGGGATCGCCGCGCGCAGTGCGTCGCGGGCGGTGTCGGCGGCGGTGTGCGCCGCGGCTGCGGCGGCGGCGTCGCCGCCGGCCTCGAGCCGCAGCGCCGCGAGCGCGTGGATCTCGGCGGCACCGACATAGGCGGGCGTCGCCGCGAGGCGTTCGCGCAGCGCCGTGTAGCGAACACCGACCTCGGTGGCCGGTGCGAGCGCGAGCGCCTGACGCGCGTGCTCGAGCGCGAGCGCGCGCGACGGGAACGCTGCGAGCGCCTCCGCGAGGGCGGCGAGCTCGCGCTGCGCGCTTTTCGTATCGCCCGCGGCCGCGAGTGCGCGGGTTTCGACCAGCCGCGCCGCGAGCTCGACCGGAAGCGCGTGCGCTTCGCCCGCCGCTACGCGCGCCGCGCGGGCGGTTGGCAGCGCGGCGGCGGCGTCGCCGCGCGCGAGCGCGAGTTCGGCTCGGCGCATGGACAACATCGCTTCCTGCTCGCGGTTCGGTGGCGGCGTCTTGTCGAAGGCCGCGAGCGCCTGCTCGGCCTCGGTGAACGCCTCGGCCGCGATCAGGGTCGACGCGCGCAGCAGCGCGAGCTCGGCGAGGCCGCGCGGATCGCCGCGCTGTTCGAACAGCGCGCGTGCCGCGTCGATCCGACCGAGCGCGTCGCCGATGCGGCCCTCGAGCCGATCGAGCTCGGCGAGATAGGCGAGGCTGACCGCGCGCTCCTCGATCATCTGCTCGCGCTCGGCGAGCTCGAGCGACTCGGCGAGACCGCGGCGCGCATCGGCCCAGCGACCCTCGTGCGTGCCGGCGAGCGCGAGCGACTGCGCCGTGCGCACGAGGCCCGGGTTGTTGCCGAGCTCGACGTAGGTCGCGCGCGCCTGGTCGAGGAACACGCGCGCGTTGTCGAACTCGCCGACCTGGATGTACGCGTAGCCGACGTTGTTGAGGCTCTCGGCCGTGAGCGCCGCGTTGCCGAGCGGGCGCCGCAGTGCGAGCGCCTCGCGGTAGCGCGCGAGCGCCGTGCGGAAATCGCCCTGCTGCTCGGCGATCAGGCCCTCGTCGTTGCCGAGGTCGGCGAGCGCGGCCGGATCGTCGAGGTCCGCGAGGATCTCGCGCCCCTTCGCGGTCGCGGCCCAAGCGGCGTCGAACTCGCCGCGCACGGTGTGGACCCAGGCGAGGTTGCGCAGGCTCGCGACCGCGCCGAGCACGTCGCCGGCCGCGGCGCGCGCCGCGGCGGCGCGCTCGAAATGTTCGCGCGCGGCGTCGAGCTGACCGAGCCGCTCGTAGCCGACGCCGAGCGCGTTCGCCACGTCGGCCTGGCCGCGCGCGTCGCCGAGCCGCGTGTACGCGACCTGCGCGCGCACGAGGTAGTCGTCGACGCCGCGCTGCGTGTCACCGGCGCGCACCGCCTCGCGTCCCATCGCGTACCAGATCTCCGGGTCGTGCGGATCGAACGCCGCGTAGCGCTCGAGCGCATCAATGGCTTCGTCGCCTCGATCGGCCGCGGCGAGCGCGCGCGCCAGCGCGAGCGTCGCGCTGCGATCGTCCGGAGCCGTGGCGACGAGCGGGGCGAGACGCTCGATCGCGCTCGTCGTATCGTGCGCCGCGAGCGCGGCGAGGCCGCGCGCGCGCTCGGCGTCGCGGCCGCGTGCGCCGCGCAGGGCCGAGGCGGCTCGCTCGGCGAGCGATGCGGTCCGCGCCGGTGCGACGCGCGGCGCGAGCTCGATGAGCTGCTGCCACGCGAGCGCGAGCGACGCATCGACGTCGACCGCACGCTCGAACGCCGCAAAGGCGTCACGCTCGGCACCGCGTGCGAGCGCGACGACGCCCTCGCCGTAGGCCGAGAGGGCCGGGGACGATTGCGGCCACGTCAGCAAGGCGGCCGCGGCGGGCCGCTCGCCCGCGAGCGCGAGCGACGCGAGACCCTGCGCGAGGCCGGGCTGCAGCGCGTCGGGCGTCAAAAGACCGCTGTCGAACGCAGCAGCGGTCTGCGTCGCGTCCGGCGGCTCGCGCCGCGCGAGCCTGAGCCTCACGCGTTCGCCGACGCGCTCGAGCGTCGGCTCGAGCAGCCGATCCGCGCCGAGCACCGAGGCGATGCGCGCGCGGTTGCGCCGTGCGGTCTCGTCGTCGTAGCCGAGCTGGCGCATCGCGCGCCGCACGCGCGCCGCGTCGGCGTAGCGGACGCCGGATGCAGCGAACGTCTCCGCGAGCAGGGCGTCGAGCGCCGCTGCCGTCGCGGCGTCGTCGGCCGCGCTCGCGACCGGGAACACCGCGACACGCCGGACTTCGGCCACGGGCGGCGCGACGGGACGCGGTGCGTCGGCGACGCCGCGCTCGTAGCGCTGGTACGCGACGAAGCCGCCGGCGGCAACCGTCGCTGCGAGCGCGACCGCCAGCACCCGGCGCAGCGACGGCGCGACGCCCGGCACGCGGCGCTCGTCGATCGCGCGGACGACCTCGCCCGCGTGCTGGAGACGGCGCGCCGGTTTGAGCTGCGTGAGCCGCGCGACGAGCCGCGCGAGCCAGAGCGGAACGTCCGGGCGCGCCTTCGCGACCGGCGGTGCGCTGCGGACGATCCGCTGCGCGAGCATCTCGGCCGGCGTGCCCGCTGCGAACGCGGGCTTGCCGGCGAGCATCTCGTAGAGCATGAGCCCGAGCGCGTAGAGGTCGCTGCGGTGATCGACCGGGTCCGCGCGCGCCTGCTCGGGCGAGAGGTATTCCGGCGTGCCGACCACGACGCCGCTGCCCGTGATGCCGGTCACGCCGGCCGAGCGCGCCACGCCGAAATCGGTGATGAATGCGTCGAGCGCATCGGTGACGAGCACGTTCGCGGGCTTGAGATCGCGGTGGATCACGTTGCGCTGGTGCGCCGCCGCGAGCCCGAGCGCGAGCTGGCGCGCGATCTTCGTCGCGTCTGTGATCGACAGCGCGCCGCGTGAATCGAGCAGGCGCTCGAGCGAGCCGCCCGCGACGTAGTCCATGCTGATGAGCCAGCGCCCGTCGTGCGCGACGATGTCGTGGATGCGCACGACGTGCGGCGACGAGACCTGGCGCGCGAGCAGGAGCTCCTGCCGGAAGCGGGCGAATGCGTCGGGGCGCGCCGCGAGCTCGGGTCGCAGCAGCTTCAACGCGACCGGGACGTGCAGCTGCTCGTCGTATGCGCGGTACACGACGCCCATGCCGCCGAGGCCGATCAGCTCCTCGACGCGGAAGCGGCCCGCGACGAGCTCGCCGATCTTGAGCTCCGCGGCCGCAAACAGCCCGGTGACGGTCGCGCCGGGCCCGGGGCTCGTTTCGCGTCCCGGCGCGGTCACGTCAGCCCTCCGGCGCGCGCTGCGCGCGCCGTCCGCTCAACGCCATCGTGTGGTCGTGCGGCACCCGCATCGATGCACCGTCACTCTCCGCGGCTGTCCGCGCGGAGCATATCCCACGTCGGAGCCGCGCCTTCGGGTTGGGCCGCGCCGCCGGCGGAGACGGCGAGCCACGATTCGAGGTGCTCGAGCGAGTCGGCGATGCCGTTCGCCGCGATCGAGAGCGCGGCGTGCTGCGCGAACGCGCCGAGGATCTCCTCGTCGAGCTCGGTGAACACCTTGCCGGCCTCGTCGCTGTCGGCGTACGCGACGCCGAGCAGCCGACCCTCGTGCACGAGCGGCACGCTCGCGAGCGCACGGATCCCGCCCGCGATCACGCTCGCGCGTCCGCGCAGCCAGGCATGATCGGCCGCGTTGCCGAGAAACACGGGACGCCGCTCGCGCAGCGCGCGCTCGATCGCGCCGCTCGAGCCACCGAAGCCCTGGCTGGCGATCTCGTCGGGCGTGACGTGGTAGCACGCCCGGACCTTGAGCCCGTGCACCGGGTTGCCCGCGAGCAGAAAGCCGCGGCGACATTCGGCGAGCTCGACGATCGCGGTGATGAGGCCGGCGAGCAGCTCGTCGCGCGACTGCGCGCCCTCGATCCGTTGCGTCCAGGCGCGGGAATTCTGCCGGCGCACTTGCGCGCGGTCGGCCGCGGCCGCAGCAACGGTCTCGCCGACTTCGTCGAACTCGCAGAACACGTCCCCGACCGAGAACCACTGCCCGTTCGCGACGCGGCCTTCCATGACGCGCGCGCCGCCGATGCGCACGCCGTTCTTGCTGCCGAGATCGCGCACTCGCCAGTGATCGCCTGCGTGCGCGAGCTCGGCGTGCCGGCGCGAGACCGACGCATGCTCGAGCACGAGATCGCATTCGGACGCGCGGCCGAGCGACACGGCGCGGCCGTCCTCGACGAAACGAACGAGCGCAGCCGCTTCGGGCAGGTGGATCACCAATCGGGCCGGCACGCGCTCACCCCCGTGAGAGCCGTCGTCGTCGCGCCTAGAGGCGTCCGAGATGGAAGCGGAGCGAAGCCGCCTCACCCTTGAGGTCGCCCGCGATGTTGTCGAGATCGCGCTGCGCGCGCCAGCGGTTCGGAATCTGGATGACGGCGGCGTTCGCAGCGTCGATGCGCTGCACGAACGCGTCGAGCGCCGCGATCGCGGCGGCGCGGTCGGCCGCGTCGAACGCGCTGCGGCTCGCGGCGAGGTCGGACTGGAGCTGGGGCACCACGCCCGGCGCGATGGCGGGGTTCACGAGACGCGCGGCCAGGAAGTCGTACTTCGCTTCGATCGTCTCGGCCACGGGCCTCAAGTCGATCACGACGATGAACTCGGAGAAGCCGCCGGTGCGACCGCCGGTGCGGACCGATCCCGGCAGCACGGCGTCGGTGAGGTCGAAGAACATCCCGCCGAGCGGCGCCTTGTAGAGCCGGAGTGGCGAGTCGACGGTGAACGGGAGGAGGTGCGTGTGAACCTCCGCGCGCACCGTGTCGTTGAACGCGAGCGCGCCGGGCGTCGGATCGCCGGGACAAACCGCGCTCGCGGGTGGCTCGATGCGGATCATGACGGGCAGCGCGAGTGGCACCAGCGCACCCGTCGGCAGGCGCGCACGGAACGCGGGGTCGAGCGGATTGACGAGCGCGACGCTCGCGCCGAGCGTCTCGGCACACAGGTTCTCGGCGTCGTCGAACGACAGCAGGAGCTCGGCGTCGCGCGCGAGCGGCAAGGCGCCGGCGTCGATGCCGATGACCGCCTGGTTCCCGCCCACGACGATGTCGAGCGTGATCGGCAGCGCCGCCGGTGCGGAGGGCGCAAGAGGTTCCGCCTGCGCGACCGCAAGCGGGGACAGCATCAGCGCCGCGAGTGCAGCATAGCCCTTCATCTGTGCGCGCTTCATCGAAACCCCTGCGACCTTGCCGATCCGTGGCACGGTCGTGAAATAGAACGTGTGTGAAAACTAGCAGCCGCGACCGTGATTTGCGTGTATCGCGGGTGAATGCGGGGCGGCCGTGAGACAAGGTTCCTGTCACGGCTGGGGGAAATCCCCCAACGGCGAAGCCGCGGCTCAGGCCGCCGCGGGGCGGCTGCGGTCGAGGCGGCGGTAGCCGATCGCCTCGGTGAGGTGCGACGTCTCGATCCGAGCCGCACCGTCGAGATCCGCGATCGTGCGCGCGGTACGCAGCACACGGTGATACGCGCGCGCCGAAAGCCCGAGCCGCTCGCAGGCGTGCTCGAGCAGCGCGACGTCCGGGCTGGCGAGCGCGCAGTCGCGGTCGACCTCGCGGCTGCCGAGCTGGCCGTTCGGCTTGCCGGCGCGCGCGAGCTGGCGATCGCGCGCGGCGGTGGTGCGCGCACGCACTTCCGCGCTCGAAGGCCCGCGCGCGCCGTCGCGGCGCAGCTCGGCGCGCGGCACGCGCGGCACCTCGACGTGCAGGTCGATGCGGTCGAGCAGCGGCCCCGAGACGCGCCCGCGGTAGCGCTCGATCATCTCGGGCGTACAGCGGCAACGACCGCTCGGATCGCCAGCGTGGCCGCACGGACACGGGTTCATCGCGGCGACCAGCTGGAAGCGCGCCGGAAACTCGGCCTGGCGCGCCGCACGCGAGATCAGGATGCGACCCGACTCGAGCGGCTCGCGCAGCACCTCGAGCACGCTGCGCGCGAACTCGGGCAGCTCGTCCAAGAACAGCACACCG
>Ga0187892_10002146_pt1 | contig 41215 bp, 40 predicted proteins | sample MA1701073metaG_FD_139345 | JGI IMG/M metagenome (GOLD analysis project Ga0187892, IMG submission 139345) | Bio-ooze microbial communities from a basaltic lava cave in the Kipuka Kanohina Cave System on the Island of Hawaii, USA - MA170107-3 metaG ... | reverse complement strand
GAGCAGGAAGGCCGGCGTCGAAACGCGGCGCGTGGTCGGCACTCCGAAACGAGGAACCGGTCCACGCCGCACTCGCGGCGCTCGACGACGCGCTCGCCGACGTTGCGCGCGCGCTCGCGGCGATGGAGAACCGCAGCGAGGGTCTCGACGCGTGCGCGGCGCGTGCCGACGAGCTCGCGGCGCGCCTCGCGACACTGCGCGAGCCGCCCGAATCGGGCTGGGTGCAGTGGTACGAGCTCAGCGAGCGCGGCTTCGTGCTCTCGGCGACACCGCTCGACGTCGCGGAGCCGCTGCGCGCGTTCCGTGCGCAGTCGCGCGCCGCGTGGATCTTCACCTCGGCGACGCTTTCGGTCGCCGGCCGCTTCGAGCATTTCCTTCGGCAGATGGGGCTCGACGAACCCGCGACACTGTCGCTTCCGAGCCCCTTCGACTTCGAGCGCAACGCGCTCGCGTACGTGCCGCTCGGGCTGCCGATGCCGAACGTGCCCGACTACACCGACCGTGTCGTCGACGCGATGCGGGCCGCGCTCGCGGCTTCGCGCGGCCGCGCGTTCCTGCTGTTCACGTCGCACCGCGCGCTGAAGCGCGCGGCCGAGCGGCTCGCCGATCTCCCGTATCCGTTGTTCGTGCAGGGCACGGCGCCGCGCGCGCTGCTGCTCGAGCGCTTTCGCGCCTCGGGCAACGGCGTGCTGCTCGGCGCCGCGAGCTTCTGGGAAGGCGTCGACGTGCGCGGCGAGGCGCTGTCGCTCGTCGCGATCGACAAGCTGCCCTTCGCGGCGCCCGACGATCCCGTGCTCGAGGCGCGACTCGCGGCAGTGCGCGAAGCCGGCGGCAATCCGTTCGCCGAGCACCAGGTCCCGGCCGCCGCGATCGCGCTGAAGCAAGGCGTAGGCCGCCTGATCCGCGACGTCGACGACCGCGGCGTGCTGATGCTGTGCGATCCGCGGCTTTACGCCGCGAGTTACGGGAAGCTGTTTCTGGCGTGTCTGCCGGGGATGCGCGTAACCCGCGCAATCGACGACGTCGTGTCGTTTTTCGCACCAGCAGTTGGAAACACTGCGGGAGGGGCGGAAGCCCCGATGCTCTTCGCGAAAAGCATCGGGGCTGAAGCCCCTCCCACAGAAGCCTGATCACAGCCTCGGAGGGCATCGCACCATGAAGCCAAAGGTCACCGGCATCGGCGGGATCTTCTACAAAGCGCGCGACCCCGGCGCGCTCGGCGTCTGGTACCGCGACCATCTCGGCTTCGACGTCGAGGCCTGGGGCGGCACGGCGTTCCGCTCGCGCGACGAGGCGGGCAAAGCCCTCTACACGATCTGGAACGCGTTCGCGCACGACACCAAATACTTCGATCCGAGCGCGAAGGACTTCATGCTGAACCTCCGCGTCGACGACCTCGACGCGATGCTGACCGCGTTGCGCAGCAAAGGCGCGCAGGTGCTCGCGCGGCGCGAGGAGAGCGAGTACGGCAAGTTCGGCTACGTGCTCGATCCCGAGGGCACGCTGCTCGAGCTGTGGGAGCCGCCCGCGGTCGACCCGGTCGCGACGTCGACCTCGGGCTGATGGCGCGAATCCTCGCGATCGAAACCGCGACCGAGGCCTGCTCGGTCGCGCTCGTCGACGGCGACACGATCGTCGCACGCCACGAGCTCGCGCCACGACGCCACGCCGAGCTGATCCTGCCGATGATCGAGGGCGTGCTGGCGGAAGCCGCGCTCCCGCGCAGCGCGCTCGATGCGATCGCCGTCGGCCGCGGCCCCGGCGCATTCACCGGCGTGCGCCTTGCGATCGCCATCGCACAGGGCCTCGCGCTCGGCCTCCACCGCCCCGTCGTACCCGTCTCGACGCTCGCCGCGCTGGCGCTCGAAGCGCACATCGCGTTCGAACCGCTCGACGAAGCACCGACGGCCGGAGTCACTGTAGGAGGGGCCTCAGCCCCGACCGCGCGCCCCCTCATCCTCGCCGCCATCGACGCCCGTATGGGCGAGGTCTATGCCGCAACCTTCGAGCCCGACGCCGACGACCTCGTCACGCCGCTCGACGCCGAAGTCGTGTGCCCCGCGAGCGAGCTCGCCGTGCCGGTGCGTGACGCGTACCTCGTGGCGGGGTCCGGCTGGGCCGCCTACGGCGACGCACTCGCGTCGCGCCTCGCCCAAGCACCGCGTGCGACCTACGCCGAGATGCTGCCGCGCGCGACCTCCATTGCGCGCCTCGCGCTGCGCGAGCTCGCGCGCGGCAACGCCGTCGACGCGGCGCACGTACGCCCGACGTACCTGCGCGACAAAGTCGCGTTGACGGTCGCGGAACAGGCCGCCGCGCGACAGGTGCGTTGACGCGCGGTTGCCGGCCATCCTCCGGATGTCCGGCCTACTCGGAACGGCGCTCGGTGTAGGCCGGACATCGCGTAGCGATGGCCGGCAACCCGCGCGACTTCACAGCAAAAACACCGACCCGAGCCCCAGAAACGCGAAAAACCCGATCGCGTCCGTCACCGCCGTCACCGCGACGCCGCCGGCGAGCGCCGGATCGATCCGCATCCGCTTCATCGTGAGCGGGATCATCACGCCCGCGAACGCCGCGACGAGCAGGTTGATCATCAGCGCCGCGCCGATCACGAGCGCGATCTTCGGATCGCGGAACCACGCGAACGAGACGCCTGCGACGACGAAGGCCCACAATACGCCGTTGAAGAGCCCGACGAGCATCTCCTTCAGCAACAGCGCGCGCGCGTTGCCGGCGCCGACCTGACCGAGCGCGAGGCCCCGCACCGTCAGCGTCAGTGCCTGCAGCCCGGCGTTGCCGCCCATCGACGCGACGATCGGCATCAACACCGCGAGCGCGACGACTTCCTCCAGCGTCGCTTCGAAGCGTCCGATCACGAACGCCGCCGCGAACGCGGTGACGAGATTGACGCCGAGCCAGATCGTGCGACGCCGCGCCGCGCGCGGCACCGGCGCGAACAGGTCCTCGTCCTCGTCGAGGCCCGCCATGCTCATGACCTCGTGCGCGGCCTGGTCGCGGATCACGTCGACGACGTCGTCGATCGTGATACGCCCGAGCAGCACGTTGTTGTCGTCGACGACCGGTGCCGAAATGAGGTCGTGGTCGGCGAACGTCTTCGAGACGTCCTCGACCGGCATCGTGACCGGGATCGTCGGCGCCGTGTCGTCGATCAGCTCGTTGATCGAGCTGTCCGGCTCGGCCGTGACCAGCGTCGCGAGCGGAATGCGGCCGAGATACTGGTGACGGCGATTGACGACGTAGACGTGGTTCGTGTCGCGCGGCAGCGCGCCGCGCATGCGCAGGTAGCGCAACACGACGTCGACGTTGACGTCGGTGCGCACCGTGACGACCTCGGGGTTGAGCAGGCGGCCAGCGGTGTCCTCGGGGTACGACATCACCTGCTCGAGGCGATCGCGCTCCTCGCGGTCCATCGAGCGCAGGACCTCGTCGACGATGTGGTCGGGCAGGTCCTCCATCAGCTCGGCGAGGTCGTCGACGTCGAGCGTCTCGGCCGCGGCGACGAGCTCCTCGGTGTCCATGTCGCGGATCAGGCTCTCGCGCACGTCGTCGCCGACGTGCACGAGCACCTCACCGTCGTCCTCCGGATCGACGAGACCCCACACCATCAGGCGCCGCTCGATCGGCAGCGACTCGAGCAGATTGCCGATCTCCGCCGGCGTCAGCGTGTTGACGAGCCGGCGCACCGGTCCGAGGCGGCCCTCGTCGAGCGCCTGCGACGCGACCTTGAGCTGGCGCGCGGCGCGGTCATAGCGTGAAGTGTCTGCCATCGCGCGATTATCGACGATCGATCGGGTTCGCGGCTGTCGCGGCCTGCGCTCATCACGAACGGCCATAGAAGGGCCTCAGCCCCGACCTGCGCTGCGCTTCGATCGAGCCGCGGCGCAGTCGGGGCTGAGGCCCCTACTACAAGTCCTGCCCCGACTCGCAAGCCGTACCGAAGCCGACGACGTCCACGGTGTAGAGCGGCAAGCCTGCGCGGCTCGACACCAGTTGCTGCGCGAGCGGGCACGCGTTCCACAGCGCGAGCCACTCGGGCACGTGCTCGATCGTCGCGCGCATGACGGTCGCCTCCGGCACATGCGATACGAAGGCGACGCGCCGGTCCGCGAGCTCGCCGACGCGAAGATCGCGGCGCCGCACGGCCGGATCGAGCGGCGAGCGCGCGAGGGTCGCCCAGGCGTCGCGATAGCGTGTGCGCTGTCCGGCGGGAGCGAGCGCGACCAGCGCATGATGAAGGCCCCAGTCCGCCGAGACGACGAGGTCGACGTCCTCGCGCGCGAGGCGCGCGGCGAGGTCGGCGATCGCAGGATCGAACAGTGCCGCATGCCGATCGTGCTGCCACGCGTCGACGTACGCCCGGTCGACGCGCGCGTGACGTACGGCGAGGGCCGCCGCCACGATGAGCGCGCCCGCGACGAGCGCGCGACCCGCGGGCGGTGCGAACCGCTCGCGCAGTAGCGTGACGAGCAGCGCAGCCTGCAGCACCGGCAGCGGCCACAGCACCATGATGTGATGGCTGCCGCCGGCCGCGGGAGTCACGACCAGCGCCACCAGCAGCGCGCCGATCGCGACCGTCACGAACAGGAGAGCGCGCCGAAGCGGGGCGACGCGTGCCTTGTCGCCGTCGCCGCGAACCGCGACGAGCACCGCGACAGAGACCGCGAGCTGCGCCGTGATCCACGCGGCCGGCCATGCTGGCGGCGCAAGCGCTTCGCCGGTGACCCAGCCGAGCACCGACGTTCCGCCGAACGTGTGGTCGAGCAGCGCCCAGAGCCGCGCGGCACGCGCCGCAAACCCCGCCGGCGCGTCGTCGCCGACCGGTAGCGAGAGCGCGCGCGCGACGAGATAGAGCGCGACGAGTGCGAGCAGCGCCGCGGCGCTCGAGAGCGCGATGCGCGTCCGCCGCGGCCACGCACGCACGTGTCGCGCGACGCCGCTCGCGTCGAGCGCGAGCGCCGCGACACCGAACGCGCCGACGACCCAGACGAAGTTGATCTTGTCCCAGAGCCCGAACGCCGCGCACGCCAGCGCCGCCGCGAACGCGCGGGCCGAGCCGTGCTCGACGAAGCGCAGCGCGCAGACGAGCAACGCGAGCTTCGCGAGGTTCGCGAGCGCGAACGGCCCCCAGTCGATCCGGCTGTGTGCGACGAACGCCGGATCGAGCGCGAGCACGAGCGTCGCCGTGACCGCGAGCGCAAGCCCGACGCGCCGCTCGAGCCACACGAACGCGACGAGCAGCGCGAGCGCCGAGACGAGGATCGACGGCAGCCGAATCGTTCGGACGTCCACCACGAACGCCGCGAGCACCGGCGCGTGCAGCAGTGCCTTGGTCCCGCCGACGTACGGCGGCTCGAGCAGCAGCGGCACGCAGCCGGGCGCAAGCGCGACCGGTGCGTCGATCGCGCAGTCCTCGATCAATGCGAGCGTCGCCGGGACGAAGATCACCTCGTCGTGGTAGAGGCCGGGGCGGTCGAGACGGTAGGTCGCCAGCGAGACGAACAGCGCGACCAGCGCCGCACCGAACGCGATCGCAAGAGTGCGCGGGCGACTCAAGGCGAGCGAACGCAGAACTGCGGCGTGAGGTGCTCCCGGATGCGCGGCGTCCCGCCGCGGTCGTTCGTCATGACCGCCATCATGTGCGTCGGCTTGATGCGACCGGCGAGGATCTCCGCTTCGTCGCGTGCGTGCACGCGATCGATGAAGTCGCGATCCCAAGCAGCGTCGGCGTCGAAGTGATGGCCGAAGCCGCGGTCGATGAACGGGTCGACGACGTTCGCGAACGGCAGGAACAGCTCGAAGCCGAAGCGCTCGACGCAGAGCGGCAGAACATCCTGTGCTCGGATTCCCTCGAAGCCTTCGGTCGAGCAGTCCCAGTCGAGGAACTCGTTTTCCTGCCGGGAGAGCTGAAGGTTGTAGCGGTGCGACGGCGGCAGCTCGCGCCAGAGCTCGCGCACGATGGCCAGCGCCTCGGGCCAGCGCTGGTGGCCGTTGCGACCGATCATGTCGGAGGTCACGAAGCGGCCGTGCGGCGCCAGCGACCGCGAGATCGCGTCGAACAGGTGTTCCAGCTCGAGCACGTGGTGCAACGACTGGTTCGCGAGGATCGCATCGTAGGTCTGGCGCGGCTTCCAGCGGTTGAAGTCGCCCGTGACGGGAACGATGTGCGCGGAGAGCCCGCGCTCGGCCGCGAGTGCCGCGCCGCGCTCGAGCATCGGCGCGCTGAGGTCGAGGCATTCGAGCGTGAACTCGCGCACGCCGAGGGCGATCAGGCGCTCGGCGACGTCGATCTCGGCGTCGCAGTTGCCGCAGCCGAGGCTGACGAAGCGCGGCGTATCGATCGCGCCGCGCGCAGCACGCGCGAGCTGCTGCGCGAAGAACGCATACGGGTGGTCGAATCCGAATGCCTGCTCCATCGGCAGCAGCCAGCGGTTCGACCAGTAGTGGAAGATCATCGGCAGATCGTGCACGACGACGCGCTCGTCGAAGTTCCGTCCTTCCTGCGCGATTCGCTCGGCATAGCGGCGGCCGGCGAGCAGGCGCTGCGGCAGCCGCGACACGCGATAGAGCCAGGTGTGCAGCGTCATGCCTGCGCTCCCGCATGAGCGAGGATCGTGAGCTGCGCGCCGAGGTAGCCGTGCGCGGACGACCAGCCGGTGGCGATCGACACGTCGCTGAAGCCCGTCGCGCCGACCGCGTCGAGCAGGTCCCAGCCGAACGTATAGAACGCGAGACAACCCGAGTCCGACGCGGGATCGCCGTGGTACTCGGGCTCGACGAGATGCTCGATTCCGGCACTGCCGAGCCGCGCGCGCACCAGCGTCGCGTCGCGAGCGGTGTCGAACGGCACGGTCAGCGCGAGCACGCCGCCGGGCGCGAGCACACGCCGGAACTCGCCCAGCGCGGCGCGATAATCGGGAACGTGCTCGAGCACGTCGAACGAAACGACCGCGTCCGTGCTCGCGTCGGCGAGCGTCAGTCGCGTCACGTCCTCGACGTTGAGCGCGTGGTCGGCCCCGTCCGTGATCGACTCGACGTAGCGGTCGAGGGCCGCGCGGCGCGTGGGGTCGGTGACGTACTCGCTACCGTAGACGCGCGCTCCGGCGCGCCGGAGCCATGCGTAGACCGGTGTCGTCTGTTCGGTCAAACAGATCCTCGCGTCCGCGAGCGAGGCGGAAGCGCGCACGCAATCGAGCGAGAACCGAACGCGGCTGAACAACCCGCAGCCGCTGCAGTGCAGCGACTCGCGCCAGTTCGGCATTGCGCCGTCGTCCGGTGCGACGAACGCGAAACGCACGGCGCGTTCGCAGCTCGTGCACCAGCCGGGAACGGCGCCTTCGGCGGCGAAGCCGCGGGAGAACGTCTGCTCGCGTGCGTGCCGGGTCGCGGCGAGCGCGGCCGGCACCTCGCGCTCGTACTCGCGCCGATTCGCGACCCGGGCCATGAGGGTCGCGGGAGTCGTGTGGTGGGGTTGGTCAGCCACGGCGTCCGGTCAGGTCGTAGGCGAGGAACGCGCCGAAGTCGCGGGTCACGACACCGGGTCGCTGCGCGAGCACGGCAGCGTGGTCGAACACCGCCCGAGCGTGACGACGCGGGTCGAACGCCTTCGGCAGGAGCACGACGTCGATCGCGGCGAGGTCGAGCAGACGCGCGAATCCGGCCGCGTCGTAGACGAGCTCGGGCCGCATGAACTGCAGGTTGCCGAGCGATTCGTAGCGCGCCGACAGCCAGTACGCCTGATCCTCGCGCTCGGCGTAGCCGATGACGCGCAGCTGCCGAGGGGCGGTACGCAGCCAGTTCTCGAACTCGGCGAGCCCGGCCGCGACGAGCTCGTCGCGGCGCAGGTGTCGGGTGTCGATCGGGCTGCGAGTGAAGTCGGCGTCGATGCTGCGGGTGCCCGGCGTCGACCACGCGGCGTTCGCGAACGAGAACAACGCATGGAACGCGCACGCCGCGACGATCCCCGCGAAGGCGCTGAGCTCGAGCATCGGACGCTCGCGCATGACGGCCGCGGCGCACGCGACGGTCACGATCGAACCGAGCGCGAGCGGCGCGATGAGGTAGTTTCCGTCGCCGCCGCGGTAGTGATACGCGACCCCGAGCGCGAGCAGCATCCCGACGGCGAGCACGGGCGCGGACAGCACGATCGCGCGCGCGTCGAGCGCGACGCGACGCCGCAGCACGAGCGCCGCGAGCACGGCGTAGACCGCGAGCCACAGCCAGGCGTTGCCGATCCACGTGATCACGATGTGATCGAGGCGTGTCGGGAACAGCAGGAGATCGGCGGTCAGCTGCGGCAGATCGCCGTAGTCCTGCGGCCGCGTCCAGTCGAGTGTCCCGACCGGGTCCTTGAGCTCGAAGCCGAGCGCGGTCCAGACACTCATCAGCGCATCGGGTCCGATCGTCGGCACACCGGCGAGGACGAGCGTGCGCGCGACGAGCGCCGCCGTGACGACGAGCGACGCCGCGAAGACGAGGCTCGACGCGCGATCGGGCCGGGTCCACGCGCGCCGCTCGCGCCACGCGAGCAGCGCGGCCGCACCGAGCGCCGCGAGCACGAGCGCGCCGACATAAGGGATCGCCACGAGCTTCGCCTGGATCGCAAGTGCACCTGCCGCGCCGCCGTAGAGCGCCGGCGCCCACGCGCGCTCGGCGAGCGCGCGATGGAGCAGCGCGGCGACGGCGACGACGAGCACGCCTGCGAGCAGGTCGGGCTTCGGCGCGAGCGCCATGTTCGCGATCGCCGGCAGCGTCGCAACGAGCGCGGCCGCGCACAGTGCGAAGCGCGTGTCCGCGCCGAGCTGGCGCGCGAACGCGTAGGCGAGCCACGCGCCGAACGCGAGCAGGTAGATGCCGTACGCGAGCGGGAAGCTGAAATCGCTCGCGGCCGAGAGCGGCATCAGCACGAGCTCGTAGAGCTTCGGGAAGTAGAAGACCGGCGCGACCAGGCCGGTCTCGTCGAACAGCGAGCGGTCCGGCGCGAGGACGTGCTCGGGGCGGAAGCCGTACCAGAGCGGGTCGTAGCCGGTCGTATGGTTGGTGCGCGCCAGCAGCACGACGAACCAGATGCCCAGCGCGAGCGCCAGGGCGCGCGCGCTGCCGCGCATCGCAGTCACCCGCCTCGCCGCTTCGAAAGACACGGGCTGGCGCCGCGTCGCGACGAGCACGACCGCGCTGCCGAGCGCTGCGACCCAGAGCAGATCGTCGGGACGCCCGTAGCCCGCGAGCGAGCTCGCGAGCAACACGAGCGCCACCATGCATAGGCCCGCGACGAACTGGAGCAGGCGCTCCGTCACGCCGTTGTCGGCGCGCAGCAGCGCGAGCGTCGAGGCGCCCGCTGCAAACAAGGCCTCGAAGTAGACGAGCGCCGCGAGCGCGGGCGCATCGACGTGATGCCGCCTGAGGTAGAGGGCGATCGCGATTCCCGCAATCGCGAGCCCGACCTTGCGTGCCGACAGCGAGAAACCGGCCAGCACGACCGCGTAAAGCACGATCGCCTCGAGCAAGCCCTCGCGGTAGCTCGCCTGCGACACGTGCCAATGCAGAATGCGCCCCGGCGCTGCAAGATCGAGCGCCGGTACGAGGATCAGCGCCGCAATTGCCGCCGAGGCGATCGTCGCGAGCGCGATGACGGGGATACGCTGGGGGATCATCCGTGTGTTCCGTCGAACGGTTCGACCGGAAGACGCGCCCCTGTCTCGCGTCCCTCAGCCGCGGATCGTTGCTAGAGCGAAGCGAGCACCGCTTCGACCTCGGCGCGATCCGTCGCCTCGACCAGTTTCGCACGTTTCGCGCGCAGCGCCTTGCGCGATACGCCGAGCACGCGCTCGCGCACGTCGAGCAGCGCGTCGGGACGCATGCTGAGCTCCGTCAGCCCGAGCGCGATCAGGAGCGGCAGGAACGCGGGGTCGCCCGCGAGCTCGCCGCAGAGCGAGAGCGGCTTCTTCGCGCGGTCGGCGTTCTCGACCACGAGCGCGAGGAGCCGCAGCACCGCGGGGCTGAGCGGATCGTAGACGCTGCTGACGGCGGCGTTGTTGCGGTCCGCGGCGACCGTGTACTGGACGAGATCGTTGCTGCCGATCGCGAGGAAATCGAGCTCGCGCGCGAGCTCGGCCGAGATCAGCGCGGCGCTCGGGACCTCGATCATGGCGCCGAGCTCGACACTCTCGGCGACCGGCACGCCCGCATCGACGAGCGACTCGCGGCACGCCGAGAGGAGCGCGCGCGCGACGCGGGTCTCGTCGACCGACGCGACCATCGGCAGCAGCACGCGCACGGGGCCGTACGCCGACGCGCGCAGCATTGCGCGCAGCTGTGTCGTGAACACCGCGCGGCGTGCGAGCGAGAGCCTCAAGCCTCGCAGCCCGAGCGCCGGGTTCGGCTCCTCCGCGACGTCGAGGAGATGCGCGGCCTTGTCGGCGCCGAGATCGAGCGTCCGCAGCGTGACCGGCCGCCCGGCCATCGCGATGACGGCCTCGCGATAGGTCTTGAACTGCTCCTCTTCGGTCGGAAGCTCGTTGCGCTTGAGATAGAGGAACTCGGTGCGGAAGAGACCCACGCCGGCACAGCCGACGCGACGCGCCTGCGCGAGCTCGGCCGGCTGCTCGGCGTTGACGAACAGCGCGATCGGCACGCCGTCTTTCGTGACGGTGCGTGCGGTCTTGAGGCGCGCACGCTCGCGCTGCACGCGCGCAGCGCCGCGCTGGTACGCGCGCAGCCGCGAGAGGTCGAGCGCATCGGGTCGGACGATGACGCGGCCGTTGTCGCCGTCGACGATGACGAGGTCGCCGTCGTGCACGCGCGCAAGGGCGTCGTCGGCGCCGACGACGAGCGGCAGCCTCAGGCTTCGCGCCAGGATCGCCGCGTGCGAGAACGAGCTGCCGCCCGCGAGCACGACGCCGAGCACGCCGTGCTCGTGCCAATGATCGAGCTCGGTCGGCGCGAGCGACTCGCAGATCAGCACCTCGCCCGCGGTCTGGGCGCCGCGCTTCGGCGCCGGCGCGTCGGCGCGCATCAGCGCGGCGAACACGCGGCCGACGACCTGGTCGAGATCCTCGCGACGGCCGCGCAGGTACGGATCCTCGATCGAGTCGAACGCCGTGGCGAGCCGGTCGCGCTGCGCCTGCAGCGCCGCGGTCGCGCGCAAGAGGTCGCGCTGGATGCGCTGCGGCACGCCCTCGGTGAATTCGGGGTCGTCGAGCATCAGCGCGTGCGCGTCGATGAATTCCTCGAGGTCGCGGCGCAGCGGGCCCTCGAGCTTCGCGCGCATGGTCTTGAGCTCGCCGCGTACGGTCGCGAGCGCGGCCTCGAAGCGTGCGATCTCGGCGCTCACGTCGCGCGGCGCGATCGGCTCCGCCTCGACCTCGAAGTGCAGCGGATAGACCACGCGTGCGCGCCCGAGCGCGAGCCCCTTCGACGCCGGGGTCGCCTCGAGCTCGAAGCGGTTGGAAGCGGTCGCCATCATTCGCCTTCGTCGAAGCGCCGCGCGAACAGATCGACGAGCGCGGCGATCGCAGCTTCCTCGTCGGGGCCCTCGGCCTCGACGGTCAGCGTGCTGCCGCGCGCGGCCGCGAGCATCATGAGGCCCATGATGCTCTTCGCGTTGATGCGGCGGCCGCGGTGCGTCAGGAACACGCTCGATTCGAACGGCGTCAGCACCTGCACGAGCTTCGCCGAGGCGCGCGCGTGCAGGCCGAGTCGGTTCACGATTTCGATCTCGCGCTGGAGCATCTACACGCTGTCGAGCACGACGCCGTTGCGCGCGCCCGACGCCGCGATCTGCGCGAGCTCGTCGAGGCCCTGGTCGGCGTAGTTGAGGACGCGCAGCAGCATCGGCAGGTTGAGGCCCGACACGCGGCGCAGCGGGACGCCCATCGTCGCGAGCCGCGCGGAGACGTTCGACGGGGTCGCGCCGTAGAGGTCCGTCAGCACCAGCACGCCTTCGCCCGAGTCGAGGTCGTGCAGCGCGCGACCTGCCGAATTCTGATACGCCTCGACGTCGTCGCCGTTGTTGTAGCAGAGCGCCGCGACGCGCAGCGAGAGCGGGCCGACGACGCCGCGCGTCGCCGCGATCAGCGCCGTGCCGACGCCGGCGTGCGTCAGCAGCAGGACGCCGATCGGCATCTCACTCGAGCTCCCTGTGGAACGTCAGCACCTGCTCGCGCGAGCCGCGGAACGCTTCGGCGAGCCGCTCCGCGAGGTAGACCGAGCGGTGCCGCCCGCCGGTGCAGCCGATCCCGATCGTCACGTAGTTGCGCTGCTCGGCCTCGAAGCGCGGGATCCAGTGCTCGAGCAGGCCGTGGATGTCGTGGAAATAGCGCTCGACCTCGGGATTGCGCGCGAAGTACTCGCGGATCTGCGGATCGCGGCCCGACAGCGGCCGCAGCTCCGGCACCCAGTGCGGGTTCGGAAGGCAGCGCGCGTCGAACACGAAGTCGGCGTCGGGCGGCACGCCGCGCTTGTACGCGAACGACTCGAACAGCAGCGAGAGCTCGGCGGCCGTGGTGCCGAACTCGGTGATGATGAGCCGGCGCAACTGGTGGACGTTGAGATCGGACGAGTCGATCACGCGGTCGGCGATCGCGACGAGCGGCCGCAGCAGGCGTCGTTCGAGCGCGATCGCATCGGCGAGCGAGAGCTCGTCGCCGGTCAGCGGGTGGCGCCGGCGCGTGTCGGAGAAGCGCTTGAACAGCACGTCGTCGCGCGTATCGAGGAACACCAGCTCGTAGGCGATGCCGGCGTTCGCGAGCCGCGAGAGGATCTCGGGCAGCCGCGAGAGGTCTTCGGGCCGGTTGCGCACGTCGACGCCGACCGCGAGGCGCGGATAGCGGCCCGGCTGGCCCTCGGTCACCGAAGCGACGAACTGCGGCATCAGCTCGACCGGGAGATTGTCGACGCAGTAGTAGTCGAGGTCCTCGAGCGTCCTCAGCGCAACCGTCTTGCCGGAGCCCGACAGCCCGCTCACGACCACGAGCCGCGTCGCGGCGTGGTTCGCGTGGCGTGAGGGCGGCGGCGGCGTGAAGCGCAGCGGGCTGCTCATGGGTGCGAGTGTATCGCGGTGTGTTGTCGCAGCACCGGGTCGCCGATCACGCGATTCCGGCGCCCTCTACATCGGACGCCCGCGTCGCATCTCGAGCGCCTGACGGTCGATGAACGTCTGTGCCGGGTCGAGGCCTTTCGAGCGCAGCATGTGGTTGCGCACGGCCGCCTCGACCAGCACCGCGAGGTTGCGCCCCGGCGCGATCGGAATCGTGATCTGCGGAATCGCGACATCGAGCACGTTGCGCGAGCCCGAGATGCCGTGCAGCCGGTCGAGCCCGCGATTGACGTCGAGCTCCTCGATGCCGCGCAGCTCGATCATGAGCCGGAGGTACTTGTTCCGCTTCACCGCGGTGTGGCCGAACATCTCGCGTATGTTCAGCACGCCCAGGCCGCGCACCTCGAGCAGGTCCTGCAGGATCTCGGGGCAGGTGCCGTCGAGCACGTCCGGCGCGATCAGCGTGAACTCGGGCGCGTCGTCGGCGATGAGCCGATGCCCGCGCGAAATGAGCTCGAGCGCGAGCTCGCTCTTGCCGGCGCCCGATTCGCCGGTGATCAGCACGCCGATCGAGTAGACCTCGAGATACGTGCCGTGCAGCGTGGCGCGCGGCGCGAGCGCGCGCGCGAGGTGGTACTGGAAGTACGTCAGGATCTCGTGGCCGCGCTTCGGGCTCACCCAGAGCGGCGTGTCGGATTCGTCGGCTGCGGTTTTCAGGTCGCCGGGGATCGTCTGGTCGCGCGTCACGATCAGCGCCGTCGGGCGGTACGCGATGATCTTGGCGATCGTGTCCCAGCGCTGCCGCGCGTCGAGACCGTCGAGATAGCGCAGCTCCTCCGACCCGATCAGCTGGATCTTGTTCGGATAGATGATGTTGAGGAAGCCGACCAGGGTAGGGCGCCGCTGCAGGTGCTCGCCCGGCTCGATCACGCGCGTCTCGCCGCGCTGGCCTGCGACCCAGCGCAGGCTGAAGCGGCCCTTGAGCTGCTCGAACAGGTCGCGCGCGGAAACCCGGCGCATGGGGTCAGATCCCTTCTTCGTCGACGACATGGCGACCTCGGAGACCTCGCCCGAAAAAGGGCTCTGACCCCGCTCTTGATCTACGTCGCTGACGCTGGGAGGAGCGGGGTCAGAGCCCTTTTTCATGGAATGCTCCCGCGCATGAGGCGGCACGCGTGAAAAAGGGCTCTGACCCCTAAGCCGCGGCGTGATGTTCGGACAGGCCGGACAGCGTTTCGTAGAGCGCCGCGCTGGTGCGGCCCTGGCGCAGGCGCGAGACCAGCGCGTTGTCGCTGAAAAGCTCGGCGAGCTGCGCGAGGAACATGAGGTGCTGGTCGGTGAAGTGTTCGGGCACGACGAGCGCGAACACGAGATCGACACGCTGGCCGTCGATCGCGTCGAAGTCGATCGGCTCGGCGAGCTTCACGAACGTGCCGACCGGGTGATCGATCGCGCTCGAGCGGCCGTGCGGGATCGCGACGCCGCGTCCGAGACCGGTCGATCCGAGACGCTCGCGCTTGCAGAGCGCCTCGAAAATCGCGCGCTCCGACTCGGACGAGCCGCGTTCGTCGAGGAGGTGCGCGAGCTGTTCGAGCAGACGTTTCTTGCCGCTCGCGTGCGCGTTGGCCACGACGCGGGCAGGTGTCAGAAGATCGAGTAGTTGCATCTCGGACGTCCGGGCCCCTACGCCCTACTGTGCGCGTGCGTGGCGCACTCTCATGCAGGATCGCGACCAGCCGTGCCCTCGGGGTGCACGGCCGCGCGGAGCATACTCCGATCCGTGGGGCGGGCAACTAGACCGGTTTCGCTTCGCGGCTCGGGTCCGATGTCTCCACAACCCCTGGCCGGGCCCTGCGGGCCCGGCCGCCCCCCTTGACTCAAGGGGGGCTCCAAGAGCAGCGCCGTGTGGGCGCGGTGCTATCTCCCTTAGCCCTCAGCCCTCATACGGAGGCGCGTTGTTTCGCGACGACCCCGCGGTGGTGGTCTGTGATCTTTTCCTTGTGCTTCTTGACCTGGCGATCGAGCTTGTCGGCGAGCTGGTCGATCGCGGCGTACATGTCGTTCGATTCGCCGAACGCGTGGATCGTCTTCTGCGGTGAGGCGAGCGTCGCTTCGGCGCGGTGCACGAGCTTGTCGGTCGTCAGGATCACGTGGACGTCCATGAGACGTTCGAAGTGCCGCTCACAGCGCGCGAGCTTGCCGGTGGCGTATTCGCGCAGCGCCGGGCTGACCTCGAACTGATGACCGCTGACCTTGATCTGCATGGCTTCCTCCGTGTGTTGCGTGGAACACCAACGAAAAACGCCGCGCCGTGGAGACCACGAGCGCGGCGTCGCGAAAGAGCGGGGAGTCTCGATTGTGCGGAGCGAGATCGGCTGCATGCCCGAACGAAAAAGGGTTTGACCCCGTCACGTCCTACTGCAGGACGTGATGGGGTCAAACCCCTTTCAGGCAAGGCGGCAGCGGTCGCTGGACGCCGGGATGTTCATGGCCTCACGGTACTTCGCCACGGTCCGGCGTGCAACCTCGATTCCGCGCTTGCCGAGCTCGCCCGAGATCGCGGCGTCCGACATCGGCTTGCGCGGATCTTCGTCCTCGACGAGCTTCTTGATCATGGCTCGGATCGCGGTCGCCGAGGCTTCGCCGCCCTCGTGCGTGGCGAGCCCGACCGAGAAGAAGTGCTTGAATTCGAAGGTGCCGCGCGGTGTGTGCAGGTACTTGCGCGTGGTGATGCGCGAGACGGTCGATTCGTGCACGCCGATCTCGTCGGCGACCTGCTTCAGGGTCAGCGGTCGCATCGCCTCGGGACCGTAGTCGAGGAACGCGCTCTGCTGCCGAACGATACAAGTTGCGACTTTCATCAGCGTCTCGCCGCGCGCCTTGAGGCTCTTGATCAGCCAGCGGGCTTCCTGGAGACGACCCTTGAGGAAGCCGCCGGTCTCGCCGCGCGATTCGGCGGCGAGCCGCTCGTACTGGCGATTGATCGCGAGCGAGGGCTGGCACGACGGATTGAGCTTGATGCGCCAGCGACCGTCCTGCTTCGCCGCATACGCGTCGGGCACGATGTACTCGGCCGTGACGTCGCCGTAGCCGTTGCCGGGACGCGGCTCGCACGCGCGCACGAGTTCGACCGCGGCCTCGATCTCGGCGAGCGTCGCGCCGAGCTTCTGCGCGAGCTTGTCGCGGTCGAGCTTCGCGAGCGCCTCGAGATGCTCGACCACGAGGCGGCGCGCCGTCGCGAGCGCGGGCGTGTCCGGGTCGAGCAGTGAAAGTTGCACGTCGAGGCATTCCGAAAGCGTGCGGCTTGCGACGCCGACCGGGTCGAAGCGCTGCACGCGATGGCGTACCGCTTCGATCTCCTCGACGTTCGCCTCGATCTCCGGGCGCAGCGCGGCCTGCAGCGCTTCGACCGGCTCGCGCAAATAGCCGTCTTCCTCGAGCGATTCGATGATGACTTCCGCGATCGCGTGGTCGCGCGCGGAGAGCGGCGTCAGATTGAGCTGCCAGCGCAGGTGATCCTGCATCGTCTCGGGCGCCGCGGTGCGCGCCTCGAGCGGTTCGCCTTCGGCGTCGAAGCCGCCGCCGCTGCCGGACGACGAAGAGCGCGAGCCCCATTCGTCGAAGCTGTCCTGGTACGCGTGGTCGGGAATCTCGGGAAGCTCGGATTCGGACGGCGTGTCGGGCTCGGCCCGGTTGTCCTCCTCCGGCGGCGCTGCGGCCTCCGGCGTCGCGTCGCCGTTGGCGGACGCCGGAGCCTCACCCTCGGGCGTCGGCTCCGATTCCTGCTCGAGCAACGGGTTCGACTCGAGGGCCTCGCGCACCTCCATCTCGAGCTCCATCGCCGAAAGCTGCAGCAGGCGGATCGCCTGCTTGAGCTGGGGCGTGAGGCTGAGGTGCTGGCTGACTCCAAGTCTGAGGGCGGGCTTCACGTTGGCGAGCACAGGCGTCGGGAACGAGCGGAAAGCAAATTTCGTACCGTGTGCTCATCATAGTCCGATCGCGGCGGAATGAAACCCGTCGCTCGGGCACGCCTCAGCTCGGATTAAGGCGCCCGCCTCACATCCGGAACGACTCGCCGAGATAGACCTCGCGCACGCGCGGGTTCGTGAGCAGCGCGGCCGGCTTGCCCTCGGCGAGCACCTGGCCGGCGTTGAGGATGTAGCCGCGGTCGACGATGCCGAGCGTTTCGCGCACGTTGTGGTCGGTGATCAGCACGCCGATGCCGCGGCGCTTCAGGTGCGTGACGATCCTCTGGATCTCCTGCACGGAGATCGGATCGACGCCGGCGAACGGCTCGTCGAGCAGCATGTAGCGCGGGCGCGCGGCGAGCGCGCGTGCGATCTCGACGCGGCGGCGTTCGCCGCCCGAGAGGCTCACGCCCTTCTGCTTCGCGAGGTGCGCGATCTGCAGCTCCTCGAGCAGCGCGTCGAGCTCGCGGCGGCGCGCTGTGGCCTCGAGGTCGTCGCGCAGCTCGAGGATGCCGAGCACGTTCTCGGCGACCGTGAGCTTCCGGAACACCGAGGGCTCCTGCGGCAGATAGCCGACGCCGAGACGCGCGCGGGCGTGCATCGGAAGCGCGGTGATGTCGCGCTGCTCGAGCGCGATGCGGCCCGCGTCGGCCGCGACGAGCCCGACGATCATGTAGAAGCAGGTGGTCTTGCCGGCGCCGTTCGGCCCGAGCAGCCCCACGACCTCTCCCGGGCCGAGCGCGAACGAGAAGTCGCGCACGACCTCGCGGCCGCGGTAGCGCTTCTTCAGGTGCTGGGCGGCGAGCACGACGGGGCGGCGGTTCGGTGCGAAACGCGATCCGCCGCGATCATTCGCCGGATTTCTGCGGGTTCATGCGGAGATGAACGCGTCCCGTGTCGCCGCTCGCGCCGGTGAGCTTGCCGGTCGTGAGGTCGTAGGTGACCTTCGAGCCGCGCAGCTCGCCGCGCGGCTGGTCGATCACGACGTCGCCGGTCATGACGACGACGTCGCGCGCGAGGTCGTAGTCGATCTCGTGCGCGCGCGCCTTGAGGCGGCCGCCGTCGTCGAGGTCCTGCTCGAGCATCGCGGGACGCCCGGTCAGCACCGCGCGGTCGATTTCGTCGTTGCGACCGCGATGGACCACGGCGGTGTCGGACTCGACCTCGAGCGTGCCCTGCGTGATGCGAACGTGGCCGGTGAGCGTCGTGCGCGCCTGGCCCTCGGTCGTCTCGAGCGAATCGGCCGCGACGTCGAGCGGCTTGTCGCGGTCGCTCCGGAGCGCCTGGGCCGGGAGCGACGCGAGGGCGAGCGCGAGCGCGAACGCGGCGGACGTGGCGTGCATCGATCGGAATCCTTGCTCAGCGCTTCGTCTTCGGTTCGAAGCGCGCGCGGACGCGCTGCTTCAACACGAAGCGTTTCTGCTGGAGGTCTGCCGAGAGACCGGTGCCCGCGAGTATAGAGCCCGGCTGTTCGATGGTCACCGCGGTATCGGACGTCACGAGGCTCGTGTCGATGCGTGCGGTGAGCTCCTCGCTGCGAATCGAGACCGGCCGTCTCGCTTCGGTGCGCGGCCGATCGAGCCGGACCTCGCCGGTCAGCGCGAGCGACTTGCCGTCACTTTGCACGTTGCCCTTGCGCGCGTTCGCGCGCCAGTCGGCGCCGCCCTTGTCGCGGATGCGGAAGCTCGGCGTGTCGACCTCGAACGACCCCAGGTGACCGTGCCGGGCGATGCGCGGCGATTCGACCTCGAACGCGAACGCGCCGCGCTCGTCGAAGCTCGTCAGCGTGAAGCGCTCGGCGGTGTAGTCCGAGCGCGGCGGGCCGACGTAGTGGTCGCCCTCGTAGTCCTCGCGGTTGAGCCAGAGGATCCACTGCGTGAGACCCGCGAACACGAGCAGCACGAACGCGACCGCGAGCGAGCGCTCGGCGAGCAGCGCCGGCAGCGGCAAGCGCTCGTGCGCGCGCCGCCACCAGCTGCGCGCGCCGCGCGCTGCCGTCGTGCGGGCGGGATCAGGGCGCATCGGCGAGATGCGAGACGAGCGCTGCCCGCGCCTTGCCCTGCGCCTCGAGCAGCAGGTCGCAGACCTCGCGCACCGCGCCGTCGCCACCGCGCCGCGTCGTGCGCCACTGCGCGCGCTCGAGCACCCAGGGGTGCGCGTTCGCGACCGCGATCGCGAGGCCGGCGCGCGACATCGGCGCGAGGTCGGGCAGGTCGTCACCGGTGAACGCGGTCGCGTCGAGCGCGATTCCGCGCTCGGCGCAGAGGGTCGTGAGCTGCGCGAGCTTGTCGCCGGTACCCTGATGCACGATCTCGATGCCGAGCTCGCGCGCGCGCTGCTCGACCGCGCGGCTCGTGCGCGAGGTGATCAGCGCGACCTCGATGCCGTGCGCGCGCAGCAGCTTCAGACCGAGCCCGTCGTGGACGTGGAACGTCTTGGCGAGCTCGCCGTCGGGTCCGTAGACGAGCCGGCCGTCGGTCAGCACGCCGTCGACGTCGAACGCCGCAAGGCGGATCCGCGCGGCGCGGGCGCGGAGGTCGTGCGGGACGTCGATCAAACCACGCCCGCGCGCAGCAAGTCGTGGATGTTGAGCGCGCCGACCAGCTTGTCGTCGGCGCCGACGACGAGCAGTGCGTTGATGCGGTGGTCTTCCATCATCCGCGCCGCCTCGACCGCGAGCTTGTCGGGCGCGATGGTCTTGGCGTGCGGCGTCATGACACTGTCGACCGTGACGTCGCGCAGCTCGATCTGAGCGTCGTCGAGGGTGCGGCGCAGGTCGCCGTCGGTGAACACGCCGATCAGCTTGCCCGACGCATCGACGACGCCGGTCATGCCGAGACCCTTGTGCGTCATCTCGACGAGCGCGTCCGACAGGCTGGAGCCGGCCGCCACCATCGGGATCTTGTTGCCGGTGTGCATGATGTCGCTGATGTGCAGCAGCAGGCGGCGCCCGAGGGTGCCGGCCGGATGCGAGCGCGCGAAGTCCTCGGCGGTGAAGCCGCGCGCTTCGAGCAGTGCGATCGCGAGCGCGTCGCCCATCACCAGCGTCGCGGTCGTCGACGCGGTCGGTGCGAGCCCGAGCGGGCAGGCTTCGGCGGGCACGCTGACGTCGAGGTGCACGTCGGCGAGCTTCGCGAGCGTCGAGCTCGAGTTGCCCGACAGCGCAATCAGCGGTACGCCCTGGCGCTTGATCAGCGGCAGGATCATGAGGAGCTCGTCGGTCTCGCCCGAGTTCGAGAGCGCGAGCACGACGTCGTTCGGCGTGATCATGCCGAGGTCACCGTGGCTCGCTTCGCCGGGATGCACGAAGAACGACGGCGTGCCGGTCGACGCGAGCGTCGCGGCGATCTTGCGGCCGACGTGACCGGACTTGCCCATGCCCGACACGACGACGCGCCCGGTGCACGCGAGCATGACCTCGCAGGCGCGCAGGAACGTGTCGTCGATGCGCGCGGCGAGCCCGCCGATCGCACGGGCCTCGATCTCGATGACTTCGCGCGCGCTCTTCTGGATCGCGCGCGAATCGAGCTTGAGCGGAATCGTCGCGATCGCGGATTCGACCGGAGCAGGGCGCAGTTGGGCGTTCATGACCTTCTGTCTTTTCGAGGGCGCAGGGCTATCCATCGCGGGAACTGAATGTCCAACGCGGCCGCCAGGGTCTATCCTTCGCGCCCATTTTAGCGCCGCGCGCGGCATCGCCGTTCCCTGACGGTGAGACGCGTCGCGGGGCGCGCACCCCTAAGCGGCCGAGGCCGGATTCCCTAACGATGGACGAATCAACCGTCAAGGCATTGATCCAGAAGGGAATGCCGGACGCGCAGGTCGAAGTCAGCGGTCCCGACGGCGTGCACTTCGAGGCCCGCGTCGTGAGCCCCGCATTCGCGGGCAAGCTGCCGCTGGCGCGGCACCGCATGGTCTACGCGACGCTCGGGGAGCTCATGGGCGGCGCGATCCACGCGCTCTCGCTCAAGACGCTCACCCCCGACGAAGCCGCGCGCGAGTAGCAAAGACGCATTCATGGCGAAGATTCTGATCTCCGGCGGCACGCCGCTCGACGGCGACGTCTGGATCTCGGGCGCGAAAAACGCGGTGCTGCCGATCCTCGCCGCGACCCTGCTCGCGGACGAGCCGGTCACGGTCGGCAACGTGCCGCATCTGCACGACGTCACGACGACGATGGAGCTGCTCGGCCAGATGGGCGTCGAGCTCTCGGTCGACGACCGCATGAAGATCCAGATCGACCCGCGTCGAGCGTCGAACTGGGTCGCGCCGTACGAGCTCGTCAAGACGATGCGCGCGTCGATCCTCGTGCTCGGTCCGCTGGTGGCGCGCTTCGGCGCTGCCGACGTCTCGCTGCCCGGCGGCTGCGCGATCGGCTCGCGTCCGGTCGACCAGCACATCAAGGGGCTGCAGGCGCTCGGTGCCGACGTGTCGGTCGAGAACGGCTACATCCGTGCGCGCTCGAAGCGGCTCCGCGGCGCGCGCATCGCGATGGACCTCGTCACGGTGACGGGTACCGAGAACATCATGATGGCGGCCGCGCTCGCATCGGGCACGACGGTGATCGAGAACGCCGCGCAGGAGCCCGAGGTCGTCGACCTCGCGAACTGCCTCATCGCGATGGGCGCGAAGATCGACGGCGCGGGTTCCGACACGATCGTCATCGACGGCGTCGAGCGCTTGCACGGCACGCACTACGAGGCGATTCCGGACCGGATCGAGACCGGCACGTTCCTCGTCGCCGGCGCGATGACCGGCGGGCGCGTGCGCGCGAAGCACGCGAGCGCCGCAACGATGACCGCGGTGCTCGAGAAGCTCGAGGAGACCGGCGCTGCGATCACGGTCGGCGACGACTGGATCGAGCTCGACATGCGCGGCAAGCGGCCGAAGGCGGTGAGCCTCGTGACCGCGCCGTATCCCGAGTTCCCGACCGACATGCAGGCGCAGTTCACCGCGCTCAATACCGTCGCCGAAGGCACGGGTGTCATCACCGAGACGGTGTTCGAGAACCGCTTCATGCACGTGCAGGAGCTGCGCCGCCTCGGCGCCGACATCAAGGTCGACGGCAACACCGCGACGATCCGCGGCGTCGACAACATGAGCGGCGCGCCGATCATGGCGACCGACCTGCGCGCCTCGGCGAGCCTCGTTCTGGCCGGACTCGTGGCGACGGGCGACACGATCGTCGACCGCGTCTACCACATCGACCGCGGCTACGAGTGCATCGAGGAGAAGCTCGCGGGTCTCGGCGCGCGGATCCGGCGATTGCCGGCGTAGGCGGGCTTCACGTCTTCTTGCTCACGACGACGTGCCGCAGGCGGAGCTCGATCCGCTCACCCTTGCCGTCGTCGTGCTTGATGCGCACCGGAACCCACGCACGCGACGGCGCGTGCCACGACTCGTCGCTCCGGTCGGTCTGCTCGCGGACGCGCTGCACGCGCACGGTTTCGACGTTGCCGTGCGAGAGCGGCAGCGTCTCGTTGCCGAGCTGGCGGTAGCGGTACGTCTCGATCTCGTCGCGCGTCGCGACCGTGTACTCGAGCGGCGTCGCGGCCGCGAGGCTCGTCATCAGCGCGATCGTCGCGAGGTGCACGTCGATCGTGTAGGGCGCGTATGCGAGCGTGTGCAGACGCTTGCCGTCGAACGATGCGATCGTCTTCGACGGGCGGTCGACGCGCAGGCTGCGGTGACGCGACGTGACCAGCGCGGTCTGGTCGTACGTCGATTCCACGAGCTCGGGGCGGCCGCGCCGCCAGCGGAACACCGTGCGTTCGTCGACCTCGAGGTTCGCGAGCGCTGCTAGGCCGCGCGTGCCGCGCGTGCGCGTGGTCCATTCCCAGCGGCGCTCGTCGAGCTTGATGAGGCTCACGCGCGCTTCTCCTGCGAGAGTGCCGTTGCGGAGCACGTCGTAGGTGGCGGTGAAGGGCTGGAGCGGGGCGGCTAGGGCGAAGCTCGAAGCGAGCCACAACAGGATGCCGAGCCCGATCTGTGGGAGGGGCGGAAGCCCCGACAGGGCGATGCTCGACTCGAAGCGCCACGCTGTCGGGGCTTCCGCCCCTCCCACAGTGATTCCGTCCCGAAGCGGTTCCGATCGGCGGTTGCGCATCACGCGACGAACCCCGCCGCGTCGTACAGATAGTCGTCCGGCGCGAGCGTCAGCGGCTCGTGCAGCAGACGCCCGTCGATCGTGATGCCGAGCGGCGTCGCGGTGACGTAGCGCCGCGCGATCAGCGCGATCGTCGCGAGCAGCAGTCGGTGCTCGTGCGGCAGGAGCCGATGCGCGAGCGCCTCGGGCGTGTCGTGCTCGCGCACCTCGACGACGACGCGCGAGACGACCGGGCCGCCGTCGAGCTCGGGCGTGACGAAGTGCACGCTTGCGCCGTGCTCGCGATCGCCGGCCGCGAGTGCGCGCTGATGCGTGCGCAGACCCTGGTACTTCGGCAGTAGCGACGGGTGGATGTTGATCATGCGGCCGACCCAATGCTCGACGATCGCCGCCGAGATCAGCCGCATGTAGCCGGCGCAGACCACGAGCCCCGGCGCGACCGATGCGACCCGCGCGAACAGCGCCTCGTCGTACGATGCGCGGTCGCTGTAGGCGCGCGGCTCGATCGCCTCCGCTACGACCCCGCAGCGTCGAGCCCGCTCGAGCGCGCGCGCTGCCGGCTTGTCACCGAACACGCCGACGACGGTGATCGGCAGGCGCGACTCGCGTTGCGCGTCGAGCAGGGCCTGCAGGTTTGTGCCTTCGCCCGAGGCGAGCACGGCGATCGGTAGCGGTGTCGCGCTCATCGCGCCCTGTGCGGGGAAACCGGCGAAGGATAGCGTGCGGCGCGCGCCGCGGCCCGGGCGTGAAGGTCTGCTGCCCGCACGCCGTTCAGCCGATGCGGACCCGCTCCGCGCCGCGCGGGTTCTCGATCGCACCGATCTCCCAATGCGTGAGGCCGAGCTCGTCGAGCACGCGCCTGGTCGCCGCGACATCTGCGCGCGCGACGATGACGGTGTAGCCGACGCCGCAGTTGAACGTGCGCCACATCTCCGCGTCGGCGACGTTGCCGGCACGCTGCAGCCAGTCGAACACCGGCGGCCGGGGCCAGGATTGCGCATCGATCGCGAGCCCGAGCGCATCCGGTACGACGCGGATGACGTTCTCGGAGAGCCCGCCGCCGGTGATGTGCGCCATCGCCTTGACCGGCGCCCGCTCGAGCAGCACGAGCACGTCCTTGACGTAGATTTCGGTCGGTGCCATCAGCGCGTCGGCGAGCCTCGCGTCGCCGACCTGCATCGCGAGATCGGCGTTCGAGACCTTCAGAATCCTGCGGATCAGCGAGTAGCCGTTCGAGTGCGGGCCGCTCGACGCGATGCCGAGGATCGCGTCGCCCGCGACGAGCGAGGTGCCGTCGACGAGCTTTGCCTTCTCGACCGCTCCGACGCAGAAGCCCGCGAGGTCGTACTCGCCGGGCGGATACATGTCCGGCATCTCGGCCGTCTCGCCGCCGATCAGCGCGCAGCCGGCGAGCTCGCAGCCGCGTGCGATGCCGCCGATCACGGCGACGGTCGTGTCGACGTCGAGCTTGCCGGTCGCGAAGTAGTCGAGGAAGAACAGCGGCTCGGCGCCCTGCACGAGCACGTCGTTGACGCACATCGCGACGAGGTCGATGCCGATCGTGTCGTGCCGGCCGAGCTGCTGCGCGAGCTTGAGCTTGGTGCCGACGCCGTCGGTGCCCGACACGAGCACGGGGTCCTTGTAACGTCCCTTGAGCTCGAACAACGCGCCGAAGCCGCCCAGCCCGGCCATCACTTCCGGCCGGAAGGTGCGCGCCACGAGCGGCTTGATCCGCTCCACGACGGCTTCGCCGGCGTCGATGTCGACGCCCGCGTCGCGATAGGTGAGGCCGGTGTTCGTGCTCACGTCGGTGCCCGTGCGGTGAGTCGCGCATGATACTGGCTGGCACGGCACGGCGCGTTAGACTGGCCTCCCCTGATCCGGAACCGAACGGATGCGTCGCCTTCTGGTCTGCGTGCTCGCCGCTTTCCTCGCGCCCTGCGTCGCCCAGACGGAGGTCGAGACCGGCATGGAGTCGAGCCCGCCACCCGCCGCGACGAAGCGCGGCCCCGGGCCGACGCTGGTCTGGCTCGTCATCGACGACGGCTCGCGCCGCACGATCGCGAGCGCCGCGCAGGTCGCGGCGTTGACGGCGATGACCGATGCGGCCGTCGCGCGCGGCGTCCGGCTCGAGTTCCCGGCGCTCGACGGCAACGATCTCGCGCGCATCGACGCCGACACGCTCTGGAGCGGCGACCCGCGCCGCGCGCTTGCGGCCGCGCAGCGCTACGGTGCTTCCGCTGCGCTGATCGCGCGGCTCTCGCGCAACGGGCCGATGTGGCAGGGGCGCATGACGCTGGTCGATCCGTTCGGGAGCGAGCAGTACACGGCGGAACATCCGGATTCGTCGAGCGTGCTCGCGGACGCGGCGAAAGGCCTCGCCGATCGGCTGCAGCGCCGGCGCGCAATCGCCGCGGGCGAGCGCATCGTCGCCGACCACCATCTCTGGATCACGAACATCGGCTCGGCGAGCGACTACGCGCGCGCGCTCAAGTATCTCGAGTCGCTGCCGGTGGTCGAAGCGATCGCGCCCGAGGGCGCCGAGGGCGATCGTCTGCTCGTGCGCGCGCGCCTGACGGTGCGGCTCGATCGTCTGCGCGACATGCTTGCGCTCGGCGACGTCATGGCGCTCGAGGTCGCGCCGCCCGAGCCCGGCCAACCCGCCGTGCTCAGGCTCAACCGCTGATCGCACGCAGCGCGATGAGCTTCGCGTGGCTGCCGAACGCGATCACGCTGACGCGCATGGCGCTCGCGGTGCCGCTCGCGTGGTTGATCCTCGAGGGACGCTACGGTCCGGCGCTGGTCGTGGCGCTGGTCGGCGGCGGCTCGGACGCGGTCGACGGCTGGCTCGCGAAGCGCTACGGCTGGCACAGCTGGCTCGGCGGCGTGATCGACCCGATCGCCGACAAGCTGCTGCTCGTCGCGGCGTTCACGGCGCTGACACTCGAAGGTGAGAGCCCCGTGTGGCTCTTTGCGCTGGTGCTGGGGCGCGATCTCGTGATCGTCGTCGGCGCGGTCGTCTACCACAACTGGATCGGCCCGCTCGATGCGTCGCCGACGCAACTGTCCAAGTTCACGACGCTCGTCCAGATCGTCTACGTGCTCGCGCGGCTCGTCGATCTCACGCCGGTCGCCGCGGTGCCGGGGCCGCTCACGACCGGGCTGGCCTGGCTCGTCGCGGCGGCGACGCTCGCGAGCGGGATCGACTACGTCGTGCGCTGGAGCCTGAAAGCACGCCGCGTCCGCGCCGCAGCTAGAATCGAGCCTCGCGCGTGACGACGCCACGCGGCCGCGGCTTGCGATGACGATTACCCAACGCTGGCAACTGCTCGCGCTCACGCTGCTGATCGGCGCGCTGCTCTACGTTCTGGCACCGGTGCTGACGCCGTTCGTGTTCGCGGCGCTGCTTGCCTACCTCGGCGATCCGCTGGTCGACCGCCTGCAGCGCTGGAAGATCTCCCGCACGAACGGCGTGCTGATCGTGTTCGCGCTGATGACGCTCGCGCTGGTGCTCGTGATCGTGCTGCTGGTACCGATGCTCGAGCGGCAGGTCTCGCATTTCGTCGACCAGCTGCCGAGCTACATCGCGTGGTTCCGCGACCGGGCGGTGCCGTGGATCGAGGGTCGCTTCGGCTTCGAGTTCGGGGACGTGCTCGACGTCGACCGCATCGTCCCGTTGCTGCAGCAGCACTGGCGCGAGGCCGGCGGCGTCGCGGCGACGGTGGTCGGCGCGGTGTCGAAGTCGGGCTTCGCGGTGATCGCGTGGTTCATGAACGTGCTGCTGATCCCGGTCGTCGCGTTCTATCTGCTGCGCGACTGGGACCTGCTGGTCGAGCAGGTCCGCACGCTGCTGCCGCGGCCGGTCGAGCCGACCGTGTCGCGCATCGCGCGCGAGTCGGACACGGTGCTCGGCGCGTTCCTGCGCGGACAGCTGCTCGTGATGTTCGTGCTCGGCGGGATCTACTCGGTCGGGCTGTGGCTCGTCGGGATCGACCTCGCGCTGTTGATCGGCATGACGTCGGGGCTGCTGAGCTTCGTGCCGTACCTCGGCAACATCGTCGGCGTCATTGCGGCGGTCATCGCGGCGCTCGTGCAGTACCACGACGTGACGCACGTCGTGCTCGTGCTGCTCGTGTTCGGCGCGGGACAGGTGATCGAGGGCTTCGTGCTGACGCCGTGGCTCGTCGGCGACAAGATCGGCCTGCATCCGGTCGCGGTGATCTTCGCCGTGCTCGCGGGCGGGCAGCTGTTCGGCTTCCTCGGCATCCTGCTCGCGCTGCCGGTCGCCTCGGTGATCATGGTGATCCTGCGCCACGCGCACGACCGCTATCTCGCGAGCGGGCTCTACGGCGCGCCGGCCACGCCGCAGCTTGCGACGGTCGACGCCCCGCCGATCGTCAACGAATCGGTGATGGGGTCGGATCCCTTTTCCGGCTCGATACTCCCCGATCCCAACGTGACCCCGCCGCCGGAAAAGGGCTCTGACCCCGCTCTGGCTGACCCGCCCGGCAAGCCGACGTGACGACGCCGCAGCTGCCGCTGGGCCTCAAGTTCCCGGCGCACCAGCGGTTCGACGAGTACGTCGCGGGCGAGAACGCAGCGGCGATCGCCGCCCTCGTCAAGTCGCTCGCCGATCCCGTTGCGCCGTGGGTGTTCCTCGCGGGCGCGGAAGGCAGCGGCAAGACGCACCTTCTGATCGCCGCGTGCCAGCAGGATCCCGCGCGTCGCGTGCAATACCTGCCGCTCGCCTCGCTCGGCCCTCAGGCCGAAGCCGCGCTGATGTCGCTCGAGGACTTCGACCTCGTCTGCCTCGACGACGTGCACGCGGTTGCGGGCCATCGCGGTGCCGAGATCGCGCTCTTCGACGTGTTCAATCGCGGCCGCGCGCAGCGCGCGACGCTGGTGTTCGCGGCTCGGCGCGCCCCTGCGACGCTGCCGTTCGAGCTCCCCGACCTCGCGTCGCGCCTGTCGAGCTCGACCCAGTTCCTGCTGAAGCCGCTCGCCGACGACGAACGCCGCCGCGTGCTGAAGGCGCGCGCGACGCAGCGCGGCTTCGAGCTCGACGACGCCGTGCTCGATTTCCTGTTCCGGCGCTACCCGCGCGACCTCGGCGCGCTGCTCGAGCTGCTCGATCGGCTCGACCGCGAGAGCCTCGCGCAGCAGCGGCGCGTCACCGTGCCGTTTCTGCGGCGGATCATGGGGCTGCCTTCGACTCGGAACCCCTGAAATCGCGAGCGCGCGGCATCATGGCGCGGGAGCCGCGCAGTAGCGCCGGGCAAGCACTGCGGGATCGCTGAGGAAGCCGAGGTTCAACTCGCCGCCCAGCGGGGAGATGCCCCTACGCACGTTGGGATTCATCGGCGGAACTGCGAACTGCACGAGGAGATCGCGAAGCTGCGGTGCGCAGCAGCCGCGAAACGCGGGCGCCGAGGCCATTGTGATCAACGTACCGGCGGCGATCGCCGTCGCACCGGATGCCCAACCGAAATCGCCGTGGTACGCGCTCGGAGACTCTGCACCAGTCGTGTAGATGCAGCTGAGGGGCATACCTAGGTCTACCGTCGCGGCTCCGTAGCCGGTGTATCCAGGCGACCCGTCGGGTCGGTATACAGTCACGGTGAGCGCGGCAGGGCCGTCGAAGCTCGTGGGCCACACAGGGCAGCAATCGAGATTCGTTTCCCTGTTGCCCGCGCCCATCACGACGACCGCCTCAGCCTCCTCGGCCTCCCGGAATACTGTCGCGAAAACCTCTCGGGCCTCCTCTCCTGGGATGCCGTCACGCGGGTACGCGATGATGTCCGCGCCGGCGCTGACGGCGCAGCGTAGTGCTTGGGCCAGATGATCGAGCGGGATGCAATGGGTTTCGTCCTCGCCCGGATCGACGACGATGATGCCGGACGGTCGCGACACTCCTCGAATTCCCGTTGTGTTGCGACCGTTGGCAGCGACGGTTCCGAGTGCGCCCATCGCATGATTCAGGTATCGGTCCTTGCGCGGGTCAACTACGCAGTCGAAGCCGTTTGCCCGAGCGCGAAGCTGGAGGCGGACGACGCGGGCGTTCGGGATGTCCTCATGGTCGACCCGTACCAGACCCTCGATCAGCGCAACGGTCAGTGGCGAGTCCTTCACCGTGTGCAGCCGAGGTGCGCCGATCGCGCGGATCCACGCACGATTGTGGGAAGGGCGCGTACAGCCGGCTGCTCGCGCGACCGATGTCGGACGCACACCGAACGCCGGTCCAAGAGAGACGAACGACGAAGAAACCTCCGGTGCGAAGTTGAGAGCGTCGCCGGAGCCGTCCAAGGCCTCGAAGACCACGGCTCTGCCGAACCTTGCGTAGCGAAATGACGCGCCGCCAACGTCAGGCATCGACGCACCGTCGCGCAGGAGACCTACGCGACGTCGCGGGTCGACGCACTCTGCGGCACCGCAAGTGGGGTGGGCGACATCGCAAGTCGGCGGCGCGGAATCCCCCGCGAAGGCGACGGACGTCGTCGCCCCGATACAGGCGAGCACCAGCGGGAGCGCGGCCTTCATCGGAGCAGCTCAGCGGCCTCCCGTACCGGTTGCGCTTCCATCGTCGGGCTGGCTGCCGCCGCCGCCTTGCGGGCGAGGCGACACGTAGACGTGAATAGCGACAGTCGTATCGTCCTGCACGGCCAACGGAGCGATCACAATCCGACGATCACCCGAACGACCCACGAGGCTGTCTCCGGCTCTGAACAGGACCGCCTTGTCCCAGAACGGGGCATAGTGCGAGTGATTGGCATATGTTGCGGTGTACATGAAGTCTTTGCCGCTCAGAGTGAGCGTGCCGGAGCCGGAAAGGTGGCATTTGTCCGGGCGGATCACACCCGACTGGACGGTGAACGCTTTGTTGAAGTCGAAGCTCATTGGATTTTCTCCGTTCTGTTTGGGCCTGCGCTTGGTGCCGTTTGGGATCGCGCCCTCTCACCCTCCATGCGCACCGGCGAGCTGAAAGGCTGCCCAATGACGCGGCTGCGCCAGGCGCGGCGTCGCGCGTAGCTCTCGTTGCGCAGCACGCAGCGCGGCCGCCGGACTTGCGCCGTCGACGACGAGGCGGCGGTAGAACGCGTCCATCAGCAGCGACGTCGCGCGATCGGACACCGGCCATGTCGCAGCGAGCACATACCGCGCGCCTGCAAGCGAGAACGCGTACGCGCTTCCCATCGCCGGCTCGCCGGTCACGATCGCGCCGCCCGCGGAGTCGCACGCGGCGAGCACGACGAGTTGTACGTCGAGGTTCTGAGCCGCGATCGTCGCGGCGCTGAGAAAGCCGGGGCGAGCGCGACCGGTCGCGTCGAACAGCGACAGCACGAGGCCGGACTCGTCGAAGTCGCGCTCGCTCGCGACGCCGTGCGTGCCGAAGTGCACCAGATCGAGCGTACGCGCGAGCTGCGCAACCGTCGCGTCGATGTTCGCCTCGTGGCTCGACAGGACGACGAGCTTCCCCGGCTCGAGCTCGCGCTCGAGTACGCGTGTGTCGCGCGCGGAGCTCGCGAGGCGCTGCAGGCCGCTGCCGCGCAGCAGGTTCGCGGCCTCGAGTGCCGGGGGCGAGACGCCGGCCGCTGTCCCCGTGATGCGTACGTCGTCGCGCTGGTAGACGGGATCGACGACCGCCAACGCCCGTTCGAACCGGCGCGGCTCGCGCGCCGTTGCGGCCCAGGCGCGCAATGACGCGAGGGTCGTGAACTCGTGCTGCTCGAGGAGCGGAAGATCGCCGGGTCCACACGGCAGCGCGGCCCACGGAATCCGATGCATCGAGGCGTCGGCGACGATCGCGACGCGCTCGTCGATGGCACCGGCAGCGAGACCGAGCCAGACACGCGCGCAGAACTCGGCCGCGGACGCATCGAAGGCGCGGCCCGATGCTGCCGCATCCGAGATCGCCGCCGCCCAGCGCTCGAGCTCGGAGCGGCCGGGGAGGTCGACGACACGGATCGTCCCGGCACGCACGACGAACGCAAGGCTCCGCTCGTCGGCGACGAGGAAGTGGAGCAGCGTGGTTCCAGCCGGCCATCGTGCGAGCGCGCCGCGCGACGGTGACACGTCTTCGCTGCGCGCCGCGCGCCGCGCGGCGCCCAGCAGGCGTTCCGCGACCGAGCGCGAGCGATGCGTGTCGCTGACCGCGAGCGCGTCGCGCAACGCCGCCGGATCGTCGGTGCCCCGCGCGCGACCCACGAGCGCGACGACGTGGCGCTCGTGCACGAAACGCCGCGCGGCGAAGAAGCGTGCGCGCGTTTCCGAATCGGCGATCGCGGACCGCGACTCGTCGATGATCGCGCTTGCCCGGTCGAGCAGCGCCACGGCCGCGTCGAACTGCCCCGACCGCTGGCGCGCTGCACCCGCGACGGCTAGGGCGGTGCCGTACGCGAGCCCGCCGCCGCTCTGCTCGAGACGTCGCGCGGCGCCTTCGGCGGTGGCGAGCGCGGTAGCGTCCCGCCTAGTGCCGAGCTGGGCGCGCGCCCGCTCGAGCTCCGCCAGGCCGCGCAGACGTTCGTCCCGAACTTCGGCCGCCCATTCGGCGGCCCGCCGGGCGTGCGCCTCCGCCTCGTGCCATCGGCCGAGGTCGTTCGCTGCACGCGCGAGACGCAGCGCGACGTCGCTCATCGCGGCGCGGTCGCCGTCGATCCGGACCAGACTGTCGGCCTCGAGCAACGCCGGCGGTATGCCTTCATCCTTGCGGTCGAGTGCCTGGGCCTCGCCGAGTCGTGTCAGTGCGACGATCAGGTCGCGGCGCTTGCCGCGCGCACGATCGATCGCCACTGCCGCTTCGAGCCACTCGCGTGCCTGCGCGTAGTCGCCGAGCAGCAGCCGGAGCTGACCGCGGTGACGCAATGCGACGGAAAGGCCGTCGTCGTTGCGCGCTTCGCGATAGACCGCTTCGGCGCGGACGAACATCGCCTCGGCCTCGTCATAGCGACGCAACGTCTGCAGCTCGAGGCCGAGGTTGCCGAGCGGGTCGCCCTGGCCCGCGCGATCGCCGATCGACTCGCGCAGCGCGATCGCGCGCTCGAACTCGAGCATCGCGTCGCCGGCGCGTCCCGCAGACGAAAGAGCGTGGCCGAGGTTGTTGTGCGCCGTCGCGGTTCGCGGCGCATCGCCGCTCTCGAGCGACAGGGCCATCGCGCGCCCGTAGCAAGCGACCGCGCCGTCCGCGTCGCCGCGGCTCGCGGTCGTGAGGCAGAGGTTGTTCTGGATGACGGCTTCGAGCAGCGTGTCGCCGATGGCCCGCGCGATCGCGAGCGCTTCCTCGAGCGGCGCGCGTGCCAACCGCCCGTCGCCCATCCGGAACCGGTGCATGCCGATGTTGTTCAACGCGCCCGCGAGCTCGCGCGGCCGCTCGGCTTCGCGCAGCACCGGCAGAACGCGCTCGAGGACCGCGATCGCGTGCGCGCGCTCGGCGCGGCCCGCCAGCACGCGATCGAGGAGCAGGGCGGCGCGGATGTGATCGGCTTGCGCGTTCGCCGCCGCGCTGTGCTCGACCCAGGCCGTCGCGGCGCGAACGGTCTCGGCATCGGCCGCGGTCGCGGGGTCGCGGAAGCGGTTCGTCGCCGCCGCTTCGAGCTGTTCGAGATGCGTCAGGGACGGGCGCGCGGCGACGTCGATCGCGACGCGGCCGGCGCGCGCGCCGGGCCGAGACGTCACGATCCGCAGGCGCGCGGATCCTCCGCCGGGATCGACCAGCACGCGGTGCGTGCCGTGACGCAGCGTGTCGCCGTCGTACGCGCGATACGTCCGGTCCGCGACCACTGCGGTCGCGTCGACGTCGATGCCGCGTTCCTCGATCGTGACGACGAGCGCATCACCCGTGGATTCGATCGTCCGTTCGTGGCTGTCGCCGGGTGTCAGCTCGACGACGAACGACTTGCCGTGCGCGCACGACGCGGTGCAGAGAACGAGCAGTGCAATCCGGCCCGCCGTGCGCACGCGTCGTCCTTATCGCAACGTGACGTCGAAACGGACCTGCTCGGCCCGCATGCCTTGTTCCGCGCTCGACACGACGAGCACATACCGGCCGGACGCAAGCGTGCCGCCCGGCACGTAGGCCGTCAGCGTTCCCTCCCCGAGCGGCGCGAGGTCCGGTATGAGCAGCGTCGTGGTTTCGCCCAGGCGGAACTCGATCGCGTAGCGCGATGCGAACGGCGGCGCGATCGCGATCTCGACGGCGAACGCACCGCCGCGGGCCTCGACGACAACCGCGGATTCGGCACCGCGCAGCGGCGAAAGCACCACGATCGGAAGGTTGCCCACCGGCGCGGCTGGTCCGCTTCGCCCGACGAGATCGTCGAGCCATGCGCCGGCCATTGCCGCACCGCCCAGCGCGAGCACGACGCTTGCGGCGCGCGCGTATCCCGTCGCCGAGGCCCACGAGAACGGACGTCGCACGCGCGTGGTCCCGCTGCGCGGTCGCGCGGCGAGGCCCCGATGCATCGCCTCGAACGCCATGATCTCGTCGAGCAGCTCCGGCGTCTCGAACAGTGCCCGCTCGACCGATTCGACGAGCGTCGCGTTCGCGCGACCCGTCACGTAGTCGCGCAGGTCGTCGTCGGAGAGACCGTGGCGTTTCGCGGGCGTGTCCATCGCGCTCATCCTGCGGCCTCCTCGGCGGTCGTCGACACGCCCAGCAGCGCGCGGAGCCTGGCCTTCGCGCGATGCAATACGCGGTCGAAGTGCGTGGTGCTGAGGCCGAGCGCCGCGCAGATGCTCGGTTTGTCCTCGAGATCGACGAAGTAGCGTACGAGCAGGTCGCGGTCGCGCGGCCGCTCGAGCGCATCGATCGAGCGACGCACGAGATCGAAGCACTCGTTGCGCTCGACCACGTCGAGGGCGCTTTGCGCGTCGTCGGCGATCGCCTCGATCGCGTCGGTGTCGGTGTCGGTGCGGCGACGGTGAGTGCGGCGATCCTGCGCGGTCGCGACGTTCATCGCGACCTGCCGCACGAATGCCGGCAGCGCTTCCGGCTCGCGCAACTCTGCGGCGCGCAATCGCGTCAGGACGAGCACGAAAGTGTCCTGGTGGAGATCGCGCGCCAGATCGATGTCGCCGACGCGGCGGCGCAAGACGTACAGCACGACACGCGAGTAGCGCCGGACGAGCTCCTGCTCGGCCGCCGCGTCGCCCGCCGCGATGCGCGCGACGAGGATCGTCGCGGAGCATTCCCCGAGCGCTGCGACGGAAGCTTCCATTCCTGCCGCGACGCGCGCATGGCGCGCGTGTCCCTTCCCCGGATCCCCGATACCGCGGCATGGTAGTCGCAGCAGCGCCGACGGTCCAATCGATGGCGATCAGGCGCCGGTACCGCAGGCTTCGAGCTCGACATAGGCTTCCGCGATCGCGCGAGCGAGAACGGCTTGGTCGATCGCAGCGCGCGCCGCATCGACGTTGCCGCTGCGAGCGCTTGCCGTCGCGGCGTCCCGCGCCTTCGCTTCGGCAGCCTGTCCCAGGCCGACGGCCTTTTCGAGAGCGGCCTTGAACGCAGCACCGTCCACGGCACCGAACGTGTAGGCCGCGACGACCTTCGCGTGCACGCGGTAGATCGCCTCGCGGACCTCGTCGATCGATGGGGACGTTTCGGCCGTTGTCTGCGGCCCGGCCGCGAAGCTCTTCGCGATCCGGTCGATCTCGCCCACGGAGCCATCCTGGATCGGGCGCGCGACGCTTGCGCGCGCCTCGTAGCCCTTGCCGAGATCGCCGAGCTTCGCGCTTGCGTTCAGCACGCACGTCATGCCGTCGACGCCGAGTCGCGCGGCCGCAGCACGCGTCGCGGGAGCGAAGTAGTCGCCGGTCGTCTTGAGCGTCCCGCCGAGGAGCCCGAGCCCCTTCACGACATCGACGTGCGCACCGTAGGTCGCAGCCGCGACGCCGGCCGCAACGACGCCGAGCGCGCCGACGTCGAGCTTGCGCTTGCCGCGACGCAGCGCGATCTCGTCCTTCAGGTATTCGGTGCGCCACTGCGACGCGCATTCGCGCATCTCGCGAAGGCTCGCATCGGGTTCGTCGAGGCGCTTGCAATTCGTGAGCGCCGCGTCGCGGTAGCCGGGCTGGGGCGGGACGACGCTGCAGCCGGCGAGGAGCACCAGCGTGGCAATGAACGGGATGCGTGCGGTGAGCATGTTGCGTCTCCTGGTCGGTGGTGGACGTCGACGCAGTGCCGCGATCCGGTGCGTTCTCTCAGTTGCCCGCCGCGCCCGTGCACGACCAAGGACCGCGAGAGGAACACGCCGATCGCGGCACCCGGCTCCGCGTGCGCATCCGCGCACGCCAGTAACCGAACGACAGGAGCACGAGCATGAAAGCCATCACGTTCATCTGTCTGCTGCTCTGTGCAGCGCCGGCGTCGGCGATCGAGAAGCGCTACAGCGGTGCTTGCGACGGCGGCGTCACCGATTCCGAAGGCGATCGCATCGAATGCGATTGCAACGAGCGGCCGTACTGCGACGACACCGAAGGCGGAGGGGAGTACTGCTACTGCGAGTACGACCAGTACTGCGCCGACGTCGCCTGCGGCGGACCCGGCGCGACGTCGCAGTCCTTCGCGCACGCGCTGACGCTCGCACGTGGGCGCCCCCGGACTGCTGGCCGCGCGGGAGGCGAATGATCATGCGAAGCACGATCGCAATGAACGTCGTATGCGCTGTGCTGCTCTTCGGCGGCGCGCATGCAATGGTGCGCGCGGAAGGACTCGGTCTCGAGGCCGCGACGGAGCGGGCGATCTCCGCGCATCGCGCCGAAATCGTCGAGCTGAGCGGCGAGATCGAGCGCAGCGAGCCGTGGGAGCTGCGCGAACTCGGCGACAAGCTCGAAGCGGCGACGGCGGGCTTCGACGGCACGTCGCGCGAGGCCATCGCGACGACGCTGCGCGACGTCACGACCGCGAAGATCAAGGAGTCGGGCGAGCTGTTTCCGCGGATCATCGTCGCCGACGGCACGGTCGTGGCGGGCGACTTTCCCCATGCCGTGGCGTTCTTCGTAAAGGACGGTCCCCGTTGGTTCCAGTACTGCGCAGGGACGCTCGTCGCGCCTGGCCGTGTCGTGACTGCGGCCCACTGCGACGTGTATCAGCCGGAGCAGGTGCGCGTGACGGTCGGCGTCGTGAACATCAAGAACCCCGCGCCGCACCTGCGGCCGATCGAGCGTTTCGTGAAGCACCCCCACTTCAAGGTGAAGCGGAACCCCCAGACCGGCCGTGAGTACGCGCTCGAGTACGACGTCGCCGTCGCGTTCCTCCCCGTGTCGGGCTCGCCGGCGACGGCATCGTTCGCGCAGAGCGCCGGTGTCGATGAGACCGGCGTGACCGTGCGAGTGATCGGCTGGGGCGACACGGATCCCAACCCGGCGGTCTACGTCGGCAGCACGAAGCTCAACTACGCCGACGTCGAGCTCGTTTCGGCGACGACCTGCCGGTCGAAGTACGCCGTGGAGCCCGACGCCATCGGCGCCGGCATGTTCTGCAGTGCCGGTGTCAACGCTGCCGGCAAATCGCAGGACACCTGCCAGGGCGACAGCGGCGGCGGGCTGTTCCGGTGGTCGGACGAGCGACACCGCTGGGAGCTGCTCGGCATCACGAGCTTCGGCTGGGGCTGCGCCGATCCGTCGTACCCGGGCGTGTACACGCACGTGCCGACGTTCGCCGCGTGGATCGCGAATCCGGGCGCCGCCGCGGCCGCGGCGGCGCCCTGAAGGAGACCAGTTCGTGCGGCTGCCAGGACGCGGCCGCACGAACCCGGGGCGACTACCGCGTCACGAGCGACACGTCGTCGACCACGAACGAGGTCGCGAGCTGCGCCCCCTCGACGCCGATGAAGTGCACGCGCACCGTCTGTCCCTTCCACGCGAGCACGTTGAAGGTCTTCTGCGAGTATCCGCCCGGCGCGTTGAGGTTCGAGTAGGTCGCGAGCGTCGACAGCACGGCGTTGCTCGTGTTCCGGATCTCGATCTTCATCGTGTCCCACGCCGTCGTCGTCGTGGTCTCCTCGGTGAGGACGTCGAGCCAGAACGACAGGGTCGCTTCGGTCGCGGCAGCCGGGATCGTGACGGTCTGGTAGACCGTGTCGGTGTGCGCCTGGCCGTAGCCGTTCATCCATGCTTTCCACGAACCGGTGCGAGCTGCGACACCAGAGTCGTTCGTGATGACGCCCGACGTCGCGGTCCAGCTCGACGCACCCGATTCGTACCCGCCGTTCACGATGCGCTCGACCGGCGTCGAGCCGTTCGAGATCGAGAACGCGAACCCGGAAGACAGCGTCGAGTTGCTCGCGGCGTCATATGCGCGCGCGGTCAGGGTGTGCGAGCCGTTCGCGAGCGTCGTCGAGTTGAACGTCATCGAGTACGGCGACGACGTGTCGTTCCCGCGCAGCACGCCGTCGATGTAGAACTCGACGTTGGTGACGCCGACGTTGTCCGACGCCGTCGCCGACAGCGTGATCGTGCCGCTCGTGCCGGACTCGCTCGCCGAAACGGTCGGCGGCGTCGTGTCGCCGCCCGCGCCTTGCGTCACCCACAGCGGCGCTGACCACAGCACCTTGCCGTCGTCCTGCGTGACCTTCGCGTAGTAGAAGTGCTGCCCGGTCGACGGCGTGATCGTCGTGACCGCGGTGGTCGAGAGCTGTGTGACCGTGCCGTTGCGGCCCGGCACGCCTTCGTAGATGCGCACCTGCGACGCCGTGCGCCCCGCGGTGTTCGCGAAGTTGACGGTCAGCGTCAGCGCGCCCGAGTTCGAGAAGCGCTCACCCATGATCCGGCCGCCGCTCGCGGTCAGAATCAGCTGCGAATTCTTGTCGGAGCTCGCGAACACGCGCCGCGCGCGCATCGCGGTCTCGAAGTTCGCAGCGTTGAAGGTCTGGCCGTTCGGGATCAGCACGCCGGTTCGGTTCGTCCACGAAGCGCCCCAGTTCGCGCAGTGGTTGTCCTGGTTCGTCGTCGGCGCGAGATGGAAACCGCGCTCGAGGAACGTGTTGAACGCGCCCTCGTAGGTGCTGCGGCTCGTCTCGGTTTCGCTTTCGTTGCTCGAGAACGCCGAGGTGTTGAGGACCTCGGCCGCGACCATCACGTCGTCGCCGTCGGCGTCGTAGCCGAACACGGTCGAACCGACCTTGAACTGGCTGTCCGATGTGCTCGGGTGGTTGAACTGGCCGATCCAGCCGCGCGCTTTCATCGTGTCGTATAGCGCGACATAGTCGCTCTTCGGCGTCAGCACGTCGCCGATCAGCTGGCCGCTGGAGTTCGTCTCCCAGTTCGCGAGCAGGTCGCCGTCGAGGATGTTGAGGTGCCCGCCGTTTGCGATGACGCCCCACTCCATGCCGTAGAGCGCGAGGAAGCCCGGGTTCGCGGTGTTGTAGCTCGACGCGGCACTGCGCCCCGCGGCGTAGCGATTGCGCGCGGTTGTCGGATTCGCCGAGCCGTTCGTTCCGGACGAGCCGTCGAAGTAGTGGTTGTGCTCCGACGTCATCAGGAAGTCGAGCCCGCGCCCGTCGGCGTAGACGAATGCGTCGTTCGGACCGAACTCGCCGGTCTGTGCGCCCTGCGAGCTCGAGCAGCCCGGGATCGCGCCGCCGCCGTCGGAGTCGTTGGTCTGCGAGTGGAGGTTGCCGTAGTAGACGGTGTACGGCAGCGAGCCCGTCGCCGGTGCCGATTTCTCGACGACGTCGCCGGACGTCGGCAACGGCACGAAGTGGGGCATCTCGGGGCGCCGCGGCTTGCCGACCTCGACGTCCCAGCGCTGCACGTGCGCCGGTGACTCGACCAGTGCCGCGTCGACGCGCTCTGCCAGCGTGCCGCGCTTCGCGCGGAAAACGATCGGATCGCCCGCGACCGCGGTCAGCTGCGCGGTGTAGTGACCGTCGGCGAGCGACTGCTTCGCCGCGCCGCGACCATCCCACGGCACGATGACTTCGATCGGCTCACCGAAGAGGCGCTCCTCGCCGTGCCACGCGCGCACGCGCCCGCCGTCGGGCGCGACGAGCTCGAGCCGCCACGCGACGGTGTTCGGGTCGAGCGCATCGGGAAACTGGAAACGCAGCACGAACTCGCGCGCCTCGCCCGCGGTGCCGACGTATGGCGCCTCGAGCATCGCGTCGAACTCGTGGTGATCGGGGCTCACCGCGACGGCGGCCCCCACGCAGCCGGATGAAACGCACGCGGCCAGCAACACGCGGCGGATGCCCGCCTCGATCGACTTCTTCACGTTCACGATCCCCACCCGAGGGCGTCGGAGCATCGGATGTCCATCCGTGCCGCCGCCCGAAGACGATGCGCTGCCGGTCCGTTGCGGCGCGGGCGCGAAATCTAGCGATCGAAACTGCGAAAAACCACGACAGGTTGTGGTCAGCATTATGACAATGTGATCGCGCTACACCCGCTGCGGTGCAGCATCCGGGCGCCCCGGCGGTGACTCAGCCGCGCAGCGAAGCGTCGAGATCCGCTAGACGGTGCGGCGTTCCGACGTCGTGCCACGCCGCGCGATGCCGTTCGCCGCTCACGAGCCCGCGCGCCATCGCATCCCGCAACAACGGCGCGAGCGCGAAGCGCGGCGGCGTCTCGCGCGCACCGGGTGTGTCGCCGATCACGCGCCGCCAGCCGTCGAACAACCCCGCGCGATAGACGCCGATGCCCGCGAAGGTGAGATTGCGGGTCGCCTCCGCCGCCCCGACGTGCGACGCCGCCGGTACCGGTTCCGAGGACAGCAGTCCTTCGTCGCCGAGCACGAAGTCGCCGCGCGGATGGTGCGGCGGATTGTCGACGAGCACGAGATGCGCGAGCCCGCGCGGCTCGCGCGGCAGCGTCGCGAAGTCGAAGTCGCACCAGATGTCGCCGTTCACCGCGACGAACGGCGCGTCGCCGAGCAGCGGCAGCGCGTTCAGCATGCCACCGCCGGTCTCGAGCGGCTCGTCGCCCTCGCGGCTGTATCGGATCGACAGCCCGTAGCGCGCACCGGCGCCGAGCGCAGGTTCGAACTGCGCCGCGAGATGCGCGACGTTGATGACGACTTCGCGCACGCCGGCGCGCGCGAGTGCTTCGAGATGCCACTCGATCAGGCGCTTGCCGCCGACCGTGAGCAGCGGCTTCGGCGTCGCATCGGTGAGCGGACGCATGCGCTCGCCGCGTCCGGCGGCGAGGATGAGGGCGCGGGGCATGTCGACGAATATAGGTGATTGGGGACGCGCTGCGGGGCCCACCACCGACGCACCGATTTCGGCGCACACGCTGACCTGCGGCTACGCCGCCGCCGATCATCGGGGCTACTGCATCCACGGTCTCAACTGCGTCGTAAGATCGACGCCGCCACGCGGAGTATCGCCTTGAGCGCTGCCACCGAATTCGTCCTCGTCTCGCATTGGCACGTGCCCGCCGGGCGCGAGCGCGTCTGGCAGGTGTTGCGGAACACCCGCGACTGGCCCGCGTGGTGGCGCTATGTCGCGTCGGTCGACGAGGTGGAGCGCGGGGACGCCTCCGGGGTCGGTGCGTTGCATCGCTACCGCTGGACCAGCCGCCTGCCCTATGCGTTGACGCTGACCACTCGCACCGTGGAGGTTCGCGAGGGCGAATACATCCGCGCGCGTGCGGAAGGCGACCTGGACGGCGAGGGCATCTGGCAATTGAGCGACGAAGGCAACGGCACGCTGGTGACCTATACGTGGCGCGTCGCGCTCACCAAACGCTGGATGCGTTCGCTCGCACCGCTGTTGCGGCCGCTCTTCACCTGGAACCACAACGCCGTGATGGCCGCCGGCGAGGCCGGTATGAACGCGTGGCTCGCGCGCGGCGGCGTGTCCGAAGGCGCTCCGGCATAGCGGGCGCGCCGCTGTCACGACGCACGGCCGTCCGCTAGGACCGCTGACCTACCGCCGTCGCCCCAGCCACCGCAGCATCGGCTCGACCGCGGCGTCGGCATTCACGCTGCCGCCGGTCTCGCGAAACGCCGCCGCCGCGTTCGGATAGCGCATGAAGTGATGATCGGTCGCCGCGATCTCGACGTATGTGCCTTGCCCCGCGGCGCGCCGATTGGCGATGTCGGCGACGAGGCGGTGTGCGGCAGCGTCCTCGAACCAGTCGTATTCGCCG
>Ga0187892_10002145_pt1 | contig 41216 bp, 42 predicted proteins | sample MA1701073metaG_FD_139345 | JGI IMG/M metagenome (GOLD analysis project Ga0187892, IMG submission 139345) | Bio-ooze microbial communities from a basaltic lava cave in the Kipuka Kanohina Cave System on the Island of Hawaii, USA - MA170107-3 metaG ... | reverse complement strand
GTAGCCGGCCTTCCGCAAATACTGCGGGAAGAAGACCAGGCCCGGCGAGACCGGATTGTTGTTGTCCACCACGCGGTGCTGATGCGCGTAGAGGCCCGTCAAGATTGACGCGCGCGAAGGCGAACAGAGCGAGGTGGTGACGAATGCGTTGCGCAGATGGACGCCGCTCCGCGCCATCGCATCCAACCGCGGCGTCGAGAGAAACGCCTGTCCTTGCAGAAACCCCAGCGCGTCGTAGCGGTGATCGTCGGCCAGGACGAAGATTACGTTGCGCGGTTTGACGCCGGGTATGCGCGGCAATCGCAGCGATTGCGTTGATCTCGCGCTGGCTCGCTGATTTGTCGCCGCCGCCGGAATTTCGACGGTCGAAACCGACGCGCAGATGAGCGCCAGGATCACGCAGAACAAACAGAGCTTTCGGGTTGAAAACTCATCCACCTTCAAACGCATTCGCATTCACCTCCAAAAATGTCCGACAAGCTGCCAGCTTGTCGCTGCTTAGGGTTTGTCCAAAAATAAAATGATGATTCCCATGAACCTTCAAGCGAAGGCGTTTAGAGTACCAGCTTTAGCTGGCAGTGGCGGCTTTAGCCGCACTACAAGGCTCGTCAACGAGCCACTGCCAGCTAAAGCTGGTACTCTAAACGCCTTCGTTTTACGGCCCCGATTTCCATCAACTGATTTTCAGCTCACTGTCGAATCAACGATCACCGTCCTGATCCATCCAGCCATTCGCTCCGTTGTTCGATCCCGCCTTTGCCGGCGCAGATCAAAACAGCACCTTAAGCGCAAACTGCATCTGGCGCGGACTGTTGGCCTGCGACGTAATCTCGCCAAAGCCGCGTCCCAGATTGCCGAAGCCCTGGTTCGGGAAACCGAACTGCGGCGTATTGAAGAGGTTGAAGGCCTCCGTGCGGAACTGCACGCTCCACCGTTCCCGGGCGCGGAACTGCTTGAACAGCGAGAAGTCCCAGTTCCGCATTCCCGGCGCACGCACATCCGGCAGGGTTCGGGGGGCGTTGCCGAAACTGAACTGGGCGGGCTGCGAGAAGACCGACGTGTCGAAGTAGCGGGTCAGCCGTTCGACCACCGGGCCGCTCAGTCCGGCGCTGCCGCTGATATTCGGGCGCTGCGCGGGGTTGAAACAGTTGCAGGTGTTCGGCGCGTCGATTGACAAAGGAAACCCCGTCTGGAAGGTAGTGATGCCGTTGATCTGCCAGCCGCCCAACAGAGCGTCGGCCACACGATTCCAATCCCGGCCCAGCAGTCTGCCGCGCCCGAAGGGCAGTTCGTAGATGTAACTGACGACCAGCCGCTGGGAGATGTCATTCGGCGAGACCGCGCGTTCGGCCCGGCGATCATAGATGTTCTGCCGCGTCGCGGTTTGCCCGAAACCTTGCGCATTGATCGAAGAAGCGTCTTCGATCAATTTCGCGTTGGTGTAGGCGACCAGAAAGGCCAGGCTCCGGCTGAGCCGCTTCTCGGCTTTCAACTGAAACGAATGGTAGATGGACGTCCCCCCCGAAGTGGCCAACGCGTCAATGTCGTTGAATTGCGGGAAGGGGCGCAGCAGGAAACGGCGCTGGACTTTCTGGGCGGCCAGCGTGCCCGTGTCAATCAAGCCGAAAAACGGATTGGGTACCTCTTGCAGCAATTGCGCGCCGAGCGCCAGGTCTTCGGGCCGCAATTGATTCAGCGGCAGCCCCGCTCCCGACGCGCCGTCAATCAATTGCAAGCCGCGACTGCCCACGTAAGTCGTCTCGAGCAGAATTCCGCCCGGCAGTTCCCGCTGAATCCCAAAATTCCACTGTTGGGTATAGGGCGTCACGGTCTCCCGAAGCGGAGCCGAAATCGAGGTTCCCACCCCCGTCAACAGCCCGAGCGAACTGCCGCTGACAGGCACAAATCCATTGGGGAAAGGGTCCCGCAAATAGTGGTTCGGCGTCACGCCGTCAAGCGATGACAGCCAGGAAGTGTTGCTTCTGTAACCAGGCCCTGAGACGGTGCCACCCGCGGCCTGCAGCGATGGCGCGTAAAAGACGCCATAAGCGCCCCGCACCACGGTTTTGCCCGTGGCCTGATAGGCGAAGCCGAAGCGCGGCGCCCAGTTGTTCCGGTCGGTCTCGAACTGGCTCCGGTCGTTTTCGGTGGCGAAGACCAGACCGCCTTTGAGATTGGCAACGCCGCTCGGGCCGGCCAGCGGCGAGGGCGCTTGCGGATCGAGGTAGTTCAGGCGGTTGTAGCGCTCGGTGCGCGGCGTCTCCAATTCGTAGCGCAGCCCCAGGTTCAAGGTCAGCTTCGACGAGACCTTGAAGTCATCAGCCAGATAAAAGCCCCAGTAGTAATTCTGCACGGAGAGCACCTTGAAAAACCGTGTTTGCGTCCCCGTGCCCAACCCCAGCAGGAGCGACGCGAAGCCGTCGCCGGCCGTGGCCGAGGCCGCCAGCGGGTTGGGGCCTTGCGTGAAATTCCGGCCGAAACTGTAGTTGCCGACGGTCTGGCCCGCCTCGTTGGTGTTGACGCGCAGCATTCGCCCTTCAAAGCCGAACTTCAACTGATGCCGGGCCAGCGTCTTGGTGTTCGAGACGTGCAGCGAGTGAGTTTCAAAACCGTTGCGCGAACGCTGGGCGGCGGAACGTCCGATGCTCAGGTAGCCCGCCGGGGCAATCGTCGGAAACATCAGCGCGTCGGCGTTGTCGCGGATGTACGCGGGAAACCCTAACTCCTTGCCCGGATCGAAGTCCTCGCCGCGCGGGCTTACCCCCCGCAGGATGCGGTTGGCTCCCAGGCGGACATTGAGCACGTGGGTCGGGTTGAACGTAAAGCTGTAATCGAAGGAGAAGCTGTTGGCGCCTTCGGTGGTCAGCAGCCCGGGGTCGGCCACCAGAATCTCCGGCGGGAAAAAGTCCGGCGGTTTGATGGCCAGCGCGCGGCGCGAATAGCGCGCGGAGAATCGCTGCCGGTCCGAGATGTTCTGATCCACTTTCACGTCGAAACTATCGTTCTCGGTGATGTTCGTCCCCGAAGCCGCAAAGTTGTTGATGCCGGTCACGTCATTGCCCGTCCGGTTCGGCAGCGGGTAAAACCGCAGAATCTTTGCTGACACCGGATCAATGGCTGATGCCGGAATGAGATTGTCCTTGAACGCCTGGCGGACAAAGCCGCTGCCCTGGCGGACGGTCGTGGCCGGATCGTAGATCCTGATTTGCTGTCCGCTGGTGGTGCGGAGCTGCGAAAAATCGCCCCGGCGCATGGCTTCGGTCGGGACGGTCGTGATCAGGTTGGCCGCCGAGTGCGCGCGCAAGCCTTCATAGGCCGCGAAGAAGAAGGTCCGGTTATGACCGTCGTAGCCGAAGGGGCCGAACAAAGGCTTCGGCAGCGCGATGGGGCCGCCCAGGCTGGCGCCGAACTGGTTGCGTTTGAAGCTTTCCAGGGGAATGCCGTTTTTGTTGGCGAAGAAGCTGTTGGAGTCGAGCGCCGAATTGCGCAGGAACTCGAACAAGCTGCCGTGCAGCTCATTCGTGCCTGATTTGTAGATCAGGTTGATGATGCCGCTCCCGCTGCGCCCGAATTCCGCCGAGTAGTTGTTGGTCTGGACTTTGAATTCCTGCACCGCGTCCACCGAAGGCAGCGCGGCGAATCCCTGGGCGGGATTGACCAGCGGGGGCGCGGCGGGGATGCCGTCGAGCAGAAACTCGGTGCTGCCACCGCGCCCGCCATTGACGGAGATGATGTTGCCCTGACCGCTGCCCTGAAAACCGATACTGCCAGTCACCCCGGGAACCAGGAACGCCAGCGCAAACGGATTGCGCTGGTTGAGCGGCAGGTTGACGATGCGCGCATTGTCCACCACGTGGCCGACCGAGGAGGTCTCCCGTTCCAGCAGCGGGGCTGCCCCAGTGATCTGCACGGTCTCGGTCGCCGCGCCGAGTTCCAGTTTGAAATCGAGGCGCATGACCTGCTCCACCTGGAGCGTGATCCCCGACTGACTGATTGGCTTGAAGCCCTCTTTCTGCACCGTGAGCTGATAGCTCCCCGGCGGCAGCAGCGGGAGCGTGTAATAGCCGTCATCATTGGTGACGGTCTCGCGCTTCAAGCCCGTGCCCTGATTGGTCGCGATTACCCTTGTTCCCGGCACGACGGCGTCATTCGGATCGTTGACTCGCCCGGTCACCTGCGCCGTCTGACCAAAGGCTGTCAGCGTGAAGATGCCGAGTAGCGCAACGAGAAGCAAAAGACGATAGAGTTGACGATGATTCATAGAGCCTCCTGTTCGGTTGTCCGTATCAGTACCGCGACCGGTAGGGAGCGACGCTCCAAATAGAGCTTACGCAGGGAGGCGCGCTCCCTGCCGGTCGTGGTACTGATGATTATCTGGTGATTGCCTGCTCGAAACTCAGCAACTCGTGATCCAGCCGATCGAGCGCAGCGAGCAGTTGGCGCGCGGCTTCTTCCGGCGTTGCGGCGGAACCGGCTCCGGCAAACAGACGATGGGTCATCTGTTGCGCCTGCTCGACGGCTCTGAAAACCAGCAGTGCCTGAGCCTGTTTCGTTGACTCCGGCGGCGGCGCGCTCGATCCGGGGGCCTTCGTCATGGAAAGCAGCGCCGGTTCCAGACGGGCGCGCAGCTTGCGGCTTTGCGCTTTCAGCCGGGCGAGGTGATTGGCCGTCATCCCCTCGACGCGCTGGCGCGCTGCGGGCGTCAGTTCGTTCTCCGGCGGGAAACGTTCAAGGAGACGGCGCAGCGCCCAGGCCTCTGACAGCGCCGCGGATGATTCGGCCACGACCTCATTGGAAAGTTGTGCGACCTTCAGACTGACGCTGCGCTGATCGCTGCTCTTCGGCGCCGGCTCGCGCTCGGCGAAGTACCGCGCCAGGCGCTGCTCGAAGGCCTTGCCAGCAGGCGCGCCGGACGTGGCGGAGATCACTGGTTCACTGTCCGGGGCCACTTCGGCGGCGCGCGACGATGGTGTGGTGGCCGCCTGCCGCGCCGCTTCCGCGACGGTCTGAATCCGCGCGGTGACGAGCGGGATGCCGCGCAGCGCTTCCATCAGTTGCTGTCTGCGCTCCTTGGTCTCGACCAGCCCGCGCACGACAAGCTGTTTGTCTGGCTGTCCCGTCGACTCTCCGATTGGATCGCGCACGATCTCGATCTGCTCTCCCAGATCGGCCTGCGCCTGATGCAGCGCGTAGGCGGCGGCCACTTCCGCATCCTTCAGCGCCGCCTCGGTCGGCATCGCTTTCGGCGCCGGCGAAGCCGCAGCGGGCAGCCGCGTCGGTGAAGCCGCCGGCAAGACTGTTGCAGCAGGCGTGGGTGTGGGCGCCAGCTCGGCAAAGACGGTGAGCGCCTGCCAGGGCAGCACTTCGTAGGTCGTCTCGCTCAGTTCATATTCGCGGATTTCGCCCTCGCCCTGAACCCTGAACTGCTGCGCCACGGCGTGCCAGTCCGAGCGCCGCACGAGGAGCGAAGCCTCGATAATCGCGTGGTCAGCAAACGGGCCTTCAGCCACCGTGGTCAGCCTCAGGCCCGCTTCGCCGCCCGGCAAAGCCACCTCCGTCACCGTTTCGGATTGCTGCCGTACGCGGCGGCGCCAGCCGGCATATCCGGCAGCCGAGAGCGGACATCGCAGGTCCAGATGATTCGCCCGGAAAATCTGTTCAAGCTCAGTGATGATCGCGGGCGCAGACTGTTCATCGTCCCTTTCATCAGTGCGGATGAAACGCAGCCCATGTCTGTCCGCGACCCGCTGTCTGAATTGCCCACCTGTGACGCCGCGCGCCTCTCTCCAGCTTTCCCAGGTCACTGATTCTTCGGCGTTGGCGAGAGCGGATGAAGTCCGCCGTTTGACCTGAATCTTCCGGTAGACGACCGGCTCCGCGACCTGATTCAAGCGCGCCGCTTCGGCCTGCGCGCTGCGCTCGAGCAATTCACGCGCGGAGACCGAAGAGCCGCGTGACATCAGCAGCCCGATCAGGAGCAGCGTGCACAGGCACGCCAGTCCGGTGGCGACGCGGATTTTGACTGGCGGCGTAATCTGCCAGCCCGAAAGCCATGACACGAGCGCCCTGCGCCACCGCGTCAAAAGCGTTGGTTCCCCGCTTTCGGCCAGCAACCGCCGCGCCCTGACTTGAAATCGCGACGGTGCTGACGGGGGCAGTTCGAGCGAATCACTGAGCGCCGCCTGGCGGCTTTTGATGAAGGCAAAGATGGTCTGCTCGGTCTCTTCGCGGCGCGCCCGGCAGGCCCAGCAGACGGCCAGGTGCTCTTTCACCTCGGTCGCCCGCTTCTCATCCGTTTCGCCGTCGAGGAACTGCATCAGCTCTTCATCCGACGGATGAGCCGAGTCGCGGAACAGCTTGATGTACTTTCTTGTGTTCACTGTCCTCCTCTGGTGGTAGTTGACTGTAACCACCTTGTCAGCTTCCTGACCCCGCGCGCCAGAAAGGTGGCCACGCTGCCGGGGCGGACGTCGAGCGCTTCGGCGATCTCGCGGTAGGTCAGCCCTTCGGCCTTGAGTTCCAGGCAATAGCGCTCCTGCGGCGACAGATGCGACATGGCGCGGGAGACTCGTTGCTGAAGCTCCTGCTCGATGACGCGCTCTTCCTGAGTCGGCGCGGGATTAGCGGTTGCGTTGCGGCGCTCTTCCCAGTCGGCCGGGACGTCGGCCTCCTGGCGGCTTCGCTGGCGCAGGGCGTTGAGCGCCAGGTTATGCGCCACGCGGAAGACCCAGGCCCGCACGTGATCCACCGGCTGCCCTTTTTGCAGGTGCACCAGCAGCCGCAAAAAAGTCTCCTGCGTCAGTTCTTCGGCCTCCGCGCGCGAGCCGAGGGTGCTCTGAAGGTAGCGATAGACCGGATCGCGCAGCAACGCGAAGACCTCCGTGATGACCCGCTCCAGTTCCGAAGCCTCCTGCGATGGGCACAGCAAGCCCTGGTCGAGTCGCAACTCGGCGGTCTCGCTGCCCGTAGACGGAAGCTGGAATTTGTCCATGTCTACTCTTGTCCTTGTGTACCCCTCCGTTGCGGAATTGATTCTTCGTTGGAGCAGCCTGGAAATACCGCCCCTGACTTCAATCTTTCCGCAACGTGTTTAGCTGCCAATGCACGGATCAGTGTTGTGCTGTTGCAGGCATTCACCAATAAAGACACGCGGGCGGGAGATTTGCATGACAGATTATTTTGTGGTGCTGGTGACGTTGCGGACTGCCGCTGGCGAAGTACATCTCGTGGCGGTCTTGGAAGATCGAAAGAAGGAGACGGTGCGCAACACAATCGCGCCGTCTTTGGTGTAGCGGGGATCAACTTCGAGCAATGCGTGCGTATTGGAACAAGCTCCGATGAATAAAAGTTATTTCCCGCCGTGCTCGCGGCGCACGGCGGGAAACCATGCCCAATCATCTAACCGGTGGAGGCAGATGCTTAGAACACATACTTCAACGCGAACTGAATGCGGCGCGGATCGCCAGCGCTGTTGATCTGTCCGGCGTTGACCGTGCCGACCGCCGTGTTCGGATTGCCGAACGCGGGCGTGTTGGTGAAGTTGAACGATTCGAAACGGAATTGCAGGTAATGCCCTTCGAAGGGCATCGCGAAGCTGCGCGAGAGCAGGAAGTCGAAGTTCTTCACGCCCGGCCCGATGATCAGGTTGCGTCCGGCATTGCCGACCTGACCGACGCCCGCCGGAGTCGGCTCGGCGAAGCCCGTGTCGAACCAGCGGTCAATCGTGCGCTCGCCCGAGGGCAGGTTCGGATTGCGCACCCAATTGCCGCGCACCTGGCCGTTGTTGTTCTGGCGGTTGACGTTGACCGTGTGCGACAACGGACGCCCCGAGAGGAAGCTCAGAATGCCGCCCATCTGCCATCCACCCAAGACCCACGCGCCGGGGCCGGACGACAACCATCTTTTGCCTTTGCCAAAGGGCAGCTCGTAAACATAACTGGTCACCCAGGCCCGCCGCCGATCCTGATTGGAACTGGCGCGCTCGGCGTCCTGATTGTAATGATCGCGATAGGGCGACACGGTTTCGCCGTTGTTGAGCAGTTCGCCCACGAAATCAATATTGTGCGACCAGGTGAACGAGCTGAGCAGCGTGAAGCCTTGGGTAAAGCGGCGCTCGGCTTTGACCGTCAGCGAGTTGTAATTGGCGCTCGATGAATTTTCGCGCAGCATGATGGCGTTGAAATTGGTGCGCAGGCGGCGCCGATTGTTCGCCAGCACCGTCGCATCGGGCGTGAGCGGCGAGTTGATGTTGCGCGAGGTAAAGAGGTGGCGCGTGCCCGCGCCGGCGTAACCCAGCGTCAACACGATGTCGAGCGGCAGATTGCGCTGCACATCCAGAAACCATTGCTGTGAGTAAGCGGTCAGGTGGTCAATGTAGGCCAGCTCAATCGTGGAGTTGTTCGGGATCGTCGTGCCCACCGCCAGATCAGGAAAGCCGTTCCTGATAAGCGCCACTGGCGTAATCACATTGGCCTGGAAGGTGATTTCGGGCGCGCGCGGCGGCCCGGCGAAGAAGCTGCTGAATTGTGTATCAAGCCCGTCGGGTTGCGCGTAGTAAATCCCCGCCCCGGCGCGAATGACCGTCTGCTCGTTCAGCTTCCAGGCCAGGCCGAGGCGCGGCGCCAGGTTGTTGTAATCGTTGTTGCACCCGCAATCGCGCGCGTCTTTCGGAAAGTAGACGCCTTCAGGCAGACTCGTGCCGTAAAACTCCGGCAGCCAGTAGCGCGCCACCGCCTGTTTCTCGGCGTTCGGGTGGAACGAACCCAGCGTGGCTTCCCAACGCAGTCCGGCGTTGAGCGTCAGATTCGGCGTAATCTTCCAATCGTCCTGCACGAAGCCCGCGTAATACGGCGCCACCGCGTCTTCGCCTTGCGAGTGCCCGTACATGCCGCCCGCCACCTGGCCGAGCAGGAAATCTGCCAGCCCGTTGCCTGTCGAGGCGCGGCTGGCCGGATCGTTCGGACGCTCGGAGGTGTAGACGCCGCTGAAGGAGAACTGGCCGCGCCGGAAGCGACTCGAGATGCGGAAGATTTTCACGCGGCGGTATTCCGCGCCAAATTTCAACGTGTGTTTGTTGAGCTGCCAGGCCAAGCTATCGGCCAGCATGAAGTTGTCGAGCTTGTTGTTGTGCGGCCAGAAAGAGCGCGCGCCAACCTCGGCATACCCGCTCGGCGTAAAGCGCGACCAACCGTGATCCTGCCCGTCACCGAGCTTGTCACCCGGCGCGTTCCTGATGCCGAATTGCGGATTGAGATTTTCCGTGTACGGAATGTCGAAGCGCGTCGGGAAGTGCGTGATGCCGAAGCGCAGTTCATTCGTCATCGTCGCGCCGAAGGTGCTGTTCAAATTGGCCGCCGCGTTGTGGCCGGGCAAAAAGGTCGTCGTCCACAAGCCGCCATCGGCAGTGATGGGCAGCGGGCCGGGGTCGAGCTTGTTCTGATTGCGCTTCGAGTAGCGCGCGTAGAAACGATGCTTCTCGCTGAAGTTGTAATCGCCGCGCCAGTCGTACTGATTCGCGTCATCGGTCGCATTGGGCGAAAAGAAGTAATTCAGCGTGTCGTGCTCGCGCCCGGCGATGTTCGGATCGGGATAGAGTTTGATCAGCGCCGCCGCGACCGGGTCCCAGCGATTGAGCGGGAGGATATTGCCGGGAAACTGCTGCTTCACTGCATTCGCGCCCGTGCCCGTCAGTGTGGCGGGATCGTAAATATTGCGGCGGATCGCCGGCTGTTTCGAGAAATCGCCGCGCTCCTTGATGTCGCGGCTCGGCACGGTGGAAATGAATGTCTGGCCAATGCGCCGCCGCGTCCCTTGGTAGCTGAAGAAGAAGAACGCCTTGTTCCTGATGACCGGCCCGCCGATGGCGCCGCCGAACTGGTTCTGCTTGAAGACGGGCTTGGTCGCGCCCGAACGGTTGGCGAAGAAGTTGGTCGCGTCGAAGGCGTCGTTGCGCAGGAACTCGTAGGCCGAGCCGTGAAATTCGTTCGTCCCGCCTTTGGTCGTGACGATGACTTTCGCGCCCGTCGAGTAGCCGAATTCCGCCGACGTGTTGTTGGTCAGCACCTTGAATTCCGACACCGCGTCAACCGGCGGCTTGACGGCCTGCGCCTCAAACCCCAGCGGGCCGCCGCTCCCGCGCGAGCTGTTGTCGGCGCCGTCGAGCAGCACGTTGTTTTGATAGGTGTGTTGACCGAACGCCAGGAAGCCGCCTTCGTCCGACGTGCGGCTGTTGCCCGCCGGCAAGACGCCGGCGGTGAGCTGCGCGAGTTGCAAATAGTTGCGCCCGTTGAGCGGCATTTCGACGATGCGTTTGCCGTCAATGACCTGTCCGACATCGGTCGTTTCGGAATTGAGCAACGTCGCCTGCGCCGCGACTTCGACGGTTTCGCTGACGCCGCCGACTTTCAAGTCGAAATCGAGCCTCGCGGTTTGGCCGACTTCGAGCCGCGTTTCGTTGACGCGCGCGGCGGCGAAACCATTCGCTTTGGCTTCGACGCTGTAACGTCCCGGATTGAGCGCCGCCACGCGATACAACCCGGCTTCATTGGTCAACGCTTTGACCGCAACGCCCGTGTCGAGGTTCGTGACAGTGATTTCCGCGTTGGACAACACGGCGTTGGCATTGTCGGTGATGACGCCTTGCAAGGTAGCCACGCCCGTGACCTGAGCGAATGCAGGCAGGCACAACAGACACATCAACAGCGTCAGAATGATTGCTCTTTTCATGGTCTACTCCTTTAACCGGTGGCGCGGCGCGCCTGTAGGCAGGACTGGACAAAACAGGGCGCGCGCGCGGACTACATCTCGCGCCTGGCAACGACGCTTTGCACGTTCACTTGCAGATGCGTGTGACCGGTGCGGTACGGGGAGCGGTAGCGACCTGGTGCTGCCGGAATGGGCGACTGCCGCGAGCACCAGGTCGCTACCGCTCCCTGTACCGCACCAGTCGCAGGCCGCACGCATTAGCAAACCGCTGTAAGTTGATGACGCGATTATCTCGCAACAAAGAATTTCGTCAAGCAATTCCGCGACAACACGGCCAAGGTTCCTTGTCTTCATAATCTATTTCAGCGCCGTCGTCCCCTTCAGATAACCGAGCGAAACCAGAAACTCATCCATCGCGCGCGGCCTGGGCCAATTCCGAAATTCAAGCCGCGGCCCCCGTTGCGCGTGGGCGCGGCCAGCCCCGATTGCGTTGATTGCGTTGAGTGATTGTTCTTGGTCATAAACTGTTTCCCCTCTCAAGGCATTCTGTTAGACTCGGTTCCTCTCAAAACACAGGCGCTACAAATCGCTAAGGGCAAGTAAAAAATCTACTTCCCGAGGTGGGACAAGATGCCATCTTGTCCCACGACAAAAGGCGCGCGGAAAATGGGAACATTGAATTTTTTCTGAAGGAAACGCTGAAGGAATTATGAAGATGGCTCAGGGTGAGTTGACCCAATCCGGCTATGAATTCGGCCCTTTCCGCCTGGATGTGGCTGAGCGTCTGCTGCTGCGCGACGGGGAGCCGGTGCTGCTCCCGCCGAAAGCCTTCGACACGCTCCTGGCGCTGGTCGCCAACCGCGGCCATATCCTGAAAAAAGACGACCTGATGAAGGCGGTCTGGCCTGAGACGATTGTCGAGGAAAACAATCTCAGCCAGTACGTCTCCGCTTTGCGCAAAGCCCTGGGCGACGATCCGGACGGACACCGGTATATCGAGACCGTGCCGCGCCTGGGTTACCGCTTTGTCGCGCGCGTGATTGACGTGTGGGAGGGTCGCGGCGCGCAAGAAAGTGCGCGAGGCGAAGGCGCTCCCGTGCGCTCCATCGCCGTGCTCCCGTTCAAATACCTGGGCGGCGAGGGCGGGGATGAATACCTGGGACTGGGCATCGCGGATGCGATCATCACCCGGCTCAGTAATCTCCGGCAGATCGTCGTGCGCCCGACCGCTTCGGTGAGCAAGTACGCCGGCGCGGCCCATGACCCGGTCGCGGCGGGCCGCGAATTGCGGGTCGAGGCCGTGCTCGAAGGCCGCATCCAGCGAGCGGAGAACAGGATTCGCGCGACGGTGCAATTGATCAGCGTCCGGGACGAAGCGCCGCTGTGGGCGGAGAAGTTCGACGTGGAATTCAAGGACATCTTTACGGTCGAGGACGCCGCCTCTGAACAGGTGGCGCGCGCGCTGATCCTGAAACTGACTCGTGAGGAGCAGGAACTCCTGAGCAAGCGTTACACCGAAGACAGCGAGGCTTATCAGCTTTACCTCAAAGGCCGCTACTACTGGAACAAGCGGAGCAGCGGGGGGTTCAAGAAAGCCACCTCATACTTCCAGCAGGCGATTGACAAAGACCCCGGCTACGCGCTGGCTTACGCGGGGCTGGCCGACTGCTACAACCTGCATAGTTATTACGGCGAACTCCCGCCCAGGGAATCCTTCCCCAAAGCCAAGGCCGCGTCCACCAGGGCGCTGGAGATTGATGACCGGCTGGCCGAAGCGCATACCTCGCTCGCCTTTGTCAGAGCCTGGCATGATTGGGATTGGCCGGCTGCCGAAAGCGAGTTCGAGCGCGCCCTGCAGCTCAATCCGAACTACGCGACTGCGCGCCACTGGTATGCTCTCTATCTGATGGCGATGGGGCGGGAGGTTGAGGCGCTGGAGGAAATCAAGCGCGCCCATGAGATTGACCCGCTTTCGCTGCCCATTAATCGGGATGTCGGATTGATCTATTATCGCGCCCGCCAATACGACCGGGCGATTGAACAGTACCTCAAAACGATCGAACTGGATCCGAGCTTCTGGTCGGCGCACCAGCATCTCGGGTGGGCCTATGAACAAAAGGCGATGTATGCGGAAGCCATCGCCGAGTTGAACCAGGCGATGGCTTGCGCCGGCGACCGCCCGAGTATCCGCGCGCAACTCGGGCATGTCCACGCGGTCTCGGGACGGCGAGAGGCAGCGGAAAAAGCGCTCGGCGAGTTACGGGAGCAATCAAAACAACCCTGCGTTTCGCCCTATGAAATCGCCACGATCTACGCCGGACTGGGAGAGAATGATCAGGCCTTTGCCTGGCTCGATCAGGCTTACCTGGATCGCTCCGGTTGGCTGATTTACCTCAAAGTCGAGCCGATGCTCGATGGCCTGCGCGCTGATCCCAGATTCACGGACATGCTGCATTGCGTCGGTCTCGGCCTATAACTCGGCCATTGGCAGGTGAAGGCTCACTCCGCGTTCGCTGCTCGTCTACCGCTCACGCCGTGCCGGATCGTTCTCTTTGATGATTTGTAATTCGAGCCGGCCGATTTCACGAGCCGTGAATTGCGACCATCGCCTGGCCGAGCGTGGTGCGTTCTACTCATTCTTCCCGCCGCCCCAGCGCGCGCAATCTGCGTTGGCGCAATGCCTCGTGGACAAGCTCTCGAATTACGTCGCTCCGGCTCTTTTCTTCGTCCCGCGAAAGGTTGCCGACCTCGCGCAGATCGTCCACGAAAAGTTTGGTCATACTTGAGGTGGAAGCTACCAGTCTTGGCCTGTTCCGAATCTATTCAGGGTCTTCGCAGTTTGCCGATGACCTCATCTGGACGACGGGGCGTCATCAACTTAGCAGATGCGCGGCAACTGTTCGCCGACAAGCAGGTCGACAATACGCCCGCCGCCGAACCCGGTATTGAGCATCACCACGCCTGCCGGGGCTTCCACGACCTCGCCAATGATCGCTGCCTGTTCGCCGCACGTGTGCGCGCGCATTGCCGCAACCAGCGGGTCGGCGAATTCGGCAGGGGCAATAGCGACGAGCTTTCCTTCGTTGGCCAGATAGAGCGGGTCGAGGCCGAGTATCTCGCACGCTCCGCGGACCGCTTCTCGGATCGGCAGCGCATTTTCGTTGAGGCGAATGGCGGCTTGTGATGATTGCGCAAATTCGTTAAGTACTGTCGCCAGTCCGCCGCGCGTGGCGTCGCGCAGACAATGAATGTCCGGGCAGACCGAGAGCATAGTCTGGACCAGTCCGGAGAGTGGCTGGCAGTCCGTTTCCACGTCCGTTTCCAGCGCCAGCTCATTGCGCGCCAGTAGAATCGCGCAGCCGTGATCGCCGAGATAACCGTTGACGATGACCTTGTCGCCAGCCCGCGCGCGCGAGGCTGAGATGTTTACGCCCGCGGGCACAACTCCGATACCCGCCGTGTTGATAAAGAGCTTGTCGGCTGCCCCGCGTTCGACGACCTTCGTGTCGCCGGTGACGACCAAGACCCCCGCCAGATCAGCCGCTTCGCGCATGCTCGTGGTGACGCGACGCAAAGTCTCGACTGGCAATCCTTCCTCCAACACGAGTCCGCAGGAAAGATAGAGCGGACGCGCGCCGCTCACCGCCAGGTCGTTGACCGTGCCGTTGACGGCGAGCCGTCCGATGTCTCCGCCGGGAAAGAAGAGCGGATGGACGACGAATGTGTCAGTCGTGAACGCCAGCCGGTCGCCGCCACTCGCGAGTTCATTCAATCCGATGACGGCCTGATCTTCGAGCGGCGCGAGCAGCGGGTTATTGAACGCGCCGAGGATCACGTCCCGGATTAGATCGCGCATCGCCTTGCCGCCGCTGCCGTGAGCCAGTGTAATCGTGGCGTCTCGCACTTTGCCGCGACCGCGCTGCATATCTTCGAGCGGAACCGAACAAACAAATGGCGCGGTCATACGGCAGCCCTCCGATCCGTCCCCCCGGCGTTGCCTCGCAATCCCGAAATGTCAATCCGCCCAAAGTTGTAATAGGCGGCGCAGGCGCCTTCTGATGAGACCATCAGGGCGCCGAGCGGCGTTTCGGGCGTGCAGGCCGCGCCGAAGATTTTACATTCGTGCGGCTTGATGACGCCTTTGAGCACCTCGCCGCACTGGCAGGATTTCGGATCGGCGATCTTCAGGTTCGGGACGCGGAATCTTTTTTCGGCGTCGAAGCCGGCGAAGGCCTCGCGGATGCGCACGCCGGAATGATCTATCGAACCCAGGCCGCGCCATTCAAAGAATTCGCGCAGCTCGAAGACTTCGTGAATCGCCGCGAGCGCCGCGCTGTTGCCCTCCGGCGGCACGACGCGCGCGTATTGGTTTTCGACCGCCGAGCGCCCTTCGGCAAGCTGTTTCAACACCATCCACAGCGCCTGCAGCAAGTCGAGCGGCTCGAAGCCGGCGATGACAATCGGCTTGTGATAATTCCCGGCGATGAATTCATAGGGCCTTGTGCCGATGACCAGGCTGACGTGCCCGGGGCCGAGAAAGCCGTCCAGATGCAAATCGGGTGAATCCAAAATTGCCTTGATGGTGGGGATGATCGTGATGTGATTGCAGAAGAGCGAGAAGTTGCGCACGCCCTCGCGTCTGGCCGCCAGCACTGTCATGGCCGTACTGGGCATCGTCGTTTCGAAGCCGAGGCCGAAGAAAATCACTTCGCGTTGCGGGTTTTCGCGCGCCAGCTTCAGCGCATCGAGCGGCGAATAAACCATGCGCACGTCCGCGCCGTTGGCTTTAGCCTGCAACAAGGTTTTTTGCGAACCGGGCACGCGCATCGCATCGCCGAAGGTCGTGAAGATCACGCCGGGCTGTTCGGCCAGCGCGATGCAATCATCCACGCGGCCCATCGGCAGCACGCAGACCGGGCAGCCGGGGCCGTGCACGAATTCCACGGCGGGCGGCAGCATTTGCTTCAGGCCGTAACGAAAGATCGCATGTGTGTGGCCGCCGCACACCTCCATAATTTGAAGAGGGCGGCGTCGCGCGGTCTCGATGCGCTCGACCAGTTGGTTGATCTCTGTTCGTAGAATCCGCGCTTTGACCGGATCGCGGAATTCGTCAATGTATTTCATAGTTTACCTCGTTGATCAGCCAGCAGTGTGTGCACCAAATCCCAAAGGATGTGATAAACGGCGACGTGGCATTCCTGAACGCGGTGAATGCTATCACTCTCGACCACCAGGCAATGGTCCACGTCCCGGCTCTCTTTCATTCGACCGCCGTCTCCGCCCGCCAGCCCGACTGTCACGATCCCCATCTCCTTCGCTTTGGCAAAGGCCGCGAGCAGGTTGTCGGAGTTGCCGCTGGTCGAAACGCCGATGAGCGCATCGCCGCGGCGCGCTTGCGCGATGAGTTGCCGCACGAAGATGTGCGCGAAACCGACATCATTGCCGACCGCCGTCATCATCGCCGTGTCGGCGACGAGATTGACGGCGGCCAGCGCGGGCCGCCCCGCCGTCACCGGATGCTGAAACTCAACGGCGATGTGCGATGCGTCGCAACTCGACCCGCCGTTGCCGATGGTGAAGAGCTTCCCGCCCTCTTCGTAGACCGCCGCGATGGCGCGCGCGACGGCGATCACCTGCGCGGCGCTGGCGCCGAAAAATCGCCGTTTCACGTCAACGCTGTCCTCGGCTTTTTGCCGGACGGATTCGAGCAAGGCGTCGTCCATCCGCGCCGCGTCCTGGCGCCCGCCGTGCAGAAAAGGATAGAGAGATTGCAGCGGGGAATTGTCAGCCATAGCGGTTCAATCGGAGAGGCTCAACGCTTCCATCTCGGCTTGCATCTCGCCCAATTCGCGAAGCAATTGCAGCGTAGCTTCAGCCTCTTTTTCGTCCACCTTGCTCATCGCAAAGCCGACGTGTATCAGCACGTAATCGCCGAGCGCAAGTTCTTTGCGGTCAAGCAGACCGATGTTGACATTGCGCCGCACGCCGCCAATATCGACTTTTGCGAGTTGTTGCTCTTCGTCCACGATTTCGACGATTTTACCGGGTATCGCCAGACACATAGAATCAAATCCTCCTGGTCGCTAGAAACCACGCGGGACTGGCGCGGCGCCGAGCCGGGCATTGGCCACAGCCGCCTGACCGAGCGAGATGCCGCCATCATTCGCCGGCACGCGGCTGTGCATCAAGACCTCGAAGCCGTCCGCCGCGAGCAACGCATGCGCGCGTTCGAGCAGAAACATATTCTGGAAGACGCCGCCCGAAAGCGCGACGCGGTTGAGACGCCGCCGGTCGCGCGCGCGCCGCGCCATTCTTGTGATCAAATGCGCCACCGCGAGATGGAACTTCGCGGAAACTTCCGCCGCCGCGCGGCCATCCAGCAGCTCGCCCATCGCGCATTGAATGACGGGCTCAGCTTTGATGATACCGCCCTCAGTGATCTCGAATTCATAGCAGGTGGTTACATTACGATCAGCAATCGTCTCCAATTCAATCGCGGCCTGCCCTTCATAATTGATCGCGTTGCGCAAGCCTAACAATGCAGCCAGCGCATCGAAGAGTCGTCCCATGCTCGAAGTCCGGGGGCTGTTCACGCCCGTGGCGATCATCCGCCGCAGCGTCGCCCACGCGCGCCGATCCAACTGGTTCACAAAAGGCAGATTCAGGTCGAGAAAATCATCGCCCAGCGAGCGTTGCAAATACACCGCAGCCATCCGCCACGGTTCGCGGATGGCTTTTGCGCCGCCGGGCATGGGGATGTAATCCAAATGCGCGATGCGCTCGGCCTGCGCGAAATCGGCGACGAAAAACTCGCCGCCCCACCATCCGCCGTCAGAGCCGAAGCCGAGGCCATCCATCGCCACGCCGATGACTTCGCCTTCGACCTGATTGTCGGCCAGACAACTGGCGATGTGCGCGTGATGATGCTGCACGCCGATTTTGGTTTCGATCCCATCCATCGCCAACGCGTATTTGCTCGAAAGATATTCGGGATGCGGATCGTAAGCGACGACCTCCGGCCGCAAATCGAAGAGGCGTTTGAAATGGTCAATGCCTTCGGCGAAAGAACGCAGCGTTTCCAGGTTTTCCAGATCGCCGATGTGATGGCTGACGAATGCGTGATGCCCGCGCGCCAGGCAGAAGGTGTTTTTCAACTCAGCGCCGCAAGCCAGAATCTGCCGCTTGAAATCAAAGGAGGTGTTGATCGGGGCGGGCGCGTATCCGCGCGAACGGCGCAGGATCATTTCCTTGCCGCCCAGCACGCGCGCGACCGAATCGTCGGCGCGCATTCGAATGCGCCGGTCGTGCAGCAGAAAGTAATCGGCAATTTCACTTAAACGCCTGGTCGCATCGTCGTCTTCGAAACAAATCGGTTCGTCGGAGATATTGCCGCTGGTCATCACCAGCGGACGATCAAGCCCGTTTAGCAGCAAATGATGGAGCGGCGTGTAAGGGAGTATAAAGCCGAGCGTTCGCACGCCGGGCGCAACGCTGTCCGAAATGTCCGCTTCCGGTTTTCGTTCCAGCAAGACAATCGGGCGACGTTCCGACAGGAGCAGCTTTTCTTCCGCTTCCGAGACAAAACAAAACTGCCTGATGAATTCAACCGAACCAGCCATCAGCGCGAAGGGTTTGTCTTCACGATATTTTCTGCCGCGCAATCGCGCGACGGCTTCGGCGTCGCGCGCGTCACAGGCGAGGTGGAATCCGCCCAGGCCTTTGAGGGCGACGATTTGGCCTTGGAGCAGCAATCGCCGCGCGCGGCTGACGGCGTCTTCGCGCGGCCTGAGAGCTAGTTCGCGCCCGCCCGCGCCAGTCAAATACAATTGCGGTCCGCAAACCGGGCAGGCGGTCGGTTCGGCATGAAAACGGCGGTCAAGCGGGTTTTCGTACTCGGCGCGGCAGGTTGCGCACATTTCGAAATACCGCATCGTCGTTTGCGCCCGGTCATACGGAACGCCTTCGATGATGGTGAAGCGCGGGCCGCAGTTGGCGCAATTGATGAAGGAAAAGCGGTAGCGACGGTCGCGCGGATCGAACAGTTCGCGCAGGCAATCACGGCACGTGGCGATGTCGGCTGAAATCGGCGTCAACCCGGATCCGGCGGCGTCGCTTTCGACGATGCGGAAATCGTCGTTATCAGTAGCGGCCAGCCATTCGCGGCATTCTACGGATTCGATTTGCGCCAGCGGCGGCGGGTTGAAACTGATTTCGCTGACGAACTGTTCGATGGCGCGCCTTTCGCCTTCGACCTCTATCACTACGCCAGTGGCGCTATTGAAAACCTGACCGCGTAGCGAGCGGCGTCGGGCAAGCGAATAGATGTAGGGGCGAAAGCCAACCCCCTGAACGATTCCTCGCACCAGGATTTGCACTCGTGTCGCCATTTGCGTGATTGCGGATTGCGGCGGTCAGGTCAATCTTGGTGATGACCGCCACATCCGCGGTATTGAAAATCGTCGGATATTTCAGCGGCTTGTCTTCGCCTTCGGTCACGGAGATGAGCGCCAGCCGCAACTCTTCGCCCAGGTCGTATGATGATCTGTTTGACCGGTTGCTTCAGCACATTTTCCCTGACGGTGACCAAACATGGTGTGCTCATGACTCAATCTCCAAGGCGACGACTTCGAGTTCCCTGCCTCGCACCGCTTGCGGCGTCGCGCTGCCGCAAACCGGGCCAAAGGTTTCAGGTTCACAACCGATTAGCAAAATCCGCTTGAACTCCGCGCCCATTGACCGCGCCATTTGCAGAACCTTCATCGGATTCATTCCATGCGGTTCGACGGCCATCATCTGGGCGTCCGCGTTCTCAAACTCGTTCAGATCAGGCTCGATAACGTAAAGCGCGCCAGGCTGGCCGCCGCGCGGCGTCGCGTCCACAAAGATGGTCACATCGTATCCGTCCATCAACGCAAAAGCCAGGTAGAATCCGCGTATGTCGAAATCCACGAAATGAACCCTGCTTTCGGTCAGCCCTTCGATGAGCGCGCGAGGCTTTTTCCCGGGTGGGGTATCAGCCGGATAAAAGTTTCGGTTCGATAAATCGAAGCATTGGAACGTGGGCTTTATAAAATTATCCCGGTCTGATAAGAAGATGGCTGTAGACGCGTTTTCATACTTTGTCATATCTCATTGAGCGCGGTCAGCCAATGACAGTCTGGAAATAGGGTTGTATCATAACCAGCAAAAGAACCGGTTGCGGAGTTCAAATATGGGCAGACCAAGCTTGATCAGCGAAAATGATTGCGGCTGCGTCACACAGAGTAGGCGAACCGGCGCGCCGGTCAGCGCAAACGACACGGGCTGCATCTGTCTGGCGAGCAGCATTGTGCAGATCGTCGGACGCAAGTATTCGCTGCGATTGCTGTCAATGATCGCTGACTGCGGCGCGCTGCGTTTCAATGAGATCAGGCGCGAGATGAGCGAGATCAGTTCCTCGACGCTGACTATCAGGCTGGCGGAACTGGAAAGCGCCGGGTTGATCCAACGCCAGACGTTTTCCGAAATTCCCCCACGTGTTGAATACTCGCTGACGGAAGAGGGCGAGGGGCTGCGTAAAAGATTACTCTCCCTTTCCAGATTCGCCTCGCGCGGAAGAACGCCCGACGTTTGATAAACGTGTTTCCCCGGCGCAAGCCCCTGGCTTGCGCGTTATCAAAAAACAGTTTGCCATTGCGGAGGGAACAATGGATAACACCACTCTCTGGACTTACTCTCTGATCGCCGGCGCGGTCGTGATTGTGATCGTCGCGCTCCTGCTCATCCTGATCATTCAAGCCGCCCGCCGGATTGATTACCACGCCAATGAAATCTGGGAAGCGGGCAAGAAGATCGCCGGCAACACGGTTTCGATCTGGATGCTGCAAACCACCAACGTCGTCGCGGGCGACATCCTGAAAACGGCGCAATCAATCGCCGGAGTCGCTTCCGACATCAATCAAAAGCTCGACACGCTGGGCCAGGCGCTCGCCAAAGGGAGGTAGCGATGGAACTCTTGACGTGGCTGACTGTGATTTACGCTGTCGTGCTAGTGCTGACGCTGGCGGTCGGATTGATTCTGATCCTGCTGACGCTGCGCCGCATCGGCGACAAGCTGGCGAAGATCGACGCGGGATTGAAGGTGGTCGAAACGAACACCGCTCCGCTCAACGCCGGCGTCGAGGCGTTGAACAACGGGCTGGGAACGCTGGCCGGCGGCTTGCAGGTCGCCGAAAACAGCTTCGCTTCGGCCAACGAACATTTTCAGGAAGCGCTCGACAGCGTGGCGGCTGTCACGCAATGAGCCGGGGAGAACACGACGATGGAAAATTACAACGAAGCGGCGGTTCAAACGGTCTGGTGGATTGGACTGATTCTGGCGCTGATCGTCACTGTGATTGACGTCGCGCTGCTGATCCGCGTGATCCGCGCGGCGCGGAAGATAGACGCGCTCGCCGACAGAACGTTGAAAGCGGCGGGCGGAATTGCGGGCAACACGACGGCGATCGGCAAACTGGGCGCAACGCTTGAAGTCGCGGGCGCGCTGGTCGAAAAAGCCGGGCCGATTGTGAATGTCGCCGGATCAATCGAAAAGAAACTTGCCGCCGTCGCGGGCCACTTCGGCGGAAGGAGGAGCTAAGAGATGGACACTGTGCTGCTATTGACGATTCTGACCGTGCTGGCCGGCGCCGTACTGCTCATTGCGCTGGGCGTCGGACTGTACCACATCGCCAAAGGGCTGGAGAGCATCGGCGTCAGCCTGGACAAGATTGCGATGGGCGTGCGCGCCATCGAAGTCGAAACCGCGCCGCTGCCCGGCTGCATTGACGGCGTCAATGGTTCGCTGGCGCCAGTGATCGGCGGCTTTGAAGCGGTCGGCGCCAGTCTGACCAGCGCCGATCAACATCTGGGCAATGTGGCGGGCGCGCTTGGCGTCAAGTGACTCGGTACGGTACCGGGAGCGGTAGCGACCGGGTGCTTCTGGGGTGCGTACATCACGAAGCCACCCGGTCGCTACCGCTCCCGGTACCGCACCCTTGGAGACGACGATGAAAATAGGCATCAGCGGAAAAGGCGGATCGGGCAAGACGACGATTTCGGCGACGCTCGCGCGCGTGTTCGCGCGGCAGGGTTTCCCGGTGCTGGCGATTGACGGCGATCCGAATCCGAATCTGGGAATGGCTTTGGGGCTGAAGCCCGAAACGCTCGAAGAGGTGAAATCAATTCCGCGCGGCATCGCCGAACGCAAGACCGACGAAGACGGCAAGATGCGGTTGGAGTTGAAATATTCGGTCGAAGAGATTGCCGCGCTGCACGGCATCGCCGCGCCCGACGGAGTGCGGTTGCTGGTCGGGACGAAAGTCGAGGCGCCCGGCGCGGGCTGACTGTGCTCGGCTCATGCTGCCGTGCGCAGCATTATGGGCGAGATCGTTTCCGAAGCCGAAGATGTGACGGTCATGGACATGGAGGCTTCGATTGAGCACCTGAGCCGAGGCACGGTTCGTCACGTTGACGCATTGCTGGTTGTCACCGAACCTTATTACCGCGCGCTGGAAACTGCGCGGCGCACCGTGCCGCTGGCGCGCGGCCTGGGGATCAACCGCATCTTCGCCGTCGCCAACAAACTGCGCAGCGCCGAAGACGAACAGGCGGTCAGAGATTTCTGCCGCAATCACGACCTGGAAATCATCGCCGCGATTCCGTTCGATCAAAACGTCACGCAAGCCGACTTGCGGGGACAATCGCTGATTGATTTCAAACCCGACGCGCCGATGGTCGCGGAAGTCACCAGGCTGGCGGCCACCTTACGCGAGCGCGTGCCGAACAACGGTTCGTCCACCGACAAATATTTGTCCAAACCGAACTGCTGAAATCGCAGGAGACGTTTTATGCTCGAAGAAACTATTGAAGTCGTTTCCACTCCGTCTGAAGTTTCATCAGTCGGCGGCCGCAAACCGGCGCCGCAACCGAAGCCGTCGCGCGAAGAGTTGAATTTCGGCCCGCTCAAAACGATTCACGCCTTCTGGCTGGCGGGGATGAGTTGCGATGGCTGCACGATTGCCGTTGCGGGCGCGACCAATCCGCCGCTGGAAGGTTTGCTGACCGGCACGTTGCCCGCGTTGCCGCAACTCATCCTGCACCATCCGGCGCTGGCGGTCGAAGCGGGCGAAGCGTTCGTCCACAATTTCTATCAGGCCGAACGCGGCGAACTTGGCGCGCCTTACGTCGTTTGCTACGAAGGCTCAATCGCCGACGAAACCATCGCCGCGCAAACGGGCGGTTACTGGTCGGCGCTCGGCGCGGAAAATCTGGGCGAAGATAAGCGTCGCCAGATTCCGACGACGGAATGGTTGAAGCGCTTGGCGCCCGGCGCGGCGGCGGTCGTCGCGGTCGGCACCTGCGCGACGTGGGGAGGCATTCCGGCGGCGGCGGGCAACCCGACGAACGCGATGGGCGTGATGGATTTTCTAGGCCGCGATTATCGCAGCACAACCGGGCTGCCGGTCATCAACATTCCCGGCTGCTCGCCCATCGGCGACAACTTCACCGAAACGGTGGCCGTGATTCTGCTCTTTTTGCAGGGACTCGGCCCGTTGCCGGAGTTCGACGAACTGGGCCGCCCGGCGTGGCTCTTCCGCGACACGGTGCATCAGAAATGCATGCGCGCCGGCTTTTACGAAGAAGGCACGTTCGCGAAAAAATACGGCGACCCCGAGTGCCTGGTCGAGATCGGCTGCTGGGGGCCGGTCGTGCAATGCAATATCGTTTCGCGCGGCGCGATCAATCACATGGGCGGATGCATGAACACGGGCGGCATCTGCATCGGCTGCACCATGCCCGGTTTCCCGGATAAGTTCGCGCCGTTTTACAAAACGCCGCCCGGCTCGACCGTCTCTTCGAACGTGTCGCGCACAACCGGCATGCTGATCCGGCGTCTGCGCCGCATCACACAGAAGTTTCAGAATCAGGAATCGCGATGGGAACGGGAGAACCACATCCCAAGCGGTTGGGGCGCGGCGCAACAACCGTCATTGACCAGCCGCGCGATCCACCACATCTATCAGTGGATGCAGTACAGAAACACGGTCAGACCCGGCAGCGGCGGCGCGCCAAAAGGCTCAGAGCAATCGCCTATGCCGTAAAGCCGGTGTCCGACAAACTTCAGTTTGTCGTTGACTTCACCATCAGCTACTTGCGGGAACATGCGACAAACTGATGGTCTTTGAGTAAATAACGCAACAACAGCGTAGGGGCGGGTTTTCCCCGCCCAAGCCCCTCGACAGCGGATCCGGGCGGGGAAAACCCGCCCCTACGCTGTTGTTGTAGTTAATTTTCAAACGCCATAAGTTTTTCGAACCTTTTTCCTTCGAACCTTTTTCCGAGGATACGATCATGTGCTTCAAAAACCTCCCGATTGAATTCGACGCGCAGGGTAATCCGTTTTTGCGCGGCGGCGTCCGCGATCCGTATTCGACTCGCAACGTCGTCACGTCGGTCGGCGAAGTTCAGCAGATGCCTTACAGCCAGGTGCGTGAGCTGCTGGCGCGCAACGGCTTCATCAAGGACGTTGATTTCGATCCGGTCACGCGCGTCGCCGGGGCGCTGGCCTTTCACGGCGTCGCCGATCTGCAAAACCGCAAATTCATCGAAGCGCGTTCGATGGCGACGCTCTTTCGCGGCTACGAAATTATTATGAAGGGCCGCGATCCGCGCGACGCGATCTTCATCACCAGCCGCGCCTGCGGCGTTTGCGGCGGCGTGCATTCGGCGACGGCGGCGCTGGGCATCGAGATGGCTTTCGGCATCACTCCGCCGCCGCTTGGCGTGATCGTGCGGAACCTGCTGCTCTCGCTCGAATTTCTTTACGACCATCCGCTGCACCTGTTCCTGCTGGCCGGGCCGGACTATTCCGAAGCGATGGTCAAGCCGTCGAATCCGGGCGTTTGGGAAAAGGCCACGCAGACTGAAGCGCCGGGCGCGGCCACGCACGGCTATCAGACCATCGCCGACATCATGCGCGACATGAATCCGCTGGCCGGGAAACTGTACCTCGAAGCCTTGCACATGACGCGCGTCGCGCGCGAAGCCTACGTCATCATCGGCGGTAAATATCCGCATCCTGAAACGCTGGTGCCCGGCGGCGTCAGTACGACCGTCACGCTGCAAACCTTCAATGAAATTTACGTCCGGCTGCAGCAGTTCTTCGACTACTCGAAGAAGGTCGTGGCGATCTGGGATGACCTGACCGAATTCTTCTACGAAGCGAATCCGGCATACCGGCAGGTCGGCGCGCGCGCGAAGAACATGGTTGATCTGGGCATCTGGGATGACCCGGAAACTTACGACGCGACTTATGCCAATTGCAACGAGTGGGGCGACAAACGCTGGGCGACGCCCGGCGCAGTGATCGGCGGCGAACTCGTCACGACCAAATTGCAGAACCTGAACCTCGGCCTCGAAGAGTTCGTCGAGCATTCGTTCTACAACGAATGGGTGAACGGGGCCGGGCCGAAGCACGCGACTGATCCGTCGGGCGCGCCGCTCTCGCCCTATCATCCCTGGAACAAGGAGACCAAACCGCGTCCGGGCGGACAGAACTGGCGCGAGAAATATACGTGGGCGACTTCGCCGCGCTGGGATCGGCAGGTCTTCGAGGCCGGCGCTTATGTGCGCGTGTGGAATACCGCCGCCGCGCAAAAGATTCGCCCGAATTCCCTGATCGAGTCCACCGGCACGAGTTTGAAGATGTGCGTGCCGAGAGCCGTCATGCCGGAGATGGATTTGGAATGGAAAATTCCCGCCGACTGGAACACCTTCGAGCGCAATCGCGCCCGCGCTTATTGTTTGCCTTACACCGCGCTGGTGGCGATGAACGACTGGCTCAAAGGGCTTGATCTATTGAAGCAGGGCAAGACCGCCGTCAGCGCCGAGTTTGAAATCCCGAAAAGCAACCGCATCGGCGTCGGTTTCTGGGGCGCTGGGCGCGGATACCTGTCGCACCACATGGAATTGGATGACGGCATAGTTACGAACTATCAGATACTCACGCCCTCAACGATCAACGCTTCGCCGATGGACAACTGGGGACGCCCTGGCCCATACGAAGAAGCCGTGCTGAATACGCCGATCCTGGAGGATTTCTCGACGCCGGAGCAGTACAAGGGCATTGACCTGCTGCGCACGCTGCGGAGCTTCGATCCGTGCATGCCCTGCACGACGCACATCTATGCGGGCGAGCACACGGTGGTCAGAGAGGTCAATACTTGCGCCTGCGGCGTTGATGGGTGATTCGCAGACTTGCTTCTTGCGCTCTTCGGCGGTAGTTTCTGCCGAGAGTTCCTGGATACGCGAATTCACAACTGAGGATGTTTTATGAGTTTGTCTCTTCAAACATTGAACGATCTGTTCAAATCTTTGCCGCCGGCCTCGCAAGCTGAGGTGATCAATTTCGCTGAGTTTCTCACGAAAAAGCGCAAGCGAAAGGCACGGCGAAAATTGCGGCAATCGTGGGCGGGCGGGCTCGCCGAACATCGCAATCAGTACACTTCCATCGAGCTTCAAAAGCTGGCGCTGGAATGGCGCACGAACTGATCTCTCCTTTCTCCCGCCATGTATCTTTTGGATACCAACATCTGGCTGGAGCGTTTGCTCGGACAGCCGAAAACCAATGAAGTTGGGCAATTGCTCGGCCTCATCCCGTCCGACGAACTTTTCATCACCGACTTTGCCTTCCATTCAGTCTGCGTCATTATGGCCAGACTCAAGAAACAACTGGCGTTGCTCGATTTTGTGCAAGACTTGTTTATTGATGGCGATGTTTCGCTGGTTTCACTTCCACCGAACAAGACCCCGGAACTAATCAAAGCGATGAAGCGATACAAGCTCGATTTCGATGACGCATACCAATACCTTGCCGCCAAGCTCAATGGGCTGACGCTGGTCACATTCGATAAAGACTTGAAACGCAACCCGCTGGGCGGTCGGACTCCGGCGCAGATCATCGCCTCGCTGAAATAACCTGGGAGAATCCTTCGTGAAAGTCCTGATCGCAGGCGTCGGCCATCCCAATCTGAAAGACCTGTCGTTCGGTCAGGTCATGCTCGCGCATCTGAAACAACAGAACTGGCCTGAAGAGGTTGATCTCGAAAACCTGAGCTTCGGCGCCATCGCCGTGCTGCAATGGTTTCAGGACGCGCCGGGCAAATATCAGCGCGTGGTCTTTCTTTCGGCGGCGGAGCGCGAACGCGAGCCGGGAACACTGGCAACTTACTCCTGGCGCTTCCCACGACTGGATAAAAACAAAGTCCAGGATTGCGTCGCCGAATCCGTCACCGGCATTATCAGCCTTGATAATCTGCTGATGATCCTGCAACACTTCAACGCGCTGCCGCCGGAAGTGGAAGTAATCGAAATCGAGCCGGTCGAGTCGAAGATCGGCTTTGAATGCAGCCCGGCGGTCGCCACGCGCTTTGAGGAATTCAGCGAAATCATCCGGCAGAAGGTTATAGCTCCATTTACCGCCGCTCCGGCAAACTGAAAATGAGTAACAATCATCAGGCGACGGATCAGGAATACGCCAATCCGTTCGAGCAGTTGAGCGCGCTGCTCGAATATATCGAACAACACCCGGATGCCGAATTTCGCGACCGTGTGCGCGAGTTGGTCTACTCGCTCGTCGAATTGCATCACGATGCTTTGCGGCGGATTCTGGAAACGGTAGGCGCGCACGGCGACGGCGAAGAACTGCTCAGGCAATTGAGCAATGACGAACTGGTGCGCGCCGTGCTGATGGTTCACGGGCTGATGCCGCAGGACCTGGAATCGAGAGTCCAAACGGCGCTCGAACATGCGCGCGAACATCTGAAGGCTTATGATGCCGGCGCCGAGCTGGTCGGCATCCGAGAGAATGTGGCCAGGCTGCGGCTGATCGGCGGCGCGGCGAGCGTGAATGTTTCGACCGCCGTGCTGAAGGGCACGATCGAACAGGCCTTGCACGAACTCGCGCCCGATCTGCTCAACATCGAATACGAAGACCTGATCGCTTCAGCGAAGTCGCGGAAACTCGTCCAGATTGCGCCGAAACCTGTATTCACGCCGCCAAAATCGGAAGGCGATTTGATCCCGATCATCCGCATAAACGAAGTGCCGAACAACTCCATGCGCGTGATCGAAATCGGCGACATCAATCTGCTGGTTTGCAACGTCGCCGAAACGTTTTATGCTTTTCGCAACGCCTGCGCGCACCGTGGCATGTCGCTGGAAAAGGGGATGCTCGAAGGTTCAGTGCTGACCTGTCCCTGGCACGGCTATCAATTCGATCTGCGGCGCGGCGGGCAATGTCTGAACGATCCGGCGCTGCGCCTGACTGCGCTGCCGCTTTCGGTCGAGAACGAAGTCGTCAAAGTCGCGCTGCAATGAGGAGGAAAGTCATGCCGTTCAAACAAACTCCCGATCAGAATTCCGAGCCTGGAAAGCCGGACATCTTCTGGCAGGACGAAATCCTGCAGGTGATGTACTGGATGCGAGGCGAAGGATTCAGCGCGCAGACCACTATCGCCGAACTGCAAAGATTTCTGGACGCGCCAGAAGCCGTGCTGGAAGACAATCTGAAGCGCCTGACGATCAATGGACTTGTGACACCTGATTCTGCCGGAAAGTACCTGCTTACAGACATGGGCGTGCGCGAAGGCGGGCGGCGCTTTGCCGATGAATTCGAAGGGCTGCTACAACAGGGACATTACGAATGCAACGACCCCGACTGCGATTGTCACAGCGCGGAATTCGCCGGAGCCTGCAAGGCACATGAGCGCCCTCATTACCACGATCACTCTCACACACACTGACAGGGGAGTACGCAGCCGCTCAATTCCGGCGTTAGGCTGCTTACAACCTCAGATGAACGTAGGAGAAGTTGATGAGCGATACAACCACTTTAATAGCCACCTTAGAAAATGCCCCCAGCATTATCATTTCCCTGATTCGTGAGGCGCCGCCCCAGTTCCTGAAGCGTCGGCCCAGCCCGACGAAATGGTCCGCTCATGAACACGCTTGTCATCTCTCTACAAGTGTTGGACCATTCCTTGCACGCCTCGACTTGATGTTAGCTGCTCCAGTGCCTTTTATAAGGTCCATACTAAATTCTCCAGAGGTGGAATCGGGAGCGCTACTGAGCGTTGATTTAGACGAAGCACTCGACCAGTATGTGAGAGAGCGAGCCAGTCTGGTCAAGAGGCTAAAGGAACTATCGGTGGAGGACTGGCAGCGAACGGCAGAGCATGAAGCGTTCAGTCATTATTCTGTATGGATCATGTTCCGGCATCTGCTGACGCACGAGATGTTTCATGCCTACAGGATTGAAGAATTGCTGTTAAAGAAGGACTGGGAATAGGTAGATGCTACAGCAGGTCGCAGCCTAATTATTCGATGGAGCATTGCCCGTGCAGATCAAAAGCCTGATGCCGATATTTGTGTTGTCAGCAATGTTGACAGCGACAATACCCTCCCAATCGTCCACTTCATCCGATGGTGAGGCTCGGAAAGAAGAGCAAATGCCCGAGATCAAACGCAACAGGCCGATTGTCAGAGAACTGAAAGGCGGTGAAGCGCACGATTACCGGATCAGACTCAAACAGGGCGAGTACGCGCATCTGGTGGTTGAGCAGCGCGGTATTGACGTGATCATTGGCGTCTTCGATGCCGCCGGTAAATCGCTCGGCGAGTTCGACAGCCCGACGGGCCTCGGCGGAACAGAACAGGTTCGCTTTGTCGCTGACGCCACGGGGGAATATCGGATCATCGCTCGTGCGCTGAGGACTGGAGCGTACGGCGGCGGCTACGCGATGAAAATCGCCGCGATTCGCCAAGCGACCGGCGGCGTGTCGCGTCTATACACAGGGGATTTCAGATGAGTAGACCAAATCTATTAAACAAGGCGGCACATGTGATGGCGTGCGCCATCGCCATAGTTGCGCTCACGCTGAGCGTAGCGGCGGCTTCATACGCGGTTGAAAATAAGCGCGTGAAGATTGCGATTGAAGGCATGCGCTGCACAAGCTGCGCTCAGGGCATCAAGGCGATGCTGAAACGGACGCCGGGCGTTATTACCGCTGAGGTGAGTTTTGAACAGCGCGAGGCCATTGTTGCATATGACCCGGAGCGCACAGCGCCGGAGAAGATAATTGAAACGATAGAAAAGATGGGCTACAAGGCGAAGGTGAAAGAGGAGTCGTTCATTTCGTCACGGACGACACCCTAAAACAATGAAAAACAACCACGAAGAAACGAAGACCACGAAGGTTTCCCCTGTTCTTCTTCGTCTTCTTCGTTTCTTCGTGGTTGTTTTTCTGAGGAGCCTTCACGTCGTCACGAACGACGCCCTGAAACAATGAGAATCCACCACGAAGAAACGAAGGACACGAAGAAAGACAAAAACAACCTTCGTGCCCTTCGTTTCTTCGTGGTGGATTCTCTGAGGAGCTTACGTGTCGCGTTGCGACGCCCGGAAACAATGAGAAAGGGTAGGACAGGTTCTCAACCTGTCCTACCCTTTCTCTGGGGAGAAAGAGAAGTGAGGCCTGCTTTCTAAACTGCCTGCGCGAGTCGAAAGAAGTATGCCGCCAATGCTATAAGCGCAATGCCGCTGATTACCTCTGCGATGCGGCGCGCTCGATTCACACGCGCAATCCAAGCCGCTACCGTTCCGGCGAACAATCCCAATAAGAGAAACGGCAGGCCGCGCCCAATCGCATATGAGAGCGAAAGCGCCGCGCCATAGGCGGGGCGTCCAATGGCTGCGGCGATCGTTAGCAACAGAAACAACGGCCCCGCCGAAGTCGTGACCGTTGCTATACTGTAGCTGAATCCATAGACAAACGCCCCGATGATGCCGCCACGCTGGTTGATTGCCGGGTCTGAAAAGCGACGGCGGAGTAGAGGCGCAAAAAGCGCCGCCAGCCCCGCAATGAGCGAGAAGATAGCGGCGCTGATGGCAAACACGGCGCTCCACCGCGCAACGATGCGACCGAGATAAGCCGCAGTGATACCGAGCGCAACCAAGCTCAAAACCAGCCCAACGAAGAAAGCGAACGAGAGAAACACCCCGCGCCGGTAGCGTCTTTTGTCCAGCACACTCTCAACCTGAGACCCGATTAGACTGACAACCCCTACGCCCGCAGGGAGCGTGCATGGTCAGGTGCTCGTTGAGAGCACACCGCCCACAGCCGCCACGCAAAGCGCGATGAATGTTGATTGCTCAACAGCGGCGGCGACGCTTTCAATGTAGTCAAATGGGTTCATTCGGCTGTGAGCGGGACTCCCAAGCCAGCTTCTTTCAGCGTTCCCCGGTCAATGCCTACCACCGAGCAGCACGCGGCGAGCTTTCCATTGATGACGACTGCCGGGACTCTCTGAATCTTGAGGCGTTTGGCTCTCGCGGCTACGTCATCTTTCCGCATATCGAGCACCTTCACTTCACACGATGAACAGGCCAGGCGCTTGACAAGCTCAATCGTGGTTTTGCACGCCTGACAACCGGCGCTGAAGATTTCAATCTGACGCTTTTTTGCCTTTTCCTTTACTGCCATTATGATTCTCCTTTGTGGAATCGAAGCTCTCTAAAATCGGACACCCGCAGAGGGAGCCGCGACCGGAACAAGTAGCGGTTAGTCGCTCTAAACTCTCCTTCATCGCTTGCAGGTCGCAGAGCTTTTTCTCAATGTCTGCAATCTTCGCCTCGGCTCTCTTGCGCACGACGGCGCGCGTGGTGTGAGGCTCATTTTGCAATGCCAGAAGCTCTTCAATCTCTTTCAGCGAAAAGCCGAGTTCTTGAGCGCGTTTGATGAAACGGACTCTTCTATAGTCGTCTAACGAAAAAAGACGATAGCCTGCTGCTGATCGCGGCGGCTTCGGTAAAAGCCCGCGCCGTTCATAGTAGCGGATGGTCTCTATGTTGACTCCGCCACGCTTGGCGAGTTCGCCGCGTGTCAGTGGTTGGTCTTCACGGTTCATTGAGTGGGATCATACACCCTGTAGGCGGGTACAGGGTCAAGGGCAAAGAGGGGTTTTTGTGCAGACCCCCGACTTTTTGTGCAAACGAGGTTTTTGTGCAAAGCCTCTTCCACCAATTTTCAAAAAAACCCTTTTGAAATGAGCGAAACGAGAGCAATAGAAAGGATGACCGCGAAATTGAAGATCAAAAGCCTCGCTCGGTTGCTCTCACTTATACTTCTGATCTGCCTTCAGGCTCTCGCGCAAACCGGACAGCCGCGTTACGGCGGCAGCATTGTCATCGCCGTCAATAACGATCCGGGCGGGCTGAATCCCGCGATTACGACGCAGGGCATGGTGCATCTGGTGTGCGGCTCGGTCTTCAGCGGGCTGGTCGGTCTTGATTTCAATTTGAGGCCTGTGCCGGATCTGGCAGAGAGTTGGGAAGTATCGTCTGATGGCCAACGCTATGTATTTCACCTGGCGCCGAATGCAACTTTTCACGACGGTAACCCGGTCACCTCGGCGGATGTCAAATTCACCTTCGAGCAACTGTTGCTCAAATATCACTCGCGCACGCGCACTTCGATTGGCGACAAGCTGCGAGCGATCACTACGCCCGACGCGCGCACAGTCGTCTTTGAATTCAACACGCCTTACGCCGCATTCCTGCAACTGATTGACGTGGCCAATGCTCCGGTGATGCCGAAACACCTCTATGAAAACACTGACCCGCTGACGAACCCTCACAATCTCAATCCGGTTGGCTGCGGCCCGTTCAAATTCGAGAAGTGGGTCAAGGGCGATTACGTCGCGCTCCGGCGCAACGAGAGTTACTTCAAGCCGGGTAAACCTTACATTGACCGCGCGATCTTCAGGGTGATGCCGAGCGCGGCCAACGCCGCCATTGCCCTGGAAAACGGCGAAGCCGACTTCCTGATGAATCCATCGCCGCTCGACATCGCGCGGCTGAAGGAACGTCACGACATTACGATCACCGACAAAGGCCGCGAAGCTTACGCGACGGTCGAAACGATGGTTCCGAATCTGACGCGCGCGCCGCTCTCCGACCTGCGTGTTCGCCAGGCCGTCGCGCACGCGATTGACCGGCAGTACCTGGTGGATAAAGTGCAGTTCGGACAAGCCAGAGCCGCGACTGGCCCTGTCTCAAGCCTGCTCGCGTGGGCTTACAACCCGAACGTCACGAAGTACGAACGCGACATTGCGCGGGCGAATCAACTGCTGGATGAAGCCGGATACAAACGCGGCGCTGACAGCGTTCGGTTTCATCTGAAAATGCTCTGCTCGTCCGGCTGGACAAAGACCGCCGAAGCCTTGCGCGATCAATTGCGCGAGGCCGGCGTCGCGCTCGATCTGCAACTGATGGAATTCAGCGCGATGGTCGAACAGACTTACATCAAGAAAGATTTCGACCTGAGCTTCAGCAGCTTCGAGAACGGCCCCGATCCCGACATCGGCGTCAAACGCACCGTGATCTCATCGAACATTGGTCCGATCCCTTTTTCAAACGGCGCGGGCTATCGCAACCCGCAAATTGATCAACTCTTCAGCGCCGCGTCGTCTGAGTCGGATCAGCGGAAACGCGCGAAGCTGTATTTTGAAGCGCAGGAGATTTTGACCAAAGAACTGCCGTACTTCTGGCTGTACGAGCCGCGCTCTTCCTCAGCGTACAACGCTGCGCTGCGCGGGGTCTTCGCGTGGAGCGCGAAATCGAACGCGCAATTTGCGCGGGACGCCTGGTGGGTGGATGGCAGAAGGCCGGAGCAGGCAGTCACGAGCTTTCGGGAAAAACGCCGCGCGTTATGGTTCATTCCGGCGGCAGTGGTGTTCATTATTTTGCTTGCGCTGTTGCATAAACACAGAAGGCGCAGCGCATGATCCTCAGCGAACGTGATTGCCTTTCGGGTTGAGCAGACGATTCAGTTCATCGCCCAGCACATTGATCGCCACCAGCAACACCGAGATCGCCAGGATCGGAAACACGACCATCCACCAGGCGTCGCGCATGAAATGCTGCCCGTTATGTAACAGGTAGCCCCACGTGACGCGCGATTGATCGCCCAGACCGAGGAATTCCAATCCGGCTTCAACCAGGATCACATTGCCGGTTCTGACGACGGCGCTGACGATGATCAGCGGCGTCAGGTGTGGCAGCAGATGGCGCCGCATGATTCGCGCGTGGCTCGAACCGAGGGCGCGCGCGGCCAGAATGAAATCGCGCTCCCTGAGCGACATGGTTTCGGCCCGGATCAGCCTGGCCGTCGTCGGCCAGAAGGTCAGGCTCAGGATCAGAATCAGGTTCGTATACGACGAACCAAAGATCGCCGCGACGACCAGCGCCAGAAAAAATCGCGGCGGCGTCAGGAAGAGTTCCGTCACGCGCATCAACGCATCATCTATCCATCCTCTGGCCCATCCTCTGGCCCATCCTCCGGCCCATCCTCCGGCGTAGCCCGCCAGCAGGCCTACGCCTGAGCCGATCAATCCGCTGATCACGGCCACCGACAGTCCGATCACGAGCGAAGTCCTGGCGCCGTGAACTACGCCGCTGAAAACGTCGCGGCCCAGATCGTCCGTGCCGAACGGGAATTCGCGCGAAGGCGGTTGCAGCGTCGCCAAAGTGGTTTTCGACGGATCACGTGGAGCGACAACCTCGGCAAAAATCGTGGCGCAGAGGTAAAGCAGGATCACCGCAAGCGCCGCCCCCCCCGCGCGGTTTTGCCGGAGGCCGGACGTGATTGTCCCGATGTGCCGTGAAAGTTTTTTCCGCATCTTCACGCTCAAGCGCCCGTTGTCCGAGCGCCCGTTGTCCGAGCGCCATGGTTGATTCGCGGGTCGAGCAGCGAATACGCCAGATCAGTGATGAGATTGGCGAGCACGACTCCGATTGAAACCAGCAGCGCCAGCCCCAGCAACACCGGGTAATCGCGCAGCGCGATGGCGTCAATCATCAGCCGCCCCAGCCCCGGCCACGCGAAGACCGTCTCGACCAGCACCGCGCCGCTCAGGATCATTCCGGCTTCGTTGCCGACAATCGTGATGATCGGCAGCATCGCGTTGCGCAGCGCGTGGCGATAAGCGAGGTGGCGTTCGCTGACTCCCCGCGCGCGCGCCGCGACGACAAACTCTTCATTCAAGACCTGAGTCATCTGCGTCCGCGTCAACCGCACCAGCAGCGCCATCTGCACGCACGCCAGCGTCAACGCCGGCAAGGCAAGATGCTTGAGGACATCCAGCCACAACTCCGCGCCGGACATTTCCCGCCCGACCGAAACCATTCCCTGCGCCGGAAACAGATTAAGCCAGAGCGCAAAGACGATCAGCGCCGCCTGCCCCAGACAGAACGACGGGATCGCGTCTGAAATTGCCGCGAAAGCCGTGACCGCGCGATCAAACAACGAACCCTGCCGCCGCGCCGCTTCGACGCCGAGCAGGATTCCTCCGGCTGATGAAATCAGCAAGGCCGCCGTCATCAACAGCAACGTCGCCGGCACGCGGCTCAAAACCAGTTCCAGCACCGGTTGTTGATACGCGAGCGAGAAACCGAAATCGCCGCGCGCAAGGTTCAGCGCGTAATTCCAGAGTTGCGCGGTCAGCGGCTGGTCGAGTCCGAATTTTTCCCGGATGAATTGAAAATACTGTTCGTCGCCGCTCTGCCCGGCAAGCAGATGAACGGGGTCGCCTGGCGCCAGGTGAATCAGCAGGAAGTTGAGCGCGATGAGCAGCAGAATCAGCCAGACCGATTGCAGAAGGCGGCGCGCGAGAAAGCGAAGTAGATGAAGGGGCGGCAAGTTCATGTTTGTGGGAAGCGGATGTCCAGTTTCAGGGTTTCTATCAACGCCAGGATGCGTTCAAGCGCCAGCGGCACGGCGCGTTCGACCGCCGGATCGAGACGTTCGACCAAATCCTCGACGCAGGCGGGCTGGCAACCGATGATAAAAACTTGTCGCGGGCAGACATTCAAAGCGCGCGCCAGCAGCAGGACTTTCGACGGTTCGGTGAAATGCGCGTCGGCCATTGCCATTGCCATTGCCATTGCCATTGATTGATGCAATTCGACGGCATTGAGCCTGTCCGCTTCCGGCGTGATCGGATCGAGGATAAACACCGTTCCGGGCGCCGCGCCGCGATCAACCGCGTCAACCAGGATCAGCGCGTCGTAACCGTTCATCAGTTCCTGCACGAGTCCGATCCCGGCAATCCCGGCTTCGTAAAGATCAACGCCTTGCGCGACTCTGGCGTCTTTTGACAAAGCTTCGATGACGCGGATGCCGAAACCGTCATCGCCCCGCAACACGTTACCGACCCCGGCTATAAGAATTTTCATCATCGACATTCCTTTCGTTCGGCTGAAGTCTGCGCGAATGAGAGCGACAACCGGCTCAAAATTTCGGTTGGAAAAACGCGGAGATTATAAACGCGCGGAGGGCGCTGATGAATACCGCCGCTTCTGGACTGGCGGGAGGGGGTGCGATTGAAAGTGGGACTCAAGGTAAATCGGGCGGTGTGCGCTGATGTCAGGACACTTTTGCGAAAAGGTTACTTCGAGCACGAAATGAGCGTCAGGCTGAGTAGCGCAACCTGCCGAGGTTGCGCGGCTTCCTCATTAAACTACTGGGGAAGCCGCGCAACCTCGGCAGGTTGCGCTACTCGCGCCAAGCAGTTCAGGCCTACCGAACAAGCATTCGCCCGCGTGATCTGCTCCTCGGCGTGCGCGGGCACTGAGCTGGCATTCGTTACTTTTCCTCCGCGCCTATCTCCTTCGCCAGGAGAGCCACTTGCTGAAAATCTTCTTTACGCCCGGGGTGAGTTTTCCTCGCATGTAGACATCGCCGATGCGCTTGAGAATTTCGGCCTGCGTCGGATAGGGTTGGATCATCGAGGCGAGGGCGCTGATCTTCTGTCCGGTCGTGATCGCCAGCGTAGGGTTAACCCAATCCGCCGGGTGGACGTTTTCCAGCAGACGCCGGTCGTACTGATCGCCGGCAAGCAGCGAGTCGTAATGCGGGGCCGCGGGATTGGTCAGTACCCCGAACGTTTTGAGGTTCATCGTTATCACCTTACCTCCGAGACTTTCAACGCGCCTCCCGACTGTTGCGCCGATTCTTCTGCTTCGGCCATCGCCTTGCGCGCCGCGCGGGTCACAATGAAGACGACCGCGAAGGTCGCCAGCAATCCGACGATCTTGAGAGCGAGTTGTAATGCTCCGGTTTCATCCGCAGCGCCGCCCGCCAACGCCTCGCGCGCCGTCGCGCCGATGTAGACGTAGAGAAACGTCCCCGGCAGCATGCCTAGCAGATTGGCCAGCGCATAGGAACTCGCGCGCACGGTCGTCAGCCCCAACAGGTAATTGAGCAGCGTGAAGGGGAAGGCCGGACTGAGCCGCGACAGGAAGACCATTTTGAAACCATTCTGCCCGATCGCGCGGTCGAGCGCGGCGAACTTAGGATTGGCCTCGGCCCACCTTGCCACCTTCTCGCGCATAAGTAGCCAAGCAAAAACAATCTGGTAATTTCATTTTCCATTTGTCATTTGTCATTTGTCATTTGTCATTTGTCATTTGTCATTGTTTGAGGCGCAGGGCGGCAGGCAATGACAAATGACAAATGGAAAATGACAAATGGAAAAAGATTTTGCCTGATTATTTTTGCACGCGAACTTAAAAGTTCGAGCCAGCAGGAACGAGCAGAGCGCCCCCAGGTTCGCGCCGATGATGACCACTGCGACACCCGTCCACAAACCGAAGCTCGTCAGTAAACCCACGTAGTAACGAATAATGGTCTTTGAGTAAACAATGCAACAACAGCGTAGGGGCGGGTTTCCCCGCCCGCATCCGTTACCGTGACCATTGGGCGGGGAAAACTCGCCCCTACGCTGTTGTTGCAGTTAATTTTCAAACGCCATAATTCGTTGCGGCGCCTCAGGGGAATGCTACTTCTTGGCTGCGATCAGCGTGACCTGAGTGGCAGCGTGATCCGCTTCGCGGTATGTCACCTTTACCATTTGCCCCACTTGCAGCTCGCTGAATGGAAATGCCTCTTTCATCATCTTGTCGTCTTTCATCATCTTGTCATCCTTGGCCATCTTGTCGTCTTTCATCATCTTGTCGTCCTTGGCCATCTTGTCATCTTTCATCATCTTGTCATCCTTGGCCATCTTGTCGCCTTTCATCATCTTGTCATCTTTCATCATCTTGTCGCCGCCCTTCATCTTCATTTTGGCATCGGCTTTGAATTCGTGCTTCTCGCCCTTCTTATCTGTGACGACCAGTATCTTGCCGTCGTCTTTGACCTCAGTGACAGTCCCGGTCACCGTGCGCGTGACGGCGAACGGACGCTCATCGACCGACGGCCCGCTGACACGGGGCGTCCCGCTCGACCCAGTGCCCTGCGCGAAAGCAGTGCCCTGCGCAGTGATTGATAAAGCGAATGCGAAAAACAGCGTGCAGAAAAATTTGCGATTCATTTGTTCCTCCGATTGATTGCCGGCGAGTTGATTGCCGGTTAAGGTTTGGAACCTGCGTGAACCATGCGGCGCAGGTTCTCTGAAAGCGCGGCCGGATTCGCATCCCGCGCCCGCCTTCTGGCCGTGAGACGAAATTCAACCGCGCACAGCAGCGCGAACAGTCCGTATTCAATCCACAACACCCAGCCGCGTTCGGTCTCGTCAACCATCACCTGAAAAGCCGCGCAGACGAGCGCGGAAAAATAAATCCAGGCCCGGTAGCGGGCGATGATGGCCAGCGGCAGCGCCCAGATGACGTACCAGGGCATGACCGCCGGGCTGAAAACGACGTCGGCGCGGACTGAAATGGGTTGACGCCGTGCGCCGCAACGTGGCCGTCCCAGAGGTAGCGCCAGATGTCGTGGTCGTCGAGCAGGAATCGTTCGTACGTGACCTCCGCGCCTGCGACGTCGGCGCGCAACGCTTCAACTTTCTCCGGCCAACTCAACTGCGCGGGCAGACCCGCCGGCAGCATCGTCAGCCGGAACAGCGCCGCGCCGGTGGCGATGACGAGCAGCGCGCCGCGTTGATCGTCGAGCTTGTTGATGACCAGGGCGGAAAGTGCGAAGAGCGCGAACAGGCTTCCCAGCAATGCCAGAAACGTGAGCACCGCCCGCGCCCCATTGACCGCATCGAATTTGAGTAAAACGATCCACACCGCTTCGGAAGCAGCGAGCAGCAGAATGAGCGACGGCAGCGCTCGCCGGTGTACCTTGCGAAGGAATTCGCCTCGCCATTTTGTCACCATTTGAACTGCTGCCTCCTCATTCGGCATCCCCCTTGACTCACCTGGCTGCTGCCGCTTCCCTTAGGTGTATAGCCTGCACCGCCGGGTTTATTTCAGGCTCGAGGAATTTCGTGTATGCCAGGGTGGGGCGGCGACCGGACAAAGCGGTCCCTTTCACGCCGCCGTTTGGAAAATAGCCGTGCTGCTACGCGGACTCGATCGCGGGCGCCGCGGCTTCCGAGTGACTTGTCGCCAGGTTGTCGCCCTCGCGGATCCGATGGTCGCCGCGGACGATGAAGTTCCAGGTGTTGTTCGGCTGGCTGATGGGAATCGTCACGTTGGCCGTCTGAATCGCCACGCCGTTGACCGGCACATCCAGGATATTGTTGAAGACCGGGCATCGCTCACGACAGTTCGTCCTCGTGTTAAAGACGAACTGTCGCGAGCGATGCCCGGTCAATTTTTTCGGAAACCGCGGCTTTTCTGATTTACCGGTCGTCCGCATCGCGTGGGACGGAGGATGGCACGCTGGGGTTCACCATCGTCAGATTGCCGCTCAGGACGTACGCGCGCTGGAAGGGCGCGAAGCGGGGCGCGAGCAGTCCGTCGTTGATCTCCCGCGTGACCGCGAAGCGATTGAACGCGCTCGGCGGAAGGTATAAGCGCCGGTTCGACATACCGTCCGAGAAACCATTGATATCCGCTTCCTGGAAGGAGATGACTCCGTCGCCGTTCTGATCTACTCTGGCGATTTCTTGTGCGTAAGAGAGGAACAGGCGCTGCCCGACATCAGTCACATTTGGCCGAAAGGATCTCACCCGCAAGAAGGCGTTCAGCAGCACCTCCTGATCCAGGGCGCTCGGAATGAAACGGTTGCGAAACTCCCGCTGCGCCGGATTGGTAGCTTCCGTGCGGTCCGGATCACGCGGATTATCCGGGTTGTCGCCGTGAGTCGCCGTCGTGTTCCGCACACCCATCGGGCCTGAACCGGGAATCACGGACTGAAGGCCATATTGCAGCCCAGCCGCAAAGGTTCCGGGAACGCCGCCGGTGAAGGGCAGTTCGTAGTGGGGGAAGACCCAGTTGGTCCCCGAATTGAACTCCCAATAGGCATGCACGTCGCTCTGCTGCTGCGCGTTGAAGGCGCCCATGCTCACCGGATGCGGGACAGTGTTAGGCTGGCGCGCCGGATCCGGGAAGACATCGGCGGCGCTGCCCAGGCGCGGCGCGTTGCCGTCGCCGGTGAAGATATTGCCGACGACCCGGTTGTTGCCGCTGCCCATCGCGGAGATGGCGTCAAAGTCGGCCTGCGTCAGGGTTCCGAACTGCGCCGTGCCATCGGCGCGCGGCGGGGCGACGCGCGGCACGCGGATGTCGCTGATCATCCAGCCCTCGTACCAGCCGGCCTCGTTGTTGATCACGAACAGCCCGGAGAAATCCATGAAAATATCAATGAACGCTCCGGGATCGTTGGGGTCGGTCGGCAGACCGGCCTTGGGTTCGATGACGACCCGGACCGCGCCGATCGTCGGCAAGCCGCCGTTGGCCGCGTTGGCCGCGGTCTGGATGGCGGTGTCATTGAGGCCCGGGATTTTGCTGGTGAAGACATTGGGCTGGAAGTTGTTCGTGTCCAGCAGGTAGTACTGAAAAAGCAGACTCGGGCTGCCGGCCTCGCTGAAGGCTGTAATCGGCTCGACGGAATGCGGTCGCCGGTTGATTTCAACCAGCCGCGCCTGGAGCGGGCCAGGCAGCCGGATGATGTCGCCGCGAAAGACGAACCCCTGCCGTCTGCCGAAGAACGGCCCCTGGGCGGAAGTACTGTTCCGGGTGAGCGTCGTCATACCAAGCGCCACGAGGGCCAGCAGGGATGCCAATATTGCGAGCTTGTGGAATCTTTTCATCATATTCTCTACTCCTTTTCTCAGTTACAGGTTCAGGCGGCGCGCTCAGGCACTCGCCAGTTCGTAATTGCGGATGGCGCGCACAGGCGGGTGGGAGCCGCCGCGGACACACCACTCCCCCATCGCGCGCGATTCGACGTGGGACAAGATGGCATCTTGTCCCACGTCAGGAAGTTGATTTTTTACGCGCCCAAAGGCTTCGGCATATTGGGTTCAACAATCAGGAGGCAGGGAAAAGTTCCCGCTTGAAATAAAAATAAAAGTAACTGCTTAGCCTCTTCGCCGCGTGAGCGGCGGCTGACCTTAGCCGTGGACTTTAGTCCACGGTACGATGCGCCAACGCCTTCCCGTCGCGTCAGCGACGGTTGAAATCAGGTGTCGCTGACGCGACACGG
>Ga0187892_10002144_pt1 | contig 41225 bp, 42 predicted proteins | sample MA1701073metaG_FD_139345 | JGI IMG/M metagenome (GOLD analysis project Ga0187892, IMG submission 139345) | Bio-ooze microbial communities from a basaltic lava cave in the Kipuka Kanohina Cave System on the Island of Hawaii, USA - MA170107-3 metaG ... | reverse complement strand
TGAACCAGCGCGCGATCGCGCGGATGGAGCCGGACGTCGTCGCGCTCGTCGACCGTCTCCTCGAGCGGATGGCGGGCAAGCGGGAGCTGGACCTCATCGTCGACTTCGCGGCGGAGATCCCGGTCGAGGTGATCGGGAACCTCCTCGACGTGCCGCGCGCCGAGCGCGGCCCGCTGCGCGGCTGGTCGCTCGCGATCCTGTCGGCGCTCGAGCCGGCACCGGACGCCGCGCTGCTCGAGCGCGGCAATCGCGCGGTCCGCGAGTTCCTCGACTACCTGCGGACCCTCGTCGCGCGGCGCCGGCGCTCGCCCGGCGATCCCGAGGCCGACGTGCTCACGCGGCTGATCCGCGGCGAGGCCGACGGCGAGCGGCTCACCGAAACGGAGCTGCTCCACAACTGCATCTTCCTGCTGAACGCCGGCCACGAGACGACGACGAATCTCATCGGCAACGGCGTCGATGCGCTGTTGCGGCACCGCCCCGAGCTCGAACGGCTCGCGCGCGATCCGTCGCTCGTCGTCACCGCGGTCGAGGAGCTGCTGCGCTTCGAGAGCCCGCTGCAGCTCAACAACCGCGTGACCACCGCGCCGCTGGAGATCGGCGGCCGCAGCTTTCCGGCGGGGACGTTCATCACGCTCGGCGTCGGCGCCGCCAACCGCGACCCTGCGCAGTTCCCCGATCCCGACCGCCTCGACGTCGGCCGCAAGCCCAACCGCCACGTCGCGTTCGGACACGGCGACCATGCGTGCGCCGGGATGAACGTCGCGCGCCTGGAGGCGCGGATCGCCATCGGCCGGCTGCTCGCGCGGTTCCCGGGGATCGACCGCACCGGCGCGCCGGAGCGCGATCGGCGCGTCCGGTTCCGGGGGTTCAGGCACCTGCCCGTGCGCGTGGCTTAGCCGCGCGCCCATCAGGCTCCTATACTGGCGTCACCCATCCCGAGGAGGCTCCGCCATGTCCGACCACGTCTACAAGCAGCTCGAGCTCACGGGCTCGTCCACGACGTCGAGCGACGATGCGATCCGGACCGCGATCGGGAAGGCGTCGAAGACCGTCCGCAACATGCACTGGTTCGAGGTCGTCGAGACGCGCGGGCACATCGACGGCGGCAAGGTCGCGCACTGGCAGGTCACGATCAAGGTCGGGTTCACGCTCGAGGACTGAGTCGGAGGCGCGCGATGACCGACCGTTACGCAGCCTACGAGCGCCTCGCGCTCAAGCGCCATCCCGAGGGGATCCTGGAGATCGTCATGGGCGCGCCGGGCAAGCTCTCGACCGCCGACCACGTCCTGCACCGGGAGCTCGCCGAGATCTGGCGCGACGTCGATGCCGATCCCGAGGTGCGCGTCGCGCTCCTGCGTGGCGAGGGCAAGGGGTTCTCGGCCGGCGGCGACCTCAAGCTCATCGAAGACATGGTGGCGGACTTCGACGTCCGCGCCCGAGTGTGGCGCGAGGCGCGCGACCTCGTCTACAACGTCATCAACTGCTCGAAGCCGATCGTCTCGGCGATGCACGGGCCGGCGGTCGGCGCCGGGCTCGTCGCGGGCCTGCTCGCCGACATCTCGATCGCGGCGAAGACCGCGCGCATCATCGACGGCCACACCCGCCTCGGGGTCGCGGCCGGCGACCACGCGGCGATCGTGTGGCCGCTCCTCTGCGGGATGGCGAAGGCGAAGTACTACCTGCTGCTGTGCGAGACCGTGAGCGGCGAGGAGGCCGAGCGCATCGGGCTGGTGTCGCTCGCCGTCGAGGAGGCCGAGCTCGTGCCGAAGGCGTTCGAGGTGGCGGGGAAGCTCGCGACCGGCGCGCAGTCGGCGATCCGCTGGACGAAGTACAGCCTCAACAACTGGCTGCGGCTCGCGGGGCCGACCTTCGACGCCTCGCTCGCGCTCGAGTTCCTCGGGTTCACCGGGCCGGACGTGCGCGAGGGGATGGCGAGCCTGCGCGAGAAGCGCTCGCCGCGCTTCGAGCCCGACACCCCGTTCTGAGCGCCGGGACTCAGCGGACGAACTGCTCGATGTAGCGTTCGCCCAGCCCGACCTCGACGTAGTGCTTCCGGCACATGTCGATCTTCGAGAAAACGTCCTCGTAGCCGATCTGCCGTCCCGTGTCGTCCAGGTAGATCATCGCGCCCGAGATGCTGAAGAACGTGATCATCTCCGGGCAGTCGTCGGGCACGACCAGCGTGTGGATCTCGCCCGGCGGCTCGAACACGAAGCTGCCCTCGGTCGCGACCCAATCGTGCTCGAGGTAGCGCCACTTCCCCTTGATCACGTAGCCGACGACGATCATCGGGTGGCGATGGCGGTTCAGGACGCCGCTCTTGCGCACCCGGAGCAGGTTGCACCAGCCGCCGGTCACGGTGTTCAGCAGCAGCGGGCGGAACCAGACGTCCTTCGCCTGCGGCACCCACACGCGCTCGTCGGTCGGGATCGCCTGCACCGCGATCTCGGGCCGGATGCCGGTGGTCGGAAGCACCAACGGTGCGTTCATGGGCTCGCTCCTTTCCTCACTGGTCAAAGCTGGAGATCAGGACCTGACCTCCCCTAGGATCTCTCGCACCGCCTCGGGGCGCGGCAGCGGCGCGACCGCGCCGAAGCCGGTCGTGGCGAGCGCCGCCGCGCCGTTCGCATAGCGGGCCGCGTCGAAGACCGAGTCGCCGGCGGCGAGCCGCGCCAGCGTCGCGCCACAGAAGCAGTCGCCCGCCCCCGTGGCGTCGACCGCCCTGACCTTGGCGCCGGCAATCCGCTCGCGCCGCGCGCCGTCGCTGACGATGGCGCCGTCGGGACCGAGCTTGAGGTACACGGTCCCGGCGCCGAGCCGGTGCGCCCAGTCGACGATGGCGTCCGGCTGCTCGAGACCGCTCAGCGCGCGGGCATCCTCGATGCTCGGGAAGAAGTGGTGGGCGAGCGCCACCGCCGCGCCGATCGCCGCGCGGGCGCGGGCGAGCGGCCAGAGCTTGAGGCGCAGGTTGGAATCGAGCGAGATCTTGGCGCCCGCGGCCCGTCCCGCCTCGAACGCCGCGAGCACCGCGTCGCACGCCGACGCCGAGATCGCCATGCTGATGCCCGACGCGTGCACGAACCGCGCTCCACGAAGGAGCTCCAGGGGCAGGTCCTCGGGGCGCATCCGGCTCGCAGCGGATCCGGCGCGGAGATAGCTGAACACGTGGCCCTGCGGGGCGTGCGTCACGAAGTACACCGCGGTGTGCGCTTGCGGGTCGATCGCGACGCCGCGCGTGTCCACGCCCTCCGCCTGCCACAGCGCGAGGAACATGCGGCCGAACTCGTCGTCGCCGATCCGCGTCACGTACGCGGTGCGCGCGCCGGTCCGCGCGGCGGCGATGATCATGTTCGACGAGTCGCCGCCGAAGCCCTGCAGATAGCTCGGCTCGTCGGCCCGCGTCTGGTTGAACTCGACCATCGGCTCGCCGATGGCCACGATGTCGATCGCACTCATGCGGCCGCAACCCCGCCCTCGCGCGCAAGAAACCGGCGCGCGTGCGCAATGACGCGCGCCGTGTCGCCCGCCGCGAGCGCCTGAGCGTCGACGATGTTGTTGCCGACGCCGACGAGGCTCGCGCCGGCGGCGAAGTACGCGTCGAGGTTCTGCAGGCCGACTCCGCCGGTCGGGCAGAGCGCGATATCGGGGAACACCGCGTGGACGGCGCGCAGGTGCTCCGGGCCGCCGGTCGAGGCGGGGAACACCTTGACGATGTCCGCGCCTTCGCGGTGCGCGGCGAGGATCTCGCCCGGCGTGAAGCCGCCGATCAGCGCGGCCCGTCCCGCCGCGTGCGCGAGCCGCGCCATCCCGGGCACCAGGCAGGGAGAAACGAGGAACTGGGCGCCGGCGTCGAGGCACGCCCGCGCCGCGTCGGCGTCGAGCACCGTCCCGGCGCCGACCAGCCAGCCGCCACGGCCGGCGAGCCGTTCGATCAGCGCGACCGCGCCCGGCGTGGTGAGCGTGATCTCGAACGTGTGGAAGCCCGCTTCGGCGAGACAGTCGACCGCGCGCTCGGTGTCCCCGCTCGACGCGAGCCGCAGGACCGGGACCACGCGCTGAGCGACGAGCCGGTCGCGGATTTCGGCGGGGGTCATGCGGCTCTGGAGTCGGGACGACGCGGGCGGCGATTGTTGCACAAATCCCCCGCTGCGCCGGCGGCGGAGCGCCGTACGCTCGGGACGTCGTAGCCGGGGGTAAAATCGCCGGGTTCGCGGCGGACTACGCCGCAATCTCCCGGAGAGCCCCATGAACGCGCCGAACGCTCCGCTCGCCTCGCTGACGCTCAAGGACCCGAAGCTCTTCCGCCAGCAGTGCTACATCGACGGGAAATGGCTCGACGCCGACGGCGAGAAGACCCTCGCCGTGACCAATCCCGCCACCGGGGAGGTGCTCGGATCGGTGCCGAACATGGGCGCCGCCGAGACGCGCCGCGCGATCGAGGCGGCGAACGCCGCCTGGCCGGCCTGGCGCGCGAAGACCGCCAAGGAACGCTCCGCGATCCTGCGCAAATGGGCCGACCTGATGATGGCGAACCAAGAGGACCTCGCGATCATCATGACCGCGGAGCAGGGCAAGCCGCTCGTCGAGTCGCGCGGCGAAATCGCCTACGCGGCCTCGTTCATCGAGTGGTTCGCCGAGGAGGCGCGCCGGGTGTACGGCGACACCATTCCCGGCCACCAGCCCGACAAGCGCATCGTCGTGCTCAAGCAGCCGGTGGGCGTGTGCGCGGCGATCACGCCGTGGAACTTCCCGGCGGCGATGATCACCCGCAAGGTCGGACCGGCGCTCGCGGTGGGCTGCACGATGGTCTCGAAGCCGGCGTCCGCGACGCCGCTCTCGGCGCTCGCGCTCGCCGAGCTCGCCGAGCGCGCCGGCGTGCCGAAGGGCGTGTTCAGCGTGGTGACCGGCTCGTCGACCGCGATCGGCGGCGAGATGACCTCGAACCCGCTGGTGCGGAAGGTCACTTTCACCGGCTCGACCGAGACCGGGAAGCTCTTGATCGCGCAGGCCGCGAAGACGGTGAAGAAGGTCTCGATGGAGCTCGGCGGCAACGCGCCCTTCATCGTGTTCGACGACGCCGATCTGGATGCCGCGGCCGACGGCGCGATCGCCTCGAAGTACCGCAACGCCGGGCAGACCTGCGTCTGCGCGAACCGGATCCTCGTCCAGGACAAGGTCTACGACGCCTTCGCCGGCAAACTCGCCGAGCGCGTGGCGAAGTTCAAGATCGGCAACGGCATGGAGCCGGGCGTGGTGATCGGGCCGCTGATCGACGAGGGGGCGGTGAAGAAGGTCGAGGAACACATCTCGGACGCGGTCGCGAAGGGCGCCAAGGTGGCGATGGGCGGCAAGCGCCACGCGCTCGGCGGCTTCTTCTTCGAGCCGACGATCCTCACCGACGTCACCCCGGCCATGAAGGTCACGAAGGAGGAGACATTCGGCCCGGTCGCGCCGCTCTTCCGGTTCAAGACCGACGAGGAGGCGATCCGGCTCGCGAACGACACCGAATTCGGGCTCGCGTCCTACTTCTATGCCCGCGACCTCGGCCGGGTGTGGCGCGTCGCCGAGGGCCTCGAGTCCGGCATCGTCGGGATCAATACCGGCCTGATCTCGACCCCTGAGGTGCCTTTCGGCGGCGTGAAGGAGTCCGGCCTCGGCCGCGAGGGCTCGAAGTACGGGATCGACGAGTTCCTCGAGATCAAGTACCTCTGCATGAGCGTCTAAGCGGCGACCGCCGTCGCCCGCCTCGGCCCGTTCCCGCGGCCCCGGGAACTTAATCTGCTCGTCCGAGTCAACCGACCGGGTCGGCGCGCGTTAGAGCCGAGACCGCGCGGGGGAGGCCCCGCGCAAGCGAATGGAAACGGAACGACCGACAAACGGCATGGATAGTGCGATGCAAACGCTGCGGCACAAGAGCGCATTGCGGCTCGCGAATCGCGAGCGGCGCGCCTGCGGGCCGGCGTCCGCGCAGTGGCCGCTCGAGCGGGCCGGCTCGGTCGGCGCGCTCGGGACGGCTCGCGCCTTCGTCGCGCGCGGCTATGCCGACGCGATCGGCTCGCTCCGTTCGGCCATCCGGGAGAAGCTGAGGATGTAGCGCCGCTACGCCCTTCGGCAAGAGCCCGGATGCGCCGCAAGGCCTCCGGGCTTTTTGTTTTGGGTTCGCGCCCCGCTGGCGGAATCGGCATACGCGCCCGCCTCAGAAGCGGGTTGGTCCGGGTTCGAATCCCGGGTGGGGTACCAGTTTGCGCGCGAGCGGGGAACGCTCGCGCACCGCTCCGGCATGGCGACCGGGCAGGCGGAAACGCTCTTTGACAACTTGGATGTGGCAACGGCCCGCCGCCGGAAAGCGCGGCGGCGGGCCGAGGGTGTTTCGTGCGGGCGTAGCTCAACCGAGGCAGAGCGCGACGGCGCCACCGTCGGAGATGCGAGTTCGACCCTCGCCGGCCGCACCATCGGAACTGCTCGACTTCGGGTGAGGTCCCCGGGCTTTCAACCCGGCGAGGCGGGTTCGAGTCCCGCGCAGTTCACCAATACCGGGGGACGTAGCTCAAGCGCGAGAGCAGCCGCCTTGCAAGCGGCAGGCTATGGGTTGAAGTCCCATCGTCTCCACCAGCACGCGGAAGGCAAACCCGGAAGGTCCGGGCGCGGTCCCGAAAACCGCTGGAGCCGCCAGGCTTGGCGTTCGACTCGACCTGCCTTCCACCATCACGATCTCGCTGTAGCGCAGCCCGGCAGCGCGCCTGCTCCGGAAGCAGGGGGTCGGAGGTTCAAATCCTCCCGGCGAGACCAACGACGAAAAGCGCCCGCGTAGCGGGCGTGCTGTAGTCGTTGGACGAGCCGAGCGAGCCAACTGCTTGGCTCGCGTGGAGGATTTGAAGGGCGCGGCGATGCCTGTGGCCGCCGCGCCGGGGTCGCGGTACGTGACCAAATCCTCCCGGCGAGACCACCCTTTCATGCCCCCGTAGCTCAGCGGACCAGAGCATCGCGCTACGAACGCGAGGGCCGGAGGTTCGAATCCTTCCGGGGGCGCCAGATCGGATCGACGCTGTAACTCAGCGGCCAGAGTGCCTGTCTGTCGAACAGGAAGCCGCGGGTTCGACTCCCGCCAGCGTCGCCAGAACCCATTGGCGTGTAACTCAACCGGCAGAGTAGCGGCCTCTTAAGCCGCAGGTTGTGGGTTCAAATCCCACCGCGCCAACCACGCTCGGTTAGCTCAGCGGCAGAGCGGCGGTCCCACAAACCGGAGGCCGATGGCTCGAACCCATCACCGAGTACCAGTTCATCTCGCGCGCCCCGCGTCGGTCAGATTGGGAGCGCCCGTGCTTCTCTAGCTGGTCTGGTGACAGCGCCGGCCCGAAACGCCGGAGAGCTCCGCTCAGGAAGGGGCGGGGGCCCCTTCCGTTCCCCCGTGGCGGAGGGGAAGCACCAATAAAGATCGGGGCGTAGTTCAGCCAGCAGAACGCTCGCCTCTGAAGCGAGAGGTCCCTGGTGCGAATCCAGGCGCCCCTGCCAGGCCGGTCTAGCTCAGCGGGAAGAGCACTCGCCCGATAAGCGAGAGGCGCGCGGTTCGAGTCCGTGGGCCGGTACCAGTTTTCGTCGAGGCGCTAGCTCAATAAGGGAGAGCGCCGGTCTCCAAAACCGGGCGATGGGAGTTCGAATCTCTCGCGCCTCGCCAACCGACCTTGTCCAGTAGCTCAACCGGTGGAGCGGCGCGCTGTTAACGCGAGGGCTGGAGGTTCGAGGCCTCCCTGGACAGCCAGCTCGACGGTGGTCGTAGCTCAAGCGAAGAGTCCCGGGCCGTGAACCCGGATGATGTCGGTGCAAGTCCGACCGATCACCCCAAACAACTGCCACATCCAAGCGAGTGTCCGCGCGCGAGGGGACCACCCCGGCGCGTCGCGCGCCAACCCTCCTCGGGGAGGAGGGGAAAAACGGATTCGTCGTCGAACGCATCGACAGCGGGCGAGGCTCGTGAGTCCTCCCTGGCGCGCTCGCCTGGAACGATCGGCGGGGCGCGTACCGCGGCGCGGGAAGCGGCGGATGTTCGGCTCCATAGCTCATCTGGTTAGAGCAATCGGCTGATAACCGATGGGTAGCGGGTTCGAATCCCGCTGGAACCACCAAGCCCTGCAACTGGCTTAGTTGACAGCAAGCAGTACCTGGGCCGGCTACTGCGGCCCGCCGCGCGGAGCGGCGCTCGCAAGAGCGGCGCGACGCAGAGCGGAACCGCACCGCCCGCCAGACCGAGAGCGCCGCCGGCGTACGGCGAGCGAGGCGGCAACAGCCGAGCGCGGCAGGAGAGGCGCAAGGCGCGGCCGGTCTCCCTCCCGAATGCGAGCGGAGGCCCGTCGGGCGGCCGGGTAGCCGGCCCGCCTATTTCGCAGGATTCCCCGCGCGGGCGGGGAAGAAAGGGGCCGCGTTGCGCGGCCGGTTTGACGCAGCATCAGGAGAACGACCATGTTCGTGCGCAAGTTTCTGGTGAAGAAGGACGAGCGCGCCCTGCTGTTCCGCAAGGGCGACTTCGTCGACGTGCTGCACGCGGGCGAGCACAAGTTCGTCGACCCGCTGCGCCACCTGTCGATCGAGGTCTTCCCGCTCGCCAAGCCGCTGTTCGAGCACCGTCTCGCGGACTTCATCGCGAAGGCTGAAGGCCAGCTCGCCGCGCGCGAGTTCCACGTGATCGAGCTCGGCGCCGACGAGGTGGGTCTGCGCTTCGAGAACGGCGTGCTCGCCGAGGTGCTGGCGCCGAACACCCGCCGCCTGTACTGGAAGGGCTACATCGACGTGCGCGTCGAGAAGATCGACGTCGCGACCGACTTCGCGGTCGCCGCGAAGCTCGTGCCGCAGCTCGTGGTCGGCACGCGCGCGAAGGTCGCCGGCGCGGCCGAGAACGTGCTCGCCCTGCTGGTGCCGGAGCACCACGTCGTGGTGCTGTACGTGAACGGCAAGGCGGAGCGCGTGCTCGCGGCCGGCCTGCACGCCTTCTGGAAGGCGAACCGCGAGCTGCGCGGCGAGCTGGTGGACCTGCGCCTGCAGGTGCTCGAGGTCGCGGGCCAGGAGATCCTGACCAAGGACAAGGTCGGCCTGCGGGTGAACCTGACCGCCGGCTACCGCGTGTCGGACGTGCTGACCGCGTTCTCGAAGCAGGCGAAGCCGGTCGACTTCCTGTACAAGGAGCTGCAGTTCGGCCTGCGCGCCGCGGTGGGTACGCGCACGCTCGACGAGCTGCTCGAGAACAAGACCGTGATCGACGAGGTCGTGGGCGAGCACATCCGCCGTCGCATCGCCGGCTTCGGCCTGGAGGTCGAGTCGGTCGGCGTGAAGGACATCATCCTGCCCGGTGACATGAAGCTGATCCTGGCGAAGGTGGTGGAGGCCGAGAAGGCCGCGCAGGCGAACGTGATCCGCCGCCGCGAGGAGACCGCGGCGACCCGTTCGCTCCTCAACACCGCGAAGGTGATGGAGGACAACCCGACTGCGCTGCGCCTGAAGGAGCTGGAGACCCTCGAGAAGGTCACCGAGAAGATCGACAAGATCTCGGTGTTCGGCGGCCTCGAGGGCGTGCTGAAGGATCTGGTGAAGATCCGCTAGGTCCGGGCCGTCCGGGGCGCTCGCCCCGGACGGCTTTTTTTTTCTGCGAGCGGCGACGAGCCGAAGCCCGCCGCCGCGGAAGCTCACGAGCTTACTTGCGGGCCGGCTGCGCCGGCGCGGCCGCCTTCGCCGGCGCCTTGCCGAGCTCCCGTTGCAGCTCCGCGATCTGCCGGTCCTGCCCCTCGATGAGCTGTCGCAGCTCGGTGAGCGTCTTCTCGAGCTCCGCCGCGCGGTCCCGCGACTCCGCGATCGCCCGGTCGATCGCGGCGAGGTCGTCGCCGCTCGGCCCCGGCGCGGCCGCGGCGGCCGGACGGCCGCGGGCCTCGGGCTGAGCGCTATGCGCGGCGATGAGCTCGCGCGCCTCGTCCGCAGTGACCGCGGCAGCGGCGTCGCGGCCGGGGATCTCGAGCGTGCGCCCCGCCCGGAGGCGGTTCATGTTCCCGGCGACGAACGCGTCCTCGTTCGCGCGAAAGATCGCCACCATCATCTGCGCCGCCGAGACGCCTTCCGGCCGCGTCGCTTGGGCGATCTTGAGCAGGGTATCCCCCCCTTGCACCGCGTAAGGACCGGGGGCGGAGGCGGGTCGGGCCCGGTCGGCGGCTCGCTCCGGCGCGCGGGGCTTGGCCGCCGCGAGCTCGACCGGCCGAGCGGGCGCCGAGGGTTCGGGCGACGCGGCGGGCGTGGCCGGCGCCGGCGGCTCGGCGCTCTTCGCGGGGGCGCGCCACGGCTCGACCGGCGGGGGTGCCGTCGCGACCGCCGGCGCCCGGCGATCGACGGAATCGAGCAAGAAGCTGTACTGGCGGATGACGCCCCCGCCGGTCCAGGAAAGCTCGACGAGCAGGTTCACGAGCGGCTTGTCGAGGGGCTCCGCCGAGCTCACCTTGACGACTTCGCGCCCGTCCGCCTTGCGCTCGATCGCGACGCGCATCGCCTCCGGTCTGGGAATCGGCGCGACGTGCGCCCGGTCATAGACCTCGGCAGGCGCCAGCTTCGCGGCGAGCGAGTCGCGCTCGCCGGCGAGGACCGAGACGATCTCGATCTCGGCGTTCAGCGGCTCGCCGACCATCGAGTACAGCGCCAGCCGCCCGAGGCCCGCCGCCGATGCGGCGAGCGGCGCGAGCAGTAGCGCAGCGAGGGCGATGCTCAAGCGATTTGGCACGTGTGGACTCCAGGTGTTTGTCCCGATGGCGATTATTTCAGAATTGGGGCCGGATTTCGCGTCCCGCAACGGGATTTTTTGGCGCCGCCGGGGCCCTGGAGCGCCATCTCCCCCCGCGAGGGAGTCAGTCCAGGGGGCGGGCGACGCGGAAACCGGCGATTTGCGGCCGCAGCGACGGCGCGAAGCCGTTGCGGTTGGCCACGCGCTGATACCTTGGATCGTCGAACCAGGAGCCGCCGCGCGCCACGCGCAGCCCGCAGTCGTCGGCGCGGACCGGGGTCGGGTCGGCGGGCGCAGCGGCATAGCTCGCCGCGTAGCAGTCCTCGACCCACTCCGAAAGGTTGCCCGTCATGTCGTGCAGGCCGAACGCGTTCGCGCGGAAGGTCCCGGTCGGGGCGAGGTAGGCGTGACCGTCGCGGCAGCGAACGAGCCGCCCCGCGCCGAACCCCACGCCGGGAAATTCCTCCGCGAGGGCCGCGTCGCCCATGTTCGCGCGATCGCAGCCCGCCTCCGCGGCGTCGCCCCACCAGTACGCCGCCTCGCGCCCGGCCCGCGCGGCGTACTCCCACTCGGCTTCGCTCAGGAGGCGATAGGGCTTGCCCGTCTTGCGCCGGATCCAAGTTGCGTACTCCTGGGCATCGTGCCAGCTGATCCCCATCACTGGGATGCTCCCGCGCCCCGTCGTCCGCCGCACGTCCACGTCGGCGCCCTGGAACCAATCGGTCGTGCCCGAGACACGGATCCACGTGAAGCGGATCTCATCCGGCGGCCGGTGGCGGCACCCGCCGTCCGCGACGCAGGCATCCCAGTCCGCGAAGGTCACCTCGAACTTGCCGACCGCGAACGCGGCCGGAATCGTCACGCGGCGCTGCGGGCCCTCGTCGGGATCGCGCCCCGGCTCGTCGCTCGGGGATCCCATCGTGAACGCACCCGCCGGGACGACGACCATCACCGGGCAGCGGTCGCAGTCGCGGAACGCCTCTCCCGGCGACGAGCCGAACGCGGGGCCGGGCGCCGGGGCCAGCGCGACCGCTGCGAGCGCCCACAGCCCGGCGCTCCGCCAGGAGGTGTCGCCCGGGGCCGCGCCGTCGGTCACAGCCCCTGCAGCCCGCGCCGTTCGAGGAACTCGAGCGCCCGCAGCGCCGGCACGTAGTCGGGGTCGTGCTCGAGGGCGCGCGCGAACGAGCGCCTCGCCTCCTCGATCCGGCCCTGCTCGACGAGCACCCGGCCCAGGTTGAAGTGCGGGAACTGGTAGCAGCAGTAGCGCTTCGCGCGGATCGCCTTCTCCAACCACGGGACCGCCTCGTCCCGCCGTCCGAGATTGATGAGGTAGACCCCGATGTCGTTGTACGGGTTGCCGAAGTCCGGATCGAGCCGGATCGCGATCCGGCACTCGGCGATCGCCTCCTCGAGCTTGCCGAGGTGGCTCAAGGACCAGCCGAGATAGGTGTGGGCGTCGGCGGTCGGGTGCGCGGCGATCGAGGCGCGAAAGCTCTCGATGGCGCGCTCGTAGTCGCCGAGGACGTGAAAGAGGTAGCCGATCTGCCACGCGGCGCGGGCCCGGGCTTCGGGGCTCGGCTGCCCCGCCGGGTCGCGCGGCTGGGCGAACGCGACCGCGCATACGACCCCGAGGAGGCAGGCGCTCAACCACTGGCGAGGACTTCGCCTGCGGTGGATGCCGGACAACCCGCCCATGACGTCCGCCTCGGGACCTCGTTCGCGCGGTTTCGCGGTGGCAGTTTACTCCGCGATGCCCGGCCGGACGATGCTCAGCGGCCGGTCGCGACCGGCTGCGGTTCGGGCCGCGTGGCGGCAAACGAAGGCCGCGCTTCGAGCCGATCGGCGAAGCGGGCGAGCTCCGGATGCCGCGTCCGCCAGTCGAACTCCGGGACGCGCAGGCTCAGATACCCCAGGGCGCACCCGGCGGCGACGTCCCCGAGGCCGAAGCCGAAATCCGTGAACCATTCGCGCGCGCCGAGCAGCCGGTCGAGCTCCTGCGCTCCGGCTTCGATCTTCCGCCGCTGGCGGCCGATCCAGTCCCCGCTCTGAAGGTCGGGCGGGCGGCTCAGCTCGAGCACGACGAGCACCGTCGCGTCGCAAATGCCGTCGGCGAGGGCCTCGATCTGCTTGTGCGCGACCCGCAGCATCGGGTCGACCGGGATCAGCCGCGGCGGCCGATCGAGCGTCTCGAGATACTCGACGATCACCTTCGAGTCGTAGAGCACGCGGCCGTCGTCGCAGACGAGCGCCGGCACCTTGCCGAGCGGGTTCGCCGCGGGCACCGACGTGCCCGGTTGCCAGGGGTTCTCCACCAGCTCCTCGAACGGGATCGCCTTCTCGCGCAACGCGACGCGCACCTTGCGGGCGAACGGGCTCGGCTTGGCGATGAGGAGCTTCACGCCCGGCGACTGTACTCCGGTGCGCCGCGGCCCGCCGCTGGTCCGGGGGCCCGCCGAGGGCCGAGCCGTTAACGAAACTTCACATGCGGGAGAAACCGCCGAAACGCTTCGCCTCTACAGTGCACCGCGAGCCCGTGTTCGATCCGGGCCCACGTGTTCCGAACCCACACTGGAAGGAGTTGAAATGGAAGAACGGTCCAAACCCGATGCCGCGCCGGCCTCAACCGGCGCCCGCCGCCCGTGGCGTGGCCTCGCCATCGCGTCGCTGATCGGCGGCCTCGCCGCCGGCCTGGGCGCGGGGCTCGCGCACGCGCACGGGCCCCACGGCTGGGGCGGGTGGCACCGCGGCTTCGACGACTCGGACCCGCAGGCGATGCAGCGGCGCGCCGAGGCGAGCGTGCGGTGGATGCTGGCGGACATCGACGCCACCGAGGCGCAGCAGCAGAAGATCACCGAAATCATGCTGACGACGATGCGCGAGCTGCGGCCGGTGCGCGAGCAGGCGCGCGCGGCCCGGCGGCAGGCGATGGAGATCCTGTCGAAGCCGCAGGTCGACCGCGGCGCCCTCGAAGCGCTGCGCGCGCAGCAGTCGCAGCTCGTCGACCAGATCTCGCGCCGCCTCACCGACTCCCTCGCCGATGCGGCCGAGGTGCTGACGCCCGACCAGCGGGCGAAGCTCGCGGAGCGTATGGCGCGGCACCGCGGCGGCCGGCACGGCCGCAGCTAGAGCGCGGGCTCCGCTCGGGTCTCGCCGCGGCCCGCGGGCCGCGGCGCGCGTTTTGACGCTGCCGCCGGGTCGGTGCGCATAATCCGGGCTCGCATCCCCGAAAGGAGGGAGTCATGGACAAGCGGTTCTGGATCTCGGCGGTCGTGATGTTCGTGCTGTCGCTCGGGCTCGGGTTCGTCGTCCACGGTCTGCTGCTCGGCGGCGAGTACGCGAAGCTCACCGGCCTGTTCCGACAGCCGCCGGAGGCCGACGCCTACTTCGGATGGATGCTGCTCGCTCACGCGCTGATCGCCCTCGGGTTCACCTGGATCTACCGCAAGGGGCTCGAGCCCGGGAAGCCGTTCCTCGGCCAGGGCGTCCGTTACGGCATCGCGATCGCGGTGCTCATGACCATCCCGCTCTACCTGATCTACTACGCCGTGCAGCCGATGCCCGGCGGGCTGGTCGCCAAGATCGTGTACGACGTGATCGCCGTGGTGATCATGGGCATCGTCGTCGCGTGGATCAACCAGCCGAAGCCCGCCTGAGCGCGCCGCCGGCTGCCCGCGTGACCGACCGGATCCTCATCATCGAGGACGACGCGCGGCTCGCCGCGATGGTGGCCGAGTACCTCGCGGAGTCGGGCTTCCGCGTGACCGCCCGCGAGACCGCGGCCGAGGGGCTCGCCGCGCTCGGCCGCGAGCCGTTCGACGCGCTGATCCTCGACGTGATGCTGCCCGACCGGGACGGGTTCGCCGTGTGCCGCGAGATCCGGGCGGCGTCCGACGTCCCGGTCCTCATGCTGACCGCGCGCGGCGAGGCGACCGACCGCGTGGTGGGGCTCGAGCTCGGCGCGGACGACTACCTCCCGAAGCCGTTCAACCCGCGCGAGCTGCTCGCGCGCCTGCGGGCGATCCTGCGCCGGCGCCGCCGCGCGGTCGGCGCGCCGGAAGCGCTGCGCTTCGGCCGGCTCGAGATCGACCGCGCGGCGCGCGTCGTCCGGGTCGACGGCGAGGAGCGGCCGCTGACGAGCTACCAGTTCGACCTGCTCGTCGCCCTCGCCGAGCACGCGGGCCGGGTGCTCTCGCGCGAGCGCCTGATGGAGCTCGTGCGGGGCGAGGCGCTGGAGGCGTTCGACCGCTCGATCGACGTGCACGTCTCCCGGATCCGCTCCGCGATCGAGGACGACCCGAAGAAGCCGCGCCGCATCATCACCGTGCGCAGCGCCGGGTACGTCTTCGCGCGGAGCCAGGACGGGGACGGCGGCGAGCGGTGAAGCGGCTCTACCTCCAGCTCTACCTCACCGTCGTCCTGAGCCTGCTCGTCTTCGCGCTCGTCGCGGGGTACCTCTGGCGGGTGCTGGTGCACGTCGCCCCGCCGCCTCAGGCGGCCGAGCTCGCCGGCGCGATCGCCCAGGGCGCGCTTCCCCCGCCCGACGCGCCGCGCGAGGCGCAGCAGGCCGCGCTGGAGCGGCTGTCTGCCGGAGGGCGTGTGCACATCGCCCTGTACGCTCCGGACGGCACCCGGATCGCGCAAGTCGGTCCGCAGCTCCTCGGCGCCCGCGAAGCGCGGCGGCGCGACGAGTTTCCCTGGCGGGGCCGGCGGGTCTGGACGCTGGAGCTGCCCGATGGCCGCTGGATCGCGGCGCGGCTGCCGCGCCGCGAGCGCTCCCCGCCGTTCGTGCCGCTCGGCCTCGTCCTCACGCTCGGGTTGCTCGCGCTCGCGGTCGCGGTCGGCGCCTACCCGGTCGTCCGGCGGGCCACCCGGCGCCTCGAGCGGCTGCAGGCGGGCGTCGAGGCGCTCGGCGCCGGCGACCTCGCCACGCGGGTCAAGGTGGAAGGCCGGGACGAGGTCGCTGCGCTCGCGTCGAGCTTCAACCGCTCCGCCGAGCGGATCGAGCAGCTCGTGAACGCGCACAAGCGCCTGCTCGCCAACGCGTCGCACGAGTTGCGCTCGCCGCTCGCGCGCATCCGCATGGCGCTCGAGATGCTGAAGGCCGATGCGCGGGCCGAGCTCCGCGCCGAGCTCGAGCGCGACATCGCCGAGCTCGACGCGCTGGTCGACGAGATCCTGCTCGCGAGCCGGCTCGAGGCTGCGCCGGAGCTCGGGGCGCGCGAGGACGTCGACCTCCTCGCGCTCGCCGCCGAGGAGTGCGCGCGCGTCGACGCCGCGGTCGACGGCGAGCCGGCGACGGTGCCCGGCGAACCGCGCCTCCTCCGCCGGATGATCCGCAACCTCCTCGAGAACGCCCGCCGCCACGGCGCGGGGTCGCCGATCGAAGTCCGGGTGAGCCGAGCAGCTGGGGGCGTCGAGCTCAGCGTGTGCGACCGCGGCCCCGGCGTTCCCGAGGCCGAGCGGGAACGGATCTTCGAGCCGTTCTACCGCCCGGCCGGCGCGCGCGAAAGCGCAGGAGGCGTGGGGCTGGGTCTCGCGCTCGTGCGCGAGATCGCGCGCCGCCACGACGGTGACGCGAAGTGCCTCGCGCGCGAGGGCGGGGGCAGCTGCTTCGCGGTGCTACTGCCCGGCTGACGCCGGCGGCGCTTGCAGCGCGCCGGGATAGAGCCGCTCGAGGACCTCGCGCGCCGCGCCCGCGAGCTCCCCGCGCACGGCGGCGGCGAGCTGCGCGGCGTCGCACTCGGCGGAGCGGCCGGCCCAGATCGCGGCGAGCGCGGCGCGCCGCGGCTCGACGACGGCCGCCACCTCACCCTTCCAGAACGCCGGGTGCTCGCTCCGCGCCCATTCGCCGCGGCCGCGGCCGTAGTGCGCGACCGCGAGATACCGCAGCAACGCCGACGCGAAGAACGCGTCGAGAAACTCGTCGCTCCAGCGCACCGCGCTGCGGGTCGTGCCGCGCACCAGGTTGTAGCCGCGCGCGAGCCCCGCGGCGCCGAGCGCGCCGAGGACCCCGCCGGTGAGGAACCCCGCGCCGAACGTGAGCCCGCCCGCGGCGAGGTCCGCCTTGAGGCCGAGGAGCGCGCCCGAGACGAGGCCCCCGACGACGGCGGCCTTGCCCTCGCTCAGCCGCTCGTTCACCGCGAAATCGCCCGCGAGCCGGGCCAGGATCTCGGCGGACGCCTTGCCCTCGAGGCGGTGGATCTCGATCAGCCGGTCGGTCGTGGCGCGGATGTCGGCGTCGCGCCGCTCGGCGAGCTGCGCCATCGCGCGCTCCTTCGGCGTCGCTTCGTCGTCGCGGCCGAGCCCGAGCGCGGTGCCGAGCTCCCGGAGCTTTGCCCGAACGCCCTCCTCGTCGAGGCCCTCGCGGTCGCACGCCGCGCGGCCGAGCTGGGCGGCGAGCGCGTCGATCGCGGCGTCGAACTCGGTCATGCGCCGCGCCTGCCAAGCCGCGGCGAGTCGGGCGAACGCCTCGCGCTTGGTTTCGGGCAGCGCCGCGCCGACCGCGCGCAGCAACGCCATCTCCTGCACCCAGCAGCGCGCGAAAGCGTCGAGCGTCAGGACGCCGCGGACGACGGCGTGACGCGCCACGAGGGCACGCCAGCGCTCCTCTTCGGCCCGCTCGACCGCGCGCGGGCGGGGCTCGCCGACCTGGTTCAGCAGGACGATCACGGGCTTGCCGATCCACTCGAGGATCTGCATCTCCGGCGCGACGTAGCCCGCGTCGGCGGGATCCTCCGCCGCGTTCACGAGGTACAGGACGACGTCGGCGTGGTCGCGGACGTTCCGGATCGCCTGCTGGCTCGACCAGAACGGGCGGTCGCGCCAGCGGTCCCAGACCTCGCTCAGGAACCAGCCGACCGGATTGCCGGAGGCCTTCAGGCGCCGGGCGAGGCGCGCGCTGTCGCCGAGGCCCGGCGTGTCCCACAGCTGCATGCGGTCGCCCTCGGGCGTTGCGACCAGCGCGTGCGCCTCGGCGAGATCGGTGACGTGCGGCGCATCGCGCACCTCGCCCACGGTGCGCGCGAGCAGCGTGCGCGCGAGGGTCGTCTTGCCGACGTTGGTGTGCGAGATGAGGCTGAGGTCGACCTGCCGCCCGGCGTCGCTCATCGGATCACCCGCGCGCCTGGGGCGGCCCGGCGGGCGCAGACGGACCGTCCCTGGCCTGCGCGATCGCGGCCTCGATTTCGGCCTCCGCCGCGGCGAGGTCGGGGGCATCGAGGTCGACGAACACCGGCGCGAGGCCGTGGCCGGTGAGGAGCTCGCGCCACGCCTCGCGCCGCTCCGCGAGCCGCGCCGGCGCGTCCGCGAAGCGCCGGAGGAACGCCGACTCGTCGACGACGCCGATCACCGCCGCGCCCGCCGCGCGCGCGGTGACCGCGCGGATGAACGCGCCATGGTTCTCGGGCTCGGGGGTCGCGGCGAGGCCGAAGACGACGACGGCGAGCGCGAGCGGCCCGGATGGCAGAAGGTCCGCCGGCAGCTCGTCTTCGCCGCCCCAGGCGACCTCCGGAGCCACGCCGACTTCGACGTTCGTCCCGAAGAGGCGTGCCGCGATCGCCTGCAGGCCGAGCACCGCGCGCGGCGCGAGCTGGTAGCTGTAGGGGATGATGCGGACGCGCGCCGGCTCGCGGCCGAGCGACCGCGTGAGACGCCGGAAATACGGCTCCTCGAGCGCGACCGGGAGTCGTCCGGCGAGACGCCGCTCGACGAGCCACGTCCCGAGCCCGAGGGCAAGGCGCGGCACGAGGACGACGAGCGTCACGGTCGCGGCGTACAGGTGTATCCAGGGCGCCGCGCTCTCGCCGGGACCGGCGCCGAACCGAAGCGCCTCGAGCCGCGCGGCGTCGGCGAGCGGGATCCCGGTCAGGGCCGAGCCCGGTCCGAGGACGAACGCGAGCACCCGGAGCACCGTCTCGGCGTTGAGGAACGTGCTCTCCCAGCCGGCGCTGTATTCGAGCACCAGACCGCGGACGTAGAGCCCGGCCACGGCACCGAGCGCGAACGCGAACGCAGCGAGGTGGAGACTGCGTGCAACGCGTGCGGCAGTGAGCGGCGCGGCGGCCCGAGCCCATTCCGCGGCGAACGCCCCGAGCGCGGCGGCGATGGGCGCCTCGCGGGCGGCGGCGGTACGCGGCACGCCGCCCCCGAGTCGGGCCACCGCGCGCGCGAGCGGTCCGAGCATCCTGCCGCGCGCCGAGACGAGCCCCCACACGCCGCGCACGACGATCATCGCGTACACCGCGACGTTCCATGCGAGGAGCGCCAGGAGCGGGAACGCCAGGATGTTGATCCGCTTGGACGGCCCGAGGTAGTCGGTGGCGAGGCCGAGCGCGAACGCGAGGAGCGCGAGCGCCGGCGCGACCCACGGCCGCCACGAGACGGCGCGCAGCGTGCGCCGGATCGACGGGTAGCGCTCCCGCAGGCGCTCGACCGCGAGGGCGGCGCGCCGGGCGAGGTACGTTTCCGGCGCGACATCGCTCCCCGTGATCTCGGCCGCCGCGCGGCTCGCCCACGCGCGGTCCGCATCGGTCCAGGCGGTGCGAGCGTCGTCCGCGGTCTCGACGGCGCGGACGAGCAGGAGGTCCCGGGCGGTGGCTTCGTTCATCGGGGTCGGCGCGCGAGTCTAATACGCGCGCTCCTTGCGAGCCTTACTCGAGCTCGTCTATGTTCCTGGGCCAGCTCCTGTGGAGCAGCCGGGAGAGCGCTCGGTCCGCGAGGACTTTCCCGCCGGTCTGACAGCGGGCGCAGTAGTTGGTTTCGTTCTCCGCGTACACGATGCGCTGCACCGGCGCGCCGCAGACGGGGCATGGCTTGCCGTACCGGCCGTGCACCGCCATGCCGTCGCGGAACGCGGTGACTTTCTCCGGGAAGCCGCCGCCCGCCTCGCGCCGCAACCGTTCGGTCCACTCGGCGAGCGTCCCGCGGGTCGCGTCGAACAGTCGCGCGACCTCGTCGTCGGACAGCGTCGAGGTCAGCGCGATCGGCGCGAGCCGCGCGCGGTGCAGGATCTCGTCCGAGTACGCGTCGCCGATCCCGCTGAAGAGGCGCGGATCGGTGAGCGCGCGCTTGAGCGTGTGGTTCTCCGACCGGAGGCGCCGCGCGAACGCGGCGAGATCCGCGTCGCGAACCTCCAGGCCGCCGGCGTCGAACGCCGCGAGGGCCGGCCCGCCCTGAACGAGATGCAGGGACGCCCGCCGCTTCGTGCCCGCCTCGGTGAATGCGACCGCGCCGTCGGGAAACTCGACGAGCGCCAGCGTGATGCGGCCGGGGGGCTTTTCCCCCGGCGAGAGCCACCGCAGCCGGCCCGCGACCATGAGATGCAGGACGAGGAAGAGCTCCGCCTCGAGCGCCAGTACGATCCGCTTGCCGATGCGGCGAATCCCGACGACGCGCTTGCCCTCGACCAACGCGATCGGCGGGACCGCGGTACGGAGGACGAACGGCGAGAGCAACCGGACGCGCTGGAGCGTCTGTCCCACGGTCCGCGCCGTCAGCGCGTCGGCGTAGACCGTGATATCGGGAAGCTCTGGCATGGCTCGCTTCTCCGCGCGCGTTAGGCGGCGGCTTTGCCGTCCGCTTCAACGCGCGCGCTCCGGCATGTCAGACGTTGAAGCGGAAGTAGATGATGTCGCCGTCCTGCACGACGTACTCCTTGCCCTCCAGCCGCATCTTCCCCGCCTCCTTCGCGCCGACCTCGCCGTTGAAAGCGATGTAGTCGTCGAACGCGATCACCTCGGCGCGGATGAAGCCGCGCTCGAAGTCGGTGTGGATCGCGCCGGCGGCCTGCGGCGCCGTGGTGCTGACGGGGACGGTCCACGCGCGGACCTCCTTCGGCCCGGTGGTGAAGAACGTCTCGAGGTCGAGCAGCTTGTAGCCGGCGTGGATGAACCGGTCGAGCCCGGGCTCGGCGAGCCCCATGTCGGCGAGAAAGACCTGCTTGTCCGCGTCGCTCAGGTCGGCGATCTGCGCCTCGAGCGCGGCGGAGATCGCGACCACCGGCGCATTCTCCTTGGCCGCGTGCGCCGCGACGGCGGCGAGGAGCGGATTGTCCGTGAAGCCGTGCTCCGGGACGTTCGCGACGTACATGGTCGGCTTCATGGTGAGCAGGAAGAGCGGCCGCAGCACGGCGAGCTCCTCCTTGGCGAGGTCGAGCGTCCGCGCCGGCTTCGCCTCGTCGAGGACGCGCTGCACCTTCTCGAGCACGGCCACCAGCCGCTGCGCCTCCTTGTCGCCGCCGGCGCGTGCGACCTTGTCGAGCTTCGCGAGCTGCCGCTCGACGGCCGCCAGGTCGGCGAGGGCGAGCTCGGTATTGATGGTCTCGATGTCGGACACCGGGTCGATCCGGCCGGTGACGTGCACGACATTCTCGTCCTCGAAGCAGCGCACGACGTGCGCGATCGCATCGGTCTCGCGGATGTTCGCGAGGAACTGGTTGCCGAGCCCCTCGCCCTTCGACGCGCCCGCGACCAGACCGGCGATGTCCACGAACTGGACGGTGGCGGGGGTCACCTTCTGCGGCTTGGCGATCGCGGCGATCCGCGCGAGCCGCGGGTCGGGGACCTCGACGACGCCGACGTTCGGGTCGATGGTGCAGAACGGATAGTTCTCCGCCGCGATCCCCGCCTTGGTCAGCGCGTTGAAGAGGGTGGACTTGCCGACGTTGGGCAGGCCGACGATGCCGCAGCTGACATTCACGGCTCGCTCCCCCCGGGGGGCTCGTCGGCCGGCGCCGCCGGGGGCTTCCGGGTGTGCAGCTTCGTCGTCGCCGCCTGCAGGTCGCCGGCGAGGATGAGCGGCGACACCTCGAGGCTGCGCGCGATCGCATCGTCGATGAGCGCCCGATCGTCCGGCGACGGGGCGCTCAGGACGTAGCCGGCCACGACGTTCTTGTCGCCGGGGTGCCCGATGCCGATGCGCAGCCGCCAGAAGTCCCGCGTGCTGAGCTGATCGGCGATGTCCTGCAGGCCGTTGTGGCCGGCGACGCCGCCGCCGAGCTTCAGCTTCACGGTGCCCGGCGGGAAGTCGAGCTCGTCGTGCGCCACGAGCAGCTCGCTCGGGTCGATCCGGTAGTAGCGGGCGAGCGTCGCCACCGCGTTGCCGGACAGGTTCATGTAGGTCTGGGGCATCACCAGCCAGATATCGCCGGGAAGCCGCGCGACTTCGGCGTCGAACTTCGACTCGGTGCGGAACGCCGCCCGCTCGCGCGCCGCCAGCCGCTCCGCGAACCAGAAGCCGGCGTTGTGCCGGTCGCGGCCGTGCTTGCGGCCGGGATTGCCCAGGCCGGCGATCAGCCTGATGGGCATGTGAAAAAGGCGCGACGGTCGCCCGCCGCGCCCTCGAGCTGGGCCACGCGGGTTACTTCTTGTCGCCCTTGTCGCCCTTCTCGGCCCGGGCGGGCTTCTCGGGCTTCTCCGGGGGCGCCGCCTCGGCGGGGCGCTCGGGCTGCTTCGCCGCCGGCACCTGGGAGGCCGGCACGACCTCCGCGGCAACGGCCGCCTCTTCTTCCTCGGCGACCACCGCCTTCGGCAGCGACGCGGAGGCGACGACCGGGTTCTCGCCACGATGGAGCACCGGCTCGACGCCCTTCGGAAACTTGAGGTCCTTCACGTGGACCGAGTGGCCTACGGTGATGCTCCCCAGGTCGACCTCGATGAACTCCGGCAGGTCCGCGGGCAGGCAGGTGATCTCGATCTCGTTCATCACGTGGTTGATGACGGCGCTCGCGAGCTTGATCGCCGGCGAACCCTCGGCGTTCATGAAGTGCAGCGGCACCGCCATGCGGATCATCTGGTCGGCGCGCACGCGCTGGAAGTCGACGTGCTGCACCTGCGACTTGAACGGGTGCATGTTGATCGCGCGCAGCAGCACCTGCAGCTTCTCGCCGTCGAGGTTCAGCGTGATGATCGACGCGTGGAAGGCCTCGCGCCTCGCCTGCAGGTAGAGCTCGTTGTGATCGAGCTCGATCGTGAGCGGCTGTTCGGCGCCGCCATAGAGGATTCCCGGGACGCGCCCGGCGCGGCGCAGGCGGCGGCTCGCACCCGTTCCCTGCACTGCGCGCTTCGCGGCGCTGATTTCGATCTGCATGCTGCTCGCTCCTATCGCTTGGGCGGGCCCGCGACCAGGCGCCGCCGGTTGAAAAACTTCCGCTACTCCATGAACAAGGACGACACCGAGTCCTCGTTCGAGATCCGCAGGATCGTCTCGGCGAGGAGCCCCGCGACCGACAGCACGCGGATCTTCTTGCAGGACTGCGCGTCCGGGCGCAGCGGGATCGTGTCGGTGACCACCACCTCGTCGAGCGACGACTCCGCGATCCGCTGCACCGCGTTCCCCGACAGCACCGGATGGGTGCAGTAGGCGAGCACGCGCTGGGCGCCCTGCTCCTTGAGCGCGTCGGCCGCCTTGCACAGCGTGTTCGCGGTGTCGACGATGTCGTCCATGATGACGCAGGTGCGCCCCTCGACCTCGCCGATGATGTTCATCACCTCGGACACGTTCGGGCGCGGCCGCCGCTTGTCGATGATCGCGAGATCCGACTCGAGGCGTTTCGCGAGCGCGCGCGCCCGCACCACGCCGCCGACGTCGGGCGAGATGACGACCACGTCCTCGTGGTTGTGCTTCCAGACGTCGCCGAGCAGCACCGGGGCGGCGTACACGTTGTCGACCGGCACGTCGAAGAAGCCCTGGATCTGCTCGGCGTGGAGGTCCATCGTCAGCACCCGGTCGATGCCCACCGCGGCGAGCATGTTCGCGACGAGCTTCGCGCTGATCGCGACGCGGGCGGAGCTCGGGCGGCGGTCCTGGCGGGCGTAGCCGTAGTAGGGCATCGCCGCAGTGATGCGTCCCGCTGAGGCGCGCCGCAGCGCGTCGATCATGATCAGGAGCTCCATCAGGTTGTCGTTCGTCGGCGTGCAGGTCGACTGCAGCACGAACACGTCCCGGCCGCGGACGTTCTCGAGGATCTCGACCATCACCTCGCCGTCGGAGAACTTGCCGACGACGGCGTGGCCGATGGGGATGTTCAGGCGCTTGACGACGTTGTGCGCGAGCAGGGGATTCGCGTTCCCCGTGAACACCATCAGGTTCTCGTAGGCCATGTCTCGCCCGCGCCCTTCCCCTACCGCCGCTCGCAGTTGGCCGCGCCGCCCGGAATCGTCACGCGCCGCAAGCGCGGCTCGCGGCTAACCGATTCTCGATCGAATCCGGTGGCTATACGGCCGAGAATTGGCTGGGGAGGTAGGATTCGAACCCACGAATGCCGGAATCAAAATCCGGTGCCTTAACCAGCTTGGCGACTCCCCACCCGTCGAACCGCTACGCGGGAGCGAGCGGGTGTCGATCCAAGCCGCGCACCGCGACCCCGCGCCACTCCCCGGGAATCCTGGCGACGACCGCGCGCGCCTCGGCCTCAGTCGGATACGCCGCGAACACGCTCGATCCCGATCCGCTCAACCGCGCATCGCCGTGGCCCTTCAGCCACTCGAGCGCGCGCGCGACCTGAGGGAACCGCCGACACACCACCGGCTCGAGATCGTTGCGGCCGAGCCCCGCCAAAAAGGCCTGCATTTTGAGCGGTTTCGTATCGCGTGTCAATTCGCTCGCGGCGTAGATTTCCCTCGTCGAGACAGCGACTTGCGGCGTGACCACGACGTACCAAGCGGGGTCCAGAGCGAGCGGGGTCAGACGCTCGCCGATGCCCTCGCCGAAGGCGTTCCCGCCGAGCAAAAAGAACGGCACGTCGGCCCCGAGACGCACGCCGAGCGCCGCCAACGCGGCGCGCGACAGGCCCGTTCCCCACAGCGCGTTCAGCGCGATCAGCGTCGTGGCGGCGTCCGAGCTCCCGCCGCCGAGGCCGCCGCCCATCGGGATGCGCTTCTCGACGCGGATCGTCACGCCGGTCCGGACGCGGCCCGCTTCCTGCAGCGCTCGCGCCGCGCGCACGACGAGGTCGTCGTCCGCGGGCACGCCCGGCAGCTCGGCGGCGAGACGGATCGCGGCGTCGGCGCGCGGCGCGAACTCGAGCGCGTCGCAGAGGTCGATGAGCCGCAGCACCGTCTGGACGGAGTGGTAGCCGTCGGGCCGCCGGCCGACGACGTGCAGGGCCAGGTTGAGCTTGGCCGGCGCGGGCCAGCGGCGGCGCCACGCCCCCGGCGTCACTGCGGAGGATGCCGCCATTCGTCGATGGCGAGCCGGATGTCGAGGTCGCCGCGCCGCAGCCGCAGCCGCGTCGGCAGGCGGCCGCTCGCGTCGTAGCCGGAGTACTCGATCGTCCAGCCGAGCTGCCGCAGCTCGGCGAGGCGCCCGCCGTCGTAGCGCGGCTCGGCGCTCACGCCCGGCTGCGCCCGGCCCTGCACCCAGTCCGGCAGCCCGCCGAGCGGGAGCGCCCAGCCGAGCACCTGTTCGGTCAGCCGTTCCGGATCGGCAGCGGTGTAGCGCTCCTCTTTCGCCGTCACGAGCGTGTACACGCCGTCGCGGCGCGTGATCGCGGCGATGCCCTGGCCGAGCGGCGTGGAGATCACCAGGTCGTCGGTCGCGGCGCCGTGACGCCAGGTGACGCGGCCGCTCGCCGCTTCGTCGCCGTAGCGGACGGCGACGCGCCCGACGAGCGCGAAGCGATCGGCGAGAGCCGTTTCCGGGGGCAGGCTCGCGCAGCCGGCGATGCTGCTCGCGACGGCGAGCGCGACGATGATCGCGGGCCGCCAGCCCGCCGCGCCTGCAGCCACGCGCCCGCGCTACTCTTTGAGCCGCTGAACGGTTCGCACCAGGACGTCGTTCGACGGCGTCTTCGCGAGCGCCGCGTCCCAGATCTTCTGCGCCTCGCCGCCGCGGCCGAGCACCCAGAGCACCTCGCCGAGGTGCGCCGCGATCTCGGGGTCCGGCCGTCCGGCGTAGGCGCGCTGGAGATGCTTCAGCGCCTCCTCGGCCTTGCCCTGCCGGTACAGCACCCAGCCCAGGCTGTCGATGATGAAGAAGTCGTCCGGGGCGAGCTTGAGCGCGGTCTCGATGAGCTCCTTCGCCTCGTCGAGCCGTTCGTTGCGGTCGGCGAGCGAATAGCCGAGCGCGTTGTACGCGTGCGCGTGGTCGGGCTTGAGCTGGATGAGCTTGCGAAGCGACGACTCGAGGAGGTCGACGCGGTCGAGCTTCTCCGCGAGCATCGCGTAGTCGTAGAGGAGGTCCGGCTGATTCGGCAGCTCGCCGAGCCCGCGCTCCACGACCTCGAACGCCGCCTTCGGCTGGTTCGCCTCGCGGAGCAGCTGCGCCTCGGCGCTGATCAGCTGGGCGCGCTGGTCGGTGTTGGCGGCGTTCACGTTGTGGAGGAACTTGCGCGCGCCGTCGAGATCGCCCTGCTTCGAGAGCACCTGCGCGCTGCGGATCTGCGCCGGCATGAACTGTTCGCCGCGCGTCACTTCCGCGTACCACTTGAGCGCGTCCGGCCAGCGCTGCTGCTCCTCGGAGACCTGACCGAGGTAGAAGCGCACCGCGTTGCGGTCCCGGTAGCCGAGGTCGAGCAGCCGCTTGAGATGCGCCTCGGCGCCGCCCCAGTCCTCGAGCTGCATCGACAACGCGGCGACCGAGAACAGGACGTCGGTGTTGTCCGGGTGGGTCTTGAGGAGCTGCTCGAACTGACCGCGCGCCTCCGGGTACTTCTTGCCGGCGACCAGCATGCGCGCATAAGCGAGCCGCACTTCGCGCGAGCCCGGGTGGCTGTCGAGGTAGCCCGCGAGCCGATCCGCCGCAACCGTCGGCGAGCTCTTCTGCAGGAGGGACGCCTCGTACAGCACGGCGAGCTCCCAGTCCGGCGCGAGGCGCGCCGCCTCGCGGACCTCCTTCAGGGCGAGCTCGTCCTCGCCGGCGCCCGCCGCGGCCTGCGCGATCGCGAACCGCGCCTGCGCGAGCTCCGGATACGGCTGCGCGAGCCGCTGCACCACCCGCAGGTTGGTCGCCTTGTCGGGATTGTTCGCGAGCAGCGAGTTGAGCTGCAGGAAGCCCTCGCCGCGATTCGCGCTCTGGCCCGCGAGGATCCGCTGCAGATAGGCCTCGGCTTCGTCGAGGCGGTTCAAGCGGATGAGCAGGCTCGACGCCGTCGCGAGCGCGCGCGTGTTCGTCGGGCTCGCGTCGGCCCACACCTTGGCCGACTCGACCGCGGCTTCGGGCATCCGGGCGTAGAGCGCCATCTCGGTCGCGCGCTCGGCCACGCGCGGGTCGCGCGTGCGCCTGGCGAGGTCGGCGTAGGCCTGCGCCGCGAGCGTCAGGTTGCCGCGCTGGCCGGCGACCTCGGCGACCAGGAACTCGTAGAGCAGCTCGCGCGTGAGCTCGAGATTGGGCAGATCGTGACGCGGGGCCGGGGCAGGGGCCTCGGCGGCGGCCGGCTTCGTCACCGGCGCCGGCGCGTCCGCGGCGCGCGGCGGCGTTCCCGCGCAACCGGCAACCGCGAGCGCCGCGGCGACGATGAGCGCCGCGGGCGCGGCGCTGAAGCGGGACGGAAGCGGGATGCGCGAGGCCATGAAGGACTGCCGAGGTCGCTTGGAAACCGGTCAGTTTAGGTATATTTCGCAGGCGCCACAACCAAAAAGTCCCCACGCGCGCGTGGGGCATCGCCGATGCCGGAGCTCCCGGAAGTCGAAATCACGCGCCGCGGGATCGAGCCGCATCTCGCCCGGCGCACGATCACCGGCGTCGTGGTCCGCCATCGCGGCTTGCGCTGGCCGGTGCCGCGCAACCTCGGCGCGATCCTGAAGGGCGCGGAGATCCGCGCGGTCGGGCGGCGTGCGAAATATCTCCTCTTCGACTGCGGCAAAGGCACGCTCATCGTGCACCTCGGCATGTCGGGCAGCTTGCGGGTCGTGCCCGCCGCCGAGGCGCCCGGGCCCTACGATCATTTCGACCTCGGCGTCGGCGCGGTGTCGGTCCGGCTGCGCGATCCGCGCCGCTTCGGCGCCGTTCTCTGGCACCGGGGCGACGACCCGGCGCGCCATCCGTTGCTCGCGCACCTCGGCGTGGAGCCGTTGTCCGGCGCGTTCACCGGCCGCGTCCTGCACGCCGCGAGCCGTGGACGGCGCGTGGCGATCAAGCAGCTGCTCATGGACCACCGGCTCGTGGCGGGGATCGGGAACATCTACGCGAACGAGAGCCTCTTCCGCGCCGGCATCGATCCGCGGGCGGCCGGCCGACGTCTGTCGCTCGCGCGCTGCGAGCGGCTCGTCGCGGAGGTCCGGGCGACGCTCGAGGACGCGCTCGCCGCCGGCGGCAGCTCGCTGCGCGACTTCGTGCAATCGGACGGCTCTCCCGGCTACTTCCAGCAGCACTATTTCGTGTACGACCGGGCGGGCGAGCCGTGCCGGGTCTGCGGCGCCGCGATCCGGCGCGTGGTCCAGGGCCAGCGCGCGAGCTTCTACTGCCGGCGCTGCCAGCGGGGATAAAACCCCTGCGCTCGCCTGCCGGCGTGCTACAGTAACCCCATGAATATGCTGAACGTCCCGCCCCAGGGGCCAGCGAGCCTGGTGGCGCGCTTCCAGGGCTACAGCACCTGGCGCTCGATCGTGGCGAGCCGCATCGGCGCGCTGCGGCGGTGGCTTCAGGAGAACGAGCTCGCCGACGCGCACACCGAGCTGCGCATCGGGCAGCTCCTCGAGCGGCTCGGGGAGGACAAGCTCACGATCGCCTTCGTCGCCGAGCTCTCGCGCGGGAAGTCCGAGCTCATCAACGCGATCTTCTTCGCCGACTACGGCCGGCGGCTGCTGCCGTCCTCGAGCGGTCGGACCACCATGTGCCCGACCGAGCTGCAATGGGACCCGCAGCTCGGACCCTGCATCAAGCTGCTCCCGATCGAGACCCGGGCGACCAACGCGACGACGAGCGAGTTCAAGAAGTTTCCCGAGGAGTGGCGGGCGATCGCGCTCGACGTCGCCGATGCCCAGGCCCTCGTCGAGGCGTTCCAGCGGGTGCGCGAGACGAAGCGCGTGCCGATCGAGGAGGCGAAGCACTACGGGCTGTTCCTGCACCACGAGTCGAGCCAGTCGGCCGGCTTCGCCGCCGACGGCATGGTGGAGATCCCGTGCTGGCGGCACGCGGTCATCAACTTCCCGCACCCGCTGCTCGAGCAGGGGCTGGTGATCCTGGACACCCCGGGCCTCAACGCGATCGGCACCGAGCCCGAGCTGACGCTCAACCTGTTGCCCAACTCGCACGCCGTGCTGTTCATCCTCGCGGTCGACACCGGGGTGTCGAAGACCGACGCGCAGGTGTGGAACGACTACATCGCCATGGTGCCCGGCCGCCAGAAGGGCCGCTACGTCGTCGTGAACAAGATCGACACGCTGTGGGACGGCCTGCGCACCGAGGAGGAGATCGACGAGGAGGTCGGCGGCGTGCTCGGCTTCGTCGCCGACGTGCTGCGCGTGCCGCCGGAGCAGGTGCTGGCGGTGTCGGCGCAGAAGGGGCTCGTCGCGAAGATCACGGAGGATCAGCTGCTGCTCGCGCGCAGCCGGCTGCCCGAGCTCGAGCACACGCTCTCGACGCAGCTCATCCCCGGCAAGCAGGCGATCGTCCGCGAGACGACGCGCCACGAGGTCGCGGACCTGCTCGTCAACACCCGCTCGCTCCTCGAGGCGCGGCTCACCGGCGTGCTCGAGCAGCTGGCGGAGCTGCGGCAGCTGCGCGGCAAGAACCTCGACGTCGTCGAGGAGATGATGCGCAAGGTGCGCGGCGAGAAGGAGGAGTTCGAGCGCGGGCTGGCGCGCTTCCAGGCGACGCGCGGGGTGTTCTCGCAGCTCACCAACACGCTGTTCACCCACCTCGGGATGGACGCGCTGAACGAGCAGTCGCGCCGGACGCTGAAGGCGATGACCCGCAGCCGGTTCACGCCCACGCTGCGCGGCGCGATGGCGGGCTACTTCGACGGGGTGCGCGGCAAGCTCGCGCGCGCGAGCGCCGTCATCGTCGAGATCCAGACCATGATGGAGGCGATGTACCGCAAGTTCAGCGAGGAGCACGGCCTGCGGCTCGCCGCGCCGCACGGGTTCTCGCTGTTCCGCTACCAGCGGGAGTTCGAGCGGCTCGAGCGCACGTATCACACCCAGTTCGACACGCTCGGGACGATGCTGACGAACGAGAAGCTCACGCTGATGCAGAAGTTCTTCGAGACGGTGGCGAGCCAGGTGCGGCGCGTCTACCAGTACGCCAACAAGGAAGTGGAGACGTGGTTGCGCGCGGTGATGGCGCCGATGGAGATGCAGATCCGCGAGCACCAGATGCAGCTCCGCCGCCGGCTGGAGTCGATCCGGCGCATCCACCATGCGACCGATACGCTCGAGGACCGGGTGGTCGAGCTCGAGCAGGTCGAATCCACGCTGCTGCACCAGCTCGACGGCATCCATCATCTCGCGCGCGAGATCGATCGCGTGCTCGAGTTGGACCACGCGCCGTCCGCGCTCGACGACGAGCGCGAGACGCGGCGCGCCGCCGCCTGACGCGCGTCAGCCGCGCTTCGGACCCGCCGCGGGTTCGGCCCGGGCCGCGGTCAGCCGCAGATACTTCCGCTGCAGCTCGTCCTTCGTCTCGACGTGCCGGGGATCGAGCGGAATGCAGTCGACCGGGCACACGCGCTGGCATTGCGGGGCGTCGAAATGCCCCACACACTCGGTGCAGCGGTCCGGATCGATGACGTAAATCTCGGGTCCCCGCGAGATCGCGCCGTTCGGGCACTCCGGCTCGCAGACGTCGCAGTTGATGCACGCGTCGGTGATCAGCAGCGCCATGCCGACCGGCTAGCCCCCGAGCTCGGCCACCTTCGACTTCAGCCGTTCGTGGATGAGCGGATGGACGAACTTGGCCGTCTCGCCGCCGAGCAGCGCGATCTCCCGCACGATCGTCGCGGAGACGAACTGGTACTTCTCGTCCGGCGTCATGAAGACCGTCTCGACGTCGGGGATGAGGACCCGGTTCATCCCGGCCATCTGGAACTCGTACTCGAAGTCGGAGACCGCGCGCAAGCCCCGCACGATCACGCGCGCGCCGTGCGCCCGGACGAAATCGCGCAGCAGCCCGCCGAACCCCTCGACCGTGACGTTCGGGTAGGCGGCGAGCACCTCGCGCGCCATGTCGATCCGTTCGGCGGGCGTGAAGAACGGGCGCTTGCCGCGGCTGTCCGCGACCCCCACCACCACCGCGCTGAAGAGGCCGGACGCGCGCCGCACGATGTCCTCGTGCCCGCGGGTGAGCGGGTCAAACGTCCCCGGATAGACCGCCGTGGTCATGGCCTTCCCACTCGATCAGGTGATAGTGGACGGCGCCGGCGCGCCCGTAGCGGCGCAGCCGCCACGGCGGGCCAGCCGCGACGCGCGCATCGCCCTCGACGTATACCAGGGCGTCGCGGGCGAGCCGGGCCGGCAGACGCGCGAGCGCTTCGCCGACGAGCCGGCTGCCGTAGGGCGGATCGACGAACACGACATCGAACTTCGCTTCCTCGGACGAGTCGAGGAAGTGTAACGCATCGCCGAGCACGAGCCGCAGGCGCGGCGCGCCCGCGCCGAGAGCCGCGCCGTTCTCGCGCAGCGCGGCGAGCACGTTGCGCGATCGCTCGACCATGACGACCTCGGCCGCGCCGCGCGACAACGCCTCGAACCCGAGCGCGCCCGCGCCGGCGAAGAGATCGAGGCAGCGTCGCCCGGTGAGGTGCTGGCCGAGCCAGTTGAAGAGCGTCTCGCGCACCCGGTCGGGGGTGGGGCGGACGTTCGCGTCGGCGGGAAACCGGAGCACGCGGCTGCGCCAGGCGCCGCCGATGATCCGGACGCGGTTACTGGGCCTTGCCGGCACCGACGACGACCGTCACGAACCGCTCGGGCGCGACGTGGCGGGCGAAGGCCGCGCGGATGTCGTCGAGCGTCACGCGCTCGACCCGGCCGGGGAATTCGGCGAGCCAGCGCTCGGGCAGCCGGTAGAACCCGATCAGCGCCCATTCGCTGAGGAGCTTGCGGTTCGAGTCGATCCGCAGCGGAAATCCGCCCACGAGGCTCGCCTTCGCGTCGCGCAGCTCGGCCTCGCTCGGTCCGTTCGCGAGGAACTCGGCGACCACCGCGCGCACGCGCGCGATCGCGGCGTCCGCCTGGTCGCGCCGCGTCTGGAGGCCGACCTGGAACGGCCCGGCGCGCGCCAGCGGAAAGAAGTAACTGTAGACGCTGTAGGCGTATCCGTGCGCGTCGCGAATGTCGCGGGGGAGCCGTGATACGAACCCGCCGCCGCCGAGGACGTAGTTGCCGACGAGGAGCGCGAAATAGTCCGCATCTCCGCGCGCGAGCGCCGGCATCCCGATCAGCACGTGCGCCTGCTGCGCCGGATGCGCGACGTCGATCCGCCCGCCGCCCGCGGCGCCCGCGACCGGCGGCAGCTCGCCGCCGGCGCCGCGTTTGCGCAGCGCCGCGGTGAGCTGCTCCGCTATCGCGCCCGCCTCCGTGCGCGAGAGATCGCCCAGGATCGTCACGACCACGCGATCGGCGGCGTAGTGATCGCGGTAGAAACGCTCCACGTCCGCGCGCTCGATGCCCATGACCGTCGCCGCGGTCGCAACGCCCCCGTACGGATGCGAGCCATAGGCGGCGGCGTAGAACCGCCGTTCGGCGAGCCTCCCGGGCTGGGCCTCGGCCTCGGCGAGCCGCTCGGCGAGGCGTGAGCGTTCGCGCTCGAAGGCGGCTGCGGGAAACGTCGGGCGCTGAAGCATGGCGCCCAGGGCGGCGAGCGCCTTGCCGCGCTCGGTCGCGCTCGAGAGCGTCCGGAGCTGCACGCTGGCGCGGTCGTGGTCGAGACCGCCGCCCGGGATCGCGCCGACGTCGGCGAACGCCGCGGCGAGCGCCTCCTCGGACCACCCCCCCGCGCCGGCCCGCAGAAGCTCGTGCGTCAGCGCCGCGGTGCCGAGCCGGCCCGGGGGGTCGAAGGCCGAGCCGGCGGCGAAGTCGACGGCGATGTCGATCATCGGCACCTCGCGGGACTCGATGAATTGCACCCGCGCGCCCGACTGCGTGGTCCAGCGCATGGCGGCCCGCGGATCCTGCGCCGGGCAGAACGCGGGCAAGGCTAGGCCGAATGCAACGACGAGGGGAAGCGCGGCGCGCATCGTGAGGACCTAGTGTCGCGGCGCCGCGGACCGCGGTCGCGGCCGGTTCGGATCGACCGGCTGCGGGTCGAGGGTCGCGGCGGTCGAAGCGTCCTCGACGAGGACCTTGCGCGCCACCTCGCGCACCTCGTCCGCGGTCACCGCGCGGATCCGCTCGAGGATCCGGTCGGCATCCCGGTGCGACAGGCCGGCCGACTCGAGCATACCCAGCTCGAGCGCCTGGGCGAAGATCGAGTCGCGCTTGTAGACCTGCCGGGCGACGAATTGGATCTTCGCGCGCTCGAGCTCCTCCGCGGTGACGCCGTGGGAGGCGATGGTTGCAACCTCGCCGCGCAGCGCCGACTCGAGCTCCGCCGCCGGGCGCCCGCGCGCCGGTACGCCATCGAGCAGGAAGACGCCCGGGCCGCGCGCGATCGCCTCGTAGCTCGCGCCGACCTCGTTCGCGATCCGGCGGCCGCGAACGAGCCGCGCCTTGAGGCGCGCGGAGTCGCTGCCGTCGAGCACCGCGGCGAGCACCGCGAGCGCATACGGCTCCCGGTCCTTCGCCGCGTCGCGCAGGACCGGCGCCTTGTAGGCGACGAGCACGTAGGGCAGCTCGGCCGGGGCCTTGACGATCAGCCGCCGTCCGCCCTCCTGTGGCGGCTCGGTCCGGGGCTTGCGCGTCGGCAAGGGGCGAGGCGGAATCGCGCCGTAGTGCGTCTGCGCGAGCTGGAACGCGCTCTCGGCCGACACGTCGCCGACGACGACCAGGAACGCGTTGTTCGGCGCATACCACCGCGCGTACCAGTCGCGCACGTCGTCGGCGGTCATCGCCTCGAGATCGGTCATCCAGCCGATGATCGGCCGGCGGTACGGATGGACCTTGAACGCCACCGCCATCAGGCTCTCGTAGACGAGCTCGCGCGGACGATCCTCGGTGCGCAGCCGCCGCTCCTCGTGCACGACCTTGATCTCGGCCGCGAACTCGCCGGGCGCGACCACGAGATTCGCCATCCGGTCGGCCTCGAGCTGCATCATCAGCCCGAGGCGCGAGCGCTCGACCTGCTGGAAGTAGACGGTGTAGTCGTGGCCGGTGAACGCGTTCTCGCGGCCGCCGGCGGCGGCGACCCGCCGCGAGAACTCGCCCGCCGGCACCGTCTGCGTGCCCTTGAACATCATGTGCTCGAGGACGTGGGCGACGCCGGTCGTGCCGCTCGTCTCGTCCATCGCGCCGACGCGGTACCACACCAGATGCGCGACGGTGGGAGCGCGACGGTCCTCCTTCACGATGACGCGCAGGCCGTTCGCGAGCGTGCGCTCGTGCAAGTCCGCGCCGACCGCGGCGGACGCAGCCGTGGCGAGGCCGACGAGGAGCGGGAAGGCGCGGCGCATGCGGTAGAATCGCCGCCAATCTTAGCCGTTCCGGGCGGCGTCACGCTGCCCCGTCGCCCAATCGTCCCGTGCTCGGCTTGCCGAAGAAATCCGACGACCCCTCCGGCGCATCGTGGTTCGAGCGGCTCAGGCGCGGGCTGCAGAAGACCGGCTCGCAGCTGACCGGTCTCTTCGGCGGTGCGAAGGTCGACGAGCACCTGTTCGAGGCGCTCGAGACGGCGCTCATCTCGGCCGACGCCGGTCTGGACGCCACGCGGAAGCTCCTCGAGCGGCTGCGGGCGCGGGCAAGCAAGGAGCGCATCGAATCGCCCGCGGCGCTGAAGGAGGCCATGGTGGCCGAGCTCGCGCGGCTCCTCGCGCCGCTCGAGCGGCCGTTCGAGCTCACGGCGCACAAGCCGTTCGTGATGATGGTGGCCGGCGTGAACGGCGCCGGGAAGACGACCTCGATCGGCAAGCTGGCGAAGTGGCTGCAGGGCGAGGGGCTCTCGGTCCTGCTCGCCGCCGGTGATACGTTCCGGGCCGCGGCGCGCGAGCAGCTCGCCGCCTGGGGCGAGCGGAACCGCGTCGCGGTCATCGCGCAACAGGGCGGCGACCCGGGGGCGGTGATCTTCGACGCGATCCACGCCGCGCGGGCGCGCGGCATCGACGTCGTCATCGCCGACACCGCCGGCCGGCTCCCCACGCAGCTCCACCTCATGGAGGAGCTGCGCAAGATCAAGCGCGTGATCACCAAGGCCGAGACGACCGCGCCCCACGCGGTATGGCTCGTGCTCGACGCGAACACCGGCCAGAACGCGCTCGCGCAGGTGAAAGCGTTCGACGACGCCCTCGGCCTGACGGGGCTCGTCCTCACGAAGCTCGACGGCACCGCCAAGGGCGGCGTCGCGGCGGCGATCGCCAGCGCGCGGCCGGTGCCGCTCGCGTTCATCGGCGTCGGCGAGGACATCGACGACCTGCGGCCGTTCTCGGCGGTCGAGTTCGCCCGCGCCCTGCTGGACTAGGCTCCGGTGCCGGCGGTCCAGTTCAATCGCGTCACCAAGCGCTATCCCGACGGCTTCCAGGCGCTGCGCGAGGCGAGCTTCGCGGTCGAGGCCGGCGAGTTCGCGTTCCTGACCGGCCATTCCGGCGCGGGCAAGACGACCGCGCTCCGGCTGATCCCGGCGATCGAGCGCGCGACCTCCGGCACGGTGCTCGTCCATGGCCAAAACGTCGGCGCGCTGCGCGACGCGGCGATCCCGTACCTCCGGCGCAGCCTCGGGGTCCTGTTCCAGGACCAGAAGCTGCTCCACGACCGCAACGTGCTCCAGAACGTGCTGCTCCCGCTCGCGATCTGCGGCGAGCCGCCGCGCGAGGCGGCGCGGCGCGCGCGCGCGGCGCTCGCCAAGGTGGGCCTGCTCGAGCGCGAGCGGGCGATGCCGATCACCCTCTCGGGCGGGGAACAGCAGCGCCTGTGCATCGCCCGGGCGGTGGTGGCGCGGCCGTCGATCCTGATCGCCGACGAGCCGACCGCCAACCTCGACAGCGAGGCGGCGGCGAGCGTCATGGAGATCTTCCGGTCGTTCAACCAGGTCGGCGTGACGGTGCTCGTCGCGACGCACGACGCCGCGCTCGTCGAGCGCTTCGGGATCCGCGCCGTGCGCCTCGATCACGGGCAGGTCGTCGGCGGGCGGGCGGCGCGATGAGGGCCTGGCTGCGCCACCACGCGCGCTGCTTCGTGTCGACGCTGCACCGGCTCGTGCGCTCCCCCGTCGCGAGCGTGCTCAACATCCTCGCCATCGGCGTGACGCTGGCACTGCCGCTCGGCGCGTGGGTCCTGCTCGGGAACGTGCAGCGCCTCGCCGGCCATTTCGACGGCAACCCGCAGCTGTCGGTGTTCCTCGCGCCGGACGCGACGCGCGCGGACGCCGCGCGCGTCGTCGCGGCGCTGGCGGGCGCGCCGGGCGTGCGCCACCACCGCTTCGTCCCGAAGGAGGAGGCGCTCGCGGAGCTGCAGCGCGCCGAGGGCGTGCGCGAGATCCTGGCGACCCTGGGGTCGAACCCGCTCCCGGACGCGCTCATCGTCCACCTCTCGCCGGGGGATCCCGATGCGGCCGCGCGGCTCGCGGCGGAGCTGCGGCAGCTGCCGAAGGTCGCGATCGTCCAGCTCGACGCCGTCTGGCTGCAGCGGCTCGACGCGGCGCTCCGGCTCGGCGCCGTGGCGGTCGGGCTGCTCGCCGCGCTGCTCGCGATCGGCATGATCGCCGTCACCTTCAACACGATCCGGCAGCAGATCCTCACGCAGCAGGCCGAGATCGAAGTGAGCCGGCTGATCGGCGCCACCGATGCGTTCGTCCGCCGACCCTTCGTGTATCAGGGCACGGTGATGGGGCTCGCGGGCGGGCTCGTGGCCTTGGGAATCGTTGCCGGGGCGCTCCACGCGCTCAACGGCGAGGTCGTCCGGCTCGCTGCCACCTATGCCTCGGACTTCCGCCTGGGCCTGCCGCCGACGTCGGACCTGAGCGCGCTCCTCGCGTTTGCGGGCGCCTTGGGTTGGGCCGGCGCCTATTTATCAGTGAGTAGTCACTTGCACAAACCGCCGCGAGGATAGTGGCATCCTGGTCGACGTCTGAGCGGAACCGCGGCGCCGCATTAGCACTCTAAGACTTCGAGTGCTAAAATCGCGCGGGAGCCCACCCACTTATATGGAACACACGCTTTACCTGCCCGTTCCGTCCGCCGTCGGCAGCCTGGATCACTACATCCAGGCGGTCAATCGCTTTCCGCTGCTCGCGCACGATGAGGAGCTGCGCCTCGCGCGCAGGTTCCGCGACGAAGGCGACCTCGACGCCGCGCGGCAGCTGGTCCTCTCGCACCTGCGGGTGGTCGTCGCTATCGCGCGCGGCTACCTCGGCTACGGCCTGCCGCACGCCGACCTGATCCAGGAAGGCAACATCGGCCTGATGAAGGCCGTCAAGCGCTTCGACCCGGAGCGCGGCGTACGGCTCGTGTCGTTCGCGATCCACTGGATCAAGGCCGAGATGCACGAGTTCATCCTGCGCAACTGGCGCCTCGTGCGGATCGCCACGACCAAGGCGCAGCGCAAGCTCTTCTTCAACCTGCGCAGCATGAAGCCCGGTCTCGAGCCGCTGACCCAGGACGCGATCGAGGCCGTCGCCCGGGAGCTCAAGGTCAAGCCGGAGGAGGTCGCCGAAATGGAGATGCGACTCGCCGGGCAGGACCTCGCGCTCGAGCCCGCGGTCGACGACGACGAGGACACCTACGCGCCGATCGCCTATCTCGCCGATCCGCAGGAGGAGCCCTCGCGCGTGATCGAGGCCGAGGAGACGAGCCGGCTGCGGCGGGAGGGATTGTCGACCGCGCTCGCCGCGCTCGATCCACGGAGCCGCAGGATCATCGAGGCGCGCTGGCTCCGGGAGAAGGATCCGGCCACGCTGCACGACCTCGCGGCCGAGTTCAAGGTCTCGGCGGAGCGCATCCGCCAGATCGAGGCCAAGGCGTTGCAGAAGATGCGCGGCACGATGGAAGCGACCGTCGGCTGACCCCCTTCGCCGCCGCGGGACGCCCGGCGCCGCCGGGCGTTTTTCTTTTGCGGGGGGCGCCCGCGACGCTAGCCCGCCGCGAGCAGCAGCTTGATGTCGTGGACGAGCGCTTCGGCACCCTGCTGGTGCTTCACGAACAGCCGCAGCCGGCCCTCGGTGTCGTAGACGTAGCTCGCAGCGGTGTGGTCCACCGAGTAGTTCTCCGGGCTCGAGCCGGGGACCTTCTGGTAGAAGACCTTGAACTCCTTCGCGGTCCGCGCGGTCGCCTCGGCATCGCCGTACAGGCCGAGGAAGCTCGGATCGAACGCCGGGACGTACTTCGCGAGGAGCTCGGGGGTGTCACGCTCCGGATCGACCGACACGAAAAGCACCTGCAGTCGGTCCCCGTCCTTGCCTAGCTTCTCCTTCACGAGCTTCAGCTCGGCGAGCGTCGTGGGGCAGACGTCCGGACAGCGCGTGAATCCGAAGAACACCACCGTCACCTTGCCCTTGAAATCGGCAAGCGTCCGCGCGCGGCCGGTGTGGTCGGTGAGCCGCAGCTCGCGGCCGAAGTCGGCGCCGGTGACGTCGACGCTCTTGAAGGACGGTTTCGCCGGACCGCAGGTGACGAGGGTCGCCGCCGCGGCGAGCGCCACCAGGCGCGCTGGAATGCTAGAGCGCAAAGTAGTGGTCGACGAGCAAGGCGGCGAAGAGCGCCGCGAGATAGACGATCGAGTAGCGGAACGTGCGCCGCGCGAGCGCGTCGCTGTAACCCACATAGATGCGCACCGCGTAGGCGATGAAAACCCCGCCGAGCGCCGCGGCGGCGGCGAGATACAGCCACCCGCTCATGCCGTAGGCGAACGGCATGAGGCTCGCCGCGGCCAGGATGAGCGTGTAGAGCAGCACGTGGAGCTGCGTGAACTTGCGCCCGTGCGTCACCGGGAGCATCGGCAGGCCGGCGCGGGCGTACTCCTCGGCCCGGTAGAGGGCGAGCGACCAGAAGTGGGGCGGGGTCCACGCGAAGATGATGAGGAAGAGCAGCAGCGCTTCCGGCGCCACTTCCCCGGTCATCGCCGCCCAGCCGAGCACCGGCGGCATCGCGCCGGAGGCGCCGCCGATGACGATGTTCTGCGGGGTGAGCGGCTTGAGCACGACCGTGTACACGATCGCATAGCCCACGAACGTGCCGAGCGTGAGCCACATCGTCAGCGGGTTCACGAGATGGTGCAGCAGCCACAGGCCCCCGCCGCCGACGACGCTCGCGAACGCCAGCGTCTGCGCCGAGGTGAGCTCGCCGCGCGGCAGCGGCCGCGCCCGGGTGCGCGCCATGGTCGCGTCGAGCTTCCGCTCGACGAGGCAGTTGATCGCCGCGGCGGCGCCGGCGACGAGCGCGATCCCGATCGTGCCGGCGATGAGCGGCACGAGCGGCACGGCCTGCCCCGCCGGGACGGCGAGGAACATTCCGATCACCGCGCAGAACACGATGAGCGAGACGACGCGCGGCTTGGCGAGCTCGAGGAACCGGCCGAGTCGACGGGTCGTCAGGTGAAGCGCGGTGGCGGTCATCGGAAGGCGCCCCGGAGCCGGGCGTACGAGGCGCGAATTTTATCACGCTGATCCGCTCGCTCGGCGCTCGCGCCGCGAGGTTCCGGGCTCGGCGCGGGCGCTCAGCCGACGCCCGAGTACTTCAGCAAGCGCTCGAGGTCCTTGATCATCCGTTTAGGGTCGGCGCGCTTGGGGAAGCGCAGGATCAGGTTGCCGAGCGGATCGAGCAGGTAAACGTGGTCCCGTACGTCCGCCCCCGGAAGCGCGGCGAGCAGGACCGGATCGGCGCGCGCGACTACCGCGCCCTGGTGCAGCGGCGCGAGCTCCGGCGCCGGCCGTCCGGCGTCGAGGAGGAGCCACACGCGCTCGATCCGGTCCATGTTCTTTCCCTGGGCGAGCCGCACCTGCCGCATGTGGTAGAGCTTCTCCTGGCAGTGCGCCCCGCACGCGCCCGCGTCAGCCTGGAGCATCACCCACTTGCCTTTCAGGTCGGCGAGCGTGAACGGTCCTCCGTCGAGGCGCGCGAGCGTTACCCCCGGCATCGGCCTCGGCTCGATCAGCTCCCCGTAGTTCGTCCGGCCGGCCGGCGGGAAGAAGTGGTAGGCGATCAGCGCGGCGACGAGCGGCATCGCGGACACGGCGAAGATCGCCGCGACGATGAGGCGTCCGCGCCGGGCGCGGGTCTCAGGCGCCGCGGTTCGCGGGCCGCTTGAGGTTGAGGACGACATAGAGCACCACGGCGAGGCCGGCGAGCGCGTACCACTGCAGCGCATAGCCGCGATGCCGGTCCGCGCCCGCGTCGGGCCGCTCCCACTCGCGCACCAGGCCGTCGCCGGCGTCGTTCGTCTGCTGGATCACGATCGGCTGAAGCTCGAGCTGCGACCATGCGCGGTAGCGCTCGAGCAGAAGGTTCTGCCACACCCGCCCGTCGACGGTCTCGGCCGCGAGCTCGTACACGCGCCCCGGCGGCACCGTCGCGAGCCCGGCGACGGTCTGCTCGCCGGCGGGCGTCGCGATTTGCGGCAGCTCCGCGCGCGTCGGGCCCGCGGCGATCCAGCCGCGGTTCACGAGCACGTGCACGCCTCCGCCTGCGATCCGCAGTGGCGAGAGCACGTGGAAGCCGGCGCGGCCGCGATGCACGCGGTTGTCGAGCAGGATCGTGAACCGATCCGCGTACTCGCCCCGCGCGACGACGCGCCGCAGCGCGTAGTCGTCCGGGTCGATCGGCCGCGCCGACAGCGTGAGCGGCCGCTCCGCGCCGAGGCGCTCGAGCCGCGCCTGCAGCGCCTCCTTCTCCGCCGCGCGGCGCGTCTGCCAGATCCCCAACGCGACCGTGAGCGCGCAGAAGCCGATGGTCGCGGCGGTCATCCAAGCCCCCGGGCGGAATCGCCAGCCGCTCATCGGGGCGGGACCTTCGCCGCGGCGTCGGCCCGCCGGCCAGCCGTTCCTGGCGTCGAGACGGTCACTCGTCTAGACTGCAGAGCAACCCGCCCGGCGGCGTCGATGCGGCTCCTCGTCTTTGCGTTCATCGCCCTGATCTTGCTCTCGCTCGGGTCGGCGCTCTTCTTCCTCGTCCGCGACCAGGGTCAGTCGACCCGCACCGTCAAGGCCCTGGCGCTGCGCGTCGGGCTCTCGATCGCCCTGTTCGCGCTGCTGATGCTCGGCTACAAGCTCGGCTTCATCCCCGGCCGCCTAACCTAGGGTGTTGCCCCGCCGCAGGGGACGCAACACCCCCCGCAAGGCGCCCCAGTGGGAAGGCCATCGGGTCGGGGACGGGGTTACCCCCGTCGCCCTCCCACACCAGCGGACGTGCGGTTCCGCATCCGGCGGTTCATGAAGCACGCTGGAGGCGCCAGTGGGTATCCACGAGCGAGGCCAGCCCCTGCGCATCAAACCACGCCTTCGGGAACGCCAGATGCATGTGGGA
>Ga0187892_10002143_pt1 | contig 41232 bp, 34 predicted proteins | sample MA1701073metaG_FD_139345 | JGI IMG/M metagenome (GOLD analysis project Ga0187892, IMG submission 139345) | Bio-ooze microbial communities from a basaltic lava cave in the Kipuka Kanohina Cave System on the Island of Hawaii, USA - MA170107-3 metaG ... | reverse complement strand
GTCTTCACTACAGCCACTTTTCGCCAATTCGTTGCACCACCGGGTTTACAAATCAAATCGTTACCAATGCTAGTGACGCGAAAAATCCGGAAAAGGAGAACGAATCGGCTAAGTCGGGCTAGTTGAATAGGCGAAACTATATTTTTACAGCTGTCGAAGATGGGCCTGACTGAATCAGGATAGAGTTGCCGTCGCATATGGGGCGGAATAGCGTCGAGAGCTCCACGGGTAACGAACCCCATTGATGGTACCAGCTGCCTTGGGGTGTAGATTGGGCTTGTACCTGGGTATCCTTCTAGACCCAATGGCCCGACCCATCGTTTCCTGAATCAACGTCCCTCAAAACCGGTAATTCCCTTTTGTTACAAACATTTAAACGACTCAGTGGGGCCACGGTTTCAGAGGGGTTGCAACGTCAACTCGAAACCCTCTCTCTTTAAATCTTAACCCTATCGTTATTTCGCTTACCTGGGGATCTCAGGCGGGCTCGCAAGGTCTGGAGGTAGTGAAGGATAGCAACGTCTCACGCGCCGTAATGCATGAACACGCGATGCAGCGCGTGTACCACAGGAAAACGATGGTATCCAGTTGTGTGCTCGAATGAGGATTCACGATGGCCACACGACGACCCACTGAACGAAAAACATGACGGGTATCAATCCGATCCCTTCCGCGGCGGCGTTGGCGGTTGCCGCTATGTCCGTGCTGTCGGGACGCGTATTCGCGGCGGACGCACCACGATTTTGTACGTAGAGGAGCTTGCGACGAATTGACTACCTGCGGCCCAAGCGGACATTCGGCAGAAAGCGACGAGGAGTCTTCTTACGGTCCGAACGCAGATGGCATGCGCCGATGATTCTCGTTATTGAATCGGGCTCAGCCATGGCGGAACAAGAGGATGTACTCGTACTTGCGTATGGTCGATGCTGCTATGCGACTCGCGTCAGGATGCTCCGCATTGATCAGAATAACGTTCTCCTCGGGCACGATGACCGAAGGCACCTCCAGTAGCGCGTACCGGCGCTCCTGGCACCAACTAGATCCGTGCCTCACGGAGACTATACCTGATGGAATGGCGTTCCACTCCGGTTCAAGTTCGCTGACCGTCAAGATCTTCCGAGTGTCCCACAGATTATCTGGCACTTCGATTCGCACGACGTACTTGTTTAACGGCAAGCCGCTGTCATCGACGCGCGCTGCGGTTTCCAGCACAGCCATGGCCAGCGTTGGTGCTGCGTAGATTACGCGTTGACCGGCATCATTCCATCGGCCGGGGTCCTTTGCGGCGCCGGCACCCGAGAGGTCGTTGGCTTGCCAGTTTCGGCTCGTGGACGCAATCCGCCACAGAATCACAGATACACGCCGCTCTGCAGCGAGCCGAGTACCTGCTTGATCTTTTCTCTGCCTGGCTGCGTGTCCATAAGCTCTACCGGGCATTTACCGCCTAAGGCCGGCTGCGGGCGGGTTATCCACTCACCCACCCACTTCTCAACATCGAAGCCCCGAGCATCCGGGTTGTCTTTAGGATTAAGCATGTCTTCAATCTTGTTAATCAACTCCAACAGGCCGATCACCGCCTGTCCGGGGGTGCCGCCAATTAACTCTTGCTTGGTTATCTTCTTAGCAAAAGTGGCCTTGGGCATACCTACGGCACGCTGGAACTGGGCTGCTGAGACTCCCAACTCCTCGATCAAGTCAAGCACGACGATGGGTGGCACGCCCTCACGCTCTATCTGAATGCTCTCTTCCAGAGCGGCGGTGCGTAGACTTTTCCGAAACATGCGCTGAAATTCGCCAGGGGCGAGCCTGCGCTTTGGTCCTTTGATTGCGACGGCCTGGCCCGCGATCTTCTTAGCCGGCTTGGCCGCAGTTTGTGCGGCGGCGGTGTTGGAGGACTTATTAGCGGTATGGGGAGCGTGGCCCACGGCTGACTGGATAGGTCTCTTCATAGACCTATTATAGTCTAATCATGCACGCTTTGCACCGCTCCCGGAAGCGGCGAGCTACCGCAGTCCGTCCGACCGAGAGCATGGGGCACTTCAAAGAAGAAGTCCGCCCATGGGTTTGGGGTGTGCACGCCGCAGGCGACCCAAGGGGAGCGTTGCACGGCTCCCAGTGCTGAGCGTACAGAATTACGGTGACTGCGCACGCACGCGACCAAGCAAACGGGGTCCCAATGGCTGTTTCCTTAGTTGAAGCTCATGGTCGCGCTCAACGGCGCGGCAAGAATAGGCGCAATGATGCTCAGGTACTGGGTCAGTTGGTTGCTCAGCTTGAACGACAGACCTCGCTCCGAGAGCCACTTCTCGGCCTCCTCGGGCGTCGTCGCCTGACCCATCTCTCTAACGAGCGCCTTTGCCCGCTTGTTCAGATACAAGGCCGGGGGCACATAGGCGCCGATCAGCACTGTGGTGAACGCTACCCCCCAGTAGGCCGAAACGGAGGAGGCCACGCCCGAGAGCCCGGATTGCAGGCCGGGATCGCTCGACAAACTCGATGCCCACCCGAGCCAGACACTCATGTGCGACACCCCGACGACCAGGAACACGGACGCGACGGCGATCACCTCTTTGAGATGACGCGCGCGCACCGCTATATGCTCCGGATCGTCCCCAATCGCAAGGGATGCCACGGTCGCGCAAGTAGTCATCAGAATAAAGACCGGCGCGATCGTGGCAAGTAGGTTGATTAGGGCGATGATTACATAGACTTTTTGCAGGTACTCATCGCCGAAGCGTCCCGCATGCGCCAGAATCGAGTAGGTAAACCCGAAGACGAGCTCGTACATAACGCTCCCCTGTCCAGCGCCGAATGTCAGTTGGCCTACAATCACAGCGCCGAGCAGGGCACCGACTACGGCTGTGACAATGAGCTGTCCTCGTCCCACCGAGCGGCGTAAGGTCACTATGCAATATAGCATCGCTACCAGCGGTACCACGATATTGAGGAGCGCGGCGGAGAGCCACACGAGCCGCGCCTTAAGCTCCGCCAACGCCTGCTCGACACCCGGTACACCCGCCCCTTGCACCGCTGCGAGGAGCAGAGGGTTGAAGGGTTTATCGGGATCAGCACTGGCCTCGAACAGCACGACCGCCAAGGCGTACAGGAGCAGCGGCGGCAACATGAAAAGGAGATGCCGGAATCGCTCGAGTGTTTCAGATTCCACCGCAATCGGTTGCATGAACGAACGCCAAGCTGAAGATCCCGGGGACGCATGTGGAGCGAAGCCGCTCCGCTATGCTGCCCCGCCGGGGAGATTATGCCACAGCTCCCTGGTGCTACCCCTCTGATCTGATGGAAGGCGAGCGCGCGGACGGGTACACTGCCTTGCAGGCGGCCCGGGCCTTCCTCTAAGAATAACAACAACGATGACAAGACCCAGCGTAGCTATCATCGGCAGCGGCCCGGCGGGACTCGCGTGCGGCCATTTCTTGCACCATCGATTCGATGTAACGGTGTACGAAAAGAACGACTATGCCGGCGGACACGCAAATTCCGTCACGGTGGAGCACAACGGAGAAACGGTTCGCTTCGATACCGCCTTCGTCGTGTTCAATAACGCCGCCTATCCGCTCTTCATGCGGCTGCTGAGCGAATTGGACGTAGCGAGCATGTACTGTCCGATGAGCTTCAGCTTCCAGATCTATCCCGATGGCCTCCAGTATATGACCCGAGGCCTGACCTATTGCTTTTGCGATCTCGAAAATCTGCTGAGCTGGCGCTTTTTGAGGATGCTTTTTGAAATGGTGAAATTCCACCGCAATGCGCCGGAGGTGCTTAAGGACGGTAAATACCGTGACTACAGCATCGCCGAATACGTGCGGGAGAAAAACTACAGTGAGGACTTTTTACATCGCTTCTTGATCCCGCTCATCGCGGTCACCTGGTCGCTGCCGCCGGCCAAGATGTTGGACTATCCGATAGTCACGCTGGTCGAGTTTTTGTATCACCACGGCGCGCTGCAAGGCCCTCTCGGCCGCAAACATTGGCGAACCGTTATCAACGGAAGCCGCTCTTATGTGGAGAAAATCACAGCGCCTTTCAACGATCGCATCCTCACCAATCGCGGCGCCGCACGCGTCAGGCGAACGAACGGCAAGGTCGAAGTCAGCGACAGCCACGGCGAGGTCAAAACCTTCGATCATGTCATCTTCGCTTGTCATGCCGACCAGGCGCTCGCGCTGCTTGCGGATCCGACGCCGTTGGAACAGGAGCTACTGAGCAAGTTTAAATATCATCGCAGCCGGGTGGTCGTGCACACCGACGCTTCCTTGATGCCGGCCAAGCGGCGGCACTGGGCGGGCTGGAACTATTATGTTCACTACGATCGCGGCCATAACCCACGATCATCGACGACCTATCACATGAACACCCTGCAAAAGGTCTCTCAGAAGACCGATTATTTTGTGACCTTCGGCGATATCGACCGAGTTGACGACACGAAAATCCTCGAAGAGCTGACCTACGATCATCCCATCTTTGATCTACCCGCCATCAATGCCCAGCGGGAGTTGCATAAGCTCAACCAGAATGGCATTAGCTATTTTTGCGGATCGTACTTCACGTACGGCTTCCACGAGGACGCCTTCCGCACCGGGGTCGAGGTGTGCCGGGCGCTAACGGGAGAGCCCATCTGGGAGTGAGATACCCACGCGCCGCTCACGAGAAGTGCAACGTGGCGTTCGCAGCAGCGTCGAACCCGCGGCTCAGGCCGCCGACGCTTCGCGCTCGAGTTCGGACTCCTGCGCGATGAGGTCTTCGTCCGCTAAAAGCTTGGTTAGACCCGGCACCGCATGATCGAAGGTGAACATGTAGTAGTGGTACCCGAGTGTGATGTAGTGCATGATGAACGGGATCTGATCCGGATATTCGCGCATGACCCGCCGGGAGAATTCGTGACTCGCTTTCTTGTAGCCCTCGGGGAACTGTTTATAAATAATCTTTTGTTGTTGGTACTGACGCCACATCGTCCGCAGAGAAATTTTCCCGTTTACCCACTTCGAGACGAGATTGCGCACACCGGAAGCGGTCAAGAAGAACAGTCGTTTCAAGCGGCCCGCCACGGTGGCCGGATGTGACATGCGGGAGAACATTTCGAGCGCGCGCTTAAAATACGCCTCCGGCTCATAGAGTGTCCGGATTACGCGCAGATGCCCCTCTAAGAGCTGCTTGCGGGGAATGCGCGTCACGATATTCGTGTACCCTGATCCGAGCGTTCGTTCTTCGTCGCCCGTGAGCTCTTCGATCAAGCGGCCGCTTTGCTTCATGCGCGCGAAGAGCGGTGTCCCGGGCAGCGCCACGAGCGGGCCGATCATCGCGTTTGCTATGGACGCATCGGTAATAAACTCGATCTGACGGGCGAAGATATCATCAGTGTCGCTGTCGAACCCGACGATGAACGAGCCATAGGTCAACAGGCCCGCTTGCTGGATGCGCCATACGTGCTCGACCAAGGAACCCTTTAAATTTTGGAACTTACGCGTTTCCTTCAGGCTATCCGCTGAGGGCGTTTCGATGCCCATAAAGACCCAGATAAAATTCGCCTTGACCAGGAGATCCAGGAGCTCGGCGTCATCGGCAAGATTCACCGTCACCTCCGTCCCATAGAAGAAGGGATGGCCGCGCTCGGCATTCCACTCGGCGAGCGCCGCCAGGAGTTTCTTGGCTTCCTTCTTGTTCCCGATGAAGTTATCGTCGACGACGAAAATCACGCCTCGGAACCCGGTGTCGTAGATCGCGTCGAGCTCCTTCATCATCTGCGGCGGGGTTTTGGTTCTCGGCTTGCGCCCGAACATCACCGTGATGTCGCAGAATTCACATAGATAAGGACAGCCCCGCGAGAACTGCACCGAATTCATCGCATAGTAATCGAGATTGAGCAAATCAAACCGCGGCACCGGCGTTTTTGTGACATCGGGCTTGTCGGGAGTGGTGTAGACGCTTTTATATGTGCCCCGTTCCAGGTCTTGGAGAAACTCGCGCCAGGTGATTTCGCCCTCGTTTAGAACCTGCACGTCGCAATGGGGGGTGCATTCCTCGGAACAGGCCGTCGGATAGGGGCCGCCGAATACGACCAGCTTCCCCGCGGCACGGGAGCGCGCTGCGGTTTCGAATAACGAGGACTTTTGGGTCAGCATGGCCGAGAGACAGACGATATCGGCCCAGGCTAGATCGCTTTCTTGCAGGGATTCACAGTTCAAATCGATCAAACGAATCTGATAGTCCGCCGGCGTCATTGCGGCGATCGTGATCAGGCCCAATGGCGGCATCGCTGCTTTTTTGCCGATGAGCGGAAGGTAGTATTGCGAGCCCCAATAGGTGGGCGGAAATTTCGGGTAAACCATCAGGATATTCTTGTATTTATCGTTCATAGATCCTCCTCGCGCTGTGACCCGCTGGGACAATTCGCTTAGAGGTTGGGAAAAAATCGTGGCGAGCGAAGGGAAGTCGCGTTCCGCCGGAGCGCAGGAACCGGAGTGCATATTGAAATACATGAGGATTCCGAGCACCGCCGGAGCGCGAGATCCCGAGCGCAGCAGATTCTTTCACAAACTCTTACATGGCGAGTATAGGAAATTTAGGTCGCGAGCGCCAATGGTCGAGCCGTGCGTCGCGACCTTAGCCCTAGCCTTGATACTTCCGTCGCACGCACGGGTTCCAGGTAGAATAACGCATGATTGTGACCGGCCACGGCCTTGACTTCTTCCATCCGCAACCTGGGACCCGAGTATCATGCGCTCCGACAACGATGTATTTGTAGGCAAGGGTGAGACACCGCAACAACTTCTGTTGCAGCTTGCGAACCGCCATGGATTGATCGCCGGCGCCACCGGCACCGGCAAGACCGTGTCCGTGAAGGTGCTCGCCGAGGGCTTGTCGAGCCGCGGCGTGCCGGTCTTTTTAGCCGACGTCAAAGGCGATTTATCCGGGACGAGCCGGCCCGCCACGGCCGACGCTAAACTTACCGAACGCGCTCGCACGGTGGGTCTTGGAGAGCTTACGCCCCAAGGTTTTCCCACGCTGTTCTGGGACATCGCGGGCGAACAAGGCCACCCGTTGCGGACCACCATCTCGGAGATGGGGCCGTTTTTGCTGACCAGGCTTCTGCAGCTCAACAGCGCCCAAGAAGGTGTTTTAAACATCGCCTTCAAACTCGCCGACGACGAAGGGCTGTTGTTACTCGACCTCAAGGATCTCCGGGCCATGCTCGACTTCGTGGGCAAAAACGCTTCCAACTTAACGACGACTTACGGCACGGTCGGCAAGGCCTCGATCGGAGCTATCCAGCGTGGCCTCCTGGTCCTGGAACAAGAAGGCGCGGATCGGCTTTTCGGCGAGCCGGCGCTGGATATTCACAATTTCATGCGCACCGATCCCGAGGGCCGCGGGTATGTGAGCCTATTACGTGCGGATTCCCTCATGCGCCAACCGCGGTTGTACGCCACGTTCTTGTTGTGGTTGCTGTCGGAGCTTTTCGAAGAGCTTCCCGAGGTCGGTGATCTCGCAAAACCGAAGCTGGTATTCTTCTTTGACGAAGCCCACCTGCTGTTCAATGAGGCGCCCAAGGCCCTCATTGAGAAGGTCGAACAGGTCGTGCGGCTCATTCGGTCCAAGGGGGTGGGGGTATATTTCATCTCGCAAAGCCCCCTCGATGTCCCGGAAAGCGTCCTGGGGCAGTTGGGTAACCGCATCCAGCACGCGCTGCGCGCTTTCACTCCGCGCGATCAGAAGGCCGTGCGCGCAGCCGCGGAAACCTTCCGCGCCAATCCGGCGTTCGATGTCCGCGCCGCCATTACCGAGCTCGCGGTCGGCGAGGCTTTGGTCTCGTTCCTCGATGAGACCGGTGTCCCCGGCGTGGTGCAGCGCACGCGCATCCGCCCGCCCGCCTCCCGCATGGGACCCGCGAGCAGTGAAGAACGCTCAGCCAGCGTCAGGGCCAGCCCCCTCTATGGGCACTATGAACAAGTGGTCGATCGCGAATCCGCCTATGAGCGTCTCCAATCACGCGCAGACCGGCCGTCCCCCGAACGTGCGTCGCCACGCCGTGCAAAAGGAAGGAGTGGGCCTACGCAAACCGCCGCCGATGCCTTGGTCAAGAGCGTGGCACGCAGCATCGGAGGCAGTCTCGGCCGGCAGATCGTGCGCGGCGTGCTGGGGTCAATCTTGAAGGGACGATGATGCGCGCCATCGGAGTTCCCGTCGCCTTGCTACTACCCGTTGGCGCCACCTCGCGCTCGAATACCAGCCAAACGGTCAGCGACTGCCTGGTGTGGTCGTATGCTGCTCTCGGCTACCAGCGGCCGTGAGGCTCCCCGGGCGCGTCATTGCCGCGCGCAACGCCGGCCCTCCTTTCTCAACTGGACCTGCAAAGCGGGCCTCATTTCTCCGCCACGAGGTAGGCGATCCAGCCGGCATCGGGCTCGCCGATGTCCGTGGGAGTGAACTCCCCGTTAGCCTCCCCCGTCTCCGCATCGGTGCCCTGCCAGTAGACCGCCGCGCGGCTGAAACCGGCCTCCAGTAGGACTTCGCGGATTTCGGGCAGTGTCCAAAGACGCCAGTCGTAACTGAACGCTCGCTTGAGCACCGAGCCATCGTCGAATTTGAAATCGATGTGACACCGCCCTTCGCCCGTGATCGGGTTATAGGCCGCTTGATGCCAGACATAGGTGTAGCCGTCGTAACGGGTGCGGTCGCGCATAATCCTGAACGCATCGTAACCTCCGTAGGCATCGAGAAAGAACAAGCCCTCCGCGTCGAGGGCCGCGCGAACCCGCCGAAAATAACACCGTAGCGTTTCGCGTTGCTTGAAAAACCAATAACTGAAGTTCATCGCGAGCACGGCATCCATCGGATCGGTGCGGACCTTCATGACATCGGCGTTAACCAATGTGACGTGTGCCCGGGTCTCGCGCCGCAGGCGGCTGAGATTGTGTTGCCGACCCCAGGCCAGCACTTTGGGGTCGATGTCTATAGCGAGCGCCGTATTCCGAGGGCGGCGCCGGACCCATTCGCAAGCCACCTGGGCCGTGCCGCAAAAATCCTCGCGCAGCCGCTGCGCGTGGCGGCCGCGAAGCGCAAGAAAGGCCGAATCCACGAAATCGATTTCGGCCTCGGCGCATTGCACCGACTGCTGATAGAGAATATAGGGGTCGGCCTGCTCGGCCAGCGTGGGGTTCTTAGCTCGCATTTTGAGCGCACGATCGGCGTGGGGTATTTCAAAGTCAATGAGCCGGTGTGGTGCGCCTTCACCGGTTTCAGCGCGGACCTCGCCGGGGCCCTTTCCCCGCCACAGCCCGGGCACTGGCACCTCGACCTCTACCGGGCGGCGCGTTCGATCCTCATCTGGGGTTGGGACGAGGCGAGCAGGTCCCAGCACGCGCAGGCAGAGACGAGGACATCACCCGCCGGCCCTGCCCATCGGTCACGCCGTTCACGCCATGAGCTTGTTGCGGATCGCGGCGAGGGCCTGGGCGAGGCCCTCGGTCTGTGTCCCACCGCCCTGTGTCGCCCCACCCCGCGCCGCCGCACCCTCGGGCAACTTGCCGTCGGGCGTGAGCATATCGATGATCTGGGGCAGGAGGGCCGCCAAGCCCTGACTGGCCTTCTGGTTGGTGACGCCCGCCGATTGGGCTACTTGTTGGATGCGGCCCTCACCCAGGGCTTGGCGCACCTGTTCCGCGGAGGCCGCGCGGTTCGCACCGGTGCTGATCCAGGACGAGACGACATCGTCCAAGCCCTTCTCCCGAAGCGTCTTCACCAGCCCCGCAAGCCCCCCCGTTTGCGGGTTATTGAGCAAGGCGATGACCGCATCGACGACCTTGCCGGCCACCGGACCGGTCACCGCCCCGCCCAGAAAAGCAAGTAATGTTTTCCAGGTGCTCATAGGGTCTCCTCCTCATATAATCGCTGTAGGGGTGTGCTTCTCGACCAGACCATCCCGGGTCAGCGGTAACGGCTGACCCTCGATAATCCCCGATCGTTCAGACCCGCGGAACGTTCGACCTCCCGTAGCCTGCTGACGGCCTGGATACTCTTGGCGCGCCCGCACCACGTAGCCGAGCAACGCACCACCGGCCGTGGACAGCGTCAGTAAACCCACCATCACGAACTGGCTCACCAACATGATTCCACCCAGGCCCAAGAGCGCCGCGAAACCCAGACCGACCTTGAAGCTCGCCCCGGCCTGCACGCGGCGAATGGTCTTGAGGGTCTCGCGGTGGGTCTGTGCTATCAGCTTGCTCTTGTCTTTTTCCGCTTGTACACGGACCTTTTCCCGCTCCCGGGCAAAATCGTCCTTCACACGAGCGACGGCGTGGTGCCTGGTACCGTTGGCGATCGCTGCGAACCAAAGCGCGGCGAATATACCGATCAGCAATGCGAACGCGGCGAACAAACCCCAATGTTCCGAGAGCCGCGCCTCAAATACCGCAATCGCCATGACGACGGCGGCGGCCTGGGCCAGCAGGATCCCCACCAGGTATTTGAGAACCGTGATCAAGCTGAAGCGTTCCACCGCGACGCTACCCGTCTAAGCAATCGGCAAGGCCCTGATCGAGAAACACCGGTCGTCCCACCTGAGCGCTCAGGTAAAGACCTCCGGCGCGCGCTCCTGCGTTCTGATGTACCACACGCCACCGGCCGAGAATGCGATGGCTAGGAGAAGGATGATCCATAGATAGGCGGTAACATACATAGCCACTAGGAGACTGACGCCGAGGAACCCCCCCACGATGTAGAAGCGCCAGTTGACGTAGACCCCTTGAAGAAAAAACGCGAACGCCAGCAGCAGGAAGACGACGAAACCTACCGACTCGAAGCTCAGGCGACCCACACCCAAGAGCATGTACGTCAACTGCACGGCCACCCACAACCCGATCCAATGGAATAGCTGCCTGCGCAGGAGCAGACTCCATTTCTCTCGGTCCGCCCGCGCGCGCTGCCACTGCGCCAAGAGCGTGATGGCCCCGAAAACCGGGATCATGATCGCCCAATAGAGACGGCTGGTCTGCGGGGAGACGTTAGTGAGGGCGATACCGATATAGGACAGTCCGATCAACGCCCCGATGACCACGGCATCATTGGCGAACGGGAAGATATCGAGTTTGTCCTTGATGGTGGTGAGCTTACCGGAGATCATCTCATTGAGTGCCATGATGGAATGCCCTCGCCGTAATCGGTATGTCGAGGTCCGACGTCGGAACGCACCCGTTCAGCCTCGGATGATCGGGGCGAATCCCAGCAAGGTGCAGCGAATCGGACACGAATGCCGACATTCGTTTCTCAACCCCCGCCCACGGCGTCACGGTTCTCGCTCCCCCTGCAGGAAGCGCAAGCGTGTCGGTCCCACTCAACCTTGAATATACGAAACTCAACGCCGCAAAGCAACCCCCTGGCGGTGAACCAATACGCAACGACGCCCGGACACGGGGCGTCGTTGCGAATGTGGCTGGAGGGCTCCCGCAATGTTGCCGCGACACCGCCCGTGATCAAACTGACAATCCAGCTAACGAGTTGGTTTTCCATCGTTCCTCCTGTCGTCTCTATCAAGCTAGAACACAAGGCCGTGTATCGTAGTGCGCTCGCGCTAAACAACAACGTTATACTTCGATCTTAGAGGGGGATCCTGACTTTCTGTCCCGGGAAGATCAGGTTTGGATCCTTGATGACCTCGCGATTGGCCTCGAAGATTTTAGTATAAGCATTGGCATCGCTGTAATAGTACTTTGCGATCTTCGAAAGCGTATCGCCCTTTTGAATGATATAGTACTCGACCTTAACGGTCGCGACTGGTACCGCCAGGCCTTCTATCTTTACTTCACCGACACCCTGAACGTTTCCCGCCATCAAGACCGCCTTCTGCATGGCCTCTGCGGATTCGGCGGTCCCGGACAATACCGCCGTACCATCCTTGTAGTCGACCTTCAAATCCTTGATCCCGGGGTTATTGGCTTTGATGTGCTCCTCAATCTTCTGCGACGCATCGTCTTCTTTGCCGAATAGTTTGTGACCGATGTCGCGAACAAAATCGAACAGTCCCATAGGTCCTCCTGTCGTAAAAAGCTCTAGTATTTCGGATAGCCGCACGCCGCGGTCCCGCCCCATTTATTCTAGTAGGTATAGGAACTATAAACTATCTCTCTGGTGAGTCGACGCGTGAGAACCGGGGCCCATTAGGCAGAGCCGCCGCCGGAGATGGCCCTGTCGGTGAGCGGATCGAGGGTCGAAACCGTGCGCGACGCTCCCGCTCGCTGATGCGGCTGGACCGTACCTCCAATGGTGGCGTGTATCGGTACACGCCATCGATAAACAGCACGGCCGCCTTGGTCAGGGCGACGGAACCGCGTGCTCGACGATCAGTTGCGGGCTGCGAGATCCCTGGTATTCATTGATTGCCAGCCGGTATGCGAGCCTCACGCGCCGCGCCTCCAGGGGCCAGCCCGCCTCCAAGGCGTTGAAAGCGATGCCTGTGACGGAATGCGCGCTTCGATCAGGCCGCAGGACGAACTTGAGGTGCCGGTCCGCGACCACTCGCGGGGCTTGCAGATCGAATTCACCGTCGAACAGCGGCTCGGGAAAGCCTTGGCCCCAGGGACCGGCGCGCTGCAGGACTTCGGCCATTTCCAATCCTAGATCGCTTGCACCCAACTCGCCATCGGTATAGACCACATCGCGTAGCGTCTCCGGCGACATTCGCCGCTCGACCTCCAGGTCGAAAGCGCGCGCGAACGCCGCTAAGTCCGCGCGCCGCAGCACCATTCCCGCCGCCATGGCGTGCCCTCCGAACTTGCTGATAAGGCCCGGGTGCGCCGCGGCCACGGCATCGAGGGTGTCACGGACATGCACGCCCGCGACGGAGCGCGCCGAACCCTTGATTTCATCTCCCGAGGCCAAGGCGAAAGCGATCACGGGACGATTAATGCGTTCGCGGATGCGGCCGGCCACGATCCCCACCACCCCTTGGTGCCAGTCCTCGTCGAACAGGCAAACGCCATAGGCCGTTGCATTGATTTCCCGAGATCCAAGGCCTGCCAGCGATCCGATCGCCTCTTCATGCATCTTGGCCTCGATGTCGCGCCGCTCGCGGTTGAGCCCGTCGAGCCGCGAGGCCAGGCCCGAAGCCGTGCCTTCGTCCTCGGCGAGGAGGCACTCGATCCCAAGCGACATATCCGCCAAACGGCCCGCGGCATTGAGCCGCGGCGCAACCGCAAAGCCGAGATCACGCGCGGACAGCTGCCCTAAATCGCGCCCCGCGGCCGACACCAAGGCGCGGATCCCGGGGACACAGCGCCCGGCCCGGATACGCGTCAGCCCTTGGGCCACGAGAATGCGGTTGTTGTGATCGAGCGGGACCACATCGGCCACGGTGCCGAGCGCGACGAGGTCCAGGAACGAGGCGAGGTTCGGTTCCGGTATTCCCTTGCCGGCGAACCAATTCGAGGCGCGTAGATGAGCGCGTAACGCCGTCAGCACGTAAAACATGACGCCGACACCGCACAGGACCTTGCTCGGGAAAAGATCCCCGGGCCGATTGGGATTGACGATCGCATTCGCTTCAGGCAGCGCGGGCCCCGGCAGATGATGGTCCGTGATCACGACCCGCACACCCGCGCGCCGGGCCGCGGCGACGCCGTCGATGCTGGAGATGCCGTTATCGACGGTTACGAGAACCTGGGGCCGGCACGGGAGAGTGATGGCCACGATCTCGGGCGTGAGACCATAGCCATACTCGAAGCGGTTGGGGACGACATAATGCACATCCGCCGCCCCCAATGCCCGTAACCCCCGCACGGCTAGCGCACAGCCGGTGGCGCCATCGGCATCGAAATCGCCGACCACGACGATGCGCTCGGCGCATTCAAGCGCGCCGGCGAGCACCTTCACGGCTTCGGTCACGCCGCCCAACTCACGGTAGGGAAGTAGGCGGGTGAGCGAATAGTCCAATTCCTCGGAAGAACGCACGCCGCGCGCGAGGTAAATACGCTGCAACACGGGCCGCAAGCCCCTCATAAAACCATCCGCCGCCGGGATGACGCGTCTGACAATCCGCTTTTCCATCGTTTCGAAAGCTTACGGTGTAAAATAGGGTTCGAGCGCTGTAGCGCGGTGCGGCGCCCCGCGAGCCCCTATACAAGGAGCTTGGGTTGTGCTCTATTAATCGCTGGATCGGATGCCAGCGAACACGGGCGACGTCAACCGTGATGCGTTTGTGAATTTTATAACAGTTCGTGGGAGGGGACCCATTCAATATGAGATATGCACCAGCAAGGGTAATTCCTATGAACCTAAGTAGCATAGACAGCACTCCATCGGAAGCGAAATGCGCGGCGTTGCTCTGTGAAGCCGCCAAGAGTCAGTTGGTGGTAATCGATATCCAGGCGAAACTCGGCGCTACGATTCCGGTGAAGGTCCTTAATCGCGTGATCGACAATACCGTTTTGCTGTTGGAGGCTGCCAAAACACTCGGGATCCCGGTGCTCGCCAGCGAGCAATACCCGAAAGGTCTGGGCCCCTTGGAGCCCCGGATCATCGAACACCTTCCGAGCGACGTGCAACGCTTCGAGAAAACCTCGTTCTCATGCGTGCAAGCCAACGGTTTTCTCGACGCCGTCACGAATGCCGCTCGGCCACAGGTGGTGCTCGCGGGGATGGAGGCGCACGTTTGCATACTGCAGACGGCGGTTGACCTCAGCGCCGAGGGTTTCGACGTGTTCGTTGCCGAGGATGCGCTGTGCTCGCGTAAGCTGGAAAATTACCAGAATGCCCTATCGCGCATGCAACAATCCGGCGTAGCCGTGCTCAGCGCCGAGTCCGTGGTGTTCGAGTGGCTCCGCGACGCGCGACACCAGCATTTCAAAGCCATCGCGAAACTTTTGCGTTGACGGGGTTAAATCCGCGCGGCGCGCGCATGAACCAGGGCGACAACGCGAACGGTCGCTCGCGATCGCATCCTTAGTTCACTACACCCGCCACTGTGCATACGGCGCTTAAGGCACCGCTTATCGAGCTACGTGATCTCACCAAGACTTATCACGAAGGCGGCTCCGAGCGCGTAGTCCTCCAAGGCGTGAACGCCGTCTTCTCCCAAGGGCTGTTCTTGGCCGTGACCGGGCGGAGCGGTTCGGGGAAATCGACGCTGCTTAATCTCATCAGTGGCATCGACCTCCCGACGGCAGGCGGAGTCCGGTTCGATGAGGTTTGGTTGCACGCGCTCGATGATACGCAGCGCACGCTGTTTCGGCGTCGCTATATTGGATTCGTATTTCAGTTCTATAACCTTATCCCGACGCTTACGGTCGAAGAGAACCTGCTGTTACCCCTTGAGCTCAATGGGATCACGGGCCACAAGGCCCAGACCAAGGCCATGGAGTTTCTGAAAAGGCTGAACCTCGATGGGCGAGGGTCGAGCTTTCCTGACCGCCTCTCGGGCGGGGAACAGCAACGGGTCGCCATCGCCAGGGCCTTGATACACGATCCCGCCGTGATCCTGGCCGACGAGCCGACCGGTAATCTGGATCTCGAGACCGGGCGTTCCGTACTCAACCTGCTGCAAGAAACGGTTCGAGAGGCCGGGAAGACCTTAATTATGGTCACGCACAGCCAAGAAATGGTGGCTGTCGCCGACCGCGTCTATCATCTAGGGCAGGGACGGCTGACGGCATCGATATCAGCATCGTGACCTCGATATTATGGCGCGCGGGCTTACGTTTTTTGATCCGCAGCCCTTGGCAGCTCGGTCTGGCTGTGCTCGGAATTGCTTTGGGAGTGGCGGTCGTGGTCGCCATCGACACGGCTCGGGCCAGCGCCGATCGCGCCTTCGCGCTTTCCACTCAAGCGGTCGTTGGGAAGGCTACCCATCGCATCATCGGCGGACCTAGAGGTCTCGAGGAATCTCTTTTTACTCGATTAAAGATCAGCGCTGCAATCCGGCAGGCGGCGCCGGTATTGGAGGATCACGTGTCGCTCGCGGATTATCCGGGCGAGACGATGCAACTACTGGGCATCGATCCGTTTTCGGAACTGAGCTTTCATGCGCTACGGCCCGCTGATGAGAATACGGCCTCCGCGGCCGGCCTGGTCAAGTTTCTTACCAAAACCGCGAGCGTGCTCATTACCCGTGCGTGCGGAACGCGCCTTGGTATCCAACTTGGCGATCACTTGGATATAACCTTGGGTACGGCGGCGTATCGGCTCAGGGTGGTCGGCTGGCTCACCGAAATCGGCGATTTAGGCCAGGGGTCCTATGACGACCTGCTGGTTACCGACATTGCTACGGCACAAGAGCTCTTTGGCATGGCGGGACGCCTAAGCCATATCGATCTCATCCTCGCCGGGCCGCGAACCGAGGCCGTCCTCGCGCGCATCCAGCGCTTGCTGCCTCCCGGCGCGGCCGTGATTTCCGCCCGGACCCGCGATCAGGCAGTTGCGCGAATGACACGCGCGTTTCAAGCGAACCTCCTCGCCTTGGGTCTCTTAGCCGTCATGGTCGGCGGTTTTGTGGTGTTTAACACGATGCGCTTTCTGGTCGTGCAGCAACGAGACCTGGTAGGGACATTGCGCACGCTTGGGGTCAGGCGGGGGGAGGTGTTTGGGTGGATTCTCGCGGAAGCGACGCTTTTGGGAAGCGCTGGAACGGTCTTGGGGCTAGCCTTGGGCTTCGGCATGACTGACGCGCTCGTCAAATTAATGACGAGAACGATCAACGACGTCTACTATGTGTTAGCGGTAAGGCAGTTTTCTCTCGCCAGCGAAACTGTCCTGAAAGGCATTGCCCTGGGCATGGGAACGACGCTTATCGCGGCCGCGCTTCCCGCGTACGAGGCAACCGCGATGTTGCCGAGGCTTTCCTTAGCACGCTCTCACCTGGAGATCCGAAGCCGCCGTAAAGTCGCCATCGCGGGCTGGGTTGGGATCTCGATTGCGGCTTTCGGCGCGGTGTCATTAGGGATCCCGAGTGGGGGTTTAGTGACGGCGTTCACGGCCTTGTTTGCCATCGTTTTTGGGAGCGCGCTGCTCACGCCAGTGCTGATGGTAGGCATCATCCATGGCGTTGGAAAACTATTGTCCCCTAACGCCGGCATGCTTCTGCGCATGGCGTTGCGCTCGGTCACCGCCGGGCTCAGCCGCGCCGCCGTCGCCGTTGCGGCCTTGATGCTCGCAATTGCCACCACCGTGGGGATGGGATTAATGATCAGCGATTTTCGCTTGTCGGTTTCCGATTGGCTCACTAATTTGCTGGGGGCGGATCTGTATGTCTTTATCCCCGGCCCCACGGTCAGGGCGCCTGCATCGGCGTTAAGCCCGGAGTTGGTTCAGGGCATCAGGTCCGCGCCCGGCGTCGCGTCGGTGTCTACCACTCGCCGTATCTTTATCGAAGAACCCGGGGAGATCACGGAACTGGTCGCTTATGAGTTGAGCTCAAAATCGCGCGCGGGGTTTCGTTTCCAGCGCGGAGATCCTGAGCACATCTGGAGGGTTTTCGACCGAGAGGACGTGGTATTGGTTTCCGAGGCCTATGCCTACCGTCATGGTTTATCGCTGGGCGATTCGATCCTATTGCGGACCGACCGAGGCCAACGGAACTTTACGCTCGCGGGTGTTCATTATCACTATGGATCCGATCAGGGACTCGTCGCGATGAGCAGACCTATCTTCGACCGTTACTGGCGCGACAAAGGTGTATCTAGCGTAGGAGTCTATGCCGCACCCGGTGTCGATGAAGAGCGACTCAAAGCGCGGATCAGAGCCTTATCGGGGCCCTCGCAGATGGTCGCGGTGAAATCAAACCGGGCTTTATTCGTGAGCTCATTGCGCATCTTTGACCGCACGTTTGTCATCACCGAGGTTCTACGGGTGCTTGCCGGCTGCGTCGCCTTCGTTGGCGTTTTTAGCGCCTTGATGGCGATGCAACTGGAGCGGGCGCACGAGCGAGGCGTGCTTCGCGCCTGCGGGGTGACACCCACGCAGATCGGAAGGCTCGTCATCTTGGAAACAGTCTTTATGGGCCTCATCGCCGGTATCATTGCTCTACCGGTCGGCATGATCATTGCCGTGGTGCTCGAGATGGTGGTGATTCCGCGTTCCTTCGGTTGGGTCATGACGGTACACATTGTCCCCTCGATTCTGCTTCAGGGAATGTTGATCGGTGTATTGGCGGCCGCGCTCGCGGCCCTCTATCCCGCCTGGAGAACCACGCGCGGCACGGTGGCCGATCTCAGGCGGCATGAGTGAGAGCTTGTGAAAAAATCGTCACGAGCGAAGGGAGGTCGTGTTGCATCCTTGGCGCGCCAAGCAGGGCCACTCCCTGGCCCTGGCTTTCCGCCGGAGCGGAGGACCGTTTCGCCAGGAGCGAAACGGAGCGCAAGCCCCGCAGGGGCGAGTCCCAAGGATAGGACGAGCAACCGCAGTGTATATTGAAATGCATGAGGATTCCGAGCACCGCCGGAACACGAGATCCCGAGCGCAGCAGATTTTTTCACAAGCTCTGAGCAGTGATCCCATGTCGCCATGTGCCAGATCCCTGAAATGACGAGAAGCCGGGCATCGGCTCCCTGGACATCCCACCGACCACGTCCCTCTGGAATCGATTCGGGCTATCTATGATTCTTGGCGGGGTTACTAACGTGGCGCGACGCTGCTATCCGATTACCCTGGCTTGGTACGAACGAAGCTCATGCTGATCCCGCTCAGAGACGATCGCCATCTTCAAGCTCGCCCGCTCGTGACCTACACACTCATCGGCGCATGTAGTCTCTTATTCTTGCTGCAGCAATCATTAGAAGGGGTCGAGTCTCAGCGGCTAATTTATAGTTTCGGCATCATACCCGCACTGCTGCTTGAACATGCGCGGCTGGCGCCCGGGCTGGTGTTCGTATCCCCCGAAGCGACGTTGTTTACATCCATGTTTTTGCACGCCGGGTGGTTTCATCTCATTGGGAACATGCTTTACCTGTGGATATTCGGCGACGACGTGGAAGACTCGATGGGCCGCTTTCGCTATCTAGTTTTCTATTTGCTTTGTGGCCTTGCCGGAGCACTGAGCCATGTCGTGGCGCATCCGACGTCAGGGATACCGGTGGTCGGCGCAAGCGGGGCGGTATCCGGCGTGCTTGGCGCCTACCTGCTCTTGTATCCGCACGCCCGAATTTTAGTGCTGCTGCCGGGTCGATTCCGCCGCCTAGTTCGATTACCCGCCTTTTTAGTGCTGGGTTTTTGGATTGTGTTTCAGTTGCTTAATACAGCGTTCGCCGGCGCCCAAGAAGGCGGAGTCGCCTGGTACGCCCATATCGGCGGTTTCGTGACGGGAATGGCGCTCGTTCCACTATTTAAGCACCGAAAAGTCGGTCTGTTACAACCTGCCCATGGTTCTCGCCGTTGGCTGAGGAAACTATGAAGGAATCTTTGCAACCGTGAAACCCGCCCCATCTAACGTGGAACATTCGCGATGGCATGGATTTTTCATCCCGCTTGGCGCGGTGACTTTTTCATGGCGCGTATCGTCACCATGAGATTGGGCCGCTATCGGCCCCCGGATCCAATGGAATTCAACTAGTGACCTAGCGAGCATAGCGAATGGTACGTGTCCCCGTTTTCAACACGGTCGATTTAAAACGGTTAGTGCGGATCGACCACATTAGTTATTTATATAGATCCGCGCTATCGGAAATAGGCGTCGGAACGCTGTTAGTAATCGTTGCGTTTTGCTCGCTTTGGGGCAGCAACACCCAGGGGATAGCGGCCTTTTGGACTGGCGCCCTTATGTGCATTTACGCGCTCCGCATCGCGCTAAACGGTCTTTACCAGCGATCGTTCACACGCGATAAAAATGAAGCGCTGTGGTTGACCGCAATTCTTTCAAGCATCGCTATAACCGGTATCGCATGGGGAGTGTTCAATGTCATGATCTCCACCTACGATACTGGATATCGCCCGACCTTGATCTTGCTATGCACGGGATGTATCGCCATGGCTATGCTTGCCATCTACTCGGGCGCATCGGATGCTGTTTATGCGTATGCAATGCCAGCACTGGCGCCAACCATCGCCTACCATATTTTCCAAGTGAAAGCAGATAATCTGGCGGTGGCCGTAGTATTGGTAATATACACAGCGACACTGCTTATCGCTTCGCGCCGCTTGACTGAGACGCTATTTGCATACTGGCGAGCCCGCGAAGAAGGCAGGCTTTTGCTCGATGACGTCGATAACCGCAAAGAGCAAGTAAGCACGCTAAGCATCGCGCTAAAGACCCATGCGGAAAAACAAGAACGCACGGCTTCGGAATTGCGGCGGACAACGGCTGTCTTGGAGTCATCGGAGCTAAGAGCCAGGGCCTTAGCCGGTACCTTGGTCCGCATCTCAACCAAATGCTCCGTCACGGGTTTGCTCAATATTCGCCATTTCACGGAAATCCTCGCTACGGAATGGCCGCGCCTGATGCGCGACAAGAAACCGCTCTCCTTGATCATGTTCGATCTTGATGATGGCGAACGGAATCGGGACTTTTACCGATCGACCCAAGGCGCCAAGTGCCTGCGGCGAATAGCCAGTATCATACGAAATTTCTCTCGACGGGCCGGAGACGTAGCAGCTCGTCACGATGGTACACGATTCAGTATCCTGCTACCGGGAGCCGACACGGCAAACGCAAGCCGTATCGCGGAGAGTTTGCGGCGCGAGGTGGAAACGCAAAGGGTGATGCATGCCGCTTTAGATCCGGGAGCGATCGTAACGATCCATACCGGCGTCGCGACAGTGATCCCATCGCGGTCCCGAAACCCGAACGACTTGATCGAGTACGTCGATACCGCGCTCTATGAAGCCAGGTTTCAGGGCGGCAATCGGGTTGTATGTTATCGAGCTTTACAAAACCTTATGCTGGAACGCTGGGACAACCGTACAGACGGACAACCGTCCGAAGAAGGTGTCGTCAAGAAACTCGCGCTTCGCGGCTACCAAGGTCAGACGAATAGATATGAGCCCGATTCCAAGATTTCGGATCATTGTCCCGATATCGATTCGGTCCACGCGGTCGTGCGTGGTCGACTTCGTATCACGCTTGACGGTCAATCGATGGTATTATGCCCTGGCGACTGCTTGTTTTTCCCGCCTGGCTCAACTTGCAGCGCCGAGGTTGCTAGTAACGAAGCCGTCTATCTATTGGAGGCGGTAAAGGCTCAATAACCCCCTCCAACTTCGATTACGCCAGCGGGCGGGAAATCCCGTAGAACGCCCAAAGGGAAGACCTACCCTTCTCCCTCATTTAAAACCGTACCGCCACGGTTCGCGCGTTCTTACCGCGGGGAGCAAATCCAAGCACCCAAACGCCCATTGCTAAAGGTCCAAAAATCAGCGCCGATAGGATGCTGATGCTCGCCCCTGGACCCCATGTTGGTCCCTATCTTATTCCTGGAAGGTGTACCTGAATGACAGGGTCAACCGGAAAAATCATAGCGCGCACTGCCACCAATTACGAGGAATTGGCCGAAGCCGTGAACGGCCTTTTTACTGAATACGACGGCGAAACCGATCAGGCACTCAACCGCGTGGAGCATTATCTGCAACAAAAAGTACGCAGCGTCCTGGACGGTGAATATCCATTGGATAGCTTACCTCTGATGCCGGCGACGGTAAGCGCGCTTCTTCCCAAGCTCAACGAAGCGCCATTTACCGTCGACCGTGTTTATCCCTTCGTCATGCAAGACCCCGCGGTGGCGGCGGAAATTATTCGTTTTGCAAACGAGGGCTCGCACAAGGGCTCCGCGAAACCGATTTCCAATCTCAATCAAGCATTAGAAGAACTTGCGCCGGACACGCTAAGATCGGTATTAACAAAGGTAATGCTTCGGCCCACTATTCCAATTAAACCCATATTCGTTCAACTGATTGGCAAACCTCTGTGGGACCATGCACGTGATTGTGCGCAAGCATGTGCCGAGTTAGCATACGAAAACCAAGTGGATGCGAATGATGCGGCCTTTATCGGACTGACCCACGATGTTGGCAAGTTGGTGATATTCAAGCTTCTATGCGTTGCGTTCCGGGCCACCGGTTCGTCCGTTTCTCCGCGCGCCGCGGTGGTTAATCAAATCGTACGGCAGTATGCGTTTAAACTGTCGCAATTCGTTGCAGAATATTGGAATTTTCCTCAGGTGTATGTGCAGGCACTTGAAGATCAGGCGTCCGCCAGCGCTGCGGATGAGATGTCGTCACTCGGACGCACTTTATACTACGGTAATCTCCTTGCCGAAGCCTATGCGGTGCTTCAGAAATACCGCTATTCCGGCCCCGATCTGGAGCAAGCGCTGCAACAGCTCGGAATGTCCCTATCTCGCGTTTACGATATATTCCCCGCCACACCGCGACTCGCATACCGATAGCTCCAGCGCGAATACCTAATATGACGTTTGGCGAGGGATGCCGCGAGGATCGGGTGACGGAGCTGATTTAGTCTCGCAGATTGGCCTGCAGCTCAGCGCAATCTCTTGCTGACCACTGAGTGCCAAACTTCTCTTTTAGCTGCTGCCGAATTGAGGGGTTCTCGCTCGCGATGGAATCGACCCAGTGCTGTTTTACAACTCTGTGGCGCGGGCGAACGCTTGGGTCGAATCCTTTTTTCCGCAGTTCTGACCGCCGTATCTCCAGCGATCCTTCGGTGCTGTACAACCCGAGGGAGATTATCCTCTTCGAAGTCGAGTCTCTGAACAGCATATAATCTTCCACCCCTTTGCTCTTAAGATCTTCAAGAATAGCGCGAGCGAGGCTTTCGGGCCCAGTCGGCTCTATGAATATCCAGTATCTCCTAGCAGTGATCTTCTCGTCCTGCCTAACCCAGTTACGCGCGTTGAAATGACCAAGCCACGATGTCGCCTCGCTCGCCGCCCGTTCATCCACAAACGGCCCGACCGTAAAGCAGAAATAATGCGGTTGACCGAGCGCAGGATCCGCAGCGCGCGCGGCCTTCGATGTAGAATCGGTCTTCGATTTTTGTTGCTCATCCGCGAGCGCCGTGACTGACGCCGTTGGCTCGGACGTACTGCTCGCTTGTCCGATGTTTGATGCTCTTGCCGTTTCGTCCCTGCGCTCGGGATCCTCGCCCACGGCTGGACCAGTGGGTGCGCGAGGCGTTTGCGGCAGATCGAGTTCACGCAATAGTTTCAGGCCTTCCGCCTGTTGCGGAATGGGCTGATCATGCGTTGCTCTTTTCAAAGAGTCGCGCAGCAGCGCGTTATATTCCCAGCCAAAGTACAGAAAGTTGGCGGTCAGGAGTACGAATACAAACCATTTCATGGCTGAGGACGCCGGCCCCAAGTTAGCAAGCCTTGGAGTACGAGGTTTGGAATTACGACGAACCGATCCGTTAACAGAGGTGTGATAAATCGAGCGTCGCCCCCGGTAATAATACACTGAGCTTCACTGAATCGCCGCTTGATCTCGTTAGCGACGCGGTCTATACACGCAGCGATCGCGTGAGCTGTTCCGGCCACCACTCCGTCTTGGGTGTTGTGCGCCAGGAGCGCCGCACCCCCGGCGCGCGTCTCCTCGATTGCGTATGCGTGTGCGGCCAAAGCGCGCCGCATGATCGACAGCCCGGGTAGAACGAGTCCTCCGATGTGTTGACCGACCGGCGACAAACCGTCAACTGTCACCGCCGTTCCACAATCCACTAGGCACGCCGGCGATGCATGGCGATGCCAAACCGCGATCAAGCCTAACCAGCGATCCACACCAAGCTGAGTTGGTTCGTCGTAACCGTTCCTCACACCGCACGCCGCCACGCTAACCGTGGCAAATTCCGGGGCGACGCGCCATCTCTCCACGGCCCATCGAGCCAGTCGCTCGGCGATACCTTCACCGGCAACGTTCGAGACGAGTACCCGCTGTGGATTCGGAAGCTTTTCCCACTCGCAATCGACTAGCCCGTTGAACGCGCTACTTGTATCGGCGCTTCCCTGGGCCAGCGTGTATCCATCCTTCCAGAACTCCCATTTGATCCGACTATTGCCAACGTCAACGACTAGCATCAATCGGCCGGTCTCAAACTTAAATCACCTGCTTCAAAACGGTAAGTCGAATTCTCCACTTCCAGGGACAATGCCCCATTCGGGTCGATGCCAAAGGCGCGGCTGATCAGACGCGCCCCGCGCCAGGATAATTGTCCTTTTTGCCCATAAACGATGTCATACCCTCGAGATTCATCGTAAAACGGAGCAAATCCGAAGCGTTCGAAGATCGTGAACGCCGTATGGAGTTCGTGCAGCAGGGCCGTGGCAAGGGCATTTCGTGAAACGCCGCGCCCCAGCGCTGTTTGCATATCTGTATAAGGTTGTTCAATTTCGCGTAGTCTCCGTTGAGGAAACGCCACGTTGATACCGATCCCGACCACGGCCGTGTGCTTATTATGCGGCCCGACCCTGGTTTCAACGAGAATGCCGCCCAGCTTGCGGTTTTTCCACCAGATGTCATTCGGCCATTTTATCCCGACATCATCGATCCCCAGGCTTCTCAGAACGCGCACTGCGACGGTGGCCGTCGTCAACCCAAGCGACAACAGGGTCTCGGGAGCGACCCGGAGATCCCAGGCGACGGACATACATAACCCGCTTCCAAGCGGAGCGATCCACGCCGTCCCGCGCCGCCCTCGACCGGCGCGCTGGAACTCGGCCAGGCACACATGCCGGTGAGCATCTTCTCGGCCCGCTCTTTCTATAAGCGCCTGGTTAGTGGAATCGATCGAGAACGCTAGATCGATGCGATGAGGGGCAGAACCAGATCGTTCCAGGGGGCTCACTATCCGATCCGCCTCGAAAAGCTCGATGGGGTGCTTCAATCTCAACCGGTCATCGCCCACAACCTCAATTTCTACACCGTAAGAACCAAGCAAGGCGGCGAGGGTTCCTAACAGAGGTGTTTCACCGCCGAACGCTGAAGCCAGCCTGGCGGTGGAATAGATCTTTCCGTCCGCGAGAAGCTTTAAAAGCTGCTCATCCCGCGCCGGTTTAGGTAATAACACCGATTTGGATGGCACGGCAATGCTCCTAGATTCCCGTTTAGGCGAATATTATTCGCTATGACGCGCCACCGGGCGGGAGGGATCTAAGCACCATTCGCTCCAGGAGCCCGCATAAAGCCGGCCCATCTCCAGCCCGGCGTGCTTGATCGCCAGGAGATTATGGCAGGCAGTCACACCGGAACCGCAGTATACGGAGACCCGCCGTGGAGGCGTTTCTTTGAACAGCGTTGTGAATTGCAGGTGCAATTCGTCCGCGGAAAGAAATAGACCTTCGGCATCGAGGTTGTCTTTCCACCAGCGATTTATCGCTCCGGGGATGTGGCCCGCCACGCGATCTATGGGCTCATGGTCTCCGCGATAGCGGGCGGGATCACGCGAATCCAGCAGCAAGGATGCGCCGGCGAGCTCGTCGATCGTATGCAAGAGATGACGCTGAGGTGCGCCGTGAAAACCGGCCGCGGTGTTGGATTGTTCACCGGCCGTGACCGGAAAGTCCAGGGCGATCCATTGCTGCCACCCCCCGTCGAGGACGGCAACCTTGTCGTGCCCCATATAGCGGAGCAACCACCACAACCGCGCTGCGATGGAACCACCGGCGTCGTCGTAGGCCACGACCTGCGTGCTGTCTTCGATACCCAGGCGCCCGAATAGCGTTTCCAGCGCTTGCGGGCTTGGCAAAGGATGCCGCCCGTGGTCCATCAAAGGAGGACCGCTCAAGTCGTGTTCGAGATCGGCGTACACCGCGCCCCAAATATGACTCCCACGATAGGCTACCCGCCCCGCCAGCTCGTTCGTTAGATCAAACCGGCAATCAACGACAACCCACCTGGCCGCATAGAGATGCTCCTTTAAGCGGTCCCGATCAATGATCGTCTCGAACATAAGGCAAATCCTGCATCGACCCTCTCGCATCGGGATCTCACAAAAAGACCGTCGCGCGCAAGATGGAATCCCGCACACGCTTGAGCACGCGAACAACCGAAATTCTATACGAAAATAGGCCGGATGCGCATAGAGATCCGCCAGAAAACTTCTCGCGAGCAATCGCGCGCGGACTGGTTAACGGCCGCCCTCTTGTTGATTCAATCGTGAGAGCTTATGAATAACCTACGATTCATCGTCAAGCGGGGATAGATCGCTGAGCTGGCCCGCCACGCTATGACCTACAAAGTGGCGGAAGAAGGCGGAACGCTCGCTCGGAGTTAGCTCCGCGATAGCCGTGACTCGTTGGTAGAACTTTCGGAAGTCCTGCTTCACATTGTCAAAAAGCCGTTTGAATGCCCGGGTGTGCTCCCGATAGGTAACGATCGAGGAAAGCTTGGCATTGTTTAGGTCCCGCGCCATCCACGCATCGTAGCCCGAATGGCCCCCCCATTGGTCGCGCACCGCTTGGTACCGCTCACGTAAATCTGTAAAAATTCCTTGTTTCGCGGCGCGCATCTCCGCTGAAATCAATCGCGATGCGTAGAGGGTCTGCAAGCGCCTCACCGTATCGAGCACCAGCGCGACGAAAGCATCTTCGTGGCGCTTCGCTAAATCAAAATCTTTGAGTTTTTCATGCTGTTTGGTTTGCACCAGCCATTGCCGGACGCCTTGCGTGGCCACCGTTGTCGCAAAGGCTTCGTTGAAGGCGCTATCGCCCGGAACATAAACCGTTTGATGCGCCATTTCATGCAGGATAACCTCGCCGATCCGCGTGTCGCTCCAGCTTAGCATGGTGCTATAGACCGGATCTCGAAACCAGCCGAGCGTAGAATAAGCCGTGACCCCGCCTACAAAAACATCGTTGCCGGCCTTCGATAATCCCGCCGCCGCGCTATGAGCTCGGTTCTCGGAGAAATAGCCGTGATAGCTCAAACAGCCTGCGAACGGGAAACACCAGTTCAAGGGGCTGAGTGAAAATTCCGGAGTTGCGAATACGTTCCATGCAACCGCCCTGCGATCGAGATCCACGAAGGTAAGATAGCTTCCATTATCCGTGAGGCCAAGCTTGTCGATCGCAAAGCTGCGCAGATCCAGAATCACCTGCAGCTTATGTCTGATTGGCGCGGGCGTTTGTGGTTCGGCGATAACGGAACTGATCGATTTCCTTTTTAATAGCAGAGCAGCTTGCCCCGTCACCGACTGGACGTAATAGCTCAAGTTCGCCCACGGGCAGTACAAAAGGAGCGATAAAACCAAAGGCGTGATCCAGTACATGGCCCCTGCACGCACATCAGCACATTCTGCTACCAACCGTTGTATCATCGCATTCCTTCTCGTAAAACTTCGCTACAATCGCGGGAAACATACCCGTTCTATGGCGATTCCCGCGAGCCCGGAGCCCGGCCTAACAAATTCGTCGCAAAAATTCAGTATGCCAAGACCATGCCGAAATAAAAAGTTCGGCAGTGGAATTTTTCAGATCAGGGTGGCGATGGTAGAGTGCGGGACACGCCTTTGGATTGCGATCCCGTAAGACTGCCGGCGTAAAGTCATAGGTCGTAAGCTTCGAGGCAGACGACGCACGGCCTGTTGGGTGCAGGACGGTTATAATAAAGTCAGCAAGGAATACAGCATCGCTTACCGGTATAAGCTATGTTATCCGAGTTACACGCAATAATTTTATAATCAGGGATCGTTATGTGCGGAATCGTCGGCGGCGTTGCGCAGCGAGATGTGACGCCCATTCTTGTCGAAGGGCTAAGGCGCTTGGAGTATCGCGGTTACGACTCGGCGGGGATCGCGGTAATCGATAATAAGCGGTCGTTGAAGCGCCTGCGTGTTTTAGGCAAGGTTGATAAGCTCCAGGCGTCGCTCGAAGACACCGTGGTTCAGGGGTCTTTGGGCATTGCCCACACGCGCTGGGCGACCCACGGCGAACCGAGCACCCGCAACGCTCATCCCCACGTCTCCAATGATTGCGTCGCATTGGTGCATAACGGAATCATCGAGAACCACAATAAGCTCCGCTCGGGGCAGAGCAAAAAAGGCTATCAGTTCACCTCCGACACCGATACCGAAGTCGCGGTTCACCAGATATACGACCATATAAAGACAGGGAAAGACTTGCTTACCGCGGTGCTTGAGACCGCGCAAGAGCTCGAGGGCGCGTTTTCCCTCGGCGTCATTAGCGCATCGGAACCCGACCGGCTCATCGCCGCGAGGCGCGGCAGCCCGCTCGTCATCGGAATAGGTATCGGAGAAACTTTCATCGCCTCCGATGTTTTTGCGCTCCTGCCGGTGACCCAGAGGTTTATTTTCTTGGAGGAAGGCGATGTCGCGGACATCCGGCGCGACAGCGTCGCGATTTATGATGCCGGGCGCCGGCGCGTCGAACGGCCGATTTCCGTCTCGCAACTTTCCCCCGATGCCGCGGACAAGGCAGGCTACCGGCATTACATGTTAAAGGAGATTTGCACCCAAGCGCGGGCGGTGGCCGACACCTTAGAGGGTAGAACCCAAGAAGGCAGGGTCGTCGAGGACGCGTTCGGTTTCGGGGCGCATGCTGTTTTCGACCAGGTGCGCGCGGTCCAAATCGTTGCCTGCGGAACGAGCTTCCATGCCGGTCTCGTCACCCGCTACTGGATGGAAGGCGTCGCCGGTACCCCGTGCAGCGTCGAGATAGCGAGTGAATTCCGCTATCGCAAGTCCGTGGTGCAGCCGGGCACATTATTCGTCGCGATCTCGCAATCGGGAGAAACGGCCGACACATTGGCCGCGTTACGACTCGCGAAATCCTCCGGATATTTGGATACCTTGGCAATTTGCAATGTGCCGGAAAGCTCGCTCACGCGCGAAGCCGGCCTCGTCTTCTTAACGCGGGCGGGCCCCGAAATCGGCGTGGCCTCGACAAAGGCATTTACGACCCAGCTTACGGCTATGCTGCTCTTGGTGGTCGCGCTTGGTCGACGGCGCGGATTGGATGCGGCGGCCGAGCAAACGTTGGTGTCAACGATAGAAAGCCTGCCCGGAAAGCTGAATCAGGCATTGCTGCTCAACGATCGGGTCAAGCAATTGTCTGAGCAGTTCGCGGATAAACATCATGCCTTGTATTTAGGCCGTGGCGCGATGTATCCAGTCGCGATGGAAGGTGCCCTCAAGCTGAAGGAAATTTCTTATATTCACGCCGAGGCCTATCCGGCCGGCGAACTAAAACACGGGCCCTTGGCGCTGGTGGACGAAGATATGCCGGTCATCGCCGTCGCGCCAAACAATGAATTACTGGAAAAGCTGAAATCGAATTTGGAGGAAGTTAGGGCACGCAAGGGCAAGCTTTATGTCTTTGCCGATCCGAGTATCGGCATGCAAAGCGCCAACAACGTCATTGCCATCGAAACGGTTTCCGTCGATGACCTCATCGCCCCAATCGTTTATACGGTACCCTTGCAACTGCTTGCCTATCACGTCGCCGTGCTTAAAGGGGCCGACATCGATCAACCGCGTAATCTCGCCAAATCCGTGACCGTGGAATAAGAGCGGCAGGGTGGCCGAGCCGACGAAGGCTATGCAATATCGCGTTCTTCTCGTAGACGACGATCGGGACATGATCTCGCTGCTATCCTCGTGGCTGAAGGATGCGGGTTTCGAGGTCGATCCCGTGATGTCCGGGAGCGAGGCGATGGCCCGCATCGATGTTATTCGTCCTCACCTGGTGATCACCGATCTCGTGATGCAGGGTATGGATGGCATGACCTTGCTGTCCAAGATCCACCGCCAGAACCCGCTGATGCCGGTGATCATGCTGAGCGGCAAGGCGCAAATCGCCGATGCCGTTAAAGCCATGCACCTCGGGATCGCGGAGTTTCTAATCAAACCTATCGCCAAGGAAGAGCTCGTGGCCCGCGTACGGTATACGCTAAGGCTCGCGGCCGGCGAGTCGGACTCCGGATTGAATTTCGGCAAGGAAATAATATATCGCAGCGAGAAGATCGGCCAGCTCCTGGAACAAGCGAAGCTCCTCGCCGCGACCGACGTCACGATATTGATCACCGGCGCCACGGGTACCGGCAAGGAAGCGCTGGCCAAGGCCATTCACGAGGGCGGTGCGCGCAAGGATCAGCCCTTTGTCGCGATCAACTGTGCCGCTATTCCCGAACAACTCCTCGAGTCGGAGTTATTTGGACACGAGAAAGGTGCGTTTACGGGCGCGCAAACGAAACATGAGGGGCTCTTCCAAGCGGCAAACAAAGGCACGATATTTCTGGACGAAGTCGGCGACATGCCTTTGGGCTTACAAGTGAAGCTGCTGCGCGTGTTGCAGGACTTTGCGGTGCGCCCCGTGGGATCGGTTCGCGGGATCCCCGTCAACGTTCGCGTGATCTCCGCAACCAACACGGATCTGGAACAAGGGGTCAAGTCCAGCCGGTTTCGGGAGGACCTGTATTACCGGCTGAACGTGGTGCCGCTACACCTACCCCCCTTAGCAGAACGCCGCGAAGACATTCAGCCGCTTTTAAATCACTTCTTGAAACGTTTAAGCCAGCGCGACAATAAGAAACGGAAGCGCTTTGCACCGGAGGCGGTTGAATATCTAGCCTCGGCTCCGTGGCCCGGAAACATTCGGCAACTCATGAATGTCGTTGAATTATGCTGCGCCCTCACGAATACCGATATTATCCCGCCGGCCATGGCGCAAAAGGCGCTGCGGGACCAGCCCGCTCATGTTCAGACGTTAAAGGACGCCAAAGAGGATTTCGAGCGCAGTTATCTCGTGAGCGTCTTGCGGGTCACGAACGGCCACGTTTCTCACGCGGCGCGGCTCGCCGGACGCAATCGAACGGAATTCTACAAGCTGCTTAAACAACATCATATCGAACCGGAGGAGTTTAGGACTTCGCGGCAAGCCTCAGAGGAAGATTAGGGGTTGAGGTTAAGATCGAAAATAATGGCAATGAGAATTGTTCGCGTTGACCCGGAGCTGAAAGATCTTATTCCGGGCTTTTTGAATAATAGGCGACAGGATGCATTGACGATTCGCGCAGCCTTAGCACAAGAGGATATGGAAACGGTGCAGATCTTGGGTCATAGCATTAGAGGTTGCGCGGGCGGGTATGGTTTCAATGCCCTGAGTGAGCTTGGCGGGATTTTAGAACGAGGCGCGCAGAACCGGGACAGCGAAGCAATAACGAACGCCGTGGACGAGTTACAGGCCTACCTGGAACAGATCGAGATTATCTACGATTAATCCCGTGGAGGGGGCGTTACCGAGTGAAAGAGGTGCGGCACCCGTCGCGGCCGTTGATATATGCCGTAAGCGCGATCGTCGGCGCGGCGTTTTCTTTAGTGCTGGTGATGTTAGCGTGGCAGAATGCGCTGGAGGCCGAAAAAAAGGAATTTGCCTTTGACTCGATACTGCTAAGGGATACAGTCAAACTCAGCGCTTCGGTCGCTCATAACTCTCTTGACAATATCGCCGCGCTTGTGGAGGGGCTGGATGCCTCGGTGATAGCCACATTACCCGTCTTTCTTAAATCGCTGCTCGCGCGTCATCCATTCATCGAAGCAATTTCTTTTCATAGGAGCGGCGTTCCACTAAATCACCTCTCGAAAGATATGGCGTTGAGACCGGATGCGGTCGGGGATCCTTCGCCCGCGGGCCCCACGATCTTGTGGGGGGATAGCGGCGGCGACTTATACATCGGTCGAAGCCCCGTGAAGGAAGCGCTCTACAACGATCAGATTCTCTCTGACCCGCGTTTTGCGGATGCCCTGCGCGCGGCTGTCGACACCGCTATGGTGGTCCCCGGCCCTCCGGCTTCGGCTACTCGGGGTATTCGTCCCTTTACGCTCATCAAAGCGATCGGCACCGGTCCGGCGCATGGCGCCGGCGTGAACCAACGATCGAATACGGTGCCCGGCGCGTTTGTGACTATCATCTTGAATCCCGGCCATTTATTCAGCGAGTCCCTGTTACGGGATGATGTTTCGGTAAACTTGTATACGGAATCGCAGGGCGTCACGGGACGGCAACTCGTATTCGTGCAGCGCGCCGCCGTAGCGCCGGAAAATGCGAATTTTTCTATCGGCGCCTTCAAGGAAGAAACACTTGCGCAGTTTCCTTATTATTCGATGAAGTTGGTCGTGGAAAAGCAGGTGCTTTGGAGGGAGATCGACAAGGGATTGATCGCTACCGCCATGGTCCTGGGCATCGGTGTGACGACATTAATCGTAGCCCTCGCCCGGGCGAGGGAAATACAGGCGTGGGAATTAAGCCGACGGAATCAGGAAATCGAACACCAGGTTAGCTTGCAAACCAAAGAGCTTGCCGTTACCCGTGATGCGGCCATCAAGGCGTCCACGGTGAAAACCGAGTTTCTGGCAAGCATGAGCCATGAGATCCGTACGCCGCTGAACGCGATTATAGGCATGGGCGAGCTGCTCCGCGAGACGCCGCTGACGCGCATGCAAAAACGCTACGTCGGTGTCTTTAAAAAGGCTGGAGAAGCATTGCTAGCGCTGGTAAACGACATACTGGACCTCTCGAAGATCGAAGCCGAGCAGTTGGTTCTCGAGAACATCCCGTTCAATTTACGAACTTTGATCGAAGAAACAGCCGATATTCACGCGTTGAGAGCCGACGAGAAGAATGTCGAGTTGCTCTGTCACATCGGCACGGATGTCCCGACCCGTGTGAAGGGCGACGTGGCGCGGCTTCGCCAGATCCTGTTAAACCTTGTCGGGAATGCAATCAAATTTACCCATAAGGGCGAGGTAGTAGTCAAGGTCTCGTCTAATCCCGACATAAGCGATCCCTATCGGCTTTTATTCTCGATAGAGGATACCGGGATCGGTATTCCCGCGGATAAAATCGCCACCATCTTCGATAGCTTTTCCCAAGCTGATTCATCCACGACCCGACATTACGGAGGAACGGGGCTCGGCCTGACGATTTCCAAGCGCTTGGTGGAGCTTATGGGTGGGTGGATACGTGCGGAGAGTGTCGAAGGAAAAGGTAGCGTTTTATCGTTCGCGATCAGTCTAGGATCCGCCCCGGAGCCCCAGGCTAGAATAGCTACGGATGGTTCCTTTAGTCTTAAGGACGTTCGGGTGCTCATCATCGATGATAATTCGACCAATCGACTGATCCTGCGCGAAGTACTGAGCGCTCAAGGTGCGTTGGTGAGTGAGGCCCACGGTGGTGCGGAGGGCATCCAGGTATTCCGGGAGGCGAGGCGCATGGGACAAGATTACGCTGTCGTCATTACCGATTGTCACATGCCGGAGGTCGATGGCTTTGCGGTGGTTGAGGCGTTGCGTACCGCCGGTGGATCGTGCAAAACGATACTAATGGTGTCTTCGTCGCAACTTTCCAATGATATGAGCACAGCCAATGCGCTCGGGATCGGCGCCTACTTGATCAAGCCGGTAAAGTCCGTGGATCTGATCAAAGCGATCAACGTCGCCATGCTAAAAACCTTAGACGAAACGCAAGACCACATCGTCACAACGCCGCTACCCGAACGGCGTGCGGAAAATTTACTTATCTTATTGGTCGAAGACACGCCCGATAACCGGCTGCTGATCAAAGCTTATCTGCGGAAGACGCCTTACAAAATCGAGGAGGCCGAAAATGGGAGCGTGGCGCTCCAGAAGTTCAAGACCCACGCCTATGGTCTGGTATTGATGGATATCCAGATGCCGGTGATGGACGGCCACCAGGCAACGCGCGCCATGCGCGAATGGGAAACGGAACAGGGCCGCGATCCGACCCCAATTATCGCCCTGACGGCTCATGCCGTAAAGCAGGAAATGGATAAGAGTGTCGCCGCGGGATGCACGGAGCATTTAATCAAACCGATTAAGAAGGAAACGTTGTTGCAGATTGTCCAGAAGTATTTGCCGGTGTCACCAGCGAGTTAGGGAAACTCTGAATAAGCTACTGCGCCGCCCATCTGCTTTGTCGCGTGCTCGCTCGCCGCTCGCCTATCTACATTGATATGTCTCGCGTCTCGCTGCGCGGCTTCGCGCAGCTGGGCGTGCCCATAACACTTATTCAGAGTCTCCTTAGGCACCCCCATGGCGACACCGCGAGGGGCGAGCTCAATGCGCTAATGGGGCAGGAGGCGCGCGCCTGCCGATGTGAGCCGCGCGGACTTCTTTAAGACACATTCTGCGCCGCGACCATGAAATAAAGCATAGGGATCGAAAACATAGTATTGAAGCGGCTGGCCAACATCGCCGTGCGCGCTGCCGCTTTTCTCTCCTCGGCGGACGCCTCGACCATGCCCAGGACCTTTCGCTGGTTAGGCCAGATGATCATCCACACGTTGTAGGCCATGATGAGGCCCATCCACATGCCGATCCCGATGTAGGTGTCCCGGCCACCGGTGCCGATGCCGAGGATAAGGGCGTTCACGATATAACCGCTCATGATCGCTACCAGGAGCCCGGTCACGACCGTCGATAGGGCGGCCCACCGGAACCAGAACAACGCGGTTGGCGCAATGACCTTGCTGATGGCGGGTTTGTGTTCATCGGGGATCTTGGGCATGGACGGGATCTGCACGAAATTGAAGTACCACAGGAGCCCGATCCACATCACGCCGGAGACCACATGCAGCCACCGGAATAAGAAGGCAAACCATGCGTACGACGCCTCGACGGCGCCGACAGCGAGAGCTAAAACCGTGACCAGGACGGCCCCAAAGATAAGCGCCCTTTCGAGCTTATCTAAACCGACCTTCGCCAGCGTATCGAAGATTTTCACCATAATAGCGTTCACGAGGCAGTCTCCCCTTTTATTCTTCCAAAGCCACGGATCCACACTACGTCAAGAAGGAGCGGATATCAATAACTCCAAGGAGCTATGCCTCGAGATCTCCAGTCCAGTGAGAGCTCGTGAGTGTCACCGGTTCGGCATCGGTCGCGCGCCCCGCGTGTACACTATAATCATGGATCCGATGGACCAAGGCATACGCTACCCGCCGAATCGGGTTCGTGACGCGTTGCATCGCGTGCTCTTCGGTCTCGTCGCGGCGCCGGGTCCCAGCTTTCAGGACTGGGTCCTACGTTATTTCTTCGAACGCCTCTACCGGCGACCCAACCCCTGGTCTTACGAGGGTTCAGCGTATCAAAACCACAAATGCGGCCAAGCGCTCGCGCTGATCCCACAGAACGCCTACGGGCATGTGTTAGAGGTCGGGTGCGGGGAAGGGGCGTTCTCCGAGCGACTCCTTGCGGAGCGCGACGTGCGTGAGTTTATCGGCGTGGACATCTCCACGCGCGCGATCGTCCGGGCGAAGAGCCGCTGTTCCCGGTATGAAAACGCGCGCTTCGACGCGGACAACATCTTCTCGGCCCATCTCCCGGCTAGGTTTGACCTCATCGTCGTCTGCGAGGTCCTCTACTACCTCGGCGGATCGGGGCCGGATCTCGCGGCGCTTCTCACCCCAAAGCTGTCTCTCCGCGGCCGCTTGCTCTTGGTGCATCTTTGGCCCGAGGCCGAACAGTTGCACCGCGCTTTCCTTGCGAGTGGCGATCTGAGCGTGCTCGATGAGCTCGTCGATCGGCACAGCGTGCGGCCGTTCTGTGTTTCTCTACTGGGGAGGGGCACTTGAAATCTATTCCCCGCGGTCTTGCCGCGGGTACCTTAGCGATGGGGTTTCCAAAGGGGAGAGGCGCAGCTCTCCCCTTTTGGTTGCCCCACGGGGTCCATAGCCCGTGGTGGCGAATCTAAATTTAACTCAAGCGCGATCGCGTTCAGTTTACCGCCTCCGCGGGCTTCGCCGCAGCGCCCTTCCTGATGGTGGCCACCGTAATGAAAAGGATGCTCAGGAGCATCGCCCCGATACCGATTATTTTGATCGCGGGAAACTCTTCGCCAAACACACCGTAACCGGCCAACAAGGTCACCGGCCGTTGGGTAATGATCACCAAGGGCACGCTGACCGAGACATCACCGTGCGCCAAGGCGATCTGCATGAAGATAAAGCCGATGACGCTGAATAGGACGATGAATAGGACAGGCCAAAGGGTGATAAACGCGCTGAGACTTTCCCAGGATGTGATCGAAAAATGGCCGAGCTGCGAGGCGATCAGATTGGTATTCACCTTGAGAAAGATTTCCACGTTTCCGAAAGCGATCCCGGCACAAGTGGCGAAATAGATTTCATGGATCGGGCGTTCGTCCCGCAACGCCCCCGCCACCAGAGCGATGATCGCGATCAACGACAGCCCGGTGACGACACCCAGTGGAAATAGGTAGGTTTCGTGGCCTGTCGATGGATCGCTGACAAAAAGCAGGATGACCGTACCCGAGATCGCAGTGACCACACCAATCCATTGCTCCCGGGAGAGAATTTCCTGCAGGAACAGATAACCGAGGATCAAGGTAAAGACATAGGCAAAGTTCAGGAGCGGGTAGACCAGGGTGATATCCGCCAACGACTGGATCTCGATGATGATCAGGTTGGCGATTGCCCCCGCCAGCCAACCCGCGAGCCAGAACTTGTTGCGGATCGCCGCCCGCGCCTTTTGTTTCCAGCTCGCGCGCTGAGGCAGCTCACGTTGGAGCGCATACTTGCAAAGCACCGCGCTCGCCCCGTATAGGACGCAACAAAAGATCACGATCGCTCCGTATAGAAACATTTATACTTCCGTTCCTTGAGTCCGCGCGGACTGCGCAAGTGCTTAGCGGTTCGATGATGACACCAATCCGCGCCGATTGTAACCCTGTAGGATAAAATCAGCGCGATGAAAAACGCTGCGGCCGCTGGCGTCGATACGACGGCCTTGGCCCACCAGGTCGGGAAAAAGCTCGCCGTGCACATCGGCGCGCTGGTGAGCCTGGCAATCGTCACGCTTGCGCTCTGGGTCTTGTATCACACCCTGCACGAGATCCGTCTCCAGGATGTCATCAATAGCTTCAACGATCTCCCGGCTGCATCGATCCTCTTAGCGTTGCTGATCACCGCGGTAAGCTACCTCGTCGTCACCGGCTACGACGTCCTCGCATTGCACCATCTTCAAAGGCCCTTACCGTACTGGCGCACAGCGCTCGCCGCGTTTCTCGCCTCGGCGTTTGGCAATAACGTTGGGTTCACCATGCTCACCGGCGGCTCGATAAGGTATCGGATCTATTCACAAGCGGGGCTCTCGGCGATCGAGATCGCCGGCGTCACCACCATGTGCTCCCTGACCACCGTGATGGGGATGGTCTTTATCTTCGCGGTGTCGCTGCTGTTTGCGAGCGGGGACGTCAGCGACACCGCGCTTCAACTCCCGCCGGGCGTGCGCCGCTACGTGGGCTTTTCCATCATGGCCGTGATAGTGGGGTACTTGATCGTGTCCGCCCTCCGCCCGATCACGTTCACCACCGACAATTGGTCACTGCGGCTCCCGACCGCCAAGACCGCCTTGGCGCAAGGCGGGCTCGCGACGCTCGACCTGCTGCTTGTCGGCACCCTGATTTATACCCTGCTGCCAACGCATGCGGGAACCGACTTTATTAGCTTTTTAGGTATCTTCGCGCTCGCCATGATGGCCGGTAGCATGAGCAACGTCCCGGGCGGCATCGGGGTGTTCGAGACCGTACTGCTGCTCGGTCTTCCCGAGATCCCGCCCGCCGCGCTGCTAGGTTCCGTGCTCTTGTTCCGATGCGTATATTACCTCTCGCCCTTGAGCCTTGCGGCCATCCTGTTCGCCGCCTACGAGCTGGTCTTGCGGCGCGCCCGCATCCTTCGCATCCACGGCGCCGCCACCGATTGGCTGGCGGAGATTGGTCCTCAGATCATGAGCGTAATTATCGTTTTCGCCGGCATCGTGCTGCTTTTTTCGGGCGCCATACCCACCTACGGCGAGCGCCTGCGGATCCTGCATGACTCCGTGCCGCTTGGCATTGTCGAGATCGCCCACCTTGTCGCTAGCGCGGCGGGGATTGGGCTCGTTATCCTCGCGCGCGGTATTTCCCGACGTTTATCCAGGGCCTATGGTCTCTCGGCGCTACTACTCGGGCTCGGGATCCCAGCCGTCCTGCTTAAGGGCTTGGACTACCAGGAAGCCGTCATTCTCGCTACTGTCCTCATCGTGCTGCTACCCACGCGCAGGGAGTTTCAGCGTCACTCCTCTCTGTTTAGCCAGGGGTTTACCGTGGAATGGGTCTCCGCGCTAACGGCGATCCTAGCGGTCACGGTTTGGCTCGGGCTCTTCAATTTTAAGCATCTCATCTACTCGCACGAGCTTTGGTGGCAATTCGCCTACGACGCCGATCTGCCGCGCTTCCTGCGCGCTATGTTCCTCGTCTTCGGGATCACGGGCGGCATCATGGTTTTTAACCTACTCCGCCCGGACCCGGTACCCGAGCCTCCACATGATCTCGACCGAGTCCGGCGCATCGTGCGAACAGACCCCGATCCGCGGGCAAACATGGCTCTTCTCGGCGACAAGCGCTTCCTTTTCAGCCACTCAGGAAATGCCTTCATCATGTACCAGGTCCAAAGCAAGAGCTGGGTCGCCTTGGGGGACCCCGTGGGCGCACCGGACGAGCGGTCGCGGTTGCTCTGGGCCTACCGCGAGCTATGTGACCGCTACGGCGGCTGGCCCGTGTTTTACTTGGTGGATGCCGCCAACCTTTCCCTGTACGTCGACATCGGACTCTCGCTCCTCAAGCTGGGCGATGAGGCCCGGGTGCCCTTGGATGAGTTTTCACCCCTCAACGTCGCCAGCAGCCAATTGCGTGAGGTACACCGCAAGGTTCGCGAGCAAGGCCTGCGTTTCGACATGGTGCGCTCCGCCGATGTCGCTCCGCTGCTCCCGGAACTAAAAGAGATCTCCGAGGCCTGGCTGCACGAAAAGCAAGCTCATGAACAGGGCTTCTCTAAGGGATACTTCGACGAGAGTTACATTGGCCGGCTGCCCCTTGCCGTGGTCCGTGCTGGGCAGCGCATCGTCGCCTTTGCTATCTTGTGGGCCAGCCGCAACAAAGAGGAACTGGCGCTCGACCTCATGCGTTACCATCCCGATGCCCCGGCCGGGGTCATGGATTATCTCTTAGTCGAGCTCATGCTCGGCGGCAAGGCGCAAGCTTATCGCTGGTTCAACCTCGGGATTGCCCCGCTCTCAAGCCTCGACGCACACCCCCTCGCGCCGCTTTGGCAACGCGTCGGCAAGCTCATGTACCGGCAGAGCGAGCACTTCCAGAACATGGAAAGCCTGCGCCGTTACGAAGAGAACTTTAAACCCGTATGGCGTCCAAAATACCTGGCCTCGCCGGGGGGCCTGAATCTGCCGAGGATCCTCCGGGACATCGGGCGCTTGATCGCGGACGGTCAAAGGGTGTAGCCGGATGCTAGACCAGGCATGAAAAACTACAAGATTGCGTTGGTGAGTGACTGGTACTACCCACGGGTCGGCGGTATCGAGTACGCGATCGACGCGCTCGGCCGCGGGCTGGTCGCGCTGGGTCACGAGGTACGCATCATCGCGCGGCTTTACGGCCGCGCCTCGGCGAGCGAGGCCAGCAATGGCCTACCGATCATAAGACTGGAGGGTTGCCCGGTATCGGAGAATCTCGTGTCTCCGCGGGGATATAGGTCTCTGCGAGAAACCCTGCGCGCGGGGGAATTCGATATTATTCATGGCCACGGCCTCGACTCGCCGATGGCGATGGTGTCTCTCATCATCGCCGCCAAGCTCGAGATCCCGGGTCTCATCACCAGCCATTCGCTGCTGGGACACTCGATGCCACAGCGCGCTCTCGCCGCGGGAGCAAAGCTTTTTCTTAGGCGTGCACGAGCGGTAATTGCCGTAAGCTCACCCGTCGAGCGCCAGGCACGGGCGATGTTCAGGGGCGCGGTCTTTCGCATCCCGAACGGTATCGACACGAGCTCGCCCAACGGAGCGCTGCAACCCATCGCCCTGCCCCAAGGCCATGGGCCGGTCGTCGCCACGGTGGCGCGCATGAATAAACGCAAAGGCGTGCAGGATCTCATTACCGTTGCCACGATGTTAGTACAAAAGCACCCGGATCTCCTGTTCCTTATGATCGGCGACGGCCCGCTGCGGCCCCGGCTCGAACAAGGGATCCAGGCGTCAGGGCTCGGCCGGCATTTCCTGTTTACCGGTGGTGTTTCCCGCGCGACCGTGTTACACCTCTTGGGTCAGTCCGATGTCTTCGTCTCGCCTTCGCCGCGCGAGGCCTTCGGGATCTGCGTGCTCGAGGCGTATCTCAAAAAGGTCCCGGTCGTGGCCCGGGGACGGACCGGGGTTTCAGACATCATTTGCCACCAGCAGACGGGCTTCCTTGCCGACGATGTGACCGGCATTGCACACTATATTGATACGCTCATCCAGGACCCGGACCTGCGTTCGGCCGTCGCTCACCGTGCTCACGAAGAGCTCGACAAATACCAGTGGAACACGGTCGCCAGACAGGTTGCGCAGGTTTATGCGCATGCCACTCGTGAAACGGGCCGTTATTTCGGTTGATGTAGAGCAAGACTGTCCGCCGTTCCTCGATTCGATGCGCGGCGTCGAGGAGGGCTTGCCGCGGCTATTCGCCATGTTCGCGGCCGAAAGCGTATCGGCAACGTTCTTTTCCACCGGCCGGATCGCCGAGCACTATCCGGAGCGCATCAAGGATATCTGCGCCGGGGACCATGAGCTGGGCGGCCACGGCTATTCACACCGGCGCTTCGATCACATGGACGATGCCGAAGCAAGGACCGATCTGGCAAAGACGCGACAGGCGCTCGAGCCTTTCAATTCTCGGTTAACTTCCTTCCGTGCGCCCAATCTGCGACTGCCCGCGCGCTATGTACCACTCCTCGGCGCCCACGGCTTCCATGTCGATTCATCGCTGGCCGCTTACAAACCGCCTTTCGAGCGCAAAACCGTGGTCGCAAACGGCATCACACGCGTTCCTGTGTCCGTGACCTCCTCCGTGCTGCGGCTGCCGCTACCACTCGTCAAGGCCGTGCTCGGGCGGGTGCGCGATCCGGTGCTGTTCGTGCACCCCTGGGAGTTCGTTGATATGTCGAAGACGGGGATCCGCCTCGACTGTCGTTTCAATACGGGCGAGCCGGCGCTCGCAAACCTAAGCGCGATCATTGGCTGGCTCAAAAAGACGGGCTACCGATTCCTGACCTTAAGCGAGTTTGCTACGCGGGGTGGATCAGTAATTCCGTAGATTCTATGTTGCGTTGTCAACTTTTTTTCCGAGCAGTGCTGGGTTGAAGGGGGTGTTGGAGTTCCAGACAGCAAAGGCCACGCGGACGATTTTTCGGGCCAGTGCGCAATAGGCAGCG
>Ga0187892_10002142_pt1 | contig 41240 bp, 40 predicted proteins | sample MA1701073metaG_FD_139345 | JGI IMG/M metagenome (GOLD analysis project Ga0187892, IMG submission 139345) | Bio-ooze microbial communities from a basaltic lava cave in the Kipuka Kanohina Cave System on the Island of Hawaii, USA - MA170107-3 metaG ... | reverse complement strand
CGGGCCAGCGCGAGATCGTGCCATCCGTGGGCGCCCTCGTGGGCGACGAGCACGGCGGCGCCGTCCTCCGACTGGAACCACTCGAGGCAGTGGAAGACGGCCACGTCGTCCCCCAGCCGTCCGACGGCGGCGTTGGTGGAGAACGGCCCGACCATGAGCACGTGCAACGGCGCCGGCTCGGCCGGGAGGCCGAGAACATCCGGCAGCAGGGGGTCGACCCGCTCGATGGCCTGGCGCATGGCCGGCGCTGCCACGGCGACCCGAGCCTTGACGTTGGTCAGCTCGCGCACGAGGGCGGTCACGCCGCCCGACGAGGCGTGGTCGGCGTTGAAGGCGTCGAACACCTCGGGGCACTCCCGCTCGTAGCGCTCCTTCCAGAGCAGCTCCCGCGTGACGGGACTCTCCAGTCCCGCCTTGCGCGCGTACGCCTCGAACGTGGGGATGGTGTCGAGCAGCCTGGCCATGGCGGCCCTAGTTCATCACGGCGCGGACCTGTCCCTCGCAGTGGGGATCTCCGATGGCCCGCTGGTAAGCTGCGGGGCCCCGGGGCTGTAGCTCAATTGGTAGAGCGCCACCATGGCATGGTGGAGGTCAGGGGTTCGATTCCCCTCAGCTCCACTACAGGTGTCATTGTACGAACACCTGTCTTTGGGTGAGTCTTCCATCGGGCATTTCGGCCAGCACCCGGAAGCTCGGCAGGATGCGGTCACGGGCCTCGACAAGAAGCTCGGAGACGAAGGTCTGGGCGATGGACTTGCGCACCGGGTCGTTACCCGAGCTGGTGGTCGTTCGGAGCAACGCGTGAACTGCCCGCAGGTCCCGAGTGTCGGCGTCTTGGCTCCAGCGGCCCGCTGGAGGGCCGACGTTGCCTCTTCCCGCCGAGCTCGCAACAGCTCGGCTTGGGCACCCAGCTCATGCACCCTGGGCCCGAAGGCGGCCTCGGTGACGGTGCCGTTCTCGAAGGCCAGCACGTAGCGCTCGACGGCAGCCTCGACCTTGGCCAGCTCGACGTCGAGCACGGCGATTTCGCGGCTGTGTACGTCGATGCCTTGTCGAGCAACGGCCTCGTTGCCGGTGTCTGGTCGGGTCAGGCCGACCATCATGCGCATCGTGGTCGACTGGCCCGAACCGTTCGGGCCCACCAAGCCGGTGACCCGGCCCGGCTGGACCGAGAAGCTGAGACTGTCGACGGCGGGGTGGTCGCCGTAGGTCTTGGTGAGGCGGTCCACGGTGATCATCGGGCCACCTCACCAGCGTTGTCGGTGCGAAGCAGGACGATCCCGGTCCAGGCGAACCAGACGATCGAGCCGAGCCCGAACACCGTCCCGACATCGGACAGGCCCGGCACGAGCGTGATGAGCCCAGCAGCAGCGCTGACGACGCCGAGGATGTTGAGACCGGTCGGGAGTCGCCCGGTGCCCCATGCTGCGAGGCTCACGAGGAGGATCCACATGCCTCCGACGAGCTCGTTGCCGCCGCCGAGACCGTTGGTGACGGTGTCAATGGCCGACCAGAGGTGCTCCGCCGCAGCGGGGTCGGTCTCTTCGAGGTCGGCGACGGCGGTGATGCCGATGCTGGAGATCATGCCGGTTGCGAACATGAGCCCGGCCCAGATGTAGGCGAACACCGCGCCGATGTCGGCGAGCTGGGGGCTCACGTCGGTGAGACGGCGATGCAGGGCTCGGCCGAGAGGGATGATCGCCACCCCGAACACGAGGAAGATGACGAGGTACCAGGCGAACAGCGTCGACTGGTGTCCGATGAGGAAGTCGACGGACTCAGCCGGCGTCGGGTCGCCTTCGGTGTAGTCACTCAAACTGGTGACGAACAAAGCGATGCCGAACACGAACGTCGCCGCGGCGACGAGGGCGCCGATCGCTCCCGCCCGTGGCGGCGATGCGCTGGTGGTCGGCTTCGTCGCTCGACGCTAGGTCTGGTGTCGCGACGTGTCGAGCGGTCGCTCCGTGCTTGGTCGCGGCGGTCGCGTGCCGCCCCGGGCCGTGGAGTGGCACGCGAGGATCGCGCCGCAATCGCGGCGAACCCCCGAGGCCGCTCGGAGGCCCGCCGGTACCATCGACGCCCGTGGCCGCTGCCTACGACGCGCAGGACGTGGAGCGCAGGTGGCAGCGGCGTTGGCGCGAGAGCGGGCAGTACGAGGTCGACAACGAGGACCCCCGCCCGCCCTTCTACGCGCTCTGCATGTACCCGTACCCGAGCGGACCGGCCCACATGGGCCACGTCCGCAACTACACCTTCGGCGACCTGGTCGTCCGGCACCGGACGATGAACGGGTCGGCGGTCCTCACGCCCATCGGGTTCGACTCGTTCGGCCTGCCGGCCGAGAACGCCGCCATCCGCAGCGGCGTGCACCCCCGCGCCTTCACCGAGGAGCGCATCGCCGAGCTGACCGAGTCGCTGCAGCGCCTGGGCGCCGTCTACGACTGGCGCCGCCAGGTGCGCAGCCACGACCCTTCGTACATCCACTGGACCCAATGGCTGTTCCTGCGGCTCTGGGAGGCTGGCCTGGCGTACCGGGCGACGGCACCGGTCAACTGGTGCCCGGGGTGCGCCACAGTGCTGGCCAACGAGCAGGTGCTCGCCGACGGCACCTGCGAGCGCAGTGGCGACGTCGTCACCAAGCGCGACCTCGAGCAGTGGTTCTTCCGGATCACGGCCTACGCCGAGGAGCTGCTCGACGGCCTCGACGAGCTCGATTGGCCAGAGCGGGTGAAGACCATGCAGCGCAACTGGATCGGGCGCTCGGAGGGCGCCGAGCTCGAGCTGGCTATCCAGGGTGGTGACGGGCTCGCGCTGCGCGTCTTCACGACGCGGCCCGACACCAGCTTCGGCATGACCTACGCGGTCGTGGCTCCCGAGCACCCGCTCGTGCCCGAGCTGGCCACCGACGGCCAGCGCGGCGCGGTGGCGGAGTTCGTCGCCCGCGTGCGGGCCCAGAGCGAGGTGGAGCGCCAGTCGACGGAGGGCCCGCTCGACAAGCGCGGCGTCTTCACGGGCTCGGTGGCCGTCAACCCGTTCAACGGTCGGGCGGTGCCCGTCTACCTGGCCGACTACGTCCTGGCCGGGTACGGCACGGGGGCCATCATGGCCGTCCCGGGTGAGGACCAGCGGGACTGGGACTTCGCCAAGGCCCACGGCCTGCCCGTCATCCGTACGGTGCAGCCGCCCGAGGGCTGGGAAGGGGAGGCCTGGAGCGGCGACGGCCCCGCGGTCAACAGCGAGTGGCTCGACGGCCTGTCCAAGGCCGAGGCCATCCCGGCCGCCATCGACTGGCTCCAGGAAAGGGGCCTCGGCCGGCGGACGGTGAACTACCGGCTGCGCGACTGGCTCCTCTCGCGGCAGCGCTTCTGGGGCTGCCCCATCCCGGTCGTGTACTGCGCCGAGCACGGCGCCGTGGCCGTGCCCGACGAGCAACTGCCGGTGCTGGCGCCCGACGACGTCGCCTTCCGGCCAACCGGAGAGTCACCGCTGCGCTCGTCCGAGGCGTTCCTGCGCACGACGTGCCCGGTGTGCGGCGGACCGGCCACGCGCGAGACCGACACCATGGACACGTTCGTCGACTCGTCGTGGTACTTCCTGCGCTTCACCGACCCGGCCAACGAGGCTGCGCCGTTCGACCCCGCCGCCGCCGCCCGCTGGCTGCCGGTGGACCAGTACATCGGCGGGATCGAGCACGCCATCCTCCACCTGATGTACGCGCGGTTCTTCACCAAGGCCTTGGCCGACTTGGCCATCGCCCCCAAGGACCTCCGCGAGCCCTTCGAACGGCTGTTCACCCAGGGGATGATCCGCATGGGTGGCTCCAAGATGTCCAAATCAAAGGGCAACCTCGTATCGCCCGGCCGGTATCTGGAGACCGTCGGCGCCGACGCGCTGCGCCTCTTCCACCTCTTCCTCGGACCGCCGGCCGACGACGTCGACTGGACGGCCCAGACCGACGAGATCATCCAAGGGTGCCGCCGCTTCCTCGACCGCGTCTGGCGCCTCGCGACCGGCCGGGTGCAGGTCCGGACCGACGGGGCCGCGCCCCCCGCGGGGGAGGACCTGGCCCGGGCCACGGCTCGCCTGGTCGAGCGCGTCGACGACGACTTCCGGCGGTGGTCGTACAACACGGCCGTGGCCGCGTGCATGGAGTTCGTCAACCTGGTGACCAAGCAGGTCCAGGCGGGGGCCGACGCCGCCGCCGTCGGCCCGGCCGTCGACACCCTGCTGCTGGTCATGGCACCGATGACCCCCCACGTGACCGCCGAGCTGTGGGAGCGCCGCCACGGCCCCGGGTCCGACATCCACCGCCAGCCCTGGCCCACCTACGACCCCGCCCTTGTGGCCGAGGAGACCGTCACGATGGTCGTGCAGGTCAACGGCAGGGTCCGCGACCGCATCGAGGTGGGCGCGGCCGTCGACGAACAGGCCATGCGGACGGCCGCCCTCGCCTCGGAGAAGGTGGTCGCCGCGCTCGGCGGCCGGGTACCGGCACGGATCGTCGCCCGGCCTCCCCGCCTGTTGAACCTGGTCGTCTGATCCGGCGGCTCGCGGTCCTCGGCGGTCTCACGGTCGCCGCCACGGCGGTGTGGTTGGGCGCACCGCGTGCAGCAGAAGTGCCCCGGAGCGTGGCCGCCGACTGCTCCGTGGACGTCACCGGTCCGCTGTTGCGCTTCTTCGCCTCGGTGCCCGACGGCCGGCCGGGCCGGCCCACCCGGGTGCGGTTCGGGCGCGGCGGGTGCTACCGGGTGGAGGGGACCCTCGTGCTGCGCGACCGCCGGCACCTCCGCTTCGACGGTCGTGGCGCGGTGCTGCGCTGGACGACCCCCGGGGCGCGGGGTCGTCGGAGCTGGCGCCTCGTCGGGGGCGCCGGGCTCTGGTTCCGCGACCTCTCGGTCGAAGGTCCGGCCGACCAGCCTGGTGTCTACGTCCCAGAGCTCGACAACCAACACGGCTTCATGGTCCTGGGTGTGGCGGGCTTCACCCTCGAGCGTGTGCGGGTGGTCGACACCTACGGCGACTTCGTCTACCTCGGCTCCGACAAGGGCTCTCGCCAGCTCCGGCGGGGCACCAGCGACGTGGTCGTCACGCAGTCGACGTTCTCGGGCGCCGGCCGCCAGGGCATCACCTTGAGCTGGGTCGACGGGGTGCGGATCGAAGCCAACCGGTTCGAGCGGGTGGCGCGCACCCTCATCGATGACGAGGCGACACGGCCCGAGGGCGGCGGGCGCGACGTGCTGGTGCGCGACAACGACATCGGGTCGTTCGGCCACCACGGCTACCTCATCCACGGCGAGGGTCGTCAGCACGACGTCCGGATCGTCGGGAACCGCTGGCACGGCGAGCCGATCGACGTCTGGGCGCGGGAGCTCAATCCCGGGACCAGCCCGTTCCGGCGGATCCGCCGCGCGCGCATCGAGGTGGTCGGCAACGTCTCGGACACTGTCGGATCGAAGCCGGCCATCGTCGTCGACCGCACGGACGGCGTGGTGATCCGCGGCAACGTCCAGCACGGCGCCGATGCGGCCCAGCCCGCCGTGCGGGTCACGCGCTCGACCGGCGTGCGCGTGGGCTCGAACGACTTCGCCGGTTACGGCCGGCCGGAGGTCACGCCGGCCGTGCCGCCGCAGCGCTCAGACGGGTAGTCCTCAGCGCTCCTCGTCGCGCAGGAACTGCTCGAGCTCGGCCGCCAGCTCGTCACCGGTCGGCAGCTCGGCGCCCCAGCCGGCGGCGGCGGCCGCGGCGTCGGTGGCCTCGGCTTCGGCCTGCGCCTCGAGCTGGGCCAGGAGCGCCTGGTGTTGGGGGCTGTTGGCTGTGAGCTGGTCGAGCCGTTGGCGAGTGGCCGCGGCCGCCTCGGCCAGCTCGGTCGTGTCGACGGTGATGCCGGCCACCTTCTCGAGGCCCTGCAGCAGGAGGAGGCTCGCCTCCGGGTACGGGGCGCTGGCGGCGTAGTGGGGCACGCGCTCCCAGATGCCGATGGCGGGGATCCCGGCGGTCGCAAAGCGTCGCTCGACGGCGGCCAGGATGCCGGCCGGCACTCGGACCTCGGCCCGCACGATGCCGATCTGCTCCGCCAGCTCCCCCGTGGTGGCCGAGGCGGCCAGCTCCGCCGGGCGGGTGTGGGGCACGGGCGCAGGAAACGCGCCGAGGCCGACGAGCAACCGGACGCCGAACTGCTCGGCGAGATCGGTCACGGCGCCGGCGAAGCGTTGCCAGCGCTGGTCGGGTTCGGGACCCACCAGGACCAGCAGCGCGTTGCCGTGCGCGTCGTGGCCGGCGCGCAGCTCGATGGTCGGCCACTCGAGCTCGCCGTAGGTGCCGTCGGAGATGTGCGACATCGGCCGGCGCGCCCGGTAGTCGATGAGCTCCTCGGAGTCGAAGGTGGCGAGCGTCCGGGTGTCGACGGCAGCCAGCAGCGCGGCGAGGGCGCCGGCGCCGCCGAGCCCGGCGTCGATCCACCCGTCAGGGGCCATGACCAGCACCGGTCGGTCGAGCTCGGGCTGCTCGTGGAGCTGGTAGAGCGACGACGCCTCCACGGCTGTCACCGTAGCTGGCCCCGTTACGCTTGTTCGGTGGCCGTCGACCCCGCCTCCGGCCCCTCGAGGGGGCCGTCGGTCGTGGAGGTCACCGACGCCACGTTCGAGCGGGAGGTGGTGGCCCGCTCGGCCGAGGTGCCGGTGGTGGTCGACCTCTGGGCCGAGTGGTGCGGGCCGTGCCGCACGCTCGGACCGATCCTCGAGCGGGTGGTGGCGGCGACCGACGGGCGCGTCGCCCTGGCCAAGATCGACGTCGACGCCAACCCGCGGGCGGCCGCCTCCTTCGCCGTCCAGTCGATCCCTGCGGTGTTCGCCCTGCGCGACGGCCAGGTCGTCGACTCCTTCGTGGGCGCGCTGCCCGAGCCGGCCGTGACCGCGTTCGTCGACCGTCTGGCGCCCCCGGCGACCGAGGCCGACCGGCTGGTAGCGGCGGGGGACGAGGCGTCGTTGCGTCGGGCCCTCGAGCTGGAGCCGGGCCACGTGGCCGGGGCGCTGGCCCTCGCCGGGATCGTCGCGGCGCGGGGCGAGGCGGACGAGGCGCTGGCCCTGCTGGCCCGACTTCCCGAGACGGCTGAGGTCCGGCGCGCCGTCGCCCATGTCCGGGTCGGCGCCCAGCCGGGTGCCGAGTCCCCAGGCGCGGACGTCGAGTCCCGGTTGGACGAGCTGCTGGACCGGGTCCGATCGGACGACGAGGCGCGGCAGGCCGTCGTCGACCTGCTCGAGGTCCTCGGCCCGGACGACCCCCGGACGGCCGGCTACCGCCGGGCCCTGGCGTCCCGCCTCTACTGACCGGCCCCGCCCCGCGCTCGTCCGTCGCATGGTGCGGTCTGTCGCATGATCCGGCCGGTACGGGCCACGGTCCGGTGGGCAGGCCGACGCGCGCTCGCCCGTGCCGGGATCCGTCGGACGGGGGACCACTGGGTGTGGGTCGGCGGTCCCGTGCCGCCGGGAGCCGACGCCATCACCATGTGGTCGCTCGTGTCGGTGCGCCGGGCGGTGGCCGGTGACGCCCGCTTGCTCGCCCACGAGGCGGCGCACGTGCGCCAGTGGCGGTCCCTGGGGGTGCGGGGGTTCCTCCGTGCCTACCTCGGCGCCTACTTGGCGGCGCGGCGCCTGGGCTACGGCCACGTCGCCGCGTACCGCCTGATCCCGTTGGAGATCGACGCCGAGCGGGCGGCCGCGCGGGTGGTACGCCCTCGACCTGAGGCCGGCGGGGGTCTACCGTGATGGCGCTGCGCTTCCCCTTCGAAGGCGTCCGCCTCAGGGGACCGCATGTCCGAACCTCTCCCGCCCCGGAGTGGGCCCGCCTGGCGCGCGTGGCTGGCCTCCCGGGTCCCGTCGCCGTCGCCGTTGTCGCCGCGCCTCGCCGCAGGTGTGGCCGTCGGGGCGCTACTGGCCGTCGCGCTGCTCGTCGGATGGCTCGTGCTGGGCAGCCGCCAACCGGTGCCCGAGCTGGTGCTGCCGCGAGCCGTTCCCGACCCCCCGGCGGCCGGCGGGACCACAGGATCAGCCGAGCGTGCCCCCGGCCCGGGTGGTGCGGTACCGCCGGCCACCGTTGTGGTCCACGCGGCGGGTGCAGTGGCCGACCCCGGGATCTACGCCCTGGCGGCGAGCGCGCGTGTCGCCGACGCGCTGGCGGCTGCCGGTGGGCCCCGTGCCGACGCCGACCTCGACCTGCTCAACCTGGCCACGAAGCTCGCAGACGGTGATCGGATCTACGTGCCCCGCCGCGGCGAGGTCCCGCCGGCGTGGGCGCGACCGGGGATCTCCTCGGGCGAGCGTCCTGCCGAAGGCCTGCCCGGCCAGCCGACCTCCGCCCTTCCGGTCGTCGACCTCAACACGGCGACGACCGAGGACCTCGACCGCCTACCGGGGATCGGGCCGGCCACCGCCCGGGCCATCGTCGACCACCGGGAGCGCAACGGGCCCTTCCGGTCGGTGTCGGCGCTGCTCGAGGTGCGGGGCATCGGGCCGGCGAAGCTCGAGGCCCTGCGACCGCGGGTGCGGGTGTGACGCCACCGGGACACCTCTCGAGCGCGGCCGCTTCCGCCCCCTCGTCCCCGATGTCCGATCGCCATCTCGGCGACGGTGCCGCGGTCGTCATGGCCGTCGCGGGCGCGGCGGGTGCCCTTGGCGCCTTCCCCCTGCCGCGGTGGCCCGGCATCGTCGCCTGCGCCGCGGCGCTGACCCTCCGTCGGCCGGTGCTGCTCGTGGCCGGAGTGGCCGTCCTCACGTCGGCCCTTGGGGCGCGCGCCGAGGCCGGCCTGGTCTGGACCGACACCGTCCGCCACGACGGGCCGGGCGTGCTCGTGGGCGACCCGGCCAGAGTCGCCGGCGCTGTCCGGGTCGACGTCCGCCTCGCCGGCCGGCGGGTGGAGGCGTGGGCGGGCGGTCCGGCCGCCAGGGCCCTGGCCGAAAGGCGCAGTGGCGAGGTGGTCGAGCTGCACGGCTGGGCCGGACCCGCCCCTCGCGCCGCCCGGGCCCGGCTGGCAGCCCGCTCCATCGGGGGCCGGCTCTCGGTCGACGAGGTCGGGCCGTGGCGGCCGGGCAACGTCCCGAGCCGCGCGGCCAACGCCTTTCGGCGCCTGCTCGACGAGGGTGCCCGCACGCTCCCGCCGGAGGTGCGTGGCCTGTTCGCCGGCCTCGTCCTGGGCGACGACCGGGATCAGCCCGTCGAGCTGGTCGAGGACTTCAGGGCGAGCGGGTTGTCGCACCTTCTCGTGGTGTCCGGCCAGAACGTCGCCTACGTGCTCGCCCTCGCGGGACCCGTCCTGCGACGGCTCCGGCTGGGTGCCCGCTTCGGCGCCAGCCTGGCGCTGCTCGCCCTCTTCGGCGTGCTCACCCGTTGGGAACCGTCGGTGCTGCGGGCAGTCGCCATGGCCGCCATCACGCTGCTGGCCACAACCCTCGGACGGCCGGTCTCGGCACTCCGGGTCCTGGCCCTGGCCGTGACGGCCCTCCTCCTGCTCGACCCCCTGCTCGTCCGGTCGCTGGGCTTCGGGCTGTCCGTCGGGGCCACGACGGGGATCGTGCTGCTCGCCGGCCCGCTGCGGGGAAGGCTTCCGGGCCCGGCCTGGCTGACCGGGACGGCGGCGGTCACCCTCGCCGCTCAGGCCGGTGTGGCCCCGCTCCTGGTGCCGGTGTTCGGCGGCCTTCCGGTGGCGTCGCTGCCCGCCAACCTCATCGCCGTGCCCGTGGCCGGCCTCGTGCTGCTGTGGGGCATCCCCGGAGGTCTCCTGGCCGGTGTCGCCGGCGAGCCGTTGGCCGTGCTCGTCCACCTACCGACCCGAGTCCTGCTGGCGGTGCTCGCCGAGGTAGCCCGCGTCGGGGCCGCCCTGCCGCTCGGCCAGGTGGGGGCCGGCCACCTGGTGATCGCGGCAGGCGTGGTCGTCCTGGCGGTAACGGCGCGCGCCGTCGGACACCGGCGGGCAGGCACCTCGGACCTCACCCGCACGATCGGCGAAGCCGCGGCGCCATTGCCCACGTCTCGGTGCGACCTCACCACGCAAACGCCCCCTCCTGGGTGCAAAGGCGCGAGTTGGGGCGGGGTGCGCGTGGCGGTGGCCATCGCCCTGGCATCGGTCCTCGTCCTCGCGCCGGCGACCGCGGCTCGGTGGCCGCCGGATCTGACCGGCGCCACGGTCGTCGACGGCGCGCGTCTCTGGCGTCGCGGGGCGGCGGTGGTCCTGCTCGTGGACGGCGTCCGGGCGCCGCCGGGACGTCTCCTGGCCGCCGTGCGGGCGGTGTCGGTCCGTCGCATCGACGTGCTGGTGCTGGCCCGGGCCGGCTCTGGCGACCGCCGGGCGGTGGCGCCGCTGCTGCGAGTGCTCGCGCCGAGGATCGTGCTGGTGCCGCCGGGCTCGGGCATGGCGGGCGTGGTGGTGCCACCGGAGGGGAGCCGCACCGACGCCGGAGCGCTGTCCATCTGGACCACCTCGGCGGCGCCGCGGCTGGTGGTGCGGATCGAGTCGAGGTCGTCGACCGGGCCGTAGGGTTCATCCCATGCGACTGGCGCTCGGGGCGCACTCCTACGACGTGTCGACGCGGGCCCTGGTGATGGGCGTCCTCAACCGCACCCCGGACTCGTTCTACGACAGGGGTCGCTACTGGGCGTTCGACTCCTTTCTGGCCCGGGCCGACGCCCTCGTTGCCGCGGGAGCCGACCTCCTTGACGTCGGCGGCGTCAAGGCGGGGCCCGGGCCGGCGGTGAGCGAGGCCGAGGAGCTCGATCGCGTCGTGCCGGCCATCGAAGCGCTCCATGCCCGCTTCGACGTCCCCCTCTCCGTCGACACGTGGCGGGCTTCCGTGGCCAAGGCCGCCTATGCCGCCGGTGCGGTGGTGGGCAACGACATCAGTGGCTTCGCCGACCCCGACTACCTGTCCGTGAGCGCGGCGGCGAGCGCGACCGTCGTGGCGACCCATATCCGCCTCGCGCCGCGGATCGCCGACCCCGAACCCCACTACGACGACGTCGTCGCCGAGGTGTGCGCCTTCCTCGCCCAGCGCGCTGGGCGGGCCGAGGCGGCCGGCATCCCCCCCGAGCGCATCGTCGTCGACGCCGGGCTCGACCTCGGCAAGACGGCCGAGCAATCCCTCGTCCTGCTCCGCCGCTCGGCCGACCTGGCCAGGCTCGGCTACACCCTGCTCCTGTCGGCCTCGAACAAGACGTTCCTCGGCCGGATCCTCGACCTCGACATCGACGCTCGGCGTGAGGCGTCGCTCGCCGCCGCCGCCATCGGCATCGTCGCCGGCTGCCGCATCGTGCGGGCCCATGACGTCCGGGGCACCCGCCGGGTGTGCTCGACCATCGCCGCGATCCTCGAGGCGGGACGTGCCCTGCCCTTCGACGGCGGCGGCGCGTGACATCGCGAACGCGTCTTCCCGCCTACCTCGTGCGGGGCGAGGATCCCACCCTGCTCGCCGACGCGGTGCGAGCGCTCGTCGCCGAGCTCGTGGGTGACGGCGACGCGAGTCTGCTGGTGGAAGAGGTCGGCGGAGACGACGCCGACCCGAGCGACCTCGTCGACGCCGCCCAGACTCCGCCGTTCCTCGCCGACCGCCGGATCGTGATCGGTCGCGACGTGGGGCGCTTCCTGTCCGCCCACGTGGCCCCCCTAGTGGCGTACCTGGCCGATCCGCTGCCGACGACGAGCCTCGTCCTCGTGGGCGGCGGCGGCCAGGTGGCGCGGGGTCTGGTCGACGCGGTGCGGAAGGTCGGCCACGTCGTCGACGCTTCGGCGCCGACGGGCCGGGCGCGCGGGTCGTGGTTGGCGACCCGCCTCGAGCACGCGCCGGTGCGCTTCGACGCGGCGGCGACGGCCAAGTTGGGTGAGCACCTGGGCGAGGACCTGGGCCGGCTCGGCTCGCTCCTCGAGACCCTCGCGGCCGCCTACGGGGCGGGGACCCGCCTAGGCGTCGACGAGCTGGTGCCCTTCCTCGGCGAGGCCGGCAGCGTGGCGCCGTGGGACCTCACCGACGCCATCGAAAAGGGCGACGCAGCTGCGGCCCTCGACGCCCTCGGTCGGCTCCTGGGCGCCGGCAACCGTCATCCGCTCGTCGTGCTGGCCACACTCCACACACACATGGCCCGGATACTGCGCCTCGACGGGTCGGGCATCACCACCGAGGAGGAGGCCGCCGCCGTCCTGGGGATGACCGGCTCCACCTTCCGGGCCGGCAAGGCCCTGCGACAGGCCCGCCGGCTGGGTCACGACGGGGTGGTGGCAGCGGTGGGGCTGCTCGCCGACGCCGACCTCGCCCTCAAGGGCGCCGTCGACTGGCCGGGGGAGCTCGTGCTCGAGGTGCTGGTCGCCCGCCTCAGCCGGCTGGCGACCCGGCGCTGACCGACCGCGACCCGCCGCGGGCGGCGATGCCCGAACCCGGCCACCGGCCGGCCGTGGTGCGCCAGCCGGCGCAGGACCGAGGCCGGCCGCACTTCCGATGCCCGACACGGCAAGCGCTGAAGCCGGGGGCCGGGGCGCCTGGTGCCGCAGCGGGCGGCGCTGCTCGCGTGAGCCGCGGCTTCGTCGGCCCAGCGCTCATGGCGGCCCGCGTCGCACGCGTGCTCCAACGAACCGGCAGGAACCCGGGCCCCGCTCCACCGCGCTGGCGAGATTGGGGGACTCTCGCCGGCCCGGCGATGGGACGAACCGGCGGTGCTCGTGGCGCCGTGCGCGGTGGTGGGCGCGCGGTGGCCGGGGATCCTGGCCTCGCCGCGGCCGCCTGCCGATACCTCTGCCGAGGCGGGGTTCGCCCGTGACATGTCGACCCACCACGCCCAGGGAGTCGAGCTGGCCGAACTGGCCCGGCGCGCACCGCGGATGGCGAGCTCCGCACCCTCGCCACCGACATCGCCCTGGCCCAGCAGGCCCGGATCGGCCAGATGGCCGGCTGGCTGCAGGGCTTGGGGCCTCAGCGTCACGAGCAAACGGCCGTCGATGGCATGGATGGGCCACCCGACCAAGGTGGCGATGCCGGGCATGGCCACCGGGGCCGAGGTGGGCGCGCTGGCCACGGCCCTGCCCGGCGACGTCGCCTTCCCGCGGCTCATGATCCGTCACCACCGAGGCGGTGTCCTGATGAAGCGGAGCCTGCTGGCCCGAACCGAGCGGCCCGAGGTCGTTACGCCGGCTCGGGCCGTGGTCGCCGCCGGGAGAGCGGAGGTGGCGGCCATGGAGCAGATGCTGTTGGTTCGAGGCTCTCGGCGGTGACCGCGGCGGTCAGTACGCCGCCGTCGGAGCTCGGTCGCTTCGTGGCTTCGAGGACGGCGGTCCCCACTCGGACGCGTAGAGCCAGTACGCCGCCGTCGGAGCTCGGCCATGACGATGACCACTCCCTGGCCGCCCTGGGCCCATCGGCGCTCAAGGCGCTCCCCCTGGCCGGCGCGTTGTTCGCAGCCGGATGGCTGGCGGTTGACGGCGCCCGCCGGCGCCGGGGCTGGGTCGGACCGGCCGAGCCTCTCCCACCTGCACACCGCCACGGCTGGAAGCGCGCCGCCGTCGCCAGTCTCGCCGGGGCGGGCCTGTTGCACCTGGCCTTGGCCCATTTCGCCGAGGGCCCTGCCGCGGGTCACTGCCGCCAGGTGCGGAACAGCCCGACGGCATGCACGTGAGGGACGCGGTCCCCCACGTCAGGTTCGGGCCGCCGCCAGCTCCGTCCAGGTGGTGACCGCATCGCGCTTGTCACCGGCGACCTCTAACGAGAGGCGACGATCACCTGCTTTCGCCCGATACCCGATCGGTGGACATCGTCCTGGGGGAGCAGACCGATCGCGCCGAGGGCGGCGATGCCTACTTTCCGCCGAGGGCGGCGATACGCCGGGCCAGGCGTGACTTGCGGTTGGCCGCCTGGTTCCTGTGGATCACGCCCTTGGCTGCAGCCTTGTCGATGCGCTTCATCGCCGCCCGCAGCGCGTCGACCGCCGTATCGGATCCGGCCTCGGCGGCGGCTACGGCGGTCTTGACGCGCGTCTTGAGCTCGGAGCGCACGGCCTTGTTGCGCACCCGACGCGCCTCGTTCTGGCGGTTGCGCTTGATCTGGCTCTTGATGTTCGCCATGGCCGGAGCAGGCTACCAGCCGCTCCACGGGGCCTATTCGACGGTGAGCACGGCCTCCATGCCGAGCGCCTTGTGCACCTGGCCCCCGCTCGTCGTGAGAATGCACTGCAGCTGGTAGGTGCCCGGTTCCAGCTCGACCGCAAGGGGCGGTGCCGACCCTCCTGGAGCGAAGGCCTCGATCTCGCCGACGGCCTCGCCCGAGGCGTCCAGGATCTCGAGCTCATGGGTCTCCAGGCCCTCGTTCTCGGCCGTGAACACCACCTTGGGGCCCTTCACCACGGTCGGACCTTCGAAGCCGTAGTCGCGCAGGGTGAAGGCCGCCGACGTGTCCGCTTGGCTCTCGTCGAAGGCGGGCGCCTCCCCGGCGACCGTGGTCGGGGAGCCGGCCCCGGTCGTGTCGCTGCCCGCCGTGCACCCGGCGGACAGCACGAGGACCGCCCCGAGCACGGGCGCCACCCACAGCCTGCCGCTCTGCTTCAACCTCCGACCTCCCGATACACTTGGTTAGGAATGCCTAACCAAGCACATTAGGGAGCTGCGCGCAAGACGGCTCAGAACAGGTCGGCGGTTGTCGTCGTCGTGTCCGGCCTGGTTGTCGTCGTCGTGTCCGGCCTGGTTGTCGTCGTCGTGTCCGGTTCGGTCGTGGTGGTCGTCGTCGGTCTGGTCGTGGTGGTCGTCGTCGGTCTGGTCGTGGTGGTCGTCGTCGGTCTGGTCGTGGTCGTTGTGGGACGCCGGGTGGTCGACGTCGTCGGCGGCTGCGTGGTGGGCGGCGATGTCGTCGGCGGGCCGGTCGTGGGGGGAGGCGGCAGCGTGATGTCCGGTGGGTCGACCGGCGTGGTGTCCGGGGGACCGGGGTCGGGGTCGGGGTCGGGGGCCGGCGTGGCCGGTGTCCGTCGCCGGGTGACCGGCGAGGTGGGCTGGGCCGCCGCCCGGACCTCGATGCGCACCTCCTTGCGGATGTCGCCGACCTGGGCCGCCACCACCGCGGCCCCGGATGCGACGCCGGTCACGAAGCCCTTGTCGACCGTGGCCACGTTGACGTTGTCGGAAGACCACGCTACGGCGTCGAGGATCGCCTGCGGGGCGGCGCTGCCGTCGGCCATCTGACCGGTGACCGTCAGGGCGAACGCCTGCGTGGGCGTCAGGATGACGAAGTCGGGCGTGACCTGCAGGCTCGTGAGGGTCGGAACGGCGACGCCCTTGTACTCGGCCTCCTCCCGCACCTGGTCGGCGGCCAGGCGGTCGAGGCGCGCCTGGCTGTTGCCCTCGGGTGGCAGCGCGACCGTGTAGGTGAGCTCGAAGCGCGCTTCGGGGGGCAGCTCGGTCACGAGGAACCGCACGACCGGATCGGCCCGTACGACCTCGTTGTAGCGGGGCTCGAAGGTGAGCTGGTCGACGGCGGTGGCCACCGACTTGGGGATGACCTCGTCGTAGGCCTGGGTGAGGGGCGCCTCGGTGGTGTTGGTCAGGATCACCTCACCGCGAAGGCGGTCGCCCTTGACACCGGAGAGGCGCCAGGTCCGGGTGAGCAGGAAGCCCTCCGGGAGGTTGGCGGGAGCGAACGCGTGGACCGTGGGGCTCGGCTTGGGCGGGTCAGTCCGCGACGAGGCCCACACCGCGCCGATGACGGCGGCCAGCATGGCGACGGCGACGCCGACCACGACGATCGGGCGCTGCGTGCGCGACGGTCCGGGCGGCGGGACGTAGGGCGCGGCGGCCGGTGCCGGTGCATGGGTCATCGGCTCGGGCGGCAGGTCGCCCCAGTCGAGGCGCGTCTCCTGCGGGAACGCCGGATCGGCCGTGCGGACCTGGACAGCCACCGGCGAGGCGGCCGCAGGTTCGGCCTCGGGCTCGGCGGGATCGGAGGGCCACGCGCTCCCGCCCTCGGACGGGGACCACGCGTCAGGCGCCACATCCGGCCACGCCGCCGGGACCTCCGACTCCGGCCACGACGCCGCGGGTGCCTGCGAGCCCGGCCAGGACGCCGCGGGTGCCTGCGAGCCCGGCCACGACGCCGGCACATCGGCATCCAGCCACGCGGGCATGTCGGCACGGCCCGGCCAGTCCGGTGGGTCGTCGGTGCCCGGCCACGCCGGCTGCTCGCCGGCCGCCGGCCAACCGTCGCCGCTCTCCGCGGCGAGCTCGGCGGCCGGCTCGATCATCGGGTCGAACACGACCTCTATGGGGACGTCGAGGCTCACGCCGTCGTCGACTGGGTCGCTCCACTCACCCTCGTCGAGGCTTCCGGCGACGCCCTCGCCGTGCCCGGTGCTGCCGACGGCGAGCCGGTCGAGGTCGGCGGCGAGGGCCACCGGGGTTGCGGCGTCGACAGGTGTGCCTGCGCCCGTACTCCCGGGGGCTTCCGGCGGCTCGACGCCGTCGGTGGCGGCCCAGAAATCGATCTGGTCCCCGTCGGCCGGGCCGGAGGGCGGCTCGGCCGACGACGTGATGTCGACCGGCTCGATCGACCGCTCGGGCAGGTCGATCGCCGGTGCCCAGGGTGGCGGACCCGATGCCAGCGGTCGGATGATGGCCAGCTCCGACGTGTCGAGCTCGGGAAGGGCGAAGTCGAGGGCGGCGAAGGGGTCGTCCCCGTCGCCGGACGGGACCGGCGGGTCGGTCCTGGAGGCCTGGGCCACGACGGGGCCGGCAGGGCGATCCCGGAACGCCAGGGCACCGCCGGACGCGGCTCGTGCCGCGCCCCGGGCGACCACCTCGTCGGGACGGAGGGCCACGGCCACCGGCCGGCTGAGCTCCTCGCGCAGCACGTCGGCGACCGACGGGAGCGCGGCCGAGCCGCCTCCGGCGACGATCGTGGCGATCTCCTGCGGCGCGACGCCGGCCGACGCAGCCGCCCTGCGGAGCGCCTCGACGCTGTCGACCAGCGCGGGGCGGACCATCGCGTCGAAGTTCTGGCGGGTGAGACGCACCGTCCGGGACACCCGATCGTCCAGCGAGACGTCGATGGTCGTCTCCGGCATCACGGACAGCCGTTCCTTGGCGGCCACGCACGCGGCCCGCAGGCCGGCCAGGGCTTCGGCGGTGGAGCGGTCGTTCACGTCGAGGGCCTCGACGACGTCCTCGAGGGACGCCGTGACGAAGGAGAAGACGGCCTGGTCGAAGTCGACGCCTCCGAGCTGCTCGATTCCCTCCGGGCGACCGAGGAGCTCGAACCCTCCCGGTGTGCGGCGGAGGAGTCCTGTCTCGAAGCTGGCCCCGCCGAGCAGGTAGACGGCGACCACGTCGCCGGGATCGACCGGTTGCCGGGCATCGTGGTCGAGCGCGGCGGCCAGGAGGGCGCTCACAGCTGCGGGCCCGGGAATCCCGCTGCGGCGTGCGGCCTCGACGAACGAAGCGGTCCGGTCCTCGTCCCAGGTCGCCGGCGTGGCCAGCGTGACCGAGGACGGTGGATCCTCGCGGCGTTCGAGCACCTGCTGGTACACCCGCCGCAGCAGCTCCTCGACGAGCTCACCGGCGCCGCAGGGAACCCCTCCGACGACCAGGGGCACCGGGTCGCCCAGACGCCGCTTGAAGTCGCGGGCCCCTTGGCCCGGGCTCGCCAGGGCGGCCCGAGCGGCCGCGTCACCGGCGATGAACGACCCGTCCGGCCGGCGGAACAGCTCGGCTGCCACCCCCGCCGTTCCGTCGCCGAGCGGGAGTGTGTCGACCCGCCCGTCGGCACCGATGGCGACGACGACGCGGGTCGTGCCCATGTCCACACCCAACGCGTACGTCACCGCTCCGTCACCTGCGCAACTCCTCTCGCGGCCCCCTCCATGGGCCCTGCAGGCCCGCCTCTCCCGAACCGAGAGTACCGGTCACCGCGCGCGTCGCGCCGTCGACCGGCAGATTCTGCGATCGCCCTCAGGAGGTGCCTTCCACCGGGAGCGCCACCTCGAAGGCGCGGGCCCAGTCCGCGTACCCGAGCGTCCCGGGGTGGAAGCCGTCGGCGGCCAGCTTGCCGGTCCACGGCGGCGCCGTCGTCGCCCAGACGTCGGCCACGACGAGGCCGTGCGAGGGCGCCTCCTCCCGGATCAGCGCACTCATGCGGGCAGCCATCGCCGGGCGGAGCCCCTGCGGCATCGTGGCCACGATGGCGCCGCGCGGCAGCCGGTCCATCAGCTCGCGCAGCTGCTCGACGAGGACGACCGGATCGGTTCGCCGGACGAGGTCATTGGCGCCCACCGCGCAGGTGACGAGGTCCGGCGGACGGGTGAGAGCGTCCAGCCGCGGCACCTGGACGTCGAGGACGTCAAGCACCCGGGCACCCGATCGGGACAGGTTCAGCACTCGCCAGGTGCGACCGGTGCGTCGGCCGAGTGTGACGGCCAGCTGACCGACGTACCCCTTGGCCGGCTCCGGCGCGCCGATGCCCTGGGCGGTGGAGTCCCCGAGCGCGACCCACAGGGGTCCGCGGTCGGCCGCGGCCTCGTCGACGACCAGGCGGTTGGCCTCGTCCCAGTGGGCGGCGTAGCGAGGGACCTGGGCCTGCACCCGGCGCAGTCCGGGAAAAGCGTTCCGAACCGCCCAGCCCACGGCCCGGGGCGGGCGCCAGCTACGAACGGGCCGCCTCCCCGGTCGACGGCGGGCGTACGGGCGCCATGCGTCGCGCACCGTACCCGCGCCGCGTCGCCGATCCTCACCCGAGAGGGAAGGCGCCTGTCAGAGGGGCCTCCACTCGTGCCGGATGGCCGGGGACGGGCCCCCGGCGATAGCGTGGCCTCCGACGCGCATGGCCCGGGCGGCGAGAGCTTCGCCGGTCCGATGTCCGGGCACCCGGAACATGGGCAGGTACGTGTCGGACGAGTCGCATTGGGGGGCAGCAGAGGCTTGACGGCTGCGGAAGGCAGTTCCCAACCGCTGCGGAGGCCTGTGGGAGGTCCCCCCAGCGCTGCGTCGCGGCCCGTCCGGCGCCTGGTCGTCGCTGCGGTCGTGATGGTGGCGCTGTTGGCGGCGCTCGTCGATCCGGCCGCCGGCGCTGCCGGTCCCCTCGAGCAGAAGCGTGCCGAGGCGTCGGCGCTGGCGACACGCCTCCAGGAGCAGGCCCGACAGATCGTCCTGCTGGACCGCCGGACCCGTCAGGCGGCCGACCGCCTGGCGGGGGCGCAGAGCGCCGTGACCAAGGTGGAGTCCGACCTGGTCGTCGTCGAGCGCCAGCAGTCCGCGACTCGGGCGCAGCTGGTTGCCGACGCCCAGCTGGCCTACGCCTTCGGCGGGAGCCGGATGCTCGACCTGCGGGCCCTTGGCGGCTCTCCCGACGCCGTGACCCGAGCGACCTACGCTCGCCTGGTCCGCGGTCGGGAGCGCCAGGGCCTGGACTCGCTGCGAGGGGTGCGTGAGGACCTCGCCGACCTGCGGTCCCGTCTCGACCAGGCCCGAGGGGCGGCGAGGGACGAGGCCGGGCGGGTCGCCCGCGAGCGGGCGTCGGCCCAGCGGGCCCTCGCCGTCCAGCGGCAGCTCCTCGGCAAGGTCAACGGGCAGCTCGCCGTCCTGGTGAAGCAGGAGCAGGCCCGCCGCGACGCCCTCGCCGCCCAGGCTGGGCGACGGGCCACCGGGTCGGCGCCGACGCCGAGGATGACCCCCTCGGGCCCCGATTCGCGGCCGGGCGTCATCGACGAGGTCTTCACGTGCATCCGCCAGTTGGAGTCGGGCAACCGCTACGGCTCGGTCGGCGGTGGTGCCTACCAGTTCCAGGAGGCGACCTGGCAGTCGCTGGGTTATCCGGGCAGCGCCCGCGACGCCTCCCCCGAGCTTCAGGACGAGGCGGCCCGCCGGCTCCAGGCTCGCGACGGCTGGCGACCCTGGACCACGGCGCCGCTCTGCGGGCGGCCGTAGTCCTTCGCCGCCTCATCCGGTGCCGGCCCGCGTCGGCGGTGCGAGCACGGCGGGCAGGTCCACGACGAAACGGGCGCCCGGCCCGGGTTCCAGGGCCACCGAGCCGCCATGGGCCTCGACCACGGCCTGCACGATGGCGAGGCCGAGGCCGGTCCCGCCCGTGGCGCGGGTGCGGCCCGCGCCGGCGCGGACGAAGCGCTCGAACACGGTGGGCGCCAGCTCTGGCGGTACGCCGGGCCCGTCGTCGGCCACGGTCAGGCGCACCCGACGGTCAGGCCCGGCCGGACCCCCGTCCCCACCCCCACCCCCGACGGTCGTCAGCGCGACCTGCACGGTCGTGGCGTCCGGTGTGTGGACCCGGGCGTTGGTGAGCAGGTTGGCCAGCACCTGGCGGAGCCCGGCCTCGTCGCCCTGCACCCAGGCGGGCTTGTCCACGCGGAGCTCGACGACGTGGGCCGGCGCGCCGGCCCGGAAGTCGTCGGCCGCGTCGCGGACCAGCCGGGCGAGGTCGATCGTCGCCTGCTCCACCGGCCGGCGCTCGTCGAGGCGGGCGAGCAGCAGCAGGTCGTCGACGAGCTGGCCCATGCGGGCCGACTCCTCCTCGATGCGCCGCAGGACGACAGCCAGGTCCCCGGGCCGCTCGGCGGCACCGCGCGAGAACAGCTCGGCGTAGCCGCGGATCGACGTGAGGGGGGTGCGCAGCTCGTGGCTCGCGTCGGCCACGAACCGGCGCAGGCGCTCCTCGGATCGCCGTCGAGCCTCGAAGCTCCTCTCGATCTGGGCCAGCATGCCGTTGAGGGCCAGGCCGAGGCGCCCGACCTCTGTGCGTTCGTCGGCCGGGGTGACCCGGCGGCCGAGATCGCCCCGAGCGATCGCTCCGGCCGTGGCCGCGATCTCGTCCAGCGGCCGCAGGCCGACCCGCACCGCCGACAGCCCGAGCAGGCCGGTCAGCACCAGCAGCGTGGCCACCACCACCCCTTCGACGGCGAGGAGCCGGCCACGGGTCGCCCGGAGGTCCTCCAGGGGAAAGGCCACCAGCAGGACGTCGCCCTGGCGGTTGAGCTGGGTGGTCAGCAGCCGGTACGCGTAACCGCTCCGTTGCGAGCCAACGGTCGAGGGCGACCCGCCTCCCGGCGGGCGGGCCCCCAGCACGGGCGGCGGTTGACCGACGGCGCTGTAGCGCGTGACCGCGCCCCACCACCGCCGCAGCTCGCCGTAGGTCCCGGTGGGGATGGCGGCGAGCCCTGACCCGGTGGCCGGCGGCACCAGCTCGCGGAAGACCTCACCCCGGGCCAGCTCTTCCAGCATCGGCCCGCGACTGGCCATGAGCTGCTCGTCGAGGCGTTGCTGGAGGAACCGGTCCAGGGCCGCGAAGGTCACCACGGCGCTGGCGACGAGGCCGGCGGCCACCACCCCCAGCACGCCGACCACCAGTCGGGCCCGGAGGGAGAGCCGCCCGGCGGCCACCTTCAGGACGGCAGTCGCAGCGAGTAGCCGACGCCCCGGACGGTGTGGAGCAGGTGGGGCTCGACGTCGTCGATCTTGCGCCGCAGGTAGCTCACGTAGGTCTCGACCACGCCGACGTCGCCGTCGAAGTCGCCCCAGACGGCCTCGAGGATCTGGGCCTTGGAGACGACCCGGCGGGGGTTGGCCAGCAGGTAGCGCAGCAGCTTGAACTCGGTGGCGGTCAGCTCGATCCGGCGACCGGCCCGCCACACCTCGTGCGCCCCCTCGTCGAGCTCGAGGTCGGCGAAGGTGAGCTGCGACGCCGACACCGCGCCGGGCGCGCGAGTGCGACGCAGGACGCTGCGGACGCGGGCCACGAGCTCGTCGATACTGAACGGCTTGGTCACGTAGTCGTCGCCGCCGAGGCTGAGGCCGGCGACCGCGTCGGCGGTGGCGTCACGGGCGGTGAGGAAGACGACCGGGACGTCGCTGCCGTCTCGGCGCAGTCGCGCCACGACGTCGAAGCCGTCGAGGTCGCCCAGCATCACGTCGAGCACGACGAGGTCCGGCCGGCACCCGCGCACGGCGGCGAGCGCTCCCCGGCCGCTGCTCGCGGTCGACACGTCGAAGCCTTCGTACCGCAGGGCCATGCTCACCAGCTCGGTGATGGCAGCCTCGTCGTCGACGACCAGTATGCGCGCCGGTTCGGCCACGGGGCGAGGGGTCCCGGCCTCAGTCCGCGACCCGCTCGCCCAGCGTCACCTCGAGGGTCTGCTCGTCGTCGCCCCGGAAGAGCCGGATGACGGCGCGGTCGCCGGGCGAGCGGGACCGGATCATGCCGCCGAGCTCGGCCGGGCCCGGCACCGCCTTGCCGTCGAGGGCCACGATGCGGTCGCCCGGACGGACCCCGGCCCGCTCGGCGCCCGAACCCGCTTCGACAGAGACGACCTCGGCCCCCGGGCTGGCGTCGATGGGGATGCGCGAGCTGATGCCGAGGAAAGCGCCGGCGGGTGCCGGCTGCCCCGTACGGGCCCGCTCGGCGAAGGCCCTGGCCGTGTCGACGGGGATGGCGAAGCCAACGTTCTGGGCCCCGCCTCGCACCGCGGTGTTGATACCCACCACCTCGCCGCCGGCGTTCACGAGGGGTCCACCGGAGTTGCCGGGGTTGATGGCGGCGTCGGTCTGGATAAGACCGGTCAGCGACTCGATGGACCGTCCGAGGCCCGAGACGATGCCCCGGGTGACGCTCGGGTCGCCTCGCAGCCCGAGGGCGTTGCCGATGGCCACGACGTCGTCACCCACGCGCAGCTCCGACGACTTCCCCAGTGCCGCCGGCGGCAGTCCCTCGGCGCCGCGGATCTCGAGCAGGGCGAGGTCGGCGTCGGCGTCGGCGGCGACCACGTCGGCCCGGCGGGACTGGTTCTCTCCCGGGATCGTCACGGTGACCAGGCGGGCGCCTTCGATCACGTGGGCGTTGGTGAGCACCTCGCCCTCGGCGCTCAGCACGACGCCCGTGCCCTGGCTGCGGCCGGACTGCACGCTGACGACGGAGCGCTCGACGCGCGCGACGAGGTCGCGGATGTCGCCGTTCGAGGGGATGGTCGACCGGAGCTGGGTCGTCGGGGCTCGGAGCTCCGGCTGGGGACGGCCGCCGTCGTCGTCGGTGACGGCCGCGCCGACCACGCCGCCGACGAGGCCCGCGATCAGCGACAAGCCGACCGCGAGCGCCACCCACCCGCCCCGCCCGCCGCCCGATCGAGGCGCCGGCGTCGGAGGAGGCGGGGGCACGCTCGCGCCGAACGGTGGCGCAGGAGGCGGCCAGGTGGAGGGATCGGCGGGCGGGGGATAGCCGGGCGCGGCGAAGCCCGTGGGGGTCGCGCCGGCCGGCGGGGTGAGCTCGCGCGTAGGGGTTTGGTCGGGGGGCGGGTCGGAGGGGTTGGGCGGGTCGCCGCCGCTCGGTGGGGTGCTCATCGGCTCCATGCTCCCAGTGAACTCCTCCTGCCTGGCAACCAGCTGTGCGCACGCTGAAACGGGACTGTGAGCTCGCGCCGTCGCAAGCGGGAGCTTGCTCGGCGAGCTGCATGAGCTCCGGCCGGCCGGCGGCAGGTCATGGACGAGGTGTCGTCACGGGGTGGGCGGGAGGTCGACGCGGGCGGTGAGGCCGCCCCCCTCGCGATCGGCCATGGTCACCGTGCCCCCGTGTTGCTCGACGATCTGGGCCACGATGGCCAGGCCGAGGCCCGAGCCCGGCAGCGTGCGAGCCTCGGCGCTGCGGTAGAAGCGGTCGAAGACGCGCGGCCGGTCGACGGGGGCGATGCCGGGGCCTCGGTCGGACACCTCCAGCCGGCTCCCCCGGACGGTCACATCGAGCGCGGTGGCGGGCGGGCTGAACTTCAAGGCGTTGTCGACCAGGTTGGAGACGGCCCGGTCCAGCTGCGCCCGCCGTCCACTCAGCGCGCCCGCACCGGCGGCGTCCACGGTGACGGTCCGCCCGGTGCGACGCCGGAACCGGGCAGCGACGTCTTCCACCAGATCGGCGAGGTCGACGCGCTCGACCGGCTCGTCGCCGCGGGAGTCGGTCGCCAGCTCGGCCAGCTCCTCGACGAGGTTGGAGATCTCGTCGAGCTCGAGGCGGGTCTCGGCCAGCACGGACCGGCGCTCGGCGTCGGGGAGCGTGCTCGCCCGCTCGAGGAAGTCCACGTTGGTCCGGATCGCGGTGAGCGGGGTCCGCAGCTCGTGCCCGGCGTCGGCTACGAGGCGTTGCTGTTGGCGCCGGGACGCGCCGAGCGCGCCGAGCATGGTGTTGAAGCTGGCTGCCAGCCGGCCCAGCTCCCCGGTGGCGGGCCCGGGAACCGGCGTGGCCAGGTCCTGGGTGGCGGCGACGCGCTCGCAGGCGTCGGTGAGCGCCTCGACCGGCTCCGTGGCCCGGCGCGCCAGCAGCCAGGCACCGACGCCGGCCAGCAGGGTGCCGACGATCGCGATCACGCCGAGGCGGTTGCGCAGGCCGGCGAGGACGAGGTCGGTCTCGGCCAGGCTGCGGGCGAGCTGCACCCGACGACCACCCGGCAATTGATGGGTCAGCATCCGGTAGGTGACACCGTCGACGTCGACGTTGCTCAGGGCGTGGCCACCTGGCGCGACGGGGTGCACGCCGGCGCCCGAGCCCGGCAGCGTCGGCTGCCCGGGCACCGAGGCCACGACGCGGCCGTGGGCGTCGATGACTTGGGCGACCACGTCGAAGTCCACCAGCGGCCGCGGTCCCGCCCCTCCGGCTCCCCCCAGCCGCTCGAACAGCCGGCTGGCGTCCGGGTCGCCCCGGACCCCGCCCCGCAGCTCCCGGGCGAACCCGGCCAGGCGCGAGACCAGGAAGGCATCGGTCTCGGCGTGCAGCTCCCTCCGGGTGCTGTCGTAGGCCAGCCAGGCGCCGGCCAGCACCGCGCCGGCCACGGCGGTGGCCACCATGATCGTGAGACGGGTCCGGAGCGTCACGGGCCGTCCCCGTCGGCCGGAAGTCGCAGCGCGTAGCCCACTCCCCGCACCGTCTGGATCAGCCGAGCCTCGCCGGGCAGCTCGATCTTGCGCCTCAGGTAGCTGATGTAGACGTCCAGTGACTTCGATGACGTCTCGAAGTCGTAGCCCCAAATGCGCTCGTAGAGCTGCTCGCGGGTGAGCACGAGGCCGGCGTTGCGGACCAGCAGCTCCAACAGGTCGAACTCCGTCTTCGTGAGCTCGGCCTCGCGGCCGGCCCGCCACACCTGGCGCCGCCGGGGGTCGACGCTGAGGTCGGCCAGCCGGAGGACGGCCGCGTCGCCACCCTCGGGAGCTCGCCGGCGCAGCAGGGCGCGCAGGCGGGCGAGCAGCTCGTCGAGCGCGAAGGGCTTGACGAGGTAGTCGTCGGCGCCGGCGTCGAGGCCGGCCACCCGGTCAGCCACCTCCGAGCGGGCCGTCAGCATCAGCACCGGCGTCCGGTTGCCCTCGGCCCGCAGTCGCCGGCACGTGGCGAGGCCGTCGAGGACGGGCATCATCACGTCGAGCACGACCACGTCGGGCGGTTGCCGGGCGATGGCGGCCAGCGCCCGGGCACCGTCGACCGCGGTCTCCACGAGGTAACCCTCGAAGGCGAGCACACGGGCCACGGACCGCCGGACGTGGACGTCGTCCTCGGCCACGAGGACCCGGGCGGCGGTCGGCGCGGGGTCGGGGGCCATAGGGGTCGCTTGCAGCGTACGGCTCGAAGGGCTGCCAGCGGTGGGGCCCGCGGTGCGGGCGCGGGCGCCGGATTCGATCCGTCGACCCGTGCCCGCAGGGTCCGCACCGAGGTGCGTGCCCGCTACGCCGCCGTCGGGGTGTCCTGGTCGCCGCCCTCGGCGCCACCGCGAGGACCGAACCCGAGGCCCGGCCGCCGACCCTCCGGCCGAGGCCCGGGGCCCTCACCGTTGACTCGGGCGGTGATCCGCTCCCGGAGGCCGGCGGCGACCTCGTCCGCCTTCTCCTGGGTCAGGCGGCCGTTCTCGACGGCCCCGGCCAAGTGCGCCTCGGCCGCGGCGACGAGGGCGTCGACCAGGGAATCGACATCGACGTTGTGCTCCGCGGCCACCTCGGCCAGGGTCTTGCCTCCATGCAGGGCTTCGGCGAGCGCCTGCTCCTCCATGCCGAGGACCTCAGCGGCCTTGGCCAGGCCAGCACGGGGGCCAGGCGGTCGGTGGCGGGGGTGCTCGGGCCGGTGGTCGCGGATGGCCGCGAGCACCGCGTCGCCCTGCGCGCGGTTGATGGTGCCGTCGTCGACGAGCTTGTTGATGGCGTCCTCGAGCCAGGTGTGGCGTGGGCGGGCGGCCTCGCCGCCCTCGTCGCCGCTGTCGCTCTGGGCGATGGCGGAGATGGGGCCCAGGGCCGTGCTTCCCACCGCGACTCCGGTGAGCAGTGTCCCGGCGATGGCGGCGGCTGCGATCGTGCGCTTCATGTCCCTCCTCGGACTCGGGCCGGTCGGACCGGCGCTTCGGCTGTCGTCATCCTCGGCCCCTCCGGTTAGGACGACCTTGGGCCAACGCAAGAATCGGGCAAGAAGGTCGCGCCCCGGCGGGCGATCGTGGGGAGCGGCCTTCGGCCCGACGGCGACCGCTCGCGGGCGCGCCAGAATCGTGCGGTGCAGCTGGCGGGCCGTGAGGGCAACGAGCTTGAGTTGGCGGTCCTCGGCTACCAGTTCCCCGAGGTGGAGCTCGATCCGTGGGACTCCAACTGGCTCCTGATCGGCGTGCGCGCCGTCACGCCCCAGGGGAGCTGGGAGGTGGTCGACCCGTGCCTCACGACGTGGGAGGCCAAGCGGCTGGTCGGTTGGCTGGTACGCGCCGTCGGCCACGCCGCCGAGGCCGACCCGCTCCAGTTCACCGAGCCCAACCTCACGGTGACGGCGGCGGCCGCGCCCGCCGATCCGGCACGGGTGCAGCTCGGCTTCGGCCTTGCTCTCGAGCTGCGCCCGCCGTGGGCCGGCGCAGTGACGGGTGGGGACGACCTGCACGTCGACCTCGACGTCGGTCGCGGCGAGGTGGCCCGGGCGGCAGCCGCCCTGCTCGGCGACCTCGTGCGGTTCCCCGAGCGCGGCGACCCGCCGATCCTCTAGCCAGCCGGAGCCGGCGGACCAGCCACACTGGAGGGTGGTGATCCCGCGCCACCTCACCCGCAACCTGTCGATCATCAGCCACATCGACCATGGCAAGACGACCCTGTCGGACCGGATCCTGGAGCTGACGGGCGCCGTCGACGCCCGCCACATGCGCGAGCAGTACCTCGACTCGATGGACCTCGAGCGCGAGCGGGGCATCACGATCAAGGCCCAGAACGTGCGGTTGTCGTGGAAGGGCCACACGCTGCACCTCATCGACACGCCCGGCCACGTCGACTTCGGCTACGAGGTGTCACGGTCACTGGCCGCGTGCGAGGGCGCCATCCTGCTCGTCGACGCCACCCAGGGCATCGAGGCCCAGACCCTGGCGACGTGCTACCAGGCCCTCGAGGCCAACCACGAGATCGTCGCCGCCCTCAACAAGATCGACCTCCCGGCGGCCGAGCCCGACCGGGTGGCCGAGGAGATCGAGCACGTGCTGGGCATCGACCGGGCGTCGATCCTGCGCATCAGCGGCAAGACCGGTGAGGGGGTGCCGGAGCTGCTCGACGCCGCGGTGGCCCGGATCCCGGCGCCGGGCGGCGACCCCGATGCGCCGCTCCAGGCGCTGATCTTCGACTCGTACTACGACCAGTACCGCGGCGTCGTGAGCGCCGTGCGGGTCGTCAACGGCGTGCTGGCCAGTGGCACCCGGCTCCGCTTCCTGCAGGCGGGTGCCACCCACGACGCCGAGGAGATCGGGATGCGCTCGCCGGTGCCGGTCCCGCTCGCCGAGCTCGGGCCGGGCGAGGTGGGCTACCTGATCGCCGGCATCAAGGACGTCGGCGAGGCCCGCTCGGGCGAGACCGTCACGGAGGCGTCCCGCCCGGCGACCGAGCCCCTGGTCGGCTACCGCGACCCCAAGCCCATGGTGTTCTGCGGGCTGTACCCCGTCGAGGGCGACGACTTCTCCGACCTGCGGGACGCGCTCGAGAAGCTGCGGCTGAACGACTCGTCCTACACCTTCGAGCCCGAGAGCTCGGGCGTGCTCGGCTTCGGCTTCCGCTGCGGCTTCCTCGGGTTGCTCCACATGGAGATCGTGCGCGAGCGCCTCGAGCGGGAGTTCGACCTGTCGCTCATCGCCACCGCCCCGTCGGTGGAGTACCAGGCCCACCTCCTCACCGGCGGCATGGTGGAGGTCGACAACCCGTCTGCCCTGCCGCCCTCCAACCAGCTGGCCTTCGTCGAGGAGCCCTTCCTCAACGTCACGATCCTGCTGCCCTCGGAGTACACCGGCACCGTGATGGACCTCTGCCAGACCCGCCGGGGCGACATGGTGAAGATGGCCTACCTCTCCCCGGAGAGGGTGGAGCTCGTCTACCGCATCCCCCTCGCCGAGGTCGTCCTCGACTTCTTCGACCAGCTCAAGAGCCGGACCAAGGGCTACGCCAGCCTGGACTACGAGCCCGCGAGCTACGACCGCAGCGACCTGGTCAAGGTCGACCTGCTGCTCAACGGGGTGGTGGCCGACGCCTTCAGCACGATCGTGCACGCGTCCAAGGCCTACGACTACGGCCGGCGCATGTGCGAGAAGCTCAAGGAGCTGATTCCTCGGCAGCTCTTCGACGTGCCCATCCAGGCCGCCATCGGCGGCCGGTTCATCGCCCGCCAGACGGTCAAGGCCCAGCGCAAGGACGTGATCGCCAAGTGCTACGGCGGTGACATCACGCGCAAGCGCAAGCTGCTGGAGAAGCAGAAGGAGGGCAAGCGGCGAATGAAGACCATCGGGCGCGTCGAGGTACCACAGGAGGCGTTCATCTCGGCGCTGCGTCTCGACGAGTAGCCGCCGTCGCGTCGTCGGGGGCCTCCACCTCGGCGCCGCCACCCACGGAAGGCTGCAACCGCCCGGCGAGCTCTCGCGGTGAGACTGCCAGGTCGAGCCCGTCGGCGACGAGCCAGTCGCGGGTGCGGTGATGGAGGTCGTCGGCCGGATCGAACCGGTTGACGGCCACGACGAGCGGCGCGGCGACGCCGGCGCAGGCGGCGGCCGACAGCCGCACGGCGTTGATCGCGCCCAGGCCGGCGTCGGCGACCAGGACCACGAGGTCCGGCGCCAAGGCTGCGGCCAGCCCCACGCTGTCGCCGTCGGCGGCCACCGGCGAGCGCGGCCCGCCGACCGTCTCGACCAGCCCGACGGCCACGTCCGGCGACCACCGCAGCTCGCCGACGAGATCGGCCACCGTGAAGGGTGGCTGCCCGAGCGCGTCGGCCGCCATGGGCGGGGCCATGGCCAGCGGGTACGAGCGGTGCGGTGGGCACACGTCGCCGGGGTCCTCACCGGTCGCTCGAGCCAGCACCGCGGCGTCGAGGGAACCGGCGCCGGGTTCGTGGGACTGCACCGGCTTTCGGGCGGCAACGGTCGCTCCGCTCGCTCGCAGCTCCCGAGCCACCACCGCCGCCGTCCACGTCTTGCCCACGCCCGTGGCGGTGCCGAGCACGACCACCAGCAGCCCCGGTCGGGCGGTCACGGCCGCGCTCGCAGGCCGAGGTCGGCGAGCGCCCGCGCCAGCCGATCGAGCTGGCCCGGCGTGTGGGCGGTCGAGACCGACACGCGCAGCCGCGACGTGCCCGGCGGCACCGTGGGTGGGCGGATGGCCGGGACGAGCAGGCCCTGCTCTGCCAGCCGGCGGGCGGCCTCGACGGCGGCACGCTCGTCGCCCACGACGACCGGGACGATGGGCGAGGGGTGCGCCGGTGTCAGGCGGTCGACGTTGGCCCGCAGGGCGGTCCGCCGCCGGTGACCCTCGGCCGACCGCAGCAGCTCGAGGGCGGCCAGAGCGGCGGCCGCGTCAGCCGGTGGGGTGGCCGTGGTGAAGACGAACGGCCGGGCCCGGTTGACGAGCAGGTCGACGAGGTCCCGCCGGCCGGCGACCACGCCACCGAGCGAGCCGAGGAACTTCGACAGCGTGGCCACCCGTAGGCTCGTCACGCCCGACAGATCGGGAGCCGGGCCCAGTACCGCGTGGGCCTCGTCGAGCACGAGCAGGGCGCCGGCCCGGGCGCAAGCCGACGCCAGCGCCTCGACCGGCGCCAGGTCGCCGTCCATCGAGAACACGGTGTCGGTCACCAGCAGCCGCCGCGGTGGGCCGGGCGCGGTGAGCAACGCCTCGGCCTCCTCGGCGTCGCCGTGGTCGTAGACGGCCACCTCGGCGCGGGCCAGCCGGCAGCCGTCCACGATCGACGCGTGGTTGGCGGCGTCGCTCACGACCCGAACGTCGGGTCCGCCGAAGGTGCTCAGCACGCCGAGGTTGGCGGCGTAGCCGGTGGGGAACAGCAGCGCCGCCTCGGTGGACTTCCACTCCGCCACCGCCGCTTCGAGGGCCACGTGGACCGGTCGCTCGCCGCCGACGAGCCGGGATGCGCCCGTACCCGTGCCCCACTCGTCGAGAGCCGCAGCCGCCGCGGCCACGACGGCGGGATGGCGCGACAGCCCGAGGTAGTCGTTGGACGAGAACGACACCTGCGGCTCGGCCCCGCCTGCCTTCGGTTCGGGCGACGGGCCGTGAGGGGCGGGTGGTACCGAGCGGCCCACGGAACGCCACCGCCCGGCGGCCCCGACCGCCGCCAGCTGGCCCGCCACCCACTCGTCCCAGTTCCCGGCGCCCACCTCAGCCGCAGGTGGCCAGCGAGGCGGCGAGCACGTCGACGATGCGCTCGATCTCGGCCTCGGTGACCGTCAGCGGGGGCATGAGCACCACGACGTCGCCGAGGGGGCGCAGCAGCACGCCCCGGCGCACGGCCTCGTCGCACACGGCCCGGCCGGCTCCCGCCGGCGCGTCCACGCCGCCCATCAGCCCCCGGAGGCGGAACGGCACGCCGAGGTCGGTGAGCAGGCGACGGAGCTGGGTCGACCGGGCGGCCACGTTGGCCAGCACGTCACGCTCCTCCAGCAGGCGGAGGTGGCGCAGGGCCACGGCTGCCGCCAGCGCGTTGCCGCCGTAGGAGTGGCCGTGGAAGAACGTGTGGCCGTCGGCGAAGGCGTCGAAGAGCCGGCCACTGGCGACGGTGGCCGCCATCGGCAGGTAGCCGCCGGTCATGCCCTTTCCCAGGCACAGCAGGTCGGCCTGCACGCCGCACTGCTCGGCGGCGAACAACGAGCCCGTGCGGCCGAACCCGGTCGCCACCTCGTCGAGGATGAGCAGCACACCCGCCCGGCGGCAGGCGTCGGCCAGCAGGGCGACGCCCTCGGGGGGCGCCAGGCGCATGCCCGCCGCTCCCTGGACGAGTGGCTCGACGATCACCGCCGCCAGCTCGTCCGCCGACACGGTCACCAGCTCGGCGGCCGCCTCGAAGCAACCGGGCTCGCCGACGCCCGGCGCCCGTAGGACGTCGAAGCGAAGCGGGCCGAAGACCGATGCCGCGAAGCCGTCGTCGCCCACCGACAGGGCACCGAGGGTGTCGCCGTGGTAGGCACCGCCGAAGGCGCAGAAGCGGGTGCGAGCCTCCTCGCCCACGAGCCGCCAGTACTGGAAGGCGAGCTTGAGGGCGGCCTCGACGGCGCTGGCACCGTCGGAGGCGAAGAGGAAGTGCGGCCGCTCGACGGGCACCACTGCGGCGAGGGCCTCGGCTAGCTCCACCACGACCTGGTTGCCGTTGCCGAGCATCGTGCTGTGGGCGACGCGGTCGAGTTGGTCGCGCACCGCCTGGTCGAGCTCGGGCACCCGGTGGCCGAGGGTGTTGACCCACAGCGAGGAGATGGCGTCGAGGTAGCGCCGGCCCTCGACGTCGATGAGCTCGTGACCCTCGGCCCGGGCGACGACGATCGGCTCGTGCGCCGGCCAGGCGCCCATGGGCGTGAACCCGTGCCACACGACCCCCGCGTCACGTGCCCGCCAGCGGGTTGCGGCGTTCTCGGGGGTCATCGTTGCTGCCGGCTCGTCGTCCCGATGGCCCATCGTCGCACGGGGAAGTCCGCAGGCCGCCGGTAACATCGCCTGTCGACATGCCCGACACCCGCAGAGCGCCCGGCACGCGCACCGCGGCGCCTGGCAGACGCGACGCCGAGGAGCTCGACGACCGCAAGGCGGCGATCCTGCGCGCCGTGGTGCAGGAGTACATCGAGACGGCCCTGCCGGTCGGCTCGGCCCACGTGGCGAGCACGCCCGGGCTCGGCGTGTCGCCCGCCACGGTGCGCAACGAGATGGTGCGCCTGGAACGGGAGGGCTACCTGGCCCACCCGCACACCAGCGCCGGCCGCATCCCCACCGACAAGGGCTACCGCTTCTTCGTGGACCACTGCCGGACGATGCCCGAGCGCCTGGCGCCGGCCGAGAAGCGGCGCGTCAGCGACTTCTTCACCCAGGCGTCCACCCAGCTCGATCGCATGCTGTCCGACACCAGCCGCCTCCTCGCCAACCTCACCCACTACGCCGCCCTCGTGGTGGCCCCGACCCACGGCGACGCCGTCGTGCGCTCGGTGCAGATCGTCGGCCTCGGGCCCCGCCTGGCCCTGGCCGTGGTCGTGCTCTCGGACGGGTCGGTCGACAAGGCCACGATCGAGCTCGACGGGGAGGTCGTCGGTGAGGAGCGCCTCGCCGCCGCGGTCGTGTGCCTGAACGTCCACCTGCGCGGTCGCCGCCTCGACGACGCCAGTCCTCCGCCGCCGCCCGCGGGCGATCCGGCCGTCGACACCGTCGTCGGCCAGGCCTACCGGGCGGTGCTCGAGACCCACCGCAGCGAGGCCGACGAGGTCTACGTGGGCGGTGCGTCGCAGATGGCGGCCACCTTCGACGCCGTCGACACCGTCCGTGAGGTGCTGTCGATCCTCGAGGAGCAGTACGTGGTGGTGGCCCTGGTGCGTGAGGCGCTGCAGGGCGACAGCCTGCTCGTCTCCATCGGTACCGAGCACGGCGTGGAATCCCTCGCCGAGTGCTCGATCGTGGCTGCCCCCTACGAGGTCGAGGGCGTGCGCATGGGCACCATCGGGGTGCTCGGGCCGACCCGCATGAACTACCCCCAGGCCATGGCCGCCGTCGCCGTGGTCAGCAACCGCCTGGGCCGCCACCTGAGGGACGCCTGATGGAGGACTTCTACGCCCTCCTCGAGGTCGACCGCAACGCCACCGACGACGAGATCAAGCGGTCCTACCGCCGCCTGGCCCGGGAGCTGCACCCCGACGCCAACGGTGGCGACACCTCGGCCGAGGAGCGCTTCAAGCTGATCACCGTGGCCTACGAGACGCTGGGCGACCCCGAGCGCCGTCGCCGCTACGACATGTTCGGCCCCGAGGGCGCGCGGGCGGGCGCCGGCGGCCCGGGCGCGGCCGGGTTCGAGGACCTGTTCGGTGCGGGCCTGGGCGACCTGTTCTCGAGCTTCTTCGGCAACGCCGGCTTCTCGCCCACCGGCCGCCATGCGGGCCCGCCCCTGGGACCCGACATGGAGACGTCGGTCGAGCTCGACTTCCGTTCGGCCGTGTTCGGGTCGTCGCGCGAGGTACGACTGCGGGTGCCCGTGCCGTGCGCCACGTGCGACGCCAGCGGCGCGAGCCCGGGCACGTCGTCCACGACCTGCTCGACCTGCGGCGGCAGCGGCGAGCTGCGCCGGGTGCGCCAGTCGATCCTCGGCCAGATGGTCACCGCGTCGCCGTGCAGCCGCTGCGGTGGCTCGGGCCAGGTGATCGCGTCGCCCTGCAACGACTGCCGGGGCGAGGGCCGGCGTACCGAGGAGCGCACCTACACCGTCGAGGTTCCCGCCGGCGTGGCCGACGGCTCCACCCTCAAGGTCGGCGGTCGCGGCGGGGCCGGGCCCCGCGGTGGACCGCCGGGCGACCTCTACGTGCACCTGCGGGTGCGCCCCGACGAGCGCTACCGCCGCCAGGGCAACGACCTCCTGCACGTGCTGACGGTCCCCATGGTGCAGGCCACCCTCGGCGCCCACCTTCGCTACGACACCCTCGACGGCACCGAGGACCTGGTCATCCCTCGCGGCACCCAGTCGGGGCGCATCTTCCGCCTGCGCGGGCGGGGTGTGCCCGACGTCAACGGCCGGGGCCGTGGCGACCTGCTCGTCCAGGTGGCGGTGGAGACCCCGGGCGACCTCACCAAGGAGCAGGAGGACCTGCTGCGCCTGCTGGCCACCTCCCGGGGCGAGGAGGTCGCCCCGCCCGAGACCGGGTTCTTCGCCCGGGTCCGCTCGGCCTTCAAGTAGCGCGGCCCGGCGCCGCCGGCAGCAGCCATGGGGGAGGTCCGCGCATCGGTTTTCGTCGCCGACCTCGAGGTCCCCGTGCTCGACGCCTACGACCGCCACCACCTAGAACGCTCCCTGCGCCTGCGCTCCGGCGACGAGATCATGGTCGGCGACGGGGCGGGCCGCCGGCGCCGTGCCCGCCTCGGTCCGACGCTCGAGCCGACCGGCGACATCGAGGAGGTGCCGGCGCCGCGCCCGCCGGTGGCGGTGGCCTTCGCCCCCGGCAAGCGCGACCGACCGGAGTGGGCCGTCCAGAAGTTGACCGAGCTGGGCGCCGACCGCATCGTGCTCTTCACCGCCGAACGTTCCGTCGTGCGGTGGGAGGGCGAGCGGGCTCGCTCGCACGTACAGCGACTGCGCCGCATCGCTCGGGAGGCGGCCATGCAGTGCCGCCGGGCGTGGCTGCCCGAGCTGGAGGAGGTCACGACCTTCGCGGAGGTGGCCGCCCGCTCCGGGACCATCCTGGCCTCCCCGGACGGCGCGCCGCCCTCGCTCGACGCCGGCCTCGTCCTCGTCGGACCCGAGGGTGGCTGGAGCGAGCGGGAGCTGGCGGCGGACCTTCCACGGGTGGGTCTGGGTGCTCACGTGCTGCGGACCGAGACGGCGGCGGTCGCCGCTGGCGCCCTGCTGGCGGGTCTGCGCGCCGGGCTGGTCGGGCCGGCCCGCTGACGCCCTCCAGTCGGGTCGGCCAGGCACCCGCCTGCCGCGGTCGAACCGCGACGTAAGGCGCGATTGCCCAGGACGCGGTCGCAGAACTAGCGTGCCGGGAGGTCCGGCGGTCACGAGGGGGGCTCGGGTTGGGGGACGACACCGAGCTGGTCGGCCCGGCACAGACGTACGCCCGGCGGGTCGGTCAGCGGCTACGGGCGATCCGGCGACAGAAGAAGCTGTCCCTGCAGGAGGTCGAGGCCGGCTCGGCCCAGGAGTTCAAGGCGTCGGTGCTGGGCGCCTACGAGCGTGGGGAGCGCGTCATCTCGGTGCCCCGGCTCCAGCGCCTTGCCGGCTACTACAACGTGCCGGTCGACCAGTTGCTGCCCCGTGACGGCGATGCCGGTACTGGCCCCGCGCCGACCGCACCCGCCAGCGCCGACGTCCGCCGCAGCCCCGGGCGCCTGCCCCGCAAGATCACCTTCGACCTGGCCCGTTTCGACGGCCTCGACGACGACGAGCAGCTGGCGATGGTGCAGCGTTACCTCAACAGCATCCAGGTGCTCCGCCAGGATTTCAACGGCCGGGTGCTCACCATCCGCAGCGACGACATCCGAGCCATGGCCGGACTCTTCGGCACCGACGCCGAGACCCTCGTCCGCCGCCTCGACGAGCTCCAGCTCCGCCTCCAACCGGCATAGGCGTCGGCCGCCCCTCAGGGCAGGACGAACTGCTGGCCCGGGAAGATCAGGTCGGGGTTGGCCCGGTCGGCCAGGGCACTGCGGTTGGCCTCGATGAGGCGCAGCCAGTAGCGCGCCACCTCCGCCTCCGACGGCTCGCCGTCTGCCGTCCTCAGGGCCGTGACGTGTTGTTGGGCCCGCGACCAGAAGGACTCGCCCGGGACCACCGTCCATGAGGTGTCAGATGCTGCCGACGGCGGGCGCTCCGCGGGGGATGCGGGGGCGGGCGGAACCTCGTCGGCCCGTCCGTCCGTTGCCGTTCCGCGCGCTGGCAGTCCGCGAAGGGTCATCGGCGGGACCTCGGCCTCCGAGGGGAGCGAGCGCGTGGTCGTCGGCCGGTCGGACGGGCCGGTCTCCTGTGCCCAGGCCAAGGAAGCGGGCCCGCTGCCCAGTGTGAGGCCGGCGACCGTCGTCACCAGCAGACGACGGAGCGAGGGCACGGTCAGCCGGTCGGCGAGGGCCAGGAGGGTCCGGGCGTGCAGGACCCGCAGGACGATCCCAACGAGCGTGGCCGCCAGCAGGTAGCACCACACGGCGACGGCGAGGAGCCGGACCACCGCGAACGCCGCCACCAGAGAGCCGGCTCCGTCGAGCCAGGCGCCCCACGTGTCGGGCGCACCGACGTCGGGAGGGGCGAGGGAGCCGCCCGACCGGAGCAGCACGATGCCGGCCAGGGCGAGCACGCCGGCCCAACCCACTGCCGGCCGCCACGCGGTCATCGGGTCGCCTCCGGCAGCACGATCACCTGGGCGGGCAGGGACCCGCGGTCGACGGCCAGCTCGTGGCAGCCGTCGCCGTCGAGATCGGCGGCCCGCAAGGTCTGGGCGTGCTCGACGACTCCGACGGGCACGACCGAGAGCTCGTCGTCGGGCGCCGGCCAGCCGGGGAAGGCGAACACGGCGCCGTCCGTGGCGCGCAGCACGGCCAGAGTGCGCACCCCGGTGCACCACCAGTCGCCGATGGCGATCTGGTCACCCTCGGTACCAACCTGCCATCGGCGGTCGCCGGCTTCGAGAAGGCCGCCGGCATGGCGGAGCGATTCCGGGCAACCGTCGCCGTCGACGTCGGCCGCCAGCAGTGTGGCCGGCGAGGCGTCGCAACCAAGCAGTTGCGGTCCCTCGAGAGGAGGTTCCGGTACTGCCGCCGAGGTCGCGGTGGAGTAGGCGGCGGAATGGTCTGTCGGCGCCGGCGCCGGCTCAGTGGCCCTGGGCTTCGCCGCCGCCACACGGTCGGGGGACCGCAGGGGTGGGGCGCCGCGAGGCGGCATCGGCACGGGGCCGGGCCGGAGGAGGAACCAGGCCGCCGTGCTCACGAGAACGGAGCTCGAGACAAGAGCCGCCCGGCGCACCCACGGGTGGGGGCGGGGGTCGGCTTCGGCGGCCTGGAGTCGGGCACGCAGGGAATCGGCGTCGAGAGGGGGCTGAAGGTCGGGCATGCCGCATCGTATCGAGGATTTCAGACAATTTCATGGTGTTTCAGCATCCATCGGTCCGGAACCGCCGAGGTTGGGCCGCAGCTGCGGACTGCACGGTGAAGCCGCCCTGGCCACCTCGGAAGGCGGCACCGAAGATCGATCGCACCGAGGCCGATGCCTTCACGGTCACCGTCGGGGCGCAGCCGGGTGCACTGGCCGGGAGGATTGCCACCCGGACGTCGAGGCCGAGATGCCGGTCCGGATCGGCGGCGGCCAGCACGCGGGCGCGTGCCCGACGACCCACACTCGCGGCGTCGAGGTCGGGAGCGCCGCCGCCGTAGAAGTTCCCGGCGACCAGCGCCGAGGCGGCATCGCTGGCTGCCGCCTCGGTGGCGTCGTCCAGCTCCCGCTGGGCGAGGAAGGCGGCGCCGACGTCGACGGCCAGAGCGGCGAGCACGAAGACGATGAGCACGCCGGCCGGGAACAGCAGGAGAGCGCCACCCCGCTCCGCAGTCCTACGGCGCGGGCTCGTGCTCACACGCCTCCGCCTCGCCGGGCACGCCGCTGCGGAACGGATCGACGAGCTCGGCGGCCCGTGCCGAGGCGATGGTGGTGCCGGGGCCGTCGCCTAGGGCCCGCAGAACGACATGGGTCACCGGGTAGCTGGCCTCGAAGCGGACCGTGCGGCAACGGGCGAAACCGCCTTCGAGCAGCTCGAGGGTGAGGCGTTGGGGCTCCCGCCCGGAGCTGGCGATGGCCGCCCGGGCCGCCTCGTGGGCGCGCCCCAGCGGGTCGTCAGCCGGAGCCGCTTCGACGTAGGCACGCGTCGCCTCGCGTGCCGCGGCGGCGACCGCGAACTTGGCGTCGACGACCGCCCATGCGTTGGCCACGACGAGCGTCCCGATGACGAAGACGAGGACGCCCAGGCCGAGCACCTCGACGCCGGCCTGGCCCGCGACCTCCCTACGGCGCACGGAACCGTTCCACCCGCGCCCGCACGGTCCGTTCGACGACATCGCCCGCGTCGCCGCGGCCGGCACCGACCGGGACGATGGTCGGTCTCGGTGCCTGCACCCGCAGGACGACCTCATCGGCCTCACCGACGATCGACCAGTCGAAGCGGGCTCGGGCGCCGGCGCGGCCCAACTGCCGCCGGGCCTCCGCTTCGACCTGCACGAGGGCCGCATGGTCACCGCCCGAGGCTGCGGCGCGATGGGCGGCATCGGACGCCACCGCCGTCACGACCGACGACGTGTAGAGGCCGAGCAGGAACTGCATGGCGAGGAGAAGGAAGGCGAGGAAGACGGCGAACCCCAAGGCCGTCGAGATCGGACCGCTGCCGCGCTCGCCGCCGCGGCGGCGCCTCACCGGCCGATCCGGCTGATCTGCTCGGCGGTCTGGGTGCTGGCGTCGGCCCACAGCTCCTGGAACCCGACCCACATCAGGGCGCCGAGCGCCGCCATGATCAGCACGGCGATGCCGGTCGAGATCACGCCCTCCCCCGCTTCCGACCGCAGCTGGCGCAGCCGGTCGCGCAGGGATGTCCAGCACCGGGCAACGGCGGGTCCGAGGTCCATCGTTCGCACAGGTCTCTCCTTCGTGTCTGGTCGCATCAGGGATGGCTGCTCACGGGACGGCGAAGGCCCGCAGGGCGTGGAGGAAGGGCACGGCGAGGAAGGCGACTCCCGGCACCAGGGCGGCCACCGTCACGGGGATCCACACCTGCTGTGCCCGCCGCTCGGCGTCGGCCGCTACACGTCGGTGCAACTCACGCCGCAGGCTCTGGGCTTCGCCCGACAGCAGTCGACCCAAGTCGGACGAGTCGGTGCCGCGGGTCAGGACCCGGGCCAGGCGAGCGACACCGACAACGTCGGCGAGCGTCGCCCACTCGGTCACCGCCTCGGCTTCCGAGAGCCCCTGGCGCACCCGTTCTCCGACGCGGCCGAGGTCGGTCGCCACCCGGCCCCGGCCCCGTTGGGCGATCCGCGCCATGGCCGCGCCGGTGGAGTAGCCGGCGGAGACGAGCATGGCGAGCTGCTCGGCGACGACGGGCAACTCGCGCTCGACGGAACGCTGCCAGGCTCTCGACGCGGCCGTGAGCCGTTGCTCGGTGACGAGGCAGGAGACGATCGGCAGGCCCAGGATCGCGACGAGCCCCGGCAGCGGGCTCAGGCCGGTCCCCGCCGCGCACGCGGCCGCGAGCCCAGCGGTGGCCAGCGCCCATCCCAGCTGGCGGAACCGGCAGCCGGCGACATCGAGCGGTGCGCCGATGCGCGCCAGCCGCACGGCGACCGGTTCGTCGAAGCCGGCGGCCCCCGCCAGGCGCGCCGCGGCGGCGTCGAAGAGTGACAGCAACGACGGGATCGGACGTAGGTGATCGGACCCGCGAGGCGCGACCCCGCCGGCGACCACGACCACGTGCGGACGAAGGCGCTCGACGAGGGGCGCCCGCCGGAACCACCGTGCCCGGCCCAGCACCATGGTGGCGCCCGCCCACATGAGCAGTCCCAGGCCGGCGCCGACCCTAAGCACCGAACACCCGCTCCTCCGACGGCAGCTGCATGATGCGCCCGGACCACATCCAGCAGACCGCCACCATCGCCAGTCCCAGCAGCGCCGTCAGCTGACCGCCCGGGCTCTGGTAGGCGGCCCGCCCGTCGCCGATCGCAAGCCCGGCCAGGGCCATGCCGAGGGGTACGAGCAGCACGAAGCGCCGGGCGAAGCGAGCTCCGGCCTGGCGGGCGACGGCGTCGCGGCGGCTCTCGAGGTCGACGGTGCGGTCCTCGACGAGGGCGGCCAGGCGCCGCGGCAGGTCGCTGCCGCCGACCTCATGGGCGACGAGCAGCGTCTCGCAGGCCGCGTCCGCAGTGGGATCGGCCAGCTCGCGGGTGAGGACGTCGAAGCTGGCAGCCAGGTCCGTCGAGACGAGCCACTGCCGCGAGGCTGCCGCGAAGGCGGGCTGGAGCTCCGGCGGGCTCGTCCGGCCCACCTCGAAGAGGGCCTGGGGGATCGAGCTCCCGAGCGAGCCGGCGAGCAGGGCGACCTCTTCGAGCAGTCGAGGCCACGCGTCCGCCGCGGCCTGACGGCGCCGCCGGGCGCGGGCCCGGGCGGCCGCGGTCGGCCAACACGCAGCAGCCGCTCCGAGCGCCAGCGCCGGTAGCACTGCGCCGACCACGGCCACGACCACCGCCGTCGCCCCGACGAACGCGATCGCGCTGGTGAGTACCAGCTCCCTGCGGTCGAGGTCGGGCGCGAGCCGCCCCTCACGGCCGTCCCGGGCCGAGGTACCGGCCGTCCCTCCACCTCCGTGACGCCGCGGTCGGGGGGCAAGGCCCCGCCAGCCGAAGAGGAGAGCGGTGACCACCAGGTAGACGCCGTAGGCGCCGACCAGGGCGTCGAGCGGGGCCAGCACCTTCACGGCCGATGCTCGCGGCGCTCGCCAACCGGATCGGCCGTGAGGTCGAGTAGCCGTCGCACGTCGTAGCCGGCCTCCTCGAGGGCGGGAGCGATCCGGACCGGCAGGTTGCCGGTCCAGCAGAGGGCCTCCTGAGGCCGACGCCGGCGGAAGACGTCGGTCACGGTGAAGGCGACCGATGCCGGCCCCGCCTGGTTGTCCTCCAAGGCGACGATCTCGCCCACCCGCAGGCCCGCCGCCGAGCGCGTGCAGTGGACGACGACGTCGAGGCTGTCTCCGACGAGGGCGTTGAGCGCCGGCAGGGGGATCTCGCTGCCCTTGTCGGCCAGCTGGCAGAGGAATCGCAAGCGCCCGAGGGCCTGGCGGGCCGAGCCGGCGTGGATCGTGGTGAGCCCCTTCACGCCGGAGGACAGCGTGAGCAGCAGCGGGAGCGCCTCTCGGTCACGCACCTCCCCGACGATGGCGATGTCGGGTGCCATGCGGAGGAACCCGGCGACGAGGCGGCGGAGGTCGACGGCCGGGCGGTCGGGGCGGGCAGGCCGCGTCTGCATCGACGCCACGTTCGGGATCGGCACGTCCGCCTCGAACACCTCCTCGGCGACCACCACGCGCAGTCCGGGGTCGAGCTCGGCCGCGCAGCAGGCCATCAACGTCGTCTTCCCCGAGCCCGGCGAGCCGGAGACGACGACCGAGAGCCGGGCGGCCATGCACGCCCGGAGGAACCGGGCCGCGGATGCATCGAGCATCTGGCGCTCGACGAGCTCGTCCAGGGAGCGAAACCGCTGCCGGCTGAACTTGCGAATGTT
>Ga0187892_10002141_pt1 | contig 41248 bp, 49 predicted proteins | sample MA1701073metaG_FD_139345 | JGI IMG/M metagenome (GOLD analysis project Ga0187892, IMG submission 139345) | Bio-ooze microbial communities from a basaltic lava cave in the Kipuka Kanohina Cave System on the Island of Hawaii, USA - MA170107-3 metaG ... | reverse complement strand
TTTTTCTTTAATTTTTGATAAAAATATTCGAAGACTCCAATCGTTGTCTGATAATATAGACATTGAATCATATTTTTGCAAAATGTCCGGATTTGATTCAGCAATATTACCGTGATGAATTTTTATTATTTTGTTTTTGAATGTATGAATTTCATCTTTTGATGACTTGTTATCAAAAACTGTGATGTTGTATTCACAACAATCGAGTGTAGTTTTGTGTGTTTTGCAACCACCAAGACCCACAGGATAGGAAGATAGTGATAATTGGTTTATGATTTCTTGTAGCTCCACATCAGAATTTACTCTTTAATTTTCTTAAGCATTCCAATGATTATTTTTTAACCAAACAATCCAATTATGAAACATCATAGCCATTCCTTTAAATTGCTAGAATTTACCGCATTTTTAAGCTCCTGTGGTGTAGTCCGGTTAAGCATACTGCCCTCTCAAGGCAGTGATCCCGGGTTCAAATCCCGGCGGGAGCACGTATTTTTGGTTTTAGAAAGAATTGTCGAGCTGGGGTTTAGGAAACTTTAGTCTAAATTAAAGTTGTAGCTTAGCGAGGACTGCTCAAAGCCAAGACTTTTGTAAAACTTGTGAGCCTCTTTTCTTTGGTTTCCAGATTCCAGCCTAATTCTAAAGCAATTTTTCCTTTTTGCAATACCAATACACGACTCGATTAACAGTTTTCCCACCCCTAGCCTTCTGTACTTTTTTGTAACAACGAGTTCTGGAATGTACAATTCTTGCTTTGTGCGATTAAGCCTTGGAAGAAAAACCATACTAACAAGACCGACTATTTTGGAATCATTTACTGCCATTAGGATTTTTTTGTCCTCATCAGACAGATATTGCAAGACCAGTTTTGTAAATTTGGCTTTTTCTGATTTGCTTTTTGGTTTTGGTCGCTGCATCTCATAAAGCAACTCCAAAATTCTCAAGACATCATTTTTTGTAGCAGCCCTTATTTTGATTGATCCCATCGCAGTAGTGTTAATTTTCACGCGTTAAAAGTTATGTTCGTAGCTACTCCTTAAATAAATTCTCCAGCTTAGCATGATATTGTCTTCAAATAAGGTTTCAAAAAAAGCGCTAATTTTACACCAACGGCATAAAGGCAAGATAGCAATAACTAGCAAGATTCCAAACCTAAAACAAAAAGACCTACAATTAATTTACACACCCGGAGTAGCAGCAGTCAGCAAAAAGATCTTTTCTCACCCCTCGCAGAAATATTTTCTTACTTCAAAAGCAAACATGGTGGCCATAGTGACTGATGGAACCAGGCTCCTCGGACTTGGCAATGTTGGCCCCTATGCATCCATCCCAGTAATGGAAGGAAAGGCAGTTTTGTACAAAAAATTTGGCTCTGTAGATGCATTTCCAATTTGTCTTAATACAACAAAAAAAGAGGAAATCATTTCAATAATTTTGGCAATTGAGCCCGTTTTTGGTGCAATAAATCTCGAAGACATCGAGTCCCCCAAAGTAATTGAGATTTCTGAAGAATTAGAAAAAAGAATGTCTATTCCAATATTTCATGACGACAGACATGGAACCTCCGTTGTTGTCCTGGCAGCCTTGTTAAACTCTTTAAAATTGGTCAAAAAACAACTTGGTTCCGTTAAGATAATAATCGTAGGGGCTGGTTCTGCTGGCTATGGGATCTGCAAGCTTCTAAAATTTGCAGGCTGTAAAAATATTATTGTCGTAGACTCGGCTGGCGCAATTTACAAAGACCGTGACAAATACATGAGTAAATACAAAAAAGAGATTGCAAACATTACAAATCCAAAAAAAGAAAAAGGCATACTGTCCGAAGTTTTGAAAGGAGCAGATGTATTCATAGGAGTATCTGGAGTAAAGAATCTCCTCACCTCAGAAATGGTAAAAAGCATGAACAAAAACTCCATAGTTTTTGCGCTAACGAACCCAGATCCCGAAATAAATCCAAAGCTTGCACAAAAAAGCGGTGTAAAAATTATTGCAACTGGCAGCTATCAATACCAAAACAAAGTTAACAACGCGCTTATCTTTCCGTATTTGATGAGAGCAATTTTAGATTATAGGATAAAAAAAATCAGTCTTGATTTGTTGCTTGCAGCATCAAAAGCAGTAGCAAAGACTGTAAGCAATTCAAAACTTGGTTACAGCCACATCATTCCAGAAATTGGCGATAGGTCTCTGCATAAAAACATCAGCCTTGCAGTGTCCAGATTCAAAAAATAATAGACAAACTTTCACTTAAATAACATAGTATGCCCTAAAACATATTGGGACTACGAGACGTTTCTTTAAAGCAGCAATACAGAACTGACAGAGATGACCTAATTACAGATTTTTTCATTCCCTGTCTTAGTAATTCAATTGAATATGATAGAGCAGTAGAATATGTAACGATAAAGAGCATCTCTACATTGTCGCTTGGCCTGCAGAATTTCATCCAGCATGACGGCAAAATACGATTAATCACAGGACACAGATACAGATCATCTGATCTTGATATCCTAACCAAAATGTTTATCAAAAAAACTAAAAACCATAGCATAATACCGCATAATGGAAAATCTATTCACTATGACAAGCTTGAAATTTTGTATCAGCTAATCCAAAAAAACAAAATTCAGATTAAAGTTGCCATACCAAACTCCGAAGACGTTGACGGCTCTTTTTCTGAGCGGATTGGAATCTTTTACGACGAGCGCGGAGACGCAGTTGCATACACAGGCACATCCAATGAGACATTCAATTTGGATAATCGTAACTTTGAATCAATTGACGTTTTTACCTCCTGGGATGAACCATCAAGAGTAGAAATCAAAAAAACCGATTTTGAGAACTTGTGGAATAATGAGACAAAATATGTCCAAGTGTATGACTACTCATATGCAAATGAACACAATTTGCTAAAGTATGATGCCAGGTGGGCAATAGAAACCATCAACTAAACACAAAACCAGACGCGTCGATGTTTTTTGTGTTCTCAATAAATCTCACAAGTGAGATCTTGTAGTATATTATTTCGCCCCTTCTTTCAATTACTGCTAAAATTGGCTCTTTTCCCATCTTTGTTATCTCTTCAATGTTTTTTTGAAGCTGGCCTATTTTTTCCTGTTTTCCCTCAGCTAATCCAAAGACTAGGTATTTGGCGCCTTTTTCACCAAACTGGCCTCGCTCATAAACCCTAAAGTCAGAGCCAAATCCAAAACCGTCCTTTACTGTATAACCTCTCACCCTCAAATCTCGGTAAATTAGAAATTTTGTCAGGGCATTTTCATCAAATTCTGTGCAAATTTGCAACATTTGCTCAAAGTCTACATGTTTTTTTCCTTTGGTAAGATGCAGTTTGTTGTAAAAAAGAAAATACAGCGACTCAAACGGTTTGAGGAGAAATTTGTTTTGTTTTAGCTCGCCATATCCTTTTTGTTCAAGGGCGTTTTGCATTTCCTTATTTGCAATAACGGTGTGATCATCCACTAGTACTCCTTCAATTTCCAGCTCTGCATCTGAGCTCATTTGGCAAAAATTGTTACGTTTTCAATATAAGCGTAGTAATCAAAACGCGTCTAACCGTTAAAATATAGGTGTTATACATCTGGCATCATCGGTGATATTATGCACGGCGAATGTTATAGAAGAGGAAATGGGCAACCATATGCAAGAAAGGAATTCATAAAAGGAAAACCCCAGATAAAGATAGCCAAGTTTCAGGGCGGAAAAAGGGGCGAATATGACGTTTGTGTCCAGCTGTGCTCAAATGAAAAAATACAGATAAGACACATGGCAATCGAATCAGCAAGACTTTCTGCAAACAAGAAGCTAGAGCAGACAACAGGCGAGACTGGTTACTATTCAGTTCTAAGGATATACCCACACATCTTACTTCGTGAAAACAAGATGATTGCAACTGCCGGCGCAGACAGACTCCAAGAAGGAATGCGACGCGCATTCGGCAAGGCAGTAAGCCTGGCTGCTCGTGTAAAACAAGGCCAATGCATAATGGAAATGCATGTGAAAAAAGAGCATGTGGATGTAGCAAAAAAAGCCTTGGAAGGGGCCTGTGTTAAACTACCCATAACTCCAATGATAAAGGTAATTCCATTAAAGAAAAACTAGTGTATCATTTTCAAAATATCATTTTCTCGCTTGCGTAGTATTTGCAAAAATTCAAAAAACTCATCTTTTGTTGGATCACGTTTTAGAATCCTTCTGCTTTGGTAATAAAACGAGTTGTATAATCTTCCAATTACTAGGCCGTACTTGAAAGATTCCGAATTCTCCCTAGTATCAAGAGATTTGGCAAGGTGACGTATTTCATTCATGTTTGCCAGTGCTTCTTCGATTTTTTCGTTGATTTTTTGCTCCAGTCTTTTGTCCACATTACACATAGCATTGATCTAGGATTAAAGGTGATGGTAATACAATGCTACAAGTTTTTTTTGCATATCATACTAATCGTTACGGTTTAATAGACTTGATTTTGTGTAATCGATCATGCGGCTGTAGTATAGCCTGGCCAGTACGCGGGATTGCCAATTCTGTGACCCGGGTTCAAATCCCGGCAGCCGCATCTCCTCATGATGATTTTTTAAGATTCAAGGTGTCAACCTACCCTTTGATTCATATATTGCTAAAAAAATCAAATTGCAAGCATGTCAGAAGAAAGAAAAATGTACCCGTGTACATGTGCTGATTGCGGCAAACAAGCCGAGGTACCCTTTGAACCAAAAGAAGGAAGACCCGTTTATTGTCGTGAATGCTTACCAAAGCATAGAAAACCAAGATTTCAAAGAAGATTTTAAGCGATTGCTTAAACTTCGTTTTTTATTCAATTTTAAGTTATGATATCATTTAGATTGATTTTTTGAGCTCAGTCCCTGCTTTATTATTTCCAACGCATTTGTTATTTTTTCTGGGCGTGGGAGCTGAATCATAAAGACATTGTCCTTGCCTATCTCAGAATGCGGCGATGAGAGTGCCAGCATGGAAGTGGTTGCAAGCGACTCAAAAAACCCAAGCGATTCGTTTGCAAACAGGAGGAGTTTTTCCTCAATTCCTCCCTCCGAGAATGCCAAAGCAATTTCAACAAATACATTTCCATGGCCATCCTGTAAAATGTTGAGGTTAGTCTCAACAGAAAGCGGCTTTCCTGCAATTTGTGCCATTATTTGGTCAAATCGCTTTTCAGACAAAATCAAGCACGGTACCTTTATTCCATTGTAGTTAAATGATGTAACACCAACGTGCACTCGATCCATTAGTTTTTTCATTTCATCTTCTGACAATTTTTTACTCCTCTTTTGTTATCTTTGGAACAATCTTGTCTGAAGCTCTAATTAAAAATGGTGAAATAAATGCACTTATTATAGATATTATACCAATTAACGGAAATACAAAACTGCTCACGGCTCCAACGTCGACCCCTGTCTTTATTATCACTATAGAAAATTCTCCCCTTGGTCCTGCCAAGGCAAATGCGGATCGCAGTGATTTTGGTTTGCCTTGTCTGAACAAGATCGTTCCAGCCATAGCGCCTCCAAACTTTACTAAGATTGTAAGGGCAACAAGTCCTATTGCCAAAAAGATGTAATTCTCAAGCTCTGAAATACTCATGAGTGCGCCAACTGAGACGAAAAATATTGCGACAAACATGTCCTTAATTGGGCTTGATAAAATTTTTGAGACCTCAGCTGATTTTGATTCTGCCACCAACACCCCCGCCAAAAATGCGCCAATTGCTACTGATAATCCAACGATATTTGCAAATAATGCGTAGCCAAAACACACTCCTAAAACAGACAAAAGCAGAATTTCCTTGTGCTCAGTTGCTGCAACCCTGTCAATCAGTCTTGGAATTACCCTGATTCCCACAGTTAGGGTCCCAGCAATGAGTGCAGCTGCAACAACTACAACAACAATTATGCTCTCAATAGAAACGTCCCCAACCAGCGCTACTGATTCCAATGTTGCAATAAGAATGACGGCGATGACGTCTTCCACAATCAATATTCCCAAAACAAGAATGGATGATTCTTTTTTTATTTTCCCGGCGTCTTCTAGAATTTTTACTATGATGGCAGTGCTGCTAATTGAAAGCGCTGCTCCCAAAAACAACGAATCCATAAAGTTTAGCCCGACAAGGCTTGAAACATAGAACACAATTCCAAGTGTCAAAAACAATCCGATTGTTCCAGCACCAACTGCAATCTTACCAATTGAACGGATTTTTGAAAATGGAAATTCTATTCCAATTACAAACAAAAGTAAAATGACGCCAAGCTCTGCAAAGATGTTAAGCACACTAATATCAGAAAGTATGCCAGTCTTTCCAAGTCCCATAAAACTATCGCCTTCTGTCAGAACTGAACCCCAGATGGGTGAAAGCGGTCCTATTAGCATCCCGGCAAAAAGATATCCTATGATTAGCGGTTGTCGCATCTTGAAAAACGCCAAGGTGACAACAGACGCCAAAATCATAATTATTGCCAAGTCAGTGATAAAGGAAGAATGTGGGATCTCAGGCGTTATCTGGTCTAGAATATTTTTGATCTCGCCGTTTACTGCGCTTGTGGATTGCTGCCCAATCTGTAAAAGATAGTTTTGCACTAAATAGTTGTAAATAAAATCATTAAAATCAGTTTGGTTTTTAGATTACACAGATTGTTTTTGCAAGCATTTTGACTTTTTCGCTTTCTGGCTCTTCTAGCTTGTGCTCTGTGTATCTGGTGTTAAAGTACAGCAAATCCATTACCTTTGATTTGTCCACATTTACAATTGTTGCCTGATTTGATGGCGGTATCGTTGTATTTGTCAGAATTACAAGCTTGTCCACAAATGCAGATGACTTGACTACATTTGTTATTGTCTCAAAGTTCTTTGAGTGGTTTGAATCCATGACTACAATAATTCCAATCTTTGTGCCAAATGCGTCGCTATATACCACATCAAATGATGGGTTTGACTTGTTTGCCTTTGACACATTACCCATTTCATGCGCATAGTTAACTAGGTTTGAGACTGCCTGCTTTACCTGGTTTTGGTTTGTGCCAACAATTCTCTTTATTTTGATAAACTCCGATATTGGCACTTCCATGATACTTCCCTTTATCTTCAGTCCAGGGTAGGTCTGCCTTATTGTCTCATCTATTACAGCCTCGGTTATCTCGGATGCTTCAAGATCACTTGCCTTTTCTATTGCATGGTTTAGTATGTTGATAATTGAACGGACATTTCGGAATTCTGGAAACTCGTCGCAGAGGACGCGAATTTTTGCAGCCAAGTCTTGTTGTTCTTTTTTGTTGAATCGTTCTGTCTTGTCTGCTTCTTTGATGTATTCAATTGCAATTTCAATAAGTTCGTCTATCGAGTTGGCTCCAGCAAGATCAATTTTGTAGTTTGCCTTTTCTAGTCTATCAAATACTGATGGGTTAGCCCTTTGAATGTCCATGTATAATGAAGGCGTCGTAATTAGCAAAAGAATCGATGCCGGAATGTGTGCGTTGATTAGAGATTTTACAAAGTCTAGTGAACCTTCCTGTGCGTCAAGCTCGTCCAGCTCAAATAATATGACTTTACCAAGCAGATTATGACTGAATTTGCCGATTGCCCCAAGCCTCCCGTGTAAATCATCGAGATTTGTTATTTTATCAAACGAGTTAGAAATTATGTTTTGTATTATGGCTGCCTCATGATGGTTGAAATTGACAGCAAGATAGTTCTGTAGCGCCTCTTTTGAGACTGGCTTTCTGTCATACATAATGTCCTCTGTTTTCTGTTTTAATGTGACCCCTTTGAGCTTATCAACTAGACCGTAATTGAGTGTCCTTTTTGCCAAGGCATCCCCTTTTTGGGCTTTTTCGCATATTTGCAAAAGGAATTTTTCTTTGAGCTCAGAGAACAGCCCCTTGTTAAAGCCACGAATAATTGCGTTGTAAATGCTCTCGTTTGTCTTTGGTGAGATCGTAGAAAGATCCACATAGGTAGTCACAATGTCCTGTCTTGTCCTTAGTGTCTTGATGTGTAACGCAAGATGGGTCTTGCCAGAGCCGACATCCTGAACGACTGTCACCAGTCTAAAGTCATTATCAGTAGAGTTTCTTCTTGCAACTTTTTTGTATAGGTCTGATATGCACTCAATTATTGAAGCCTTTGCCTCCTGGTGCCTTGATCCGCCAAGGATTTTTGCATCATGTTCTGTAGGGGTAGGACTGTTAGGATATGGATTTGTTTTCAGACCGTATGGATAAGTCATAGTCTTCTTACGTATCCGTGTAGCATGCCTCGCACTTGGATACCCTCCTGACCTCCAGTTGAAATTTCATATCCTGATTGGTTTGATTCAATTAATGGCAATACCAAAGAGTAGAATTTCTCAGTCGAAATATTGCATGTTTGACAAACTTTTTGCCTAATGGTTGAAAATTGAACCCATCCTAACGATGTAGACAGCTCTGTTATGGTTTTATCAAAATGACTTTGAAAGTCAGAGTTTTGACTGTCGTTTGGTGTTTTGGTAAAATCGCTCTTTAGCTGGTTTACCGAATTTTCTAGATTTTTGACAATTTTTGATATAATTTTGAATTTTGGGTCATTCTGAGATATGTGTGAAAGATAGTTCTCCTTGCTCCACACATAGTGAGCGACGCCTTTGTTGTCAACTATGACTTTGTCCTCTTTTAGGAGTTTGTCAAGCGACGGTTCACAGTCACTTCCAAAGAGCTTTTTGAGTTCTGCCTTTTTTATTCCACAGACTCCTGATGCTTGTACTTTTTCAAGAATCTGGGAATTCATGGCTTCAAATCCCTAAAATTTTTTTTAATAGGGGTAGTCGACTTGTATTACACTTTTGTGAATAATTATTGCCTCAAATTTACATCTAAAAAATCGGCTGCATGATGCCAAAAAATCAAGAATTATTAGTATGCCAAACAATTGCAGTCTGCAGAGTGATGATTAGGTCATCTGAAACTAATGTAGAATGAGACCTGGGGTATCTGACTGCGTGAAAAAATTAGGCTACCAAGTTGAGATCTTTTCTTATTTCGTCGACACCCCTAATCCCAAAGATGTCACGCACCTGCTGTAATCGAATATTCTCTTTAACAAGCTCCCTGCCAAGCTTGCTTATTAGAACGCTAAAAAGATCAGAGAATCTTATCTCCCATTTGTCTGCAGAGTCAAGCATTTTACTTATTGCCCACTGACGTACCTCTTGCGGCAGTGAAAGTTTTTCCTCTGATTCTATTGAGAGTCTGTCAAAAAGATTGATAATTGCCGCAGTCTGCTCCGCCATTTTTTCGATGTCTTTTAGCTCGCCATATTTTGATTCTGACAGAATTCTGATATTGGATTGGAACTCGGATAGCTTAAGAAGTCCTGTTACTTCCTTTGATGTAGTAGTAGAAGACTTGTTTGTTGCACTTTTGACTTCAAGTAAATCTTGGAATAATTTGTCTGTCTTTTGATGAAATTCCACAGTGGATGTGTCGGAGCGCTTTAGCATTTCAGATAATGTCGAAATTTTTTGATCAATTGTGTTTGTCTTGTTAAAGAAGTTATCTTTGAAGGATGCAAAGTCAGTTTGCACCGATTTGAGGCCCTCCCCAACAAATGCCGTAGAGTCGGTTCTCTTTATGAGTGAGCCAATCTCGGATTCTATTTTTTGAATCTCACCTCGAAGGCTTGGTATTACCTCAGTTTTTGCAATTATCCCCCCAAGGCCTTGTTTTAGTGCCAAAATCTCGGATTCTAGGTTGGTTTTGTCTGTCTTTTCAAACATGGAGATAATTTTCTTTTTCATCTCATCTAGTTCGGTGCTTACCGACGATACTTTGTCGACCTTTGATGATAAATTCTCCAAATCTTCTTTTACGTTGTCAATTCGTTGCGCTATTTTGATTATCATGTGTGTATTGTTTTGGAGAGTGTTCTTGTTATCATCGACTATCTTCATTATGCTGCCAGGATCAGGCGCCTCTTTTTGGGCCTGAGTAATCTTGTTTACCTGTTCCTGTAGTCTATTTGCATGATCATTAATTTTTGTAATTAGTGAGGCCTGGGTCCGTACTTGGTTTAGTCCAGCATAAAATCTCTGATTGTCTTCTTCTAGTATGTTCATCTGTTTTGATTGTTTTTGGATCTGTTCTAGCGCAGTAGTTAGGGTGTCAATCATTTCTTTCATTGATAGCAAAACCTTGTGATTTTCCGTAAAAATTTTTGTCATAGATTTGATCTCTTTTGATAATGTCTTTGTCGAATCAGAAACAGTAGAAATTTTTTTGACCAGAGTACTAGAATCTCTTTTATTGAGGCTTATGCCAGATGGTTTTTCTTTAGTTGGTTTTGGTATAGATTTTTTTTTAGCCACAGCTATGTTGACGTCTTGTGAATAATAAAAGGTTCGCCTAAAAAAAGATAAAAAATGATGTAGCTACTCATTGACCAATTCTGGCCCATGAAGTATTTCGTGGAGTGTTTTTTCTGTCAACCCGTTGGCAGTTTCTATAAACTGCTTTGTACAGTATTCACATGAAATCATGACAGTACCGTACTATACCGTACTAATAAAAACTTGGTTATATCATAATAACCAGCTTCTAGCCTCACTTACGAACAAATTATCAAAAATATTTTGTTTAACCCAAACATACTTGTGCCTATAATCTAATTGCTTAAAGATACGTAATATGTTCAAAAGCCTTAGCGGTTCGTTAAACTGGAAATTACAATTAATCTTCAATGCCATTGCAGTTGCTTCCGTTGTTGTGATATCAGTCGGTAATTACGGTGCAGCCAGTCAGCTTGCAGAAAAACTTGGCGCAGCTCAAGCAGGCGAGTTTCTATCAGGTTTGGCGTTTCAGGCGATCGTTTTGGGTGTGACAGTTAATGCAGTAGTTGGAGCATTTGCGTTCATTATGGCACGCAGAATTACAAGACCTATAACAAAGGCTACAGAGATTGCAACCAAGATAAGCCAAGGCGACCTCACTATTATTGTTGAAGAATCAAAATCAAATGACGAAATAGGACGACTGCTAAATGTAGAAAGGCAGATGGTTACTAATCTAAAAGACGTAATGTCAGAGGTGAATCTGGCTGCACAGTCTGTCTCATCTAGTGCACAGCAGATTGCCGCCTCTGGGACAGAGTTAAACTCGTCTGTCCAGCAAATTGCATCCACAGTTGATCAGATCTCAAGAGGTTCTGAATCGCAAGCGCAAGGCCTATCAAAATCAAAGCAGGTTGTTGAAGAATTATCAAGTACTATGGGCGAGCTTGCAACAAATGCAGTCGAGTCTGTCGAAGTAACAAAAAAGGTTGGAAGCCTATCTGAGAGAGGAACAGAGTCCGCAAAGGAGGCCGGCGAGCGAATGAACAAAATAATTAAAGTAACAAACGATTCAGCGCAAAAAGTAAGAGAGCTTGCACAAAAAACCACCGAAATTACCACCGTGCTCGATGTCATAAAACAGATTGCCGATCAGACAAACCTTTTGGCATTAAATGCCGCAATTGAGGCTGCACGAGCAGGCGAGGCAGGTCGTGGTTTTGCAGTAGTAGCAGACGAGGTAAGACGTCTTGCAGAAAGCTCTTCAAAGTCATCCGAAGAAATCGATACAAAACTAAAGCAAATCCAAGAGGATGCACAAGTAGTAGTAGAAGATATTGAGACAAGTGCCACCGAGGTAAACCAAGGCAAGCTTGTAATCGAGTCCTCACTGAAATCACTTGATGAGATTGCCACTCAGATTAGAGGAATTTCTGAAAATGTAAAAAAACTTTCAGATGCTGCCCAGGAAGAAGTCACCAAAGTAAAGGTGGTTTCTACAAATGCAGCAGAAATTGCCGCAGTAGCAGAAGAAAATGCATCTGCTACAGAAGAGGCCTCAGCGGCAGTAGAGCAACAAACTGCCCAAACGCAGGAAATTGCGGTTTCAGCAAACCAGATGTCAGAGCTTGCAGAGCAACTACAGAAATTAATTTCAAAGTTCAAGCTGAGTGTTGAAAACGCCGGAACAGAGCCCGCACCAGTACAAGTGGAAAAGAAAGTAGGCCTTCTCTCAAAACTAATCCACAGTTAGGATTCAGAATTTCTAAACGTCTTCAGATTTGTCGTAGGACTTGAGGTGTTCCTTTTTCCTCTTTAGCATTGCAAAGACACCGAGTATTGCAGCAATCCAAATTGAGGTAAATACTATATTTGAAAAGCTTGCATACATGTATGGAGTTGCATCCATTAGGTTTTGCCTTAATTGAATTGCTCTAAAGTGGATATCATACATTGCCGTATTGAATGCCTCACTGTTGGCTGGCTCGTTTTTTACCGACTCGACACTTTTAATCATAGCATCAATGTCGTGTTGTAGTCGCCCAAAGTTTGTTGTATCCGTTGGAAATATCCAGACAGGGTTACCGTCTTTTGGAAGATGTGTCTTTATTGTACGCAAGTCTTCTATCATCAATAATGGCTCATTTCCTCCAGCGATCCTATCTAGGAGGCCTCGCGATAGATCAAGTGGGTACACGTCCTTGTAGTATCCATCGAATGCCATGTATGCACCAAACGCAATGATAGCAAACATGCCAATTACTGCCAGTTTGTAATAGTTGTCCGCCATCTTTTCTGTTTTTGATCTTTGTCGGGTTGATTTATTTCTTTTAGATTTAGAGTGTGAAAGGCTAAGGTACGCCACATAACAAAACCCAATCGTAGGTATTGCTATGATTGGTGCGAATATGGCATTCTTTGAAAATATAGCTACTAGTATGCCTATTAGGCCATATACCCCAAAGAACAGCTCCAAAAGCGTAGTTTTTGTAAATGGCAGATTGTATGCTTTATTGCGCCAGTCATCAGTCTTGTTTACGATTCCGTACTTGGGTGTTCGTAAGAACTCGTTTTTTTTGCCGAACATTGCATCAAAGACAGCGATTGTGTTGTTTACTGCCATTCCAGCTGAATAGATGAGCAAGAAGGGCAAGACCTTTGCTTTTTGTTTCCAGTTTTTACCCCATAAGTTGTAAATTACAATAAGGTATGCAGCAGGACCCATTGCAAAATATGTAGCAATGGTAATTGCCGGAACATATTTGACAATATACAGGTTAACATTTGCGGCCAAAAGTATTGGTAACGCAAGAAATTGGATTAGTAAAAGCGGATATGCAAAGTGTCGTGTTAGTTGTACAAAAGCCTGTATTTTGGTTTCAAACGGAATCTTTCTTTTTAGCAAAATGTCTCCAAGGAGCTTTATTGCGCATTGAATTGCGCCTTTTGCCCACCTAAACTGCTGTCTTTTTGCAGCGTTCATCTGTACTGGAAGCTCTGCCTCAACTACAATGTCTGAAATGAAAAGGCACTTCCAACCCTTCATTTGGGCCCGGTAGCTAAGATCCAAGTCCTCAACTAGAGTAGATGTGTGCCAGCCGCCAGCATTCTCAATGCATTCTGTTCTCCAAATTCCCGCGGTTCCATTAAAGTTCATAAAAAGATGTGAGTTGCTTTTCGCTTTTTGTTCTATTAGAAAGTGAAAATCAAGGCTTAGTGCTTGTGCTTGCGTGATTGCCGAATAATTTTCGTTGACGTGTCCCCACCTGCACTGGACAAGACCTATGTTCGGTTTTGTAAAATATGGAATTGCTTTTTTCAAAAACCACGACGGTGGAATAAAGTCCGCATCAAAGATTGCCACAAACTCTGTATCTGTAATCTTCATTGCGTATTTGAGGGCGCCTGCCTTGTAGCCCTTTCTTGTCCCGCGCCTTATGTGAGCAATATCAAATCCCTTTTTCTTGTATTCTGTCACAAGATCACTTAGAATTTCCACCGTATCGTCGTCAGAATCATCAAGTACCATGATTTTCATCTTATCTTTTGGATAGTCCATTTCACACACTGCCTTGACTAACCTGGTGGCCACATACCGTTCATTGTAAATTGGGAGCTGAACCGTAATGGAAGGCGTCCCAAGTGAAATGATTTGGTGCTTATCTTTTCTCCTAATTGAGAGGATTGCCAGATAATAGAAGTTGATAGTGTATGCAGTAAGCAAAATTGCAGAAAAAATGAAAATATCAAATATGAAAATAGTAAAAGTATTGACTGCCATGTTACATCTCAGCCTTTATTAGCCGACTTTATGACTCTTAGGATTTTCTCTGGAAGATCTTGATTGCCTGTGGTGGGCATACTCCCTCACATGCTAAGCAGAATATGCAGTCTGGTTCACGTGCCATCAACGGTTTTTTCTCAGATGCTGGGTGGCCAGGTGTCTCAAACCATTCATAGACATTAACAGGGCACGCATCAATGCATGCACCGTCTGCTACACAGATATCAAAATCAACGGATACGTATTCGCCCCAAACGCCCAGTTTTCCATTATCGCCTGATTTTCTTCCCCAGGTCTTTATGACATTCTTATTTGATGGAACGACAAATTGTGCAGTTGGAGGCATATGAGACTTGTACTCTACATCAATTGGACCTGGCTTTGGACCATCCAGTGCTGGACCCACATCTTGTACTGCAGCAGCCTCTTGTGGTACTTCGGCCTTTGGTTTTGGTTTTGCGTCAGGTACGATTTTTGCAAGCGGTGTAAGCTCCTCTAGTCTTTCCAGTGCTGAGTCTTGTCCCATTTTCTCCGTCTTGACATAGTACTCTATCAGCTTGTCTGCCAAAATGGTGTTTCGTAGTATGGTATCAATTATCATTTTTGCATAATAGTCTGCTTTTTTGCGATAATCCTTTACCCATTGTGGGTCGCCAAACTTTTCAATTGGAAATATTTGGTAAATTATATCGACTACTTCGCCCGTTACAATTTCTACGGTGATTGGAAGATCAATTTTTTCATATCCTTTTGCCTCAGGATCAGGCATGTTTTCCTCAGTCCAAGTATATGTCGCGTAAATTCTGTCAGCAAAGGTATCCATTGTGAACGTCTTTTTGAGCCCTTCTACAATTGATTTCATCTCTGCCGGTTCTTCTAGTTTGATTGGGAGTCGATAAAGACCAAGTTTGTAGCCGTGTAGTGGATAAACGCCCCTTTTTGCAGTTGGGGACTCCATGGTGTAAACCCGATCTTTTAAGAGAAGCGACATATGCTCTAATTTGCCTTAAATGAGTTAAAAATCTTCTCTATTCGGAATCGTCCGGACAGGTTAGCTCTCTTAGCTCTGTGTACTTTTTTTCCATTTTTTCTGCGTGTACTAGAACGTTTTGCAGATTATAGTCTTTTTTTGGAAAATACCACCTAATTGGGACCCAGTGGCCTATGCCGTCCATGTCGTGGATCATTCCTTTGTCGGCAAAAACCTGCAGGTTTTCATCAAGGGTGCGTTCCCTTACAGTAAGTCCCCGTTTTGTCCTATCTTCCATGATTAGCTCGTCTTGTCCATCCCTTACCATGTAAAATGAGCCTTTTTTTAGAATTGGGAGTTCTGCGCTCAACTTATTTTTCTACGGGGTTTCCAATCATGTTGCCCCATTCAGTCCAAGAACCATCATAGTTTCTAACCTGTGGGTATCCAAGCAAGTACTTTAGTACAAACCAAGAATGCGATGATCTCTCACCAATTCTGCAATAACAGATTATGTCTTTGTCTGGTGTTATGCCCTTTGGCACATAATTTTGTTGTAATTCTTGGACAGATTTGAAAGTGCCATCAGCATCATTTACTGCTGTAGCCCACGGAATGTTTTGCGCCTTAGGAATATGGCCACCTCTTTGGGCATGTTCCATTGGATATTCCGGCGGAGCTGTAATTTCTCCTGTGAATTCTTTTGGAGATCGCACATCCACTAGTGCAACATCATTTTTGCCTATTGCACGTTTAACATCAAAAAGATATGCCCTTAATCCTTCATCTGGTGGTTGTGCAGTATAGGTAGTTGAGGATATTTTTGGCTCTTCTGTCGTATATGGTTTTTTTTCAATCTCCCATTTTTTTCTTCCACCGTTCATTATCTTGACATTTTTGTGTCCATAATATTTGAAGACCCAAAACACAAAGGCTGCAAACCAGTTGTTAAAGTCACCATAAAGGATCACTTGGTTATCCGTCTTGATGCCATTTTTTGACATCAGGTTCTCAAATTGCTTTTTGTCTATAATATCACGAGTTACTGGATCGTTTATGTCGCGCTTCCACCAAATCAAACTTGCTCCTTTAATGTGACCCTTTCTGTACCCGTTTTCAGGGTCATAGTCAACCTCAACAATTCTAAGGTTGTCGTTTGGGGGATTCTTTGATACCCATTCTGTGTCAACTAATACCTCAGGGTAAGCGTAACTCATTTCAATTTACAAGGATTTGATTTCATAATTAATTGTTTTCACATATGATAAAGACACGTTTTTTAAACAAAGTCATAGATAGAGTGGTTGATTGAAGCTAAATCGTGTGGCCATAGTAAGCAAGTTTGGTTCTGAAGAAGCCGAAAATGTAGCAAGAAAAGTAGCAAAAAAGTTTCTTGCTACCAAGTCCGAAGTTTTCACAGTTGCTCCCGTAGTTGTAGAGGGTGCAAAAAAAGTAGAGATCACTGATGAGCTCAATGGTAAAAAACTAGATTTGGTCATCACGCTTGGGGGCGACGGTACAACACTACGAACTTTTAGGAGCTTGACAGATGAAACGCCGCTGCTATCCATCAATGTTGGGGGAAACAAAGGCATCCTATCTGAGATAACACTAGACAAAATAGACCATGCCATAGACGACATTAAGGCAAACAAAGTCTGGCTCGACAAAAGAACCCGCGTGGTGGCATCTGCAGGCAAAGAAGAGTTTCCACCGGCGTTAAATGAGATTTACATTCTCAGACAAAACCTCACAAAGACAGCCAAGTTTGAGATCAAATTCCAAAATGACGTAGTAACACGCAAGATGGATGGCGTCATGATTTCAACGCCGAGTGGTTCTACTGGTCACTCTTTTTCCCTTGGTGGCCCAATACTTCACGAAAGCCTAGATGTTTTGATAATTACTCCAGTTGCTCCAATTAGATTACTACCGTCAATTGTAGTGCCAGACGAAAAAATTCAGGTGATTTGTAATCATGATACAAACATTGTCATGGATGCACAGGTAGTCAAAACAGCTGGCTTTGAAGAGCCAGTGGTGATCAAAAAGCACAAAACCCAGGCAGTCTTTGTAAGATTCAAAAAACAAGGACTGCGACAGATGAGCAGGCTTGGTTTTTAGGGTTTATGACGCAAGTGCATTTTATGCTGGAATTCCCTTTGCCTCAGCTGAGCAAGGATACACCACATCACTTGTTTTTGAGGAGATAAAACACATCAAAAAAAACCAAGGTGCACTAGATGCATTGCTAGAGACAGGACGATTAAAGGTGCAAGACCCAGAACCATCCAGTATTGATTCTGTGATCAAGTCCGCAAAAAAGACTGGCGATTTTCAAAAATTATCAAAGGCAGACGTGTCTGCAGTTGCCTTGTGTTACCAGCTAAAAGGCCAGCTAATAACAGACGACTTTGCGATATCAAATCTTGCAAAAAACTTGCATCTTGAGGTATACTCTGTTATGACAAAGGGAATAAGGACCGTCGGGGAGTGGAATTATTACTGTCCTGCCTGCAAAGAAGAGTTTTCGGCTCTGAGTAGCTGCCCAATTTGTGGAAACAAGCTAAGCCGAAAACTACTCAAGCGCAAATCTTCGTGAATGCCAATCAATGAACGAGCCGTCATAAAGTCTGACTCTTTCAAAGCCAGCAATCTTTAGCTGTAAAAAAAGGCTTGAGGCCCTATGGCCGTGCATGCAGTAACATATTACTTATCATCTTTTGGGATTTGTTTTTGCGCAAAGAGGTTTTGGAGTGATTCTTTTTTGTCAAACAAAAATCCATCCTGCCCCATTCCATCAGTAAAGGGGCAAAGAGTCGAGTGCGGGATATGGCCGCCAAAGTATTCCTGTGGGGTCCGTGCGTCCAGTATCGTTGTCTTGCCTAGCATGCTATTTACTTCGTCTGCCTGTATTCTAATTTCTGGCTTTATTTTTGGAGTGAATTGTGTTTGTGGTAGCTTTTTTTGTGATCTTGTAGTGGTAAGGCCGAGGCTTTGCCACGTGCTTATTCCAACATCAAGAATTTTGGTATTCTCATGTCCAAGGTACATTAATGTCCACGCAACTCGTGCAATCGAGGGATCCATTGGCTCTCCTGTCACAACTACTGTCTTTGTATTGTCTATCCCAATTGAGCCAAGAAGTTGGGCAGCGCTTTGCGGGTCTGGGACGAGGTGCGCGCCATGTTCACTCACAGTAATTAGCTGATCAACTACAAGTGAGATGGAGTTTGGAATGTGCCCATACATGTATGCGACTTTGGGTCGCGTATCCACAATCACAATGTCTGCATCATTGAGGTGTTCATTTAACCACTGGTAAGAAACCAACATTGACATTCTCAGCTATAATTCAAGTGTTCTTTGATTTGATTGTTTTTTGAGCTTGCTTTCAAATTCAAGCATTTGTTTTATTTTTTTTGCACGTGCCTCTCCAAGTCCTTCTACTTTTGCAAGGTCTGTAAATGGCGCATTAAGAATACGTGCAGGAGAGCCAAATCTCTCAAGCATCCTTGTTGCAAGTTTTTCTCCTATTCCAGGAAGACTACACAAAACGGAGAGTTGCTGTCTTTGCAAGTTATCTGATTTTTTTATTTTTTTAAGGTATGGGCCTTTTGTTATTTCTTTGCGCGAACACATTGAAACGAGGAGTTTTGCTGTATGGGTAGCACTTGGCGTTGGAACTATAGGAATTTTAAAATCAATTGCTATTGCAGAAAGCGCGCCATAGAACACAAACGGGTTTTCCACTATGTGCTCTATTTCATCTACATTTCCCTCCATAAGAATAACTGGGTGTGCAAAGTGCTCTCTTAGTCTGTCGCACTGATCAAATAACCTACCATCAAATATTGAAGAGATTAGGTCAGAGATGCTTTTTCGCTCCACAATGGTTTCTGGTGCTACAATATAATCCCCAATTGGCAGCGTCTTTATCTCCAAGTTAATGCCTACTGCTTTGAGTAGGTCTGGTATACCGCTTTTTTTCTCCCTTTCATCAACAACAATGCGGAGATTCTCGATATTCATCCAATTTAGGATCTGCTTTGATTGTTAATATTTTGTTGGGGGTTAGGTTTTTGTGTACCACGTATCATTTCGTTTATTTTTGTTTCCTGCTCTTTGATGCTTTCTTTGATTCGTGTTTCCTGTTTTGCCAAAACCGTTGCTCTTGTGTTAGCAAGTTCCTTTCTTTCCTCAAGTTCTGCAATAAGAGTTGCCTTTGTTGATTTTATCAAGATGGAACCTGCGTGTTTGTAGACAAGATCGTTGTCTGCTGCTTTTTTTAATTCTTCTAGTGCCCTGTCCGCTTCCATCTGTTCCACATCAAGCTGTTGTTTTTGAGCCATGATGGATTGAAGGTTTTGCTGGGACTGCTGTAGCTTCATTAGTTGTTCTTGAAGCCATGGAGGAATTTGTTGCCCAGAAGACATACAGAACGACTTGCCAGCTTTTCTTATATTTTTACCGATTCGACTGAATCAGAGCTTGCCTGTATGAGGCGTAAAGTTGAGTTGATGTTTGCACGCATCTGAGAAAGTTCAGATGACTCGATTGATATGTTGATCTGATTTTTCTTCAAAGAGACTTTGGTCTTAGTTGGATTTTCGGGATAAAATTTGTTATCCACATTTATAGAGTTAAAAACTGCTTTTGTCTTGTCTTTTGCGTTTACTGAAATATTAGCACTAAATGTTAACATCGTAGGCTGTTCCAGCAATCTTCAATCCACATTTTTTGCATCGCCAGATTCCTACTGCTTGTCTTCCGAATTGACGTGAGCCGCATTCTGGACACTTTCTTTTTGTCTTTAAGATTGAATGAACTTGGGTGAACTTTTTTCTGTGTTTTATTCCGTATTTTTGTCCAAGACCAACTAATGATGCGCCTTTTTTGATCATTTATCGTCCACCTGCCTGTTTTAGGATCTCCCTTATTTTTGCTGCGGTTGAAATTGAGATTTGTGAGCATTTTATCAACTGTTCAACGGTAAATCCGTCATGTCCACCCTTTTGAATTGCACAGATATTCCCATCCGAATTTGTAGTAATAGTCATTCTTGCGTCCATGCATCCCCATTCGTCGGCATTAGGGTCAACGATGATTTGGTCGCCTATTTTACCCATCGTCACAGAAACAGGAATTGTAGTAATTGGTGGTTCTGAGAATTCTCCTTCTACCAAAGTAGGCACGTCATTTTTTAGCTCCCATTTTGGCACCTTACATGTTAAGAGACTTGCGACAGAGGCATAGGAACATGCGTCAAAGAGATTCCCGTCATAATCGGTTACACTGTTGTCAACAAAAAGACCTATTACGGATTTGTCTTTTTGCAGTACAAGTTTTGTCAGATCAATCATACTGCTTTCCCGTATTCCCCTGTCTACTACACGTGCCAATTCAATTACATCTTCGTTTGGTGGGCCTGGCTCTACATTTGGATCAGCAAGGGGCAGGATCTCCGCAGTACAAATGAAAATGCCCCTATCACCTAAATCAGGAAACGGTTTGTCTGGTTGAATCTTTACCCCGGTTACTACTTCGGTATCTCCGAGCCTTACTCTAGCAGAGCCTTCTGCCTTTGGGATCACTCCTGTATCAATAACAAGTGAGCGTGCCTCATCTAGTGCCCTTCCGTCTACTCTTTGGCCATCGTTGAGGAGTGAAAGAATTTTTTTCTTTTTTAGTTGATCAATGATTGTAACGTTCATTGTGAGCTATCTCCAAAAAATTTCTCTCGTAATGCCTTCTTTTGGAACTCGTAAACAAGCTTACAACCATTAATTGCAGTGTTGACGCATTTTTCGTATTCCTGAGGTGTCAATACACCGTCAAGCTGGACTAGCGTTACTTTGCCCAAGTTTGGCATGTATGCAACTGGCATGTCTGCCTGCCCTTCCTGATCTTCTTCGTTGTTGATATCTAGGACTATGGTGTCAGCAACCTTGCCTGCAGCACATGCAGAAACCATGTCCCTCATTGGAATGCCAGCATCAGCTAAGGCAACTGCTGCAGCATCCAAGGCTGCACATCTGGAGCCTCCGTCTGCTTGGAGAATTTCAATAAAGACATCAACTACGGTTCTTGGAAAATTCTCAAGCATCACTGCTGGCTCCAAGGCTTCCTTGATTACTTTGGAAATTTCAATCTCTCTTCTTGATGGGGCTGGGTTTTTTCTCTCACCAACAGAAAATGGCTGCATATGGTATCTGCAGCGTAAAATTCCCCTATCGGTGTTTGCCAAGTGTTTTGGGTGAACATCACGTGGGCCAAAGACTCCAGCTAGAATTTTGTTTTCGCCAAATTCAATATAGGCAGAACCGTTTGCATTTTTTAGAACGCCCGCTTTGATCATAATTCTGCGTGGCTCCTCGATGCTTCTTCCATCGCATCTGATTCCTTTGTCATCTAGTAATACTATATCTGATTTTCTTACACCCATTTTTTATTCACTGCTTGATCCTAACATTTCTTGTATTCTTTCAGTCAAATTTGGAACGTGTGCTTGTTCTTCGACTATTTTTATGGCATCAAGAGCCTTTAATAATCCCTCGGCTTCCTCGCATGAAACTACGACATATCCATTTTGTCCAATTGTAATTTGCGCCTTTGTGGCATTTTCTATTGTTTGAATCATAGATCCGCGTTTTCCAATTAATCGCGGAACTTTTGTTGGTGAAATCTTGATGAGCTCGCCATCATCTATTTTGCCCAAGTCCCTGTCAGCTATTGTAATTAATGGATCCCTTGATCTGTCAGAATTTGCAACTCGGGCTGCAATTAGATCCCCTGTCTTTAGTCTGGATGTCAACTCGTCGACTTTTGGGTTAAAGTCCCTTCCAAACACATCTTGGGCAGGCAAAATTCCAGGATAACACGCGTTGATATCAAGCTCCCAGGAAAGCGATGTATGTGATTTTACCATGCCAATAATGAAATCATCAATTCGCGGCACATAAACGCCGGTAAGCGGTATGACTCGAACCCCGCTGTCATAAATTTCAGAAATTCCCACAGTTGTTGCAATAATTTTATCCCCAAAAAGGTGAACATTGTCTTCAGCGCGGTATGGCCCAGTCGTTATTACATCACCAGGTATGACGTATTTTCGTTTTATATCGTCCATTACTTGACCATCTCCACAGTAGCGCTTCCCTTTGTTATGGAGCCGAGTCTGTCAATCACGTTTGCCCTTGCTCCCGCAGGTATTTCTAGTATTGCTTTAAGTGATCCATTATTTTGCCATTCTTCTTTTTTTAGGGTGCCGTTGGATTTTAAAACAGAATATGATTGAGCTGCATATTGCGCAGGAACTATAATTTCAAGTAAGAGGTTTTCTGATTTGAGTGGAATTATTGTACGCAGTTTTTCGACAACATCTCTTGCTTGTTCCTCAGTATTTTTGAATGGATCTATTGAGACACGAGCTTGCTCTAGGGCTTGCTCTATTCTCAATGGTGGGTGTGGCAAGTGTGATCTCGGATCAACAAATGTTTTTGCGACATAGTCGATGATTTGTTTTCTTTTTTCGGAAATCATTTTTCTGCGCTGATCAGTAGTTAGGTTAAGATCTCCTTTTTTGAGAATCTGCTCGATTATCAGAGCTGTATCTTGGGTATTGAAAGCCTTGAGCAGTTTTTCTGTTGATGCCCTTGTTCCCTTATTAGAGTCCGTGTATACTTCGTCCGAAACAAGGACTGAAGAGACATCTTTCCTTTTGCCCAGTTTGTATTCGAGTGCTGGGTCAGGTTTGACTAGAATCTCGAATTTTTCCCCCGCAACTGAATGCCTAATTACTGTAACGTCAGTCATGGATTTGATAACGAAATCTTAGTATTTATCTCATGTCAGAAAACTCGCTAGATTTTTATGTGGACTTGGAAAAATTTTTCTAAGATTTGCCTTCTTTAGAGATAATTTCGCAAGACAAACAGCGCATGTCAGTTAAGCTAAAAGGAGTGCCTTTGCAGTATGCAAATGCACTAAGGAGGGTTTGCCTAAATGGCGTTCCAGTCTTTGCAATAGATACTATCGACGTTATTGAAAACTCTTCAGTGATGTCAGATGAGGGAGTTGCCCACAGACTTGGACTCATACCCATAAGGACAGATCTAAAACGCTTCAATGAGCCAAGCAAGTGCCCCTGTCAGAGCACGACTGGTTGTTCTAATTGCCGCGTAATGCTAGTAATCGATTCTGGAGATACCGACACGACAAGAAGTGTCACATCAGCCGAGTTTAGCTCAGAAGACGAGACTGTCAAGCCAGTATCCGATAAGATTCCAATTGTACAGATTGCACCAGGCCAAAAGCTAAAGCTTGAAGCATATGCAAGACTTGGTCGTGGATCGGATCATGCAAAATGGAATTCTGCAAACATCTCAGTCCTAACCCACACCGATAAGCATGATGAATACGTTCTAACTGTAGAAAGTACAGGCGCACTAAGCCCAGAGCAAATCATCGCAACTGGAATAGATGAACTTGCTGGACGACTAGAAGAGTTCAAGCAAGTAGTTGCCGAGCTAAAATCATAATCTTATATTTGGGTTGTTAAAGGGCATTATTTATGACCAATCAGTTAGTTATCGGCATTGTAAAGGAACTCAAACTAGCTTCGTCCAAAAACAAGGCTCCAATCTGGTCAAAGATTGCGCAAATGGCTCAAAAACCTTCTGTTGCACGACGAATCATCAATGTTGGCAAGCTAAACGATGTTACTAACGATAATGATGTAGTTGTTGTCCCAGGCAAGGTTTTAGGTACTGGAGATATTTCTCATAAAATCACACTTTGTTCGTTTTCGATTTCAGCTAGTGCTGCAAAAAAAATTACAAGCGCTGGCGGCAAAATAGTTAATCATTCTGAAATGATTTCCAAATTCCCAACAGGAAAAGGCGTGAAAATTATTGGTTAATGCCCAGATGATTGTAGTAGATGGAACTGATCACCTTGCAGGAAGACTAAGCTCAAACGTAGCAAAGATGTTGCTTGAAGGAAACCGCGTGACAGTAGTAAATTGTGAAAAAATAATGATTAGTGGAAGCAGAAATAACATAGTTAAAAATTACAAGGACTTTTTGGCAGTTGCTAGCATCCTGCATCCCGAACACGGTCCATACCATCCAAGAAGGCCAGACACAATGATAGAAAGAATGGTACGAGGTATGCTCCCCAAAAAGAAGCCATCAGGTCAGGCAGCCCTAAAGCGCTTGCGTACATACATTGGAGTTCCAAGCCAGTTTAGATCATCAAAGAAAATAGTTTTGGACAAGGCAAAGATCACTAGGTCGTCTGCTAACTACACCACAATGGCAGAACTTTCAAGAGAGGTAGGCAAAACTCAATGATTCCAAAGACTGAGATTTATTTTGCAACAAGAAAGACATCAAAGGCACATGTCTACATCACAAAGGGTACTGGCAGGGTAAGAATAAACAACACTCCTGCAGAAATGATACAGCAAGAGACTGCGCGTGAAGTAATTCTAAGCCCCCTTGAGATTGCCGGGGAGTTGAGAAAAAAAGTCGACATTTCAGTTCGTGTCAAAGGCGGAGGTTTTATGGGACAAGCATATGCAGCTGCAACTGCAATTTCAAGGGCTTTGACTGGATGGACCAAGACCAAAAAAGATCCTAAGGAACACCCCCTACCAAAGCAAGCCAGAACCGATTTGCGAAAAAGAATAAACGATTTTGATAAGCATCTTCTGAGCGGCGATGCACGAAGGAAGGAACCAAAGAAGTTTGGCGGCCCTGGCGCAAGAAGAAGAAAACAAAAGTCATACCGATAATTGAAAGCAGTAATCTTAGCAGGTGGTAAAGGAACTCGCGCAAAGCCCTTTACTGATCATTTTCCAAAAGCCATGATTCCAGTCCATGGTAGGCCGTTAGTTAGCTACATTGTGAACTACCTGTCTTCGTCTAAGATCATATCTGAGATCATCATAGTAGCTGACATTTCAGGCCTCGGAGGGCAGATAAAACATTATTTTGCAAAGAGCCCCAAAAAAATCACGTTTTTGCAAGACTCCTCAAGTGGAACTGCCGGTGATTTACTACACTTACGCAATACAGTAAAAAACGAACCGTTTGTGCTATGGTTTGTAGACAATCTAGGCGCAATAAACTTGAAAAAAATGCACCAAACCTTTGTCCGACAAAACAGCATTGCATGTATTGCCACAAGGCAGTTTAGAAAAGAAGAGACCGGTTTTGCAAAGGTTGAGAAAAACAAGGTAACGGAGTTTATTGAAAAGCCATTCATCAGGCTGCCAGATTGCGAGTGCACTGGAATCTATATTCTAAGTGGCAAAATATTAGATCTCATAAAAAAATCAAAACCAAAAAAGAATCTAAATTTGTCTTATGATATTTTGCAGGGACTTTCAAAAAAGAGACTCGTTAGCTCGTTTGATATTGGAAAGACCCCATGGACAGATGTCGAATCACCAGCGATTCTTGAGCGAAAAACCGACACCATCAAAAAAATAATTAGACAAATGAATCATAGTGCGTGAGTTTTTTCAAAAGCAGTTATTTTGTCTTGGTGTAAAAGTGTAATTGCAATGTCGTCTAGCCCCTCAAGGAGTGTTTTCTTTCTGCCTTCATCTATTGAAAATGAAAGCGTCTTGTTATCATATTTTATAGTCTGAGTTGTCAAATCAACCTCAATAGCAGAACTTGTTTGTGCAAGTTCGTCTACTACTTTTTTGCTAACCGTTATTGGCAAAATTCCATTTTTAAAACAGTTATTGTAGAAAATGTCTGCAAACGATGGTGCAATGATTACATCAAAGCCATAGTCCTTTAGTGCCCAAGCTGCGTGTTCTCTGCTTGAGCCGCAGCCAAAGTTTTCCCCCACAATCAAAATGTGTGAAGATGAGTATTTGGGGTTGTTTAGAACAAAGTCCTTATTTGTACTCCCATCGGGTTCAAATCTCCAATCATAAAAGAGAAACTTGCCAAATCCGGTTCTTTGCACCAGCTTGAGAAATTGTTTTGGTACAATTTGGTCAGTGTCAATGTTTGGCCTATCAAGTGGGGTTCCAATGCTTAAAACGCGATTGAATTTTTCCATTAAACCCACTCGCGCACATCAACAAAGTGACCAGCAATTGCTGCTGCTGCAGCCATTATTGGACTTACCAAGTGTGTCCTACCTCCTGCACCCTGCCTGCCTTCAAAGTTTCTGTTCGAGGTGCTTGCGCATCGCTCACCTCTTGCCAAGATATCTGGATTCATTCCAAGGCACATGCTACATCCAGATTCTCTCCACTCAAAGTTTGCCTCCTTGAAGATTTTGTCCAGTCCAAGATCTTCTGCTTTTCTTTTGACTTGTTGTGATCCTGGCACCACCATCGCTCTAACGGTTGGTGCGACCTTTCTTCCCTTGATTATACTTGCTGCCTCAATTAGATCCTGCAATCTTGCATTCGTACAGGATCCGATGAAGACCCGGTTAATTTTGATGTCAGTTATTGGCGTGCCAGCCTTTAGATCCATGTATTCAAGGGCTTTTTTTGCCGCATTTTCCTGGCTCATTTCTCCTTTTGCAAACTCGTGTGGATCTGGAACCGATTCTGTAACATCAGCAGTCATTGCCGGATTTGTGCCCCAGCTTACCTGTGGTGCAATATCAGACGCATTTAGTGTAAAGGATTTGTCAAATTTAGCGCCTTGATCTGTTTTGAGATTTTCTCTCCAGTAGTCCACAAGGTCATCATAGTTTTTTGGAACATACCTCTTCCCCCTAAGATAATCAAAGGTTTTCTCATCAGGTGCAACAAGGCCCGCTCTAGCGCCTGCCTCAATTGACATATTACATACCGTCATTCTTTCATCCATCGATAGCTCCGAGATCGTCTGGCCCCTATACTCTATTACAGTTCCCGCTCCACCACCAGTTCCTATTTTTTTAATTATCGACAAAATGATGTCTTTTGCAGTAATTGTGTGATTGTTTTTTCTTTTTCCCTCTACTTTGATTTCAAAGGTCATTGGTTTGTCTAAGACAAGACATTGGGTTGCTAAGACATGCTCCACGTCGCTTGTGCCTATCCCCAATGCGAAGGCCCCAAATGCGCCGTGCGTTGAGGTATGACTGTCCCCACACACAATTGTTGCCCCAGGAAGTGTGATTCCAAGCTCAGGGCCTATTACGTGAACTATTCCCTGGTTTGGGCTGTGCAAGTCAAATAATTCTATTCCAAACTCTTTGCAGTTTTTTTCGAGTGTCTGTATTTGTATTGCGGAAATCTGGTCTACGATTGGAAGCGACCTATTAGTGGTAGGCACGTTGTGATCCATTGTAGCGAATGTAAGGTCTTTCCTACGTACCATTCTTTTGTTTATTCTTAACCCATCAAATGCCTGAGGGGACGTAACTTCGTGCACCAAATGTCTGTCAATATAGAGTAGTGTACGTCCGTCAATCTCGGTAACGACGTGCTGATCCCAGATTTTTTCAAATAGTGTTTTTGCCATGTATGATCAGGTTTTGTGTCATCGCGATATAAATTCTAGAAATTATTCTGACGCTCAGTCTGGCTTGTACTTGAAGAGGCCGCCTGCGGCAATTATTTTTGATGCTATCTCTGAGAATGGTTTCATCTTGTAAACCTCGTTTTTTGTAATGTTTTTTATCTCATTTTTTTCCGTGTTTACTTCGATCTCATCACCATCGCAAATCTTCCGATAAGTTTGCTCGTCAATCTCTATTGGAAGCAAGAACGCCCCATCTACAGAATTACGATAAAATATCCTTGCAAACGAAAGGGCAAGAACGCCCTTTATGCCACAATGGCTTAGCGCTATTGGCGCATGTTCACGGGACGAGCCGCAGCCAAAATTCTTTCCTGCAACAATATAGTCGCCTTTTTTTACTCTTGAATGGAAATTCGGATCCATTCCTTCCATCGCATGTTTTGCAATTTCGTCATAGTCATGTAGTTTCAGATATTGTCCAGGAAGAATAACATCAGTATCGATGTTATCTTTTTCGTATTTGATTACTTTGCCTGCCATCATAGATCACGCGGGTCTGTAATTTTTCCAGTTACTGCAGATGCTGCTGCAACAAGTGGCGAGGCAAGGTATGTCTTTGACTCAATGTGTCCCATTCTTCCAGGAAAGTTTCTATTCGTTGTGCTAATGCAAACTTCGTCTTTTGCAAGAACGCCCATATGTGCACCACAACATGCACCACAGGTTGGCGGACCAACAGTCACCCCAGCATCCAAAAAGATTTTGAGAAGACCGTTTTCCATTGCCCTTTTGTATATTGATATGGCGGCAGGCAAAACCTCTGTTCTTATTTTGACCTTTCTTCCTTTGAGAATTTTTGCAACGGCTTCCAAGTCTTCGTATTTTGCGCCCGTGCAAGAGCCAATGTATGACTTGTCAAGCTCGATTCCAGCGACGTCTCTTACCACTGCAATGTTTTCTGGTGAGTATGGCTTTGCTACAATTGGCTCTAGCTCTGAGGCCTCATACTCGTGCACCTTTGCATATTGCGCATCTTTGTCATCGTATACTGGAGAATAGTTTTTTGCTCCACGTAATGCAAGATAGTCAAAGATTTTTTGATCAGGTGCTATTATTCCGTTTTTTGCACCTGCCTCTGTCGTCATGTTGGTAAGCGTTAGTCTTGATTCCACAGACATGTCTGATATTCCAGTGCCCCCAAACTGCATTGCAGCATATGCTGCTCCGTCGGTTCCAATATCACCAATAATTTTTAGAATGAAGTCCTTTGCCATGACGTTCTCTGGAAGCTTGCCGTTTAGCTTAAAGTAGAGAGTTTCTGGAACTTTGAACCAGATTATTCCATTAAGCAAAACGTATGCTACGTCTGTATGCCCAAGGCCGCAAGCAAATGCGCCTAACGCCCCAGTGGTGTTTGTGTGCGAGTCTCCGCCGACATATACTTCTCCTGGAAGCACCAATGCTTCTTCATGAGACAACGTATGGCAAATTCCGTATTGGCCCATTCCGTACTTGAAGTGTTTTTCTATTCCGTACTGCTTCGTAAAATTTGATAGTTTTACAATGTTTTCTGCTGAGATCTTTTCTGCAGATGGAACAAAGTGATCCTCAGCTACCCAAATTTTGGATGGATCCCAGAGCCTATCTACGTTGATTCCGTCTTTTTTTAGCTTTTCAAATACCTTGATTACTCCTGGACCCGACACATCATGGATCATTGCCTTGTCTACTTTGGCAAATACAATGTCGTCTGGCGCAACCTGTGATTTTCCTGATGCTCTTGCAAGGATCTTCTCTGTTATGTTCACAGGAGATGAAGGAGCCAGTTCAGATTAAAAGCTTTGTTGCGAAGAGTAAAAAATACCACCAACATAAAGTGTTGTGTGACTCTGAGTGTAATTCCAATTAGAGTAGAAAAAAAGCAAACAAGTTTTGATCTTTACCAGAGCATAGTCGATTCCCTTGACAATGTAGTTTTAGAAAATGGAGACGTATTGGTAATATCAAGCAAATACATTTCAAACTCACAAAATCGATTATTGGATTTAGAAAAAATAAGACCATCCACTGATGCTTTGGTCTTGTCAAAAAAATATCAACTAAGCCCCAAGTTTTCTGAGGCGATTTTGCGCGAATCAGACACGGTGTTTGGGGGAATTGCGGGCTTTGTTCTTACATCCTCAGATAACGTTCTTGCCCCCAATGCAGGTATAGACAAATCAAATGTCAAAAAAGGCACAATAATCCTGTATCCCGATAATCCCTACCTCATTGCAGAACAGTTACGCAGAAAGATCTTTTTGAATCTTGGGGCTAGTATCGGCGTAATAATAGTAGACAGCAGACTGATGCCAACTAGAGTTGGCACAAGCGGTATTGCAATTGCATGTGCCGGTCTTGAGCCGGTCCAAGACATGAGGGCTCAAAAGGATCTGGATGGCAATCCGCTCAAGGTTACTTTGCAGGCAACTGCAGATAATTTGGCCACAATTGCAAATCACAAAATGGGCGAGGGTTCTGAGTCAACACCAATTGCAATAGTAAAGAACTCTGGGGCAAGATTGACTGCCAGAAAAATAAGTCCCACCGAGATGGCCATCTCATCGGATCTGTGCGTTTATGTCCGCGGGTTTCAAGAAAAAAAGTAACGTTTGTTGTAAAAATAAAATCATTCCTTTAAATATTACCAATTTTGACGTCAGTTGATAGGATATTGATGCAAGAATTTCTAACGAGATATCCAAAGACAATCTCGTTTCATGATGGTAAAAAGCACATCATCAGCATAGATACGAAAGGAGTTGAGCAGTTGACAGTCATTGTTAAAAAAAGTGTCGAAGACATACTCAAAATTTTGGCAAACGAGGGATTCACCAAAGTCAAATTTGAGCACAAGCAAGAATCACAAATAGGAGACGGCTTTTCGTTAAAGCTCAAAAAGCCATGGGAGATGCACTTACGATTATTTGACCTCAAAAAAGGAATGGTGGCAATACAAGCAGAAGTAGAAGTCTCCAGGGATTACTTGCAGCACTTGTTTTGCCAGAGAACACCAGTCATTTACGAGATCGAAGCCTTACTAAAAAAGCACCAAATCGAGTACAAAATCTGGAGCGATAAGGTCAAAAACTATGTTCATACGGTTTTTGACAACTACAAAATCAAGCTCACAACACCAAATATTCCAGTTTTTGCATGGAAGCCCATGCTCTTTGTCATAGGTACGATAGGAATGTTTTATCTGTGGAAATACCTAAACACAATCTAACTGCCATACTCTTGAAACTTTAATTAGAATTTTCTAGTTCAGAATAGTTGTTGAGTGACGGTTATCTTACCGCATCAGTAGATTACTTTGGGGTTTCTCCATGGGAAGCTGAAGTAGTATACGAGCTGTTTGCAGAAAGGTTTCGCGTACAGCAAAACGAGCTTGAAGAGTCTGATCCAAATTTTGTCAGCGTGCTAAGCCTATCAATTCCACTGGAGTTTAATGAAGAATTTTTCAAGTGGTTTGAATATCGCAGATGGGACAAAGTCAAGTTCATGTTCAAGGAGATGAAGAGACGCCGTGGAAATGACAAAGCGCTGAAAATAGACATCAATTTCCTTGGGATGCCAAAAATAGGGTTCACATTAGATGTGCAAGAGAGGAGCTGGTTTGATAACGCTCTTGAAAAGCTTGACTTTGTAATAGAATTGCTTCCATTTCAGCTGAATTCCGATAACATACCACAAGAGATTTCAAAAGTAATTTACAAATTTGATGTCGAGACAAGAAAGTGGAAGCTGAGCATGTTGTTTGCAGACAATAAGAGGTTTGTGCTCGTAAATAATACTTGGAAAGTAATCATTTGATGTCTTTTTCTAGTGGCTCTAGCAAAGAATGAAGCTCTTTGTATTTAGCATCTAAAAACTCTAGTGACTCTTGGAGTTTTTTTGACTTGCCATATTTGAATCGAAGTAGTTCTCTATGATGCCAGAAATTTTTTCCCTCACTCAAAGAAAGTGCAGTAAAGTAATCTGGACCCTTGACATGGTCTGGAATTTTTATGCTGTATGGAAAAAGAAATTCTGCAATAAACCACTCATCGCCGTCAGGATAGTCGGAGCCCGTATCAATATCAAAAAAAATGTGCAACAAGCTTGATTGCATCAGACCATCATCAGGTATGGTTGGATGTTTGATGTTTGATTTGCTAAAATCAAGATTCAAGAGGTGGGGCTCAAAATAACCCTTGATTATGGATTTTCGAAATATCTTGTTTGCTTCAGTCAGATTCAATTATAGAATACCCTACCATGTATCTTGCTAATATTTTACACGCCCATACGATGTTTTAAACCGATAGGGAATCCAGAATCTTTGATAAATCTGTTAATGGCTTGCCTTTTTCGGAAATCACCTGCGATGCGGGCGGATTTTCCAAATAATTTGGTATTTTATCCATTATTCTTCTGTCGTATTGGCTTATGATTTCGTTTTTGTAAAATATGCCAACTGGGATTTTCGTATCCCATTCCAAAGACCTGATGAGTGCCTGAGTTAGCTTTTCGTTGAGCTCGGATTCTTCGTCATAATGAACGACTGGGTCATATTTTGACTCTTCAAGCTTGTAGATTCTTGGCTTAGGCTTTTGTGTTTCCTCATCCATTCTATCCATTCCTGAATACCAGTCCCTTGTGTTGATATCGTTATACGTAGGACATGGCTGCAGAACGTCCAAAAAGGCAAGGCCTTTGTGCCTCACTGCAGCAACTATCATGTCCTTTAGGTGCCTTACATCATAGGCATAACTTCTTGCAACAAACGTAAAGCCACTTGCGATTGCAAGACCGATTGGATTTACATTGTAATTGGTGTTTGGACTAGGAAGTGATTTTGTTTTTTCTCCAAGCTTTAGTGTTGGTGATGCCTGCCCCTTTGTTAGCCCGTAAACACCATTGTTGAATATGATGTAGGTCAGATCCAAGTTTCTTCTTCCAGCTGCAACAAAGTGTCCTGCACCTATCCCAAGCCCGTCGCCGTCCCCACCTGCTGCAATAATTGTCATCTCTGGATTTGCAAGCTTGGCTCCTTGAGCAAATGTCAAGACCCGTCCGTGCAATGTATGTACGCCATACACGTTGATAAAATGAGATGTTTTTCCAGAACATCCTATCCCGGAAAATATTGCTGCTTTGTGTCTTGGGATTTGCATTTCAGATAATGCCATCTGGATTGCATTGACAATTCCAAAATCACCACAGTTGTGTAAGATTGCATTTTCACTTACATAGGAATTTACATCGTCAACTTCGAGGTTGTATACTGGACCATCATAATCAAAACTTTCAATTTTTTTGATTGGGATTAGTACGTAATCAGGCGTAAGTATTGATGATAGTGGTTTTCCAACATGATTTTTTGGTTCCATCTTTTCGTTTAGTATTTTGCACAATACTACAAAATCACGGTCACTTACAACCTGAATCGAATATGATTCTCTGTGAATGCCTTTTGCTCTGCTAATAGAAATTATCGGTACTATTCCTTGCCTTAGCAACAAAGATTTTAGCTGCTCAGATAGAGTCTTTGAGGTTGTCTTGAGGTTTCCACGCGTTTGTTGAGTGCTTAACCAACCATCTCCACGCCACAGCCCTTTGATGAGTTCGCTTTGTTTTTGCACAGGCAGAAGCATTGCAAAGTGTGGTATTTTTTTGTTGTAGGATTTGTGCCCGAACCACTCCAAAAACACTCGTGAAAGCGGTGCCGAACTAAATGATATGGTAGTCGCGTTTCTTTTCGTACTTTCTGATCCAGTCAAGCCAAAGATTTCCAACATGATGTTCTCAACATCATTTAGGAATTCAGATTCATTGGAATTGAAGGTAAAATTGATCTCTCTGTCATGTACCCATCCTTCCGCTATGTAGTATCCCATTAATCTGAGCATTTTGTCATTTAGTGGAATCTTTTTTGGTAGCGGCTTACTTACTGTGTTTTTTTTCTTTAACTGATAATCAACTTCTATGTATTCTCTGTCTATCTGTTCTTTTTGAATTGGATACACCACATAGTCCTTAGTTTTGATTTCGTCTGCCCTAGTCCAAACAGCAGCAAATTTTTTGTTGTGTAGTTTTTGATGCTCTCGCCTTACTATTAGGACTGGGTGCTCGTCTGTCAGATATGTTGCCCCAAAACATTTTGTTATGATTTTGAATACTTTACCTCTGTGAATGTGTGCCATGACTTCGGTTACCTTGTGGTAAAGGCCGTCTCGGCCAAGCACTCGTTCGCCAACACTGACTTGCTGTATTTGTTTTACTGATGGATTACAATGAAGCAGAGTATCAGGAAGCACACAGCCTGGGCACCAATCATTGTGTACTTCGGTCTTGTAATCACCGAGCTTAAGCGCCATGTGTTAATACCACCTTTTTTTGTGACTTTTTTTCTATTATCTTTTTTAATGATTCGTAAATTTCAGTCGAGGTCATTGGCCTTCCAGTATATTTGAGAATGTAATAGTCTGGTCCGCGCTCTAGGTTTTGCTTTAAGAGCTGACCGAGCTGGGCAGTCTGATTTGCCTCAATGTCAACTATTGTCTTTGCGTCTTTTAGGAGAAATTTGACATAGTCAACTGGGAACGGGTTTAGTAGTTTTATCTGAACAAACCCAATTTTGATATTTTCTTGCTTGAGCATCGCTAGAGCATCAAGTATTGGTCCCTTTGGCGAGCCCCAGCTAACTATGCATGTCTCTGCGGCTTCAAATGAGACTACTTGGTCTTCGTCAGGAATCGTCTTTAGCGCATAGTCAAGCTTTGAGTTACGTTTGTCCATCATTTTGATTCTAAGTTCTGGATCTTCTGAAATGTGTCCATATTCATCGCTTTCATCACCCGTATTCCAGAATATTCCGTTTTCAAGTCCAAGTTTTGATCGTGGTGAGATGTTATCTTGTGTAAACGCAAATCTTTTGTATTCGCCATCAATTTTTTCAAGTAGCTTTCCGCGATTAATTGTAATTTTGTCAGAATCAAATTTATCACATGTTATCACTGAGCTGGCAAGAAACTTGTCCATCATGTGAATGACTGGAAGCTGATACATCTCTGCATAGTTAAAGCATCTTGCAGTATCGTAGAAGCTTTCCTCAATATCTCCTGATGCGTAAACAATTTTTGGGAATTCGCCATGGCCTGCATGGATTGCAAATAAAAGATCATCTTGTCCGTGTCTTGTCGGCAGTCCAGTAGACGGCCCACTCCTTTGATACAATGTAACTACAATTGGAACCTCGTTTATTCCTGCCCACCCCATAGCTTCTGCCATAAGAGAAAATCCTGGGCCAGAAGTACATGTAGCAGATCTTGTGCCAGTAAGTGCTCCACCGATTGTCATTCCCATTGCAGAGATTTCATCTTCTGATTGTACTACCAGTGTATGGCCTGGCCTGTTGTTTTGGACATCAAAGATTTCATTTGATTCCAAAAATACGCTTTCATCGGATGCTGGCGTTATTGGATAATACGGCTGGAATCTGCATCCACATGCAATTTTGCCTATGGCAGTTCCCTGATAACCTTGAACCAAAATCGTGTTAGGTTTTTTGTTAATTGCGTTTAACGAAAATGTAAAGTCGTTAAATCTTGCCGAGGCGTAATTGTATGCGTAATTTGCGGCCTTTTTGTTAAGGTCTGCAATTGCCTGTTTTTTTGCAAATATTACATCGATTGATTCCAAAAGTGTTTGCGGAGGCATTTTGAGTACACCAAGAGAAAATGATACGCCAAGAACATTGTACATTCTTATCATTCCCTTCAGACGTGGGTTGTTAGTCTCATCCGCCATTTTTGAGAGAACGTCCTTAAACGATATTGGGTATAGTTTCACTCCATTTTCTTGTGCCAACTCCAGAACATCTTGGATGGTTGGTTTTTTGTTCTTTGAAGCAATGTGAGCTAGCAGTCTTGATTTATACTGGTCATCAAGGGTATGCACCTCATCTACCTTTATGACAGAAAGATCGGAATCATAGATTATTGCGCCGTCTTTTATTACTTCAGAATAATGTCGAAAGATTGTTTCGGCATCAAATGAGACCATCATTGTTACATCGTTTACATTTGATCGAATTGTTTTATCAGAGACTCTAACGCCAAAATAACTGTGTTCGCCTTTTATGTTGGAATAGAATTCTCTTTTTCCAAATATTTGATATCCTAGCGCAGCACAGGCACGTGAAAAGATGTTCGCTCCAGACTCGACCCCGCTGCCTTGTGGGCCTCCAATCATCCAGCTTATGTCAATTGTCACAGGTGTCCTATGGTTTGTTGATTATTAAGAATATGTATAATCTTCTTAACCACCAGTGGCAGCCTCAAAAAGGGCACACTCGCACTTGTCTCGCTCGCCGCAGTATGGACATACGCAAACGCATTTTTCAATTGCGTTTCCACATTCGACGCATATTGCGAATTCTTCTTCGTCGGCGTCCTTCTTTTTCTTCAAAGTCACCTTGGGATCACACAACAAATCTTATAAAGATTTGATTGACTTTTCGCATAAAGTGACTAACAACAAACCCCGAGTTCTTCTTACGCGTAGGCTGCATGATTTTGCCCTAAAGGAGCTACAAAAAAAATACAGCATCTTTGTGCATCAGGGAAAAATTCCTATGCCAAAAAAAATACTGAGAGAAAAAATCAAAGAGACAAATGCGCTTGTCTGCTTTCCTTATGATATCATAGATAGAAAAACAATCGAGAGTGCGCCAAATCTCAAAATCATAAGCACATATAGTGTTGGATTTGATCACATAGATATCAAAGCTGCAAAAAAACATGGCATCAAAATTGGGTATACCCCCGAAGTCCTTACCAATGCTACTGCAGACTTGACTATTGCATTACTGCTTGATTTGTTGCGTCGGGTAACTGAGGGAGACAGGCTTATCAGGGCAGGCAATTGGAAGGTAATTTTTGGCGCATATGATTATGTGGGAGTTGATCTTGAGGGAAAGACCCTCGGAATATTTGGAATGGGAAGAATCGGACAGACCGTAGCAAAAAGAGCACATTCGTTTGGAGTGAAAATAATCTATCATAACAGAAAAAAACTGTCTCGCACTTTGGAAAAAAAGATTCGCGCCAAATATGTCAGCTTTGATGATTTGATTAGAAAAAGCGATGTACTTTCAGTTCATGTGCCATACACAAAAGATACCCATAAAATCATAGATCGTACAGTTCTACAGAAAATGAAGAAATCTTCATTTTTAATCAACACTGCACGCGGCAAAATAATCAATGAGAGAGATTTGGCAAAAGCCCTGAGAACTAGACTAATTTCTGGTGCTGCCTTGGATGTTTTTGAAAATGAGCCAATTGGTAAACACCATGAATTAACAAAAATGCAAAATGTTGTTTTGGTACCACACATAGGTAGCTCAACTGCAGAAACACGTAGAAAAATGGCAGAGATTACAATGCAAAACTTGATTCTAGGACTAGATGGAAAAAAGATGATTTATTCTGTTTGAGCTAGCCTCAAAGCTGGATTAAATCGTCAGGGCTAGCCTTGATGCAGTCGGTGCCAACTGCCTTTAATTTTACAAAGCTAATCTTGCCTTTTGGAATCTTTTCTTCTTTTTGGAGAATTTCGAGTTTTTCTGAAATGATATTTTTGTGATTTTCGCAGCTAACGCCTATCATGTATTCGTCCTTTTCGTTTACAACCGAGATGACAAATTCCGGTGGATTTACGCAATTACGTCCCTTTTCTTTAATTGAGCATCTGTCAGGTAACAATAATTTTTTGAATACAGCAAATCAATATTAATTTTGATTAGCGGTTTTAGGACATTTGCTCTACAATTTTTTGAAAATTCCAAATTCCTTTGTTTGGCTTGATTTGCAAATTTAGAATTCCCTTGTCTTGTAGTTTTTTGACTATAAATGCGGCATATGCAGGAGCCCCTGTGGCACCTGGTGAATTATAATTTATGATATGAAACGAGTTTTTAGTATCCAATTCCAAAATTTCTGAGAGGAATTCACCTTTTTTTGTTATAATCGGGCTTCGTATTCCTGCCGTTCCGCGTCTTGTAAAAAAGGATGGTTTGATTGCTGGAATGAATTGCTTTACGCGGTTTACCATGGCAGTCTTAGATAATGAGCTCTTCCATTCTTTTGATACCAATGTTAAAAATTCTGAGTTAAGGAAAAGCTTTCTCGAGTTTCCGCTGAGGATTTCTTTAATCTTTGATAGTGTTTTTGGTACATTTCCTACGTACCCAGAATATGTTTCTGGGTCTGCTACAGGAACTGCATTTGGTCCAATTTCTGTTTGTCCGTTTGCTCTTTTAATCCAGTGAGGATCCAAAAATGGAAAGTTTGAAAATTTTGCAACAGAATAGATGTTAGTATTTACCAAATTAGCACATTGGCTTTGTGCAACCCAGTATTCCCCCCTAAAATGAAGTGCCGAATAATCTTGAGCAATGCCAAGCTTTTTTGCTATTTCAAGTGAATGGCCGCCTGCGCAGTTTATCAAAAAATTACATTCAATACTTGAGCCGTCATCGAGGCCTAATCCTATGCCATCGTCTTTGTTTTTGACATCTTTTACTTGGTGCCCTAGAAATAATTTTGTTCCTTGTTTATCAGACGACTTGCTCAGCTCATTTGTTAACACCCCATAATCTGTTGACACATCACGGCTGCAATAAATTCCAGAATAACACCTAATGTTTGGTTCTTTTTTTGAAACTTGTGTTGAGTCCAGCAGTTCTAGTTCATTGTCAGAAATTCCATTTTCTTTTCCCCACATGATGTATTTTTCTAATGTTTTGTGTTGTTTTTCATCTAATGCAACTTCGATTGTGCCGCATTGTTTCCATGGAATGTTTCTAGACAATGCAAAATCCCTCCACAAATCATGGGAAATCAAGGCAGCCTTTGCGATTTTTTTTCTTTTTTGCGGATCCAGATAAAATGGAGAGTGAACCACACCTGTATTTTTGCTGCTTGCGTGTGCAGCAATACTATCTTTTTCAATAATGCAGACTTTAACTTCATATAAAGAGGAAAGCCAGTACGAGATTGCCGTACCAAGAATTCCTCCTCCAATTATGGCAAAATCAAATTTCTGCATTACAAGCCAACCAAGATATAACCATTAATTTATTATGAAAAAGGTTCCGGAAGAGAGATCTGTCAATTTGTATTAACACCCTCCATTATAGCTATAAAATCATCTTTGGTGGCGTCATTTGTAAATCCTTTTCCTAAGATCGACTTCTATTACAAAAACAACCAATCTATTTTGTTGCAAGTCTAAAATAACTCGATAATTCCCGACACGCAGTCTAAAAAAAGGTGAACCAGTTAGCCTAACTGCTGTCTTAAATGGGTCGTGAGTGCAATCCAAAACATGATCATAGATCCTTTGTGCCTCTTTTTTATTGATTTTTTCTAATTGTTTTACAGATTTCTCAGACCACACTACCTGCCATGTCATTCTATTTTAGTCCCAGTTTCTTTTTGACTTGAGCTGAGCTATAAACACGACCTGCCTTTATGTCGGCTATTCCTTCTTCGATGTTCTTGATCACCGCAGAGCTTAGTACATCGTCATCTTGGGCTATTTTTAGGAGTCTGGCAAGAACTTCGTTGTAAGTCTCGCGAGGGTGATTTTTTAGTTTGTCAAGGCGTGCCTTGATCTCTTTTTCAACTTGTATGCTCGTATACATCATAATGCATTATAGCTTGCTATAATATAAAAATATGTTCAACAACCCCAAACTTTTTCGATTTTCAAAAACATATTGGACAAAGAAAAAAACAGAGCGCCGGGAGAGAGATTTGAACTCTCGAACCCTTGCGAGTACGCGCTTTATGGTTTTACCAAATTCCAGGCGCGCGCCCTACCAGGCTAGGCGACCCCGGCAAATGTCCTATGGACAAAAATCATACTGGAATTTGATTATATAGAGGTGTTTTTGAATCAGAAAAATTACGGCTTGATGAATTTTTCCAGCTCTGTTTTGGCTTGAGGATCACTCATTTGTTTTGGAGGATGCTTCATCAGATAAGCACATGCCGGGATAACAGGTCCTCCCATTTTTCTCTCAAGTGCTAGCTTTGCAAGACGCACTGCATCAATTACAATTCCTGCCGAGTTTGCTTTGTCATCTACTTCTAATCTCACTTCCATATTATATGGAATGTTTGCCCACTGTCTTCCCTCTATTCTCATAAACATCAGTTTTGTATTACCCAAAAACGGAATAAAGTCAGACGGGCCAACATAGATTTGATCATCTGCTAATCTTTGCGAGAGCTGGCTTTGAACACTTTCTGTTTTTGAAATCCTTTTGCTGACGAGACGTTCTTGTTCCTTCATGTTCAAAAAGTCCGTATTTCCTCCAACATTGATTTGGTAAGTTTTTTCTATTTTTGTTCCACGATCATCGCATAACCTAGCAAGAGTTCTGTGAACAATTGTTGCACCAACTTGGCCCTTAATGTCATCTCCTACTACTGGAAGTTTTTTATCTGCAAACTTTTGGCCCCATTTTTTGTTTGAAGCAATAAACGACGGGATGCAGTTTACAAATGCAGAATTAGTATCAAGACAAATTTGTGCCCAGAATTGGGTTGCCTTCTCAGAGCCTACTGGAAGATAGGATACAATTACTTCAGCGCCAGTTTTTTCAATTGTTTTTTTAATCTCTTTTGTGATTTGTTCTTTTGATTTTTTGCTCTTTATTGGATTGACCCTATTTTCTACCCATATTCCTACGCCATCGAGTGCGGGGCTTTCGTATACTAGAGCCTTTGTTTTTGGCATTTTGTTTTTTGTAATCCAGTCAACCATGTTTGGGTATGCGTAAATTGCCTCGTTGATTGTTTTTCCGACCTTGTTTGTTCCTACATCAAAACCAGCTACAAAATCAAGGTCATGAATCGAATAACTGCCAATCCTATCGTGCATTATTCCAATTACTTGCTGAGATGGTTTTTGCCTATAGTATTCGATTCCTTGTATAAGACCTGAAAAACAGTTCCCTATACCAACAAGACCTACTTTGATCTTTTTTGCCAAGCCTATCCTGTTGTTTTGTTGAACTCGTTTTAAATTTTCCTACTTTAGAATGTTGACAGTTACACTATCGCTGATTTTCTGTTTGTCAGGATTGTAAGCAAATGAATCAATGACATATCTGCCTTCTAAGATTTTGGAGCTATCATTTTTGAGTTGTTCCCATTCAAAGACATGTTTTTGATTTGGCGTTAGTTGTAGCCCATCAAAATTTGTGGAGAAAAAGACTGTTCCATCCAGTGCTCTAATTCGCAAGCTTGGCAACTCGTTTGAGAAAGTGATCTCAGTTGTTCCTGTGTTTATTATTCCAATTGTGATTTTTTCTCCTACCTTGTAGTCCTGTTTTTCAACTAAAATAGAAATGGCTGGTCCTTGGACAAACTCTAATTCTTGCGAGTCAAGTTTTATAAAATAAATTCCTAATGCTGCTGCTGCAGTTATTCCCATAACAACTGCAATCATCAAGCTTTTTGGAATCATTGTGTAGTGGTTGTTTTTGAGCGCCAGTTTTTAGGGTATGTGCCTGGCGCCATGATTATCCGTTTGGTTTGAAATGCATAGCCCTTAGTAGCATCTTTAATTTCCTGTTCTGA